>Ga0247770_1000075_pt1 | contig 83832 bp, 67 predicted proteins | sample UWRJL136409B6_FD_179943 | JGI IMG/M metagenome (GOLD analysis project Ga0247770, IMG submission 179943) | Plant litter microbial communities from Arlington Agricultural Research Station in Wisconsin, United States - UWRJ-L136-409B-6 | ecosystem: Environmental > Terrestrial > Plant litter >...
TTAGCCGGAAGGGGGTTTTTGCCATTTCCCCTCAAACCCCCCCCCCCCCCCCCCCCCCCAAGAGACACCCCAGTTCGAGAGCTATTGCCTACGTTGTATGAAGGAATGTCGCCAGGATTTCTGGGTGATGCCGCTAACATCATCTGCAATTTCCTTGGGAGGCTTTGAACCATATGAACATCAGATATGTTCCCATTTTGGTTAGTACCTAGTCGTTCTACTATAGAATAGAGATTTCTGCTCGCGTGAGTAATTTGCTCAGCCGCAAGCCACCCACCGAGCCGTCCGTCCACAGAATTGCCAGTAGACATGTAGTGTCATCACATATCACATATATTCTATCCCGTTGACCAATTGACGACAAAGGCACTCCACATCACGGCTTCACCGGGCTGGCACTCCACACCGCTTCAACTCGCATCGTGCATTACCCCGCTCGCAGCCTTGCACGACGGATCGGATGTTGTACTGCAAGGGGAGGAAGTCGAGTATCCTTCCGAATGAAATCCGAAACATGTGGTTAATCCCCTTGTGCCTGCAGTCTCGGGGCCTCGTCATGGAGTTATATATCCCCATCATCCCTCGACGAGCTCAGTTGAATAGCCTTCAGTGGTACACATCATGGCGCTTCCTAATTTATTTCTTGCGATATCCCGGCTGTCGCGGGCCCTTATCACCCTTTCATCCTTTTACCTGGTTCCATTTCCCTACCTTCGTATCTCCCTCTCTCTCCTCCCCGCCGTCTGCTCCCTGCCCCTCCCATCAGACACGCCTGCCTCTGCTCCCAACATTGATGCCGCCCCTGATGCATGGGCCGAGAGCATATCAGGCATAAGCCCCCTAATCCTCCTCATCGGTGAGCGCAACGCCAAGCAACTTCTCCGAACCCTCCGCGGCCCAGCAGGGGTAGCCAGCTTAGCTTTCGCACCGTTGGGGCTCGTCTCGGTCATGACCTCTATGGTTCGTCTCTGTGGGAGTCCGAAACTACGTGCATACCTGGGGTATGAACATGAGGCCCGGGCTGCGGCCGCGCTGGAGGTTACAAGGGTCAACTGTGGAGGTCTGCATGCGCTTGTTGTTGACGGGCATGTTTTGAGAGCTGTGGGGGCTGTTGAGGCTGTAAAACGGGCAGTTGCGGTCGCCGTATTGAGAATGAATGGGAGGGATGGCGTGAAGGAGGGAGTTGAGATGATTGAGCGGTGGAGGGTGTTTGAAGAGGAAAAGAGGGGGAAAAAATGTGCTGAGGGCATTGCGAGTGCGAGTTGGTGTTTTCGGGTTGTGGGATGTGTAGGAGACTTGGAGATTGCTGCGGAGGGTATTGCAGGTGCGTTTAATGTCGATGATCGGGAGAGCGTCCTGGATGTGTTGCGCAGGATGCAGGCAGGGCAGAATGAGGGGCATGGCAGCGAAGTGGACGACAGCCCCGTTATCCAGGATCTGGTTAAGAAACCCTCTGGCAGCGAGAAGACGCTCGAAATCGAGGACGAAAACGCCGCCGACGAAGCAAAGGAGTCTATCAGGCCGACTCAGGAACAACCACCCCTGGCAGTGACCTTTCTCTGCACCTTCGAAGCCATCTCTGAGCTAAGCACCATCACGCCTCCGTCCAAGGTCTCGACCATCGCCATCGCTGTAACCTCGCTCGTGGCAATGCTCGGAATCCAAATCCTCTCTGTATGGCAAGAAGACCGGAAGACCATCCCTTGCGTCATGGTAGTAGCTGGGTATATCTGCATTGTCCTAGGAGTTACCTCGACGTTACACTTGATGCGTCTAACCACAAACTCGGCCGTCATGCCTCTCCCGCCAGATAGATCCGTACCATCTACCACATCCATGTGGACAATCGGTCTGCTAAACAATGTCAATACAACCGACTCGATGGATACCTCTGGGAGTCCTCTCCTCCGCAGCAATGGGTGCCATCCCACCTTCGAAGCAGTATGGCTGCGCGAGCAGAGCGAGCTCATGAACATGGCATCCTGGATGGTGGCGGTATTTCTTACCCTGGCGTTTGTCTGTCACTACCTCGGTCTGCGATCTTCACCGTGGTGGCTCTCAATCAGCGAGTTAGCCATCTGTCTCTCCGCAGCGTTTGCACGATCGCTCAACAAGACGGCGCAGGCTACATTCGAGGAAGTCACCGAAACTAGACTAGAGAACAGATGTTACTCGACCGGTGTGCTGGACGTGGACAGCGCTTTGAGGAAGCCCATCAAAGACCGAGTCGATCAGCGCTTCGACCTGCGGATGTACTCCACACTCAGCTCCGGATTCACACCGCAAGCAGGTGACAAAGTTGCCTGGGTCGCCTCAAGACTTTCTCGCACATCTCTAACCAGTGCTGAAAGGATCCTCCAAGTAACGGGCATGGCTCTCGCTCTCTTCCCAGCCGGCTCAACCTCAACACGGCATATAATCGTCTCCTTTACCGGCGGAGTCCTGACCGAACAGGGCCTTGCCTTCCCAAACGCGCGCATGTGCCTCGCATTCACTTGCCACTCTCGCGAGCTAGCTACTCCAACCCCCCTCCTGCTCCGTGCAATCATGCGCCAACGCGAGTGGATGCTCGGATACTCCTGCATGAGTAAAGAGAACATGCCCTTCCTCAAAGGCTTGTACATTACTTCCTTTGACTCCCTCACTTCATGGTGGACATTCGCAGAGGGCAGAAACGGGTTGACAGACCAGCATAAGAATCTGCATGGATCGTTTATACTGATATCCACGGCATTTTTCATCGCGTTGTGGAACGCTATTGGGAAAGATCGTGAGCTTGTAAAAGAGGTGGAAAGGGAGTACGCTTCGGTTGAGGAGAATTTGGTTGGGCTTGCGACGCTGTTGGAGCAGCACCTTCGTACTGAGCTTTAATGGGCTTAGCCTAGTTTTATTAGGCCTATGTGGGAAGAGAATCCACGCAAACAAATAAAGATGCAACCATATGACGAACTCAAGGTACGTTAAACTACCCTTCACTAATTCTATCAGATTCTCAGAAGCACAGAGTCCATATCCCGTCAAACCAATTTCAGCAACTAGTAACGCTAGCAAATATTCACGTATGTCAGGTATCCTGCGGTGTGTGGAAGTCCAGTGCAGGGCACACCCTCCCACACTTTCCCTTCTTAGGTTCTGATGGCAAGCCTCACGATGCACAAATGTAGGGGTTTATTGAGTCCGTTCAGAGATAATCTTCGCATGTTGGGAGGAACCCTACGGAGGAATTCTAGACCCCTCCTTAGGCTAGAAAAATCTCTTTCCAAACTGGACCCGGGGACAAGCTACTCTCAATAGCCGGCTGATGAATCCAGCCGATGCCTTTGCGCTCGGCAATGCCGTCACGCCACTCGAGTAGCAGGACATTGAACTTTTTCTGGTAGTTTCCGTTCGTGGCCGGGTGGTACCTTGTCGGCTCGAAGCTGCTGGTGCGGCCGGGCTCGGACGCGCCCTCGGAGAGCAGGATGAACTCTAGAATGAGCTTGCCTTTCTCGTCTGACTCTTGGAAAAACGTTGTTTCCTCGAAACCGTCCAACCAGATGGTACCGCATCTCGCATGGTACAGGTCGGCGATGGCCGCAACGCCGCCAAAGACGTCAATGTCCTCGATAGTAAAGTACACAGCGAGGGTCCAAAACTGGAGGATCGAGTAGGCTGGTAGCGGACGCCCGAACCGGACATGGTCAGTTGGTACTGTTTGTACCGCCGCTAAGTGGTTGGGAAGCTCCAGTCCTTGACGAGGCAGAAACGGATGTCGGCATCTGTATCCTACGTCGCTCTTGTCACCATAAGGCAAAGCCTCGTTCGCCTCAGGATTCCAAATAGAGGTGATGAGACCCGATTGACTCCGCTCATGCCAAATAATCCACGTTCTGTATATTAGCCACGAATCGATATCGATATAAGCGTCCCACAGCTCAAAGTCCAGCGCTCCCCGCCATCCAGCCCACGAGTAGCTCGGAAAAGACGGGCGGCGCCGCCCAAGGGAGCATCGGAAGAGGACAAAGACATCAAACACGGCCGTGGGGATGCCCTCGAGGAAGCGGCACCGCATGGCCTCGGCGAAGCGCCGGGTGATGCCCGACATGGCCCGCAGCGCGTCGTTCTCATGCGTCAAGGCCCGTCGGCTATAGTGCACGAGCATCTCGCGGTAGTCGGTCACAGGCTGCGTCATGTGTACTGCTTCAGACAGAACCGCCGCAATACTCACGCCTAGATTGGAGTAGTATTCGCGGTAGGGATCCAGACAAGCCTCGGTGAGCTCGGTGGACCGGCAACGAAAGTAGACTTTGTTGTCGATAAAGTGGAGCTGTCGGCGGGAAAGGACTTGTTCTTGGAACCTAAGGTCCACAGTCAGTGATAGGCTTTTTGTCTCTTGCCTGGTGGCTTGAAATTAGAGACGTACGTCCAGGCCCTCGAGCTGTACGCCGTCGTTCCGAGCAAATGGTCCAGGCCGGATATGACAACCAGAGACACCCCCGGCTTGACCTCGATGGAATTTCCCGTGCCCTTCCTCGTGCCATTGCGGATGCCAGGAAGACCGGCATTTGCATCGTAGCCCGAGGCGGCAATGACAGCGAGCCAAGCCCTCTCGTAGATGAGGTCCATGACATTGATGCCCCGGCCCAGATCGTCGGCATCGTTTTGCAGTAGGCATATCGAGTCGACCCAGAGATATCTCTCACCCAGGCGTCGGACAAGGGTCATGGCGTCCCTTATCGTCCTTGGCAACTTCTCCTGGACTTTCGTGTCGGCCAAAGACCCTGGTACGAGTAGGTTAGGTTTGTTAATCTTAGTGAGCCGAAAGTTGGGCACGGCGCCCCAGACGTAGCTTAGGGCGACATATTTGGAAAATTTCTGTGTTTCGACGACGCAGTTCCTCTCAACGTCGATGAGTCGAAGGACCTGTAGACCCGGGAAGGCTGTGGCAAAATCCGCCGGCGTGGGTAGTTGGCAGCGGCCGGCGTGTACATAGCTGTTTTCGCACGTTGAGATCCAATGGGACACACGGGCCATGTCCAACACAGGATCCATGGCGAGTTTAGCATAGTTGGGGCCGTCCATTCTTGGCGCGAGGAGCGCATCCGTTGGCCAGTGCGTGAAGCAGATCCAGATATCGGCGACTAGGTCGACGAAGAAAGCCGGGCGGCCCGCCGGCCCCAAGGGTTGTCCGTGCTGTCGCCATGTCACGCTGACTTCGGTGTCGTTGGCGTTGGGAGCCTCACCGCGCCATTCAAAGTAGGCATGCTTGACGAGACGGCAGAAGGGACATGGGCTGTCAGCCACGCGGTCTCCGCGGCCGAGTCTGAAGACGCATGGCAAGGTTCCGTGGCCGCCATGGAGAACAACAGGATCAAAGGGTATCTTTTCACAATACAAACATAGGGCGCCAGTTGGAGGCATGACGGATAACCGCGAGTGATTCAAGGAGAGCAAAGGTTCAGCCTCTATTCAGCTAGGAGATGACGCAAAAGTGGGGTAGGTCTTGAAGGGCGACTGCAACCGGATTAATACTAATCTAGCCCGATTTGGTTAGTCTATATTAGTGGTCATAGCTTCTACAGATTTTCAAACCGTTTATAGCTTGGCGTGAAGCGCGATTGCGGAGCTCTCCGGTCAAAAAAACAGAGTCTGTGCTTGCAGGAACACAGATGGACTTGCTGAGAATCTCGCGCTCACCGCACATTAGATCCCAAAAATAGGATTGCTCCTTAAGATACTCGGAAGAGCAGCCACACTGCAACTCTAAACAAGAGATAATATTGAGATTCGCCTTTTCGCGCTCTGGCCAGACAGATGTGGAGTGGTCGTGTTGTTGCAAGTTGTCAGAAAGTCCAGTCAGCGAAGCTGGCGACGGAGTATTTCGACGCTAGCGGTCGGAAGTCCTCCGAGATCTTCATCAATCCCGGCGAGTTGGTCTGCAGCGTCTGGATGAAGTCGGAGCGTTGGCGTCTCAGCTTAGTTGAGACGATGTTGCCGATGAGTTTCTCCCACTTGGCGCTGTCGACGCCGCGGTGGGGGGTGCCGAAGAACACTACGTACGAGGTACGCTGAGCCGCCAATGCGTGACGTCATACCAACCGAGATGCAACGGTTGGGATTCCGTGGGGCTCAGCCTCGAAAGCCTCATCCTGCACGTTCAGTTGCAAATTCGGCCCTCTTTAGCTATCGGCACTGTGGCATTTGAGACGCCCTCATTTTCCCCCCCATCATAATGTCAGATTGTGCGTCTCGGCCTTTTTCTTCTTTCTTTTTCCTCGTCCTACCATCCCCGCGTGGGGCCCCCAAGTTTCGTGGTTGGTCCAGGCCAACAAAGCAATGGGCTGCGATCAGTTAGCGTCCGGCGCAGCACCCAGGTTAGGGGACAGTCCATTGGAGATGCCCTGGTCACGGAGCTTTGCACCCTGAAAATAGGGTGGTGATCCACTTCCGCGACTCCTCATTCTTGTCGGAGGACAACCCCGGGCTGACGGTCCTGTGGCTCACCAGCATCCCCGGTGAGGAGGAACAGACGATCAAGGCCAAGGTTTAGAAAGGTGGGAAGCACCAGCTAGCACGGGCAAAGAGCTGTGCCCACTACCGCGGACTCGACGACGGCGAGGAACCTCTCGGGGAGATTGAGCTGCGGGTTGTCACGGAAGTGAAGAATTGGCGCGATGCAATGGATCTGCTTTCCTACTACTGTTGTGGAATTGCAAACTGGGAGTAAAAGTGAGGGCGCGCAAGGCGCGCAGGCGAAAAAAGATGAAGGCACTAGGGCGACCGCACGGGCCACCCGCAGTGGGGCTTCATCGACCTGCTTCCACGGACCTGGTGGGGCCCCGCAATGCTGGGTCCCAGGCGCCAGGCCGTGACACGGGTGCGGTTCTGGCGGGGACTGAGCGGGTATCACAAATCGTATGTGAGCAAGGAGAAGAGAGGGGACGTGGAAGGGGTGATGGAGGTGCTTGACACGGTGAACGATGAGAAGATGGGAGAGGATAGCGAGGAGGAGGAGGAGTCGCTGCGCAGCTGGGAATCGTCTTTGCCTCCTTTTTGCACATCATCCCTACCGCCAAGCTTTCAAGCGGAGGCGGAAAATGCAAAAAGAGGAACTCACTGCCCAGTAACAGGATTGAAATGACGAGTTATGTGAGTGGTGTGAGTTGAGGGTTGAGAGTTGCGTGGTGGTTCACCCCGGTCCAGGTCTGGAAATTTTTTTTGGGCAGCAAGGGTCGCTGAAATAAAAGAAGAGTTTCGTGCACCAGTCCCTGCAGGGTTAGGGTTATTGGTGCCAAGAAAAATCCGACCCCGCCACAACACCAAGTCCCGCATTCCCACCCCGCATCTCGGTGTAAGACCGCCCGCATCGCCATCACAAGAAACAACCTCCCCATTAACAACACCAACCACAATAAACAGAACTATCTAAAGCGTACGAGATGATAGAGCAAATTGAGGGCTATCTATTGCAACAATCTGCGCCTGAAAAAAAGCGATCGCTTGGTTAGATATCTCAACATCAGTAGTTGCAAACGCGGTTACCACTATTCCAGCTGCACAAGCCGGTTGCGCTTCCTTGGCGGCAGTACTATCAACGTCCTCTTTTTCTGGCCCTCTTGCTGGCTCTGGTTCCTGTTCCCCTGTTGGGTCACCTCTTGTCCATCTTTGGCTTGTTCTTAGACCTCTTGGGCCTGCCGCGAGGTCGTTTCTGGGGTACCTGAGCCGTTGATGATGCTGTTCCTTAGTGTTGAGAAGCTCCGTAGTGTTGGCTTTGCGTTGATGGTGCCTGCTAAGCCTCTTCCTCGTCACTAACCTCCAGCTCAAACTACTAAGGGTCTGGAATGGCCTCGTTACTAAGGCCCCCGTCGTCGCTTTCGCTGGAGTCGCCCCAGTAGTCCATTGCGCCTGGCCGTGTTTCTCGACGAATCTTGCGCCGAATCGTACTGTAGTTGCTGCGCTGGAAAGCGCTCGATTGACTCTATCGCAGGCGTTAGTTTGGTTGTGTTGCGATCGTTGGAAGCAACTGACTGTGGCGCCGTTGGCGGCGATCTTCGTGGTGGGCACGATCTGGTGGTTGTGCAAGGGTCCCGGCATGGAATTTCTTTGCTGGGGCACGGATTTTTTTTGCACCAATAACCCTAACCCTGTAGGGACTGGTGCACCCCGAGTAAAACTCTAAAAGAAGAGGCTAACGAGTCGCTTTGGAGAGTGTCGTCAAGTACTATCGGGCAGCATCATGATGATTGCCGTGATTTTGTGTTTGGCCTGCTAGGCTTGACAATCCCACGATGAAGTGCGTGATGATTAATTGTTTGTAGAAAAAGGTTCTCTTGCTCGAGAAGTTGACCTTGTAGAAGAGATTTGCAACGGCAACTGTTAAAGTTGGCCAGGTGGGGAAGAAAAGAATCAGCTCGGAAATTTGCTGCCCTCTTGATGGAGGCCTTGTGCACCCATTCAGTGCATAACCCCGCAGCGAAACAGAATCGGCTTGGGGATCCTTACTTAGCAGGTGAAGACAAATTTAGCGGCATATTATGCATCTAAGCGTCGAGTGGCTGTCTTCGTCCAGCACGTGCATGCTACAGAACGCATCCGTCCAAAAAGGCTGGAGGCTGGGAGCTGAAATGAAAGCCAAAACCCAGCGCTCGGGACAGAGCGCCCACCCAGCACCCAGCCAGGTCGGCAGCGTCTATCGTGCCGTCAACTCAGCTTGCTAATGAACTCTTTGCTCATCGTCGCTTCTTACCTGCGCTTTTCCTGGTCTTTTGTCCTAACGCCTGATGGAGTCTGACGGCTTGATACCGCTCATGGGATTTGAGCAAGTCTACCCCGCAGAAGGCCATAATATCCCCAATGTGGTAGCTGAGTACGGACGTTCCAACTTGTGCTGTCCACGAGGAGACTGCAAGCTGATGATTCCAACACAGCATGATTTTTGTGAGCGGCCTTGGCCACAATTACATGGACAGTTGGGAGGGTCCCCAGAAGACGCTATGGCCTCGAGAACTGCTGCCTAAAGAATTTCCGGACTCTCGCATCCTCCTCTTCCAACATGTCACCAACGTTGGTGGTGAATACGATACGAGTGTGCTATTTGCCGAACTTCTTGCTTTCAGATTGAAGGATGCATCGACTATGGACAGACCTATCATTTTCGCGGGTAATGGCCTAGGTGGTCTGACTATTCAAAGAGTACCTACATCCGAACTTTCAAGTTTTTACCAACCCTTCACTTTTTCTATCCCGTCCTAGTTTACCTGCTAGTCAGACTGACTGTGTTTCGCTACTTCACTAGATGTTACTCCGAGCCAGAGAAGATAAGCCATCCCGGTTTTTATGGAAGGCAACAAAAGGCATTGTACGTTCTACTCCTGAATAGGTCGCTCCTCTGCTGACAATGGTAGCTTTTTTTCTTATCACCTACCCCGTTCCAGCCGTTCATCGAGCAACTTCACTGTTTGAAGCGCCTGACACTCGATGGACTTCCCGTGAGCACAGATCTCACATCTACCTTTGGAATCTTTCACAACAAAATCGACCTCATAAAGCGATGCTCTTCGATTATCATTGAAGTGAGAAAATTTGATCATTTATGTCGAGATGAATTTCCATACGTGCTATTTCTCGATCAACTCCAGGTGAGTAGACACAATCCGCGCTCACTGCAATCGAACAACACATTGACTTTGTTGTTTTGCCGTGCAGACGCTGCCGTCTTACTCTATCATCAGATTCCTCTCATCATCGCCCCCTACTTTCGGCTCGAATGGGGATCGGTTTGCCGACTTCCGGTCGACGTCACGGCACACAAGCTACGCAGATAGGCACAAGTTTCGACAGCCTGATGATTTCCTTCCGGTTATCAGGGCAATCAAATTCATCAAAAAACACATCGAAACATCTCAGGAGGGGAAGTCGGTGAGTCCTAGCCAAAGCACAACCATTCCAATACTCTGGCAGCCGCTGACGATGGTTGGGGGTTTCCCACTACAGGGAGAAGAGCAGCCTAAGACCACTAGTCCCGTCAAAAGGCTCGGCGGTACGACAGAGAGGCTTTCCTTCCCAGCGCCCAAAGCCGGGACAGGCGCGCCCACCAGTCAGCCCTTATCCATGGTACAGGCGTCCACGATGAGATCGCTGATGCCGACGCCTTTTGATATCCATTTGTTCAAGTCGGCGGATATCGCGCTAGGACGGATGTGCAGTAGAGATGCTGCTGTCGGGAAATCCCAGGGAATCGTCACACCTAGCGGAGAGAAGGTGGCGGAGAGAGGGTCCACCCGTTTAGAGGCCGATGATCCTGAATCATCAGTTGCAAGGAGGACAAAGCAGCTGTACCGCCACGCTCAGGGCAAACTTTGGCGCTGACGACGGAAGGACACAGAGAGAAAGAGAGAGAGAAATACACCAACGAAGGCTTGACTTTGAGATTCAGTAGGCTCTAAACCTGTTCTCTCTACGAGGTGGGTGTCTTGCCTTAGGCAGCTACCAGCTGTGACGGAATCGTCGATTGGCAGCAGGCGAGACCGGCTGCAGCTGACAGGCCCGCCAAGGAATCTAGACCACATAAGCCCGACGGCTGTGCGTTACTGCTTCAAGTTGATGCAGCTGCCTCGAAAAGACGAGCACACGACCCAACGCGCGGGTACTCGAACTTGAAGCCCGTCAAATCGAGTCAGTAGCACGGTCAATCTAACAGTGTATTCCATTCTGTCCATTTTTCTTGGCGCTGCCATTTCACCACGCAATGGTCCGAGTCCTCGACACCACCCATCGCCAGAGCCTTGCGGGACGAATTGGGCAAAGTTGATGGTCTAAATTGATCGAAATTACCTAGAGCTGCCTGGGCTGTCCGCCACCATGCAGAGCACGTGCTTTTTTTTGGTCGGTGTTTCGCGCCCGTCAATCCAGCAAAGCGTTTGCTCATCGCCGCATGCTGGGGCCTGAATTGAAGACCTTCGAGAGGAAAGAGCGCCCCGAAAAGCGGCCAAGCCCAACTCCCTTCTGAACACTGCATCCTTACCGTAGAGTAAGCACAATTCCCGAGCTGAGTCAAAGCGACGCCGAACTGGAGGATGGACGGCGACTTCCCTGCGTCAAAGCAAGCTGCAAATGCGCACCTCAATCAGATCCGACAGCAACGGGCTTCGACATCGGCGGACAGCAACATCAAGGATCTCGAGGCCGCTCTCGTGCTGTAAGCTTCTTCCTTCGTTCATTTTGTCCGGCGCGATTGCCGCTTCGATCTCACATGCGGGCGCAGAGTATCGCAGGAGTTCTACGCAGAATCCACTCACTTTTTGCACGAACTGGTGCAGAACGCTGATGACAACACCTACAATTCGAATAACACGCCAACGCTGCGAATCCAATATGAGCGCAGTCGAGGGCTCCTCCTTGTCCAATGCAACGAGGTGGGGTTTTCTCGGCGGAACGTCGAGGCCATCTGTGCGATTGGGAGGAGCAGCAAAGACGCTGCTACTAGCGGTATCGGTGAGAAGGGCGTCGGTTTCAAGTCGGTCTTCAAGGTCGCCGATGTTGTCTGGATTCAATCCGGGCACTATTCTTTCAAGTTCGACAGGTCGCAACCGCTGGGAATTGTGACGCCCATCCCCGACCGCTTCCCTCTGCCCGCGTTCGCCAGCGACAGTCACACGACCATGTGCTTGAGGATTGATAGGGGCTACGACGCAGACGAGCTCTCCAGCGCAATCAAGAATCTCGATCCCCGGATCTTGCTATTTCTGCGAAAGCTGCACATCATCAACCTCAGCGTTGCTGAACCAACGGGGGAGAGGTGGTCGGCGCAACTTCGTCGGGCGGAGCTCGTGTCCGCTGGAAGCGGCTTGGGCTACAGCGCAGTGGACCTGTTCAAGGACGGCGCTCGCCAGCGGTACATGCTGACAGTTCACGTCGCGAGGGATCTCGAGCCCAGCCTAAGACGTCCGGGTCGAACCGAATCCGAGCTCGTGTTTGGCTTTGCTGTGTCGGACAACGGCGTCCCGATCTTGTCTCCGCAATCCGTCCATGCCTTCTTACCAGTTCGCAACTACGGCTTCAAGGTACTGCGGAGCTCTGTCACCTACGGAGCTTGAAAACGGGCTAATCGGGTTTCTACCAGTTTCTGATCCAGGGGGATTTCGTGCTCACAGCAAGCCGCCAAGACATCGACACCTCCTCCCGCTGGAACCGATCACTCCTCCGAGCGCTCCCCGTAGCCATTTTGCGCGCCGTACAGCAGCTCAATAGAGGCCCGATGCGCTACGGGTGGCTTTGCCTGCTCCGCGAAAGGCCACCAGCAGACGACTTCTTCGACCCTTTGGACGAAATGACATGGAAACTGCTCTCTCAGCATCCCATTCTGATGTCCTCCGCCGGGGTGTTTGCGAAACCGAGCGAGCTATTTTGGGTATCCGCCTCGTTTAGAGATGGACTTGGCAAGCCTCTGCTGTCCAGTAGCACCATGGATCGCAAATACATTTCGCCGGACTACGGCACGACCGACTGGTTGACTCTTCAACGACTGGGAGTGCGTGAACAAACCCCGGTGGAGTTTCTGTCCGATCTGGAGGTGCTGCTACAGCAGCATCCCGAGGATATTTGGCGGCGCCAGCCGAGCTGGCATTCCTGTCTGAGCACCACGCTCTTGTCCATGATGACGCGCCAGGGGCTGCCCGACGACGTGCAACACGAGTACCGTCAGAGAATCTCGGCCCTGCGTATTATCCCACTTCAGACAGGGGCTTGGGTTTCCTCATCGTCCGGAATGTCATTGGTTCTGGCCAGATCAGGAGGTCTTGACATCCCGGATGGCCTGGAATTGGTGGAAGTTGATCCCGCAGCCGGTTCCGATTCAGCTCGACGGGCTTTCCTGTTAGCGATCGGTGTTCAGGAAGCTACACATCAACTAGTGTGCGAAGCAATTGCGAATTTGCACGCAGGTCCATCCTTCCGCCTGGCCTCCCTCCCGACCGCTGATCTCGTTGCCCATGCCAGGTACTATTCATTTCAGCATGGGAGCCGATCGAGAGGACGGCATGCGCATAGCCAGTGCCCTAAGCTTTGGCTCCGGGCTCAAGATGGCGGGTGCGCGCGCGGGAGCGAGCTGTACATGGAATCGACCCAAAAGTTCTGTATACGGTCTTGGCCAGAGGAATTCGTTAAAGAAGCTCGATTTCTTGACAGCAGATACAAGTTGGTCGAAGATGAAACCAGGGGCAACCAGCCGAATCTGTTAGAGTGGCTCACCGACTGTCAGGACGTACAGCTATTCCCGCGACTCGTAACACCGGTAGGAAATGGGTTTGACCTCTCTCCCCATTTCAGGACTCTATGGAGGACGGCTCCATCATCAGAGATTCTCCAGCTCCTAAAATCCCGCTGGGGCCATTACTCCCAGTGGATAGAAGACGGCGGATCCGATAAAAGAGCCTCTTGGAAGGTTTGCAGTGGTCGGTTGACCCACGAGCTGGGGCTGCTGCAAGCCTCATGTCTAAGCGGAAGGCTCTTCCCCTTGCGACAAACTCTCCTTCCCGTTAAAGGTCTCTCGTCTACATCTCCAAGCCTGCGTGGTCTCTTGGATGTTCCTAATCCGGATGATCCAGGCTGGGGCTTTCTTCGACACTTCGGCGTGACCGCCAAAATCGACCCAAGCGCCCTCTTGGATCGACTACGAGAGTTTTCTTCGGGCACTCTGATCAATTTGGACCAGTTAGCACAGATCTACTTTGAGCTGTTGGCTTGTAACCAAGCGGAGAGGGATATGGTCAGGTATGTGGACCCGGTCTGCTAACATCAAACACCTCCCATTTCCTGATTGGCTGATACCAAGGATAGAGTCGCATTTGCCAGAGAGGCTATGATCTACATACCGCCCGCCTCGGGCGGCAGGCAGGGCGCGTGGCTTGTATCGAAGGAGTGTGTCTGGGAAGGCCACTCAGCTCTTCAGAAGACCACCTGTCTTGCCTCCCATTACCCGGACCTGGGCAGTTTTTTCCGGGGATTACTCCATATCAAGAACGCTGACATCGATTCCATGGTGTTGGAGGCGGCGAAGATCTCTCTCAACGACGATCTGGGATATATTGCCCTCCTCTTCGGCACGATATCGACCTCGCTTAGGGACGATCCCATCAGCCAAGGCACCTCGGGTTTGAGCGAGCTCGCATCGAAAAAGATTTTCCCAGTCAAGTACAAATGTCCCTGGGGACGATTTGACGAGCTTCGGAGTTGCTCGCAAGGCGATGTGTGGTTCATTGCCGACCGGCCGCATCTCCGCCAGAGCTTTCAAGGGCTCACGCACCTCCTCGCATTCAGTTCTCAGCAGATCCATGGGATGTTCGACTTGCTAAACTTTTTGCGCCTTGGGGAAAGGCTCCTCTCTGTCGCGGCTGCCGGATCAGTTGACGTGAGCGGTGCAACACGGAAGCACCGAGGTTACTCCCATTCATTGAGGTCTAAAGCACATGTCATCGCGAGGTGGGCAAGCACTCTCCTTAATCCTGCGTCCCGGGCAACGCTGACCGTGGTATTCGACGTGCAGTCTTGCAATAGAATCGGAGCCCGACACTCAAGTCAAAGTCTTCCGCACGATCAAGTCAGCAGACGTGTTTGAGGCTGCACAAGTCGTCGTCCAATGGTCGGCCAAATCTCCTGACGGGTCCGAGATCCGCGGCCGTGTTGGTTCCGGACGTGCGAAGATTGCGTATGAGAACGCTCAGATGTCGGTCTATATTGCGAAGGAATACCTGGACACCCCTTGTCCGCCTCTTGAGCTCACCGAAGAGCTCTCTGAGTTTTTGGGAATTCGCGGCACGCCTCGCGCCTTGCTTCTCCAACAAGTCCTCATGGAGTCAGACGTCACAGCTCTTGTTTCCACATTAGAGGGTCAGGGAGTCATAATGCGAATTTTCGAGGAAGTGAAACCATCAATCCCAGGGAATGCTGCTGGCGACGACGATCTTGGCGGACTGCCGAGCGCCCACGAACAAGAACCTGACCAGGATGCGCAGGATAGAATGAAGTTATTTGTTGCGGAGATTGAGCAACTGACTTCGATCGAAGGTCTCATGGATCGGTCATGGATGGCCACGCAAACTGACCGCTTGTTCTCTCGGATTTGCAGGATTGACGACCAGGACCCGGCTCTGTTTCTCCCCACGGAAGCCCTTGATACTTACAGGAAGAGCGGGCTTGGCCTCCCTGACGAGAAAGCTACTTGGTCTTTCCAATCCTTCCGGGACAGCGGTCTTGACTGGAAGAAAAGGCACCCAGCCACTGACATCCTGTTCGAAGCGGTATATCTCCCTAGGACGCAGACAGTCTTTGTTTCCTCGAAGAATGTCCACAATGTCACCGAAGAGATTGCATTTCTTGGCGAGTACGCGGTATGTTGAAACTTTGTTTCTTTCCTTTTCCCTTCTATTTCTCTTCTAACTCCTGACACTAGTTCTCCCGAGTCCTTGAGTTGCAACTCGGGGCCGCGTACTCGCCCATGTCCATGTGGACTAGCGTCCTTCGAACCAAAGCTGGCCATTCCTTCTACCACAGGACTGATGAGTGGACTTCGACGTTTACGATCGACGACGAAGGCGAGCATTGCAAACAGATGCTCGTCCGCCTCGGCTACCACAAAGCCTCTCGGTGGAAGCAACGGACCGTCTTTCATATAGACGTCGTGACGACGGAGGGTGCTTTGAAAGACGCCGAGTTCTATCTGAATGCTGAGCAACTGAAGAAGGTGAGCACTCCCATTGCGACCGAAGACTGACGATCTCTTCAGGCCGCACATGGACCCAAATGTTACCAGGAGAATAATGCTAATGCTCGTATGACCGACCCAGGCCCAGTTGTATTCCTCTGTCAACACATCGCCAGCTGCTCCCACTTCAGTCGGGGTTCACAACGTGTCAATTCTCGTGCGTGTCTCTAATATTTATGAGAAGCCCGAAATGTCCCTTTTCGTGGACCCGTGGAGCATGGTTGCCGAGGGCAAGGCGCTGCTCCTGAATGGAGCGCACTACGGGCTGAAGCTCGCCGCCAACAATGCCCCCAAGTTCATCGACGTGGGCCAAGTCATAACCCAAGCATCACCCCCGGGCCAGCCAGGTCAGAAGTCGAGCGTTCGAGACTGGGCGCGGAACCTGTTTGCGGGGTGGGGCTTGAGAGGCACAGGCAACTCCCGGATCTCGTCGCTGCAGTCTGTGGTGACTTACAACTATCGACCTCTCGCAGCTTTCCGCAACATCCGAGTGTTGGTGTTGGCTCCGGGAAAGCCTGATGAGATTCTCAGGGGACAAATATGGGAGGTCGCACTGGATGATCCCGGTTTACGTTTTGCAGCTCTGTCATACCACTGGGGTCCAGTGAAGGAAACACATGGCCTAACTACCGACGAGGGTCTTATTGGCTTAACCGGATCGCTGTATCTCGCCCTCCAAGCCCTCCGGGATACATCCTCGAACGTAACGCTCTGGGTTGACGCCATCTGCATCAACCAGAAGAACCGGCAGGAAAAGAGACTCCAGATTCGACTGATGGGCGAGATCTACCAACGCGCCGATAGTGTCATGGCCTGGACGGGAAGTGGGACCGAGAGCAGCGACCGCGCAATCGAGGCATTGCTCCAGATACGAACTCTGAGTCTGAGACCGCCAGTCTGGCCATCTACGCTGCGCCCAATCCCAGCCTCGTGGGCCGGGAAAGCAACCCCCAGCATCGAGGATGACGCCACCACGTGGGAAGACATTGCGCTATTCTTTGAACGGCCGTGGTTCAGCAGAGCGTGGATCGTGCAGGAGGTCGCTCTCGCATCCGACGTCTTTGTGTACTGCGGTGGATGGAAGCTGAGATGGGACGATGTCTTTGAAGCGCTTCGCATCTGCATCCACGAGCGGCCGGGATTCCTCGAAGATCAACACCCAAAGCCAGGGCGACGGACCCGGGCTGCCTCATATGCGCTAGGCATTCTCCGGCAGACTTACTGCAATCCCTACGTCCGCCATCGGTACGACCTGCTCCAGCTGCTTGAGCTTTGCTCATACGCCGAGTCCACCGAGCCCCGAGACAAACTCTTCGCCGTTCTTTCGCTCGCATCCGACGCGGGCGATCCGATGCTCGACCCAGACTACGAGTCGCCCCTGGAGGATGTGATGCTCAGATATGCTCATGTATTCGTCGAGAGGGGCAACGCCATGAATCTCCTGTACAGGGCGGGTTCCTCCAAGAACTCTCTGCCGGGCTGCCCTTCCTGGATTCCCGACTGGACCCGAGAATCCCGCCCAAGGACCATCTCCACGTGGCGCTGTAGAGCCACTGGAGCCGGCTTCTCTGCCACCAAAGACGCCATAACCCGTGCGCGGATCGACGGCAGCGACAGGCGTGTCCTCGTAGTGGCCGGCTCGCGAGTGGACCGCATCAAGCTCGTCCATAACACCACGCGGCACGATGTTGATGCCATGAAGTACACCGCCTTCCTGTGGGCTGCAATCAACTCCCATCTATCCTCTCGCCTGTACCCAACCGGGGAGACGCTAGAAGAGGTGCGCCAACGGCTTCCCATCGGCGACGCAGCCGGGCCCCATCTCGACCCCCTGACGGACTCGGTCTCCACATGTCGCGAGTTGGCCGATAGCGATGGCGGCGGGAGAGAGCCCAGGCATAGCGCAACCTGGCAGGGAGCACTGGCCGACTCGATTGGTCTGGGGTCTATCCACGATGCCTTGTCCTTCTTCAGGCAGCCGCAAGGGCAACGCCACGGCCTTTGGGATTACTGGCGCACCGCTTCGGCCTTCTCCTCGCGCTTATCCACCGCCAAGTTGTGCGTGACGGAGAGAGGGTACATGGGTCTGGTGCCCTATGATGCGGTGGCCGGAGACTCCGTCGTCTTGATCGACGGCGGCGCGGTGCCGTTTGTGGTGCGCGGTTGTGGCGATGCGGAGAGGCCGTATATCACGACGTTGGTGGGGGAGTGTTATGTCCATGGGATCATGCATGGGGAGGCAATGGGGTTTGGGGATTTGGTTGTGGGGGAGCTGTTCTTGGTTTGAGGGGCAAACATCTCCAACGTGACACCGGACCCGTCGACAATAACGCGCAGCTGGTCTTCGATGTCGTGGTCACCTACCGCGATGCGCTCACTGCGCCGTGCAAGACAAGATGCTCTGTCGGCACGGCTCCTGGAAGGTCTCAGCTGGATCTCGATACGGAAAACGGCGTCGGGGCGGCGCTAATTGCGGGAGGAAATCTACTCTCGCCTCAACCCGAAAATGTCCAGTCGCGGGGCCGGGGGAGATTGCGGCCGTGGCCGGTACCGGGACCCGCTTTTGGATGGGCTAGCGGGGCGATGGTGGGAACGAAAGCGAGGGCGGGGTCGGCCGGTTCGACATCGCACCTCTTTCCGAAAATCGTTGGCCACCGTACGGTAGTTTAGGGTTAACTGTGTTGATTTTGATAGTTTGCAGGATGTAACCTAGTGGCTAAGAATTGGCTTTACTATATCTAAGAAGTCGGAAAACCACGTCTTTGTAGCAAGTGCCTCTGGGACTTCTTTTCGTTGGGCCATAGTAAGGGCTTGTTCTTAGGATTCCGACCATTTAATAAGGTCTTTTGGGGCTCGAAAGTTTTACTACAAGTCGATATACTTCGCGTACGTTGTGTAGGGCCTCATCGTCACTGATTCTAGCTTATGTTTTTAAAGCTATATACCAGTGGGTGATCGGCTTGATCGGATTATACGAGGTAAGTTGAAAGTGTAGACTAATAGTCTTTAGGATCCACTGCTTCAGTTATCTAACTACCTCGAATTGTTGACTGTAATCTTGTTAGCTTGATAGATAGTCTAGTTTATTTGGTAGGTACGGAGGCCATTAGCTGTTAGATCCGTAATAGTAATCAGTAGGCTTGATTGTTGATTTGCTGGACCGGAGTGGTCGTCACCGATCACAGATTCCATACTACCTCTTGCTGTAATAGTTGACTGGCTTAGGGTCTTATACTTATGGCGCGCAAGGCTCGGAACAGCTGGCTCCTCGAGGAAAGGGGTTACCCCCTAAATTTAGGACCATAAGTCCCCGGCAACGGCTTGGGCTTGGAACTGAAGGTTCCACGACTCCCAGTCGTTAGTGCTGGCCAGGAAGACTAACTTATCGTTGTTAATGGCGTTCATCTTATTGAATTTGAAAGTCAAGAGGTGGAATCCACAAGTATGGTCGAATATAGTTCTTATTAGCTTACTAACTAATCGGTACGTAGATGGTACGATCCAGCGAATGAGACTCTTAATTGTTAGAAGCAAGTGGGCACTTGTGGATTCGAGTAACTGATAGGGAATTGATCCTTCTTCTATTCATTTTTCTTTTTACTCTCTGGCCTTGCCAGAGAGCCTGCCTTATAGTTGTGAATAGTGGCAAGTTGTGTGGCAAGCCACGCGCTGCGCTTGCGTGTCTATGTCAATAGTTACAAATCCATAGTTCTAGCCATTGCCAGACCATTCCATTACCAGACCCCTTTTTATTTGACAAGTAGTCGTACGCTAGGTAGTAGAGGATAGATTGAACCGCCTCTTTACGACTGGGAAAAGATAAGTTACGTAGTAGGCAGATATAACTACCACAACGCAGAACCTTAAAACGGAGAGTGAATACGCTGGCTACAAAGTCCATTTTTTAGGACTACCGTTTTTCCCTCTAGGGGGGGGGGGGGTGACCAGAAATGGGCCAGCGCCATCTGGCCCAAAACTTGTCCCTCGTCGCGTAAAGTTGACCATTTTGTGGTATGGTGAGCCGAGGGTGAAGCGAGCCTGATTTCAGGCTAACCAGCCTCAGATGCGGCTCTTTTCTTTTTAACGACCGACTACCTAGGTAGCTAGCCGCTCCGCGGCTTGGGGGTCACCCGGTCTGGGGTTCTGGCGGCGTTGAGCCGATGTGCGATTGCTGCTGATGGACGAAGGGCAATTTCCCAGAGATGCGCCTTCCTGACCGCACGTAGAACATAGTGAAGGTTTTCAAATCAAGGGGAAGCCGCCATTTCCGCGTTTCTATACAGTACCTATGCACAAGTCCCTCTGAGGGATTTTTGTGAGTACCCGGCTATTCCGTTTTACGCTGCATTGATTCATATGGGTGCTGAGTTAATGATCCAGTCGCTCTCATTTTAGTTGCATATACATATCCTACTAACCGAATGTAAGACCGCCTAATCCTTCGGCAGCAAGCCTCTGTCTCTCTTCCAGGTTCTAGGTTGGGGTTTGGGATGAGGCGGATACGGGGTATATGCTGCCATTCATGTCACAGTCTAGATTATGCGGGCAGGTCTTGGGGTCACGTTGAGGCTTTTGTTGGTTATACGAGAGTGAGTCAAGGCAGAAAGGTGTTGTTGTTGGTTTCCCTGTCCAGGTGCAATTCTAGCTCGCACTGAAATCGTAGGGGGTGGCAACTGGTTAAAGAGAAAGAAGCATGCTTTCGCGGTTCCAGGATCCAACCAGACATTGCACCTTGAACACCAGAGTCTGTTCCAAACAAAAACCTTACATCATTCTTGCGCGATAATGACTTGCAGGGGCAAAGTGGCTGAAGATCCTAAAAAGGGGAATTTCCAGTCAGTCTTCTGTGCTGTCAACCACTTTGGCCAGGACACATACTACAAACTCCCGGGGAAAGACGAGGGCAAAGTGTGGAATGGTTTGTGCCATATTTCACCAAGATCGAGAGTGCACGAATGGGACAACTAATACAGCTAGCCGCTGCAGGGCTGACTTTAGCATCTCTCACAACATAGACAGGAGATCAGTTGAGCCGGGATCAGGTACCACGGAAAAACAGGTGTGGGAGATTCAGGGTATGTGACAACAAGCCCCCCCGCATCGTATCTAGACTGACCATCGTGCCTTTTGCAGATGTAACACTGCTCGGTGACGAGTTTGATGAGACTACCGACCTTGCTGCAATCTTCGAAAGAGAAAGGGCCGAAGTGCCGTAGAGGGGCTGGGAGATTCATTGTGTGAAGAGAAGGACTATGCTGGTCCAGAAGGCTTGGGATGTGCTTGCCGAGAGGGAGGAAGCGATGGCGGGGAGAGGGGACTCTCGAAACTCAGGAGTCAGTCAATACTATACCTAGGTAGCTCCCTGCAGTTCTTTTATGGCCTTTTTCTGAACGTCTTTTAGGGCCAACGCCAGGAACACCACCACCGATTCGGAATACGATTCCATCTGTAGCGTCACGTCATGTGTTGAGATAGAAAGCGGACCCGCCGTGCTTTTTACAGCTTATCAACCTAGCGAACTAGCTGTCTAGTGTTTATCTAAAGACAACACCTTATCTTATCCGTAGCTCTCCACCCTTTGCTCCTCAGCGAAAACTCTCTTGTTCCCGTCAACCCCAGTGGGTTTCCTCCATCAACTCTCTGTACGTCTCTTCAAAGTTCCTCGTGGCTAATCTGCTGGCTCCCAATCCTGCACACGATGATGGATCAGCGATGCCGCATCAGAAGGGGGAGAATAGACGAAGAAGAGGCCTGTCCTTACTCCGTGTCAAAGGGGCGTGACTTATCGAACAAAATTCCATCTAGCTCCTCCAGCAGCACCTCCCTGCACACGCAGTTGCTCGCGCAGTTTCCAGGGGGACAGAGCGGCGTAGTTGCGGGGTGGACACTGCAACCCACTGCACTGCGGATCTGCTGATACGGGCTGGCATTGGCTGATTTGTAGCTGCCACAATTGGGGTCAATTGGTTGGCAGCCCGGGCAGCAAGGACAGCCTTTGGTGCAGGTTGGCTTCCAGCCCCAAAAAGGCGGTGGCATGGGGATCAGAGACAACTGCCGCGGGAGCTCTGGTTCTTCCTCTGGTTCATCGTCAACGAATTCCGGGTCGGACTCGGGCGTGTTGAGCAGATAGCCCTCAAGCTGCTTCATCAGGGTCTCTCTGCAAAGGCAATTATCTGAGCATTTTCCCACAGGACAGACGGGTGTGTCCTCGGGCAGCGAATCGCAGCCAACGAGGTTGCGGACGTTGTTGTACTTGGGGGGGTTCCAAAGTCGTGGTTTGCATTGACCCAGCGGCTCGCACCAGGGGCAGCAGGGGCAGGCCTCCGGGCAGGGGACGATGGAGAAGGGTGGCAGCCGATCGCTTGCGGGGGCAGGTGCAGGACGGGTGTCAATGGGACGCTGCGAACTGTCGGCAGTGGCGGCCTGGGATGCTACCAGAAGCAGCGGAAGGAGAACGAGCGGCCCGATGAGAAGCATGGCGGGCTGACAGAAGGAAAAGAGGAGAAAGGTCGGTTCGAGCAATGAGATTGAGAGCTGATTACAAGTCTTCGGTGCGCTGGAAAAGAGCAAATGGCTGCTTGTCGGAGATGGGTCCGGATTCACTTTCCACTCGAGAGAAACCTGCCTTTTAACCCACAGACACAGATACTGATGAAGTCCAGAACGCTATGCTTTTTACCCCTTCCCCTCAGGGTTCCAGCTTTCTGGCATCCCGTTCACCGATATGCTTCATCAAAAGTCCTCACCGAAAGGGTGGCATCAACAAGCGCCCGGAGCGCCAACCGATAAAGTCGAAAGATGTTGCGCTTATTGGTCAGTCATGAAAGTCTCTAGGCCACAGGCATAGAAATGGGTTTGACCGCCTGGTTTTTGCAGCTGCGTTCTCAGCAATTCCGAAGGGGTGCAGCTGGTAGCAGTGTTGCCGAACCAATTATTTGCCCTCCGACCTCAGCCTTGAGGTTGCCTTGACGGATGCCTTTTCAGCGGTGAGCACTCGTTGGCCTGCCAGAAACTGTGGGCCTAAGCAATCGGACCCCCTCGCCCCTCATTCGCTCCTCATTCGCCTCCAGTGGACGCACTAGCCCACACCATTACACACTCCCGAAACTCAGACGTCGTGAGCAAAAGTCCCCAGTGAAGTTGGAGCTTCCCAAATTTAGGAGGCCGCTATCATGGTGTTACACAGCGACGCGCGGTTTCGGATACTTTTTTGCATCATTTGCTCCGGTGCCGCCGAAGTGTTCCGTTGGGTTGAGTCAATGCAATGACGCTGAGATTGAAGTCGCCGCACGCCGCGTGCCATACCTAATGGCAGCATCGCTACCTACTCTTCGCCCGATAGCCCCAGTTACTCTCGCGCTCACGGACGACTCAAACGCCGTCGCTTATTACCTATTCCACATCACCATCTGCGGCTTCAACACAAGACGGAACGGCGGAAGACAGGAACGATGCAAAGCCCGCCACGTGCCGGCTGGTCTTGGTCCGACCAGCCTGAGGCGCATTCATGTTCCTACAGCTCCTCGTCGGTAACTGTCTCCGCGACCGTGTCTGAACATCATGGCAACCGCCACCGCCAGCGGGAGCCGAGAGATATCGAAGAGCTCAAGACGACCTCCCAAGCACACATCACCACCGAAGATTCCCGCGTCTTGCTCGACCGAGATCTCTGGACACGAAACCTGGCGGTTATTGGATTGCTTCTTACCTGGGGAGGCTCCATCGCGGCACTCGCGACTGGCATTTTCATTATCGTTTCTCCGAATGTCAGCGTGCCGGAGTACCTGCTGGGCAAAATGGTTATGGTCGGGCCCACTCCATTCCTGTGGATGGAGGTGGACGACTATCTGGGCGGTCACCGAATATACAAGGTGACCGAGTCTGCCATGGTGGCCCTTCCTCTCCTTATGCAGGTGGTCATTACACTCGTCGCTGGGTGTCTGGGCTCAATCCACGCGACAACCCTTCGCTGGGCCCTGTTGCACGAGGGTCGGAACCCCCACAACAGCAGCTTACGCCTTTTCACGAGCTCCAAGAGCAATGGCCCAAACAAGTGGCAGGCCAACACCGTGGCTTGCATTGGCTTGGTTCTAGCTTACGGCGGAGCGTCCACCATGTCGTTTCCCGTTTCCGTTATCGGCGTCGCGGATTTTACCCGCGAAGGCGACCCATACGTGTTCGGTGTTGAAGGTATCGAGGACCGGTCCGGCATCGACTTCAACGGATGGGGACTGGTGGGGTTGGGTGCCGGCTTCTTCCTCCAAGCCATCATATCTACCTGGGCGCTCATGGACTCCGCTTATGTCGGCACCTGGAACGCGAGTCCCCTTGCAACAGCTAGAGCGTGCAGACGGCTCTACGATACTACTAGAGATCCCCTAGCGTCTGACTTTGACTGGCGTTTCGCCCCGATATCTGGAAGTTCGCGTCACGACACAAGGCATAGCCCATCGCCTCGCCTGGCAGATAGAAGGCCTAACCTCTCTGGGCCCGTCTTTAGGCAGCCCTCAGCACGCCATTTGTTTCCCGCTGTACGGATACTCACAAACTGTATATGGGCAGTTTCCTTGGTCTTGAGCATCATGGTCTTGGTTATCGGAATCCTAGCCAGCCAAGATGGCACCAACAACACCATCACCGGAGGTTCTACTTCGATCAGATTTGTGAAGGGACTCACTGGTCAGACTAGTCCTTGGTATGTCTGGCAGTTCTTTGGTATCGTCGAAGCCGTGTATAACAGGAACCCCTATGCCAGAGGGGAGTGGGCAGGTCTGCTCATTCAGTGCGCTGCTCTTACCATCCCAATATTTGGCCTCCATATTGTCGAACTGTTAGGCCAACTTCAGCGGGACGAATCGATATGGCGTCGGGCTTCCACCGTGGGCGCCAAGATTGATTCGAGCACCATCCTGGAAGGCGCCCGCAACTGGCCGACCTTGGTGATATTTGCCACCAAGGCAGTCGTGCCCTGGGTTTTTAGCTTCGCCATCTCTTGCAACCGGATCATCTACTTTGTCACATTGCCGACACTCACGCTGGCCGTCATATTCCTCCTTTTGGGTCTCTTTTCGGAGTATCTCATCCGTATCCGGCCAAAGGGTTCTCAACCGGCGACGTACGGTGATATCCAGGCGCTGCTCGCTCTGGTTGATGATTGGGACCACACGAGAATCTTCTGGGGCGATAAAGGCAAGTACTCTAGGGGTGTCCGGCTTGCTGGTACGGCAGGACGACGGTTGGCAGATGTGCGGGCGGATGTTGTGTATGTTGGTCTTTCTCGAGAGCTGGGCTCTCGTGCTTCTTCAGGTTGAAATGTGCTTCTCCTGATTGAACTGTATTGGAGACGACAGGTCGTTTAGAGTGCCAAAATACAATTTCTACTTTGTACTGTGCTGTCTGCAGTCTATTTACGGCCAACGAGTTTTGGCGGGGATCTTCGCCCTTGTTGGGCGACTTTTCGGGCCAACACCATCACCACCACCACGGCACCCTTCAGTTTCATGCGCCGCTGGCCATGGCCCCCTGCAGCGTATTTAAAGCTCTCCTGTCTGCCCTCTTTTCATACTGCTATCTGCATTCTTTTGTCCTTCTGAAACGCAGGATCTAGTGTCAAAACTATCTTTCATTTTAGTACTACTAGAGGATTCGGTCCTGCAGCGACACGTCGCGAACATGAATGCCCCCAGCGATGTCACGGTTGCCGATTGGTACGCTATCCCCTACGGATGGCCAGGATTCATCGGGTACCTCGTTGGCCTTCACGTCCTGGTCTGTGCCCAGAACTCCAGTACTCCCTTGCTCCCCACTTGGGAGTTCCGCTACCATCGTTTCAACAACATGCTTGCTACTATACAGGCCTTTGGATGCGCTGCACTCTACGGCCTTGCCTACTCCATGTACTCCCAGTTGAATTTCGAGGGTCGATCAGATCTGATTCTCATCATGTTAGCCACCTTCCTAAATTCATCTATCAAGATGACCGTTCTTCGTGCAAAAGCGAGCCAATCCGCCTTAACATCAGCAAATTACAAACTGGTAGATTCTGAACATGGAGGTGGCGGAGACATAAGGCAATTCCCCTTCGATCAAGCCTCAACCGATAGTGACACTCGCGAAACCTCGGCCGTTACCACCCACCGCGACCGCAGCAAACCCTCCTCCAGCAACTTGATGAAGCCACATGAGATGACAATCGGCCAGGCCATTGTTGCATGCTGCATCATATTCAGCCCAATGATCTGGATGATGATTGGCACATATCTCGCCCTCCAGGACCTAACCTTCAACCAGAACTCGTCGCAGGTGGTCTTTATCTGGGGTTTCATCATCGTCCTCTACACAGCGTCTGCCGTATCCTTCGCTATATTTCTTCTAATTCCCCTGTATCTGCGGTATCGCATTGAAGGATGGCCAATGCTGAGGAACATGACGGTCGCCAGAGTCTCTGACATATAGCTCGAAAATCTGGAGAAGGCTGGCACCGCACAACACCCCTTCCGATTTTGGTTTGAGGTTGTGATGGTTTCTTCCAGAAGATAAAGTTAAATGGACGAACTGTTTTTAAATGGACGAACTGTTTTTAAATGGACGAACTGTTTTGATGCTCCTACTACTAAGAAACTGAACCCTCGGGATGAGATAACATGCTCCACATCATCAACCCTCATGCACACATGCCACAAAATGAATCGCAACACGTCCCTCCATCGGGGCAAGTGATATCCCCTCACTTCTCCTCAGGTCGGCAGAGCAGCTTGATACACCCCTTCCCTGGCGGTGTGCAGATACCGCAACTCTCATTGCAGCATTCTTGTCCGAGCGGGCACCACTCCGGTCCGCACTTGGGCCTGGGCGGTTCCGTCTCACGAGGCTTCTCCTCTTCCTTTGGTCGACAGAGGAGCTTGATGCACCCCTTTCCGGGGGGCATGCAAATTCCGCACGAGGGATTGCAGCAGGTTTCGCCGAAAGGGCAGCGGTTGGGTCCGCATTGGGGACCTTCGCGAGGAGCGACGCAGAAAGCTTTGTTGTTGGTGATGACGCATTCGAGTCCGCTGGCGCACTCGACTACGGCACAGGTGAGAACGGGGTCCGAGGTCGGGGCCGGTGATGCGGCGGCGAGGAAGGCACCTCCGAAGAGGACAAGGAAAGAAAGTGGGCCCATGGTGTCTTGAGGAAAAATAAGATGTGGTTCCGAATGAATAAATCACAAACTAGAAATTGACCGTTGCGTGCGACTGCAATTAAGTACCTGGCTTCTGCTCTCATAGGTACGATTTCGTTCCGATCAGTGGCTTACCTGATGTGGCGAGTTGGCAGTTCTCTTTAAAGTAAATGCGGAGCATGGTCTGGACCAGGTTACGTCCAATGCTACTGCGAACAGGCTGAATGGCAACTTACCGTGAATATAGAAGCCAAGCCGGGCCAACCACATCTACGGCTTATTTTGTTACCTTAAGTGAGGTCATTTTGCTGGGGAGTCCAGACGGAGTTGTACCACCCAAGATCAACAATGAGCAGCGCGGTTCATCATGCCAGTGCCCGTGTGGCTAGTTTTTTCCACTGGCGCAGGTCATGCGCGAAGCGCTGTCGCTAGCGGTGAGGGAACGCGCGCCTCCCCAAGAGTTTACAGCGAGGCATTGCGCACAAGATTGGGCTCTTTCGAGACATCTGTTCCCGAGTAGTACACACGGGCAAACATCTTGCCGTCCGGTACCGCCTCGTACCAGATGCCTATCACCGGCGCCGGCAGACTTGGCTCCCCAAACATCACACCCTAGCTCTACGAGGTAAGATTTAGCAAGAGCCTGATTCTGCGACCGGAGAGCCACGAGGTCGAGACATCCCCGCTCATGACGGTGCACGATGTCAAGATCGCGCACCATCTTCGCGGAGCGATTCCTCAATCCACTGGAGTCGTAAATTTAAGAAGGAAATGCAGTTACTTGTTCAATTACTAACATGACACAGTCTGGTTTTCCACGCAAAAGCATAGTTAGCCAATGGGTTCCGTCTCAATGTGCCGCTGCTGGGCATATGCTGGCGGTTTTGCCTTTCCTCATTGGTATCACTGGTAGCTTGGCAAGGAGGCTCCTCAAGCACCATTGGGAGGCCTTGTGCGGCCGTGAGTCAGCGACAGGCCGGACTGTTTGCATCCAAGCCTGAGATGCATGGCTGAGGTTTAAGGAAGGAATTCCAGCTGGTCAGTCTGGGCGGTTCGGTCGCTGTGATCGCCAAATGCAACCCACGGGCTCCCTTTGGAGTGAAATGATACCAACCCTCATACGATAGGGTGGGGGCACAGGTACCCGACCTACCTTCCTATGTGGCGATAACAGCCTAGTTATCTGAGACGAATCTGGGCTCACGAAATTTCCTTTTTCGGTCGTAGTCCTGAGTTGGGGTGAGCTGTGGCTGATTTGTCCTGAACTTTCCCTGAGCTAGGGTGATCCGTATGCGGCCGCAGTACAGTCTCAGGGCCCGTTTTCAGCCCCCCCGGCTAAAGTTTCCTTTCGATGTCCCCCACGGTGTCCACGTTTCTGGCATATACTGGTACATGTTATGGGATAGTACGTGGCATCCTAGTCTAATTCCTAGGATAGTACGTAGTATCCTGGTACAACAACTGGGATGGTATTTAGTATACCAGGATATTATATAGGTATGGTACACAATATACTGGTACATAATATACTGGCCTAGAGTATACTGGTACATAATATGCCAGCTTAGAATGTACTAGTGCATATTATCTTGGCTTAGAAAATACCAGCACATCGCATACCAGTTCATATCATCCTAGCTTAAAATATACCACGCAGGCACTCGCAGATGTGATCAAGGAATCTTCGGTCTGACTGGCGATGCGGATCTACGGGAGACGTAGCCGCCTTAGCAGCCCAAAACCCTAACGGTCTCCTGGATACTGCCGTGCTTCGCGATCTAGTCAGCGAATTTGGCTTGAAAATCATCCGGAAGTACGTTCAAAAAACCGAAGCTATTGAACTGGTGCGGTGACGCAACAGGGAAGAAACCACAGAAAGAACCACACCCACAGAAGGTCGCAGTCGGCCTGGAAGGCCGACTCCCAGACTACTAGTCCTCCGATCAGAGAGACACGAATGCAATTGACGTAGAAAAACGAAGACGGTACCTAGTACAGAGCGGAGCCTAGCATGGAACAAAATCTGGTATTGTGACGGTGTTTAGCATGAAACGGAGCCTAGCATGGAACAACAAAGGAAACGCGACCGTGGACTAGGTCATCTTCCTTCGATCAGAGGCCGTAATGTTACTAGGCTTCAAATGGGAGGTTTTCGTGGTGAAATCGTCGTCGTTGAATTTGAATTGAATGGAAGCGACGGTTCGAAGAACCGCGCGGCGCGGCCCCTTTTTGACGGAGGCACGCGCCAGAGAATGCACCGCTACGTACAAAAACGGTTACAGTAATATTACAGAACTCAAAAAAAGAACGACAGGGTCGACCTGAACAGGCGCCCCGTGTCACTATCGAAAAGAAGTTGAGCGACATGACCAACCGCTTATCAGCGATTGCGTCAAGCGAAGAGGTCGCTCGGGATACGCCGCAGCGTGCGGTGGCTAGGACAGAGCTACAGTGTTCCACAGGCGGTAAAGCCCCTAGGACCAAGCCTATGACAGACGCAGGGTGGTAAAGTGTGAGCCTTCCTGCTGAAGCTCAAGAAAGCCTAGGTAATTATGGGAAAATGGCTGTCCGACGGAAAAGGAAGAGCTTGAGTTATTCAGCAAAGTGTGTAAGCTGCTGGCTGGCTATCGACATAGGGAGGCAGAGATAAATAACTGAATTCGATCTTATTATACATGTGTAGTAGAAACGGGCCTCATTTCCCATTTCACAGATCGGAAAGTCTTGCAGAAACATCTCTTCCACGAGTATAGCTTAGTGGCGGTCTCCCAAGGGATGGTACTAGTGGCCACCGGAGCTGCAGACGGGACAGCGTTGATTGTGACCAGTCCCAAGAACGGGAAAGAGGCGGCATCTGGCGCACAAGGAGTCGGTATGCAATCAGATGGCGAATTGTCCACCGGTTTGCAGAACTGGGTAACTCCGTGGGAGTAACGCTGTCTCTTGGTTCGTGAAGGCATCGCGCGCAGCGCAAGCGTTCGCCTCGAGAGGCGCGAGGACGACGAGTCATCCGGCATGCCGCGAATCGAAAGGGTCAGAAACGTACACTCTCGAACTATTGCGTGATGCGACGGCCGACCCTACACGCGGCACGAGATACCAACCCTAATGGACCGGTCTCCACGGAGCTGATACATACAAGCGGGTTCCGCGACTACGACCGATCGGTCACGATCCGCGTGTGGCAACTCGACCTGAGGTGTCGGCAAGCTCGTAGTTACGGGGCGGACGTTTCCTGCACCGCCGAAGGTGACCAAGTTTTGGATAGCCAAGTTTTGCTCCACCGCCCACACGAACAGCAACGGACCCCCCTTTGGATGGAACGGAGTTGCCAGTAGATTTGCCTGGAATTTCAAGTTTGCAGCCCATTCGCGTGGCCGTTTACCTGGTATGCCTAGTTTATTTGCTAGATTGGTATTGGCTTTTAGTAAAAGCCCTGGGCAGGGCGATGCACAAGGCCGACTTTGTTACAATTCAGTCCTTAGGGCGCGTTATCTTGCACTGATGGAACGCCCAGATAACTTTCCGAAGCCACAGTTCCGAAAGGCGTTCTGTAAACCTACTCAACGCTGCGCACAAGGCAAATGAAACAAAGGTAAGGCAAACAAGGGAGCTCAATGCAGCCAAGCAAGGGGCCCCAGATTTCCGAAGACAAGGCAATTCTGAGTGCATCCCTTGCCTCGCATCTTACATAAAAAACATTTCTTATTCCTTACGCAAACAATATTATATTTACGTCTATAATCTTACAAACCCCTTCTTTAAGCTCTTTATAAAACACCTTATATGAGACAATAAACCCCCTATCTAGACCTTGTGTAACATTTGTTCCCTACCGTCAACAACCCCGCGGCGTACTGCCTTACAGTCTGACCCACCTTGGGTGCAGGTTGTAACAGCGGGGTGCGTGGCGCGTCTGAGTGCCTCGACTAGCCGGACGACGGACAGGCAGGCACGTAGGGCGAGCAGAGGCTCGATAGCGTATATTTCGCAAGCTGAGACAGCTGATTTCCCAGCTACCTCCGACGGCAGCTGGCTAAAACCTATACCATACTAACTATGTCCTGATATTTATCAATCCCGTCAAGTTTTCCCTTTCCGAGGAGGCTTAAACTCTCTTCCGTCTTTCCCACATCCACTCAAGCGAGCGTGGTCTTTAAAAATCACATCTCCGAGACTGATGCTCAATAAAACAAAGCGCTTCTCACGACGTTTTGGTTAAGACGGGGCCAAAGGCCTCTCATCCAGACCCTTGGTCCGGGGGCTGACCAGTCTCCAGCAGGTCTTGCGGCGGCGGCCAGTAGGTGTAGACCTTGGCCTCCCAGCGCCCCAACGGTTCCCGCCCAACGCGCGCAGAAGAGACTTTCCTGCCCTCAGTAACTTCCCGCCAGCCGGTATTGCTCCGGTCTGGCCAGTTGGGGACGTAGTATTCTGTGCCGGGCGTGTTCTCGTCCGAGAAGTTTGCGACGACGACGACGGGTGGTGTGCCGTTGCCGCCTCTCTTCCACGCCACCACACCACCCTGCCGCGACAGATCGACGTGGAAGGTCGAGGCATTGTCGCTTCCCAACGCCGGGCACTTCGTCCGAAGTGAGACCAGTCGTTTAACGTAGTCGAACACGCCTCGTCGCCAAGGATCGTCCAGCCTGGCCCAGTTCACAGGGTCGACCTGCTTCGCATTCTCGATGGGCCGATCGTGCTCGTCGCAAAACTCTTCCCCTGCCAGGATCATGGGGATGCCAAAGCTGGTGAGCAGACACACGTGCGCAAGCTTGGCACGGCGCGCCACATCTCCGACGCGGGAGTGCCGTAGGTAGTTGCACAGCCGCTCGTGCCTATAACCCCCTACGTCGTGGCTGGTAATGTAGTTGACAGCCTGCGTGCATGTAGAGAAACCCCTTGCGCTGTCCAGGCGACTGTCGACCATCTTGCGCACGGTCCACTCGAAGTTGTCGCCCTCGGCGCCCTCCCCGACGATGACGGCCCGCACCCGCTTCTGCCACGGCTCGTTCCACAGGGAATCTAGACAAGGCTCCGGCCCGTCCAGCATCCCCGCCGGCATGGAGAGCTCCTCACCGACGACAAGGAACCTGGACTCCTGAGAAGGATCCGGTGCGACGCTGCGCCACAACGCCAGGGCGGCGGCACGGTACTCACGGATGAAGTCCCAGCTGCCCGTGTTGTTGACGCTGTCGAGTCGTAGACCAGAGATTCCAAAGTCCCTCATCCATCGTGTGAGATGGGCAATATGGAAGGAGCGAGCGGGCGTGAGGGTGGCCTTTCCCCCGGTCGCGGGATCGTACGTCTCCAGCGGCTTAACGTAGCGGAAGTTCTCGCCACCCCAGCCCTCGCGTAACTTATCGCCATTGTTGCCCGACTGCCGGCTGTCCGGGTTCGCTGGCTCTGCTTGGGGCCGGATGTGGAATGTTTCGAAATCGATGAAGCGGTACGGATCACGGCCAAAAGCCGTCACCACGTCGGTAAAGAGCCGAATTCCTCGTTTCCGCATCGTCTCGGAGAGGAAAGCCAGGTCAGAAGCAGTGCCCAAGTCCGCGTCCGGCGTGAAGTAGTGCGCTGTCGCGTAACCCCATTCGCCTATCGGCTTCGCGTCGGCAACGGGGAGGAGTTCGATGGCATTGACGCCCAGCTCCGGTAGGATGGCATTCCCGCTTGCCAACACGGCCAGGTGGGCAAAGTTTTGGCCCGGTGCCGCCTTGTCCAAGAGTGCCCTCACGTCATCAAACGTCCCTCTGTCTACCTCGATATGGTTGCTCCCAAGAACACCCTTGACCCACGTGGTCGGTAGCTCATATATGACCAGCTGTCGGTTTTCCGCCCACTGCGACGTCGTCGATGCTGAGGCTAATACCGGCGTGGCGACCCTTTTTAGCGCTTCGCCTTTGATGTCGCAGGGCACCATGTTCCCTTGATAGTACTTGAAGATCGCGGCCGGGGCACGGTGCTTCTCATCGTCGTTCATGCAAATGCGGTAATCGAGGGCGAAGGCCAGAGGATCGGTAACTAGCTGAAGTGTCGTGGAGTAGCTCTCAGGCGCGGTGTCCTGGACCTCAAACCAGTAGTGATAGGTCAAACCTTCGGTGAGTGGTTCTTTGAGTTTGCTTGGGGCGAGCTCCCAGAGGCTAGGGTGCTCTCCCGACTGCTCGAGCTCCTGGCAGTTGAGCACATTGAGCTTACGAGGGCCCGTGTCACTGTATCTGCCTAGAATGAGGCGTGGGGCCTGAAAGTCGCGATATTTTCCGGGGATCCAAAGGACGAATTTGCTACGGCGGCGATCGAGAAGATCGAACTCGTAGTTCGGTGGCTCCCCCGTGTTGTCGGTCATTTTCAATGACTGTGATATCGATCTGTGCTTGGATTGAGTTCGTTCAGCGAAGTCGAGTACGTGAGTCGTCCGCTGCTCCCGTAGCGCTGCTTCCCACAATAGAACACATGAAACTCGGGTTATCTTTGCAGCCTTATAGCTTTTGTCATCCGCGGAGTTCCCTTTGCAAGTCGGGTTCAGCTGGCATGCGAGCAGCATCAATCCAGCCACAATCACGACGCCATGACGTCACTATCATCCACTCCGGGATGCGGGCTTACGCCTTCCAACGTCGACTTCCCGCCGATTCGTTCGGATAATCTCAACGACGATATCTTGACGTTTGCCAACTCCAGAGATAGCTGAGGGCGAGAGCGATTGGCCGTTTTGACAAGCAGGCTCTTCACTGACCAAGGCATCCCCGGGCACATGACCAACGGGAAACTCCAAACGTACGTAATGGCCCGTGAGTTGTCAGGTTACACATTACACGCCGCTACACCAAATCAGCGTTGGTGTACCTTATGAAATGCGGTGAGTCATTGTGACGTTGCGTTGCATGTAGCACAAGCCGCCATCAGCCAAGCTAGAGCTATCATGCCGGACACTACGAAGGGTGGAATGTTATCGCCTGAGTGAGCTGGGTGAGCCAGACCCGTATGAGGGTGACCAGCTAGGTGAGCTGGGTGAGCTGGGTAAGCTGGATGAGGCAGGGTAGAAGTGGAACGGACGATTACCGCGTTATCACAATCTCGATCACACTCAAGCGAGGTAGGTGTTAGCTGTGATCATATTCAACCTTTCCTCCTATCCTGACATCCTACGAGCTCATCGATCCTTAGCATTCCCACCAAGCAACACAAAACCTAACCAAATAAAGCCCCAAATGTAAAATTTAGCCCCAACCAACTCGGCTTACCTTTATCCCTTCCTACTCTCCCTCCTTTCCCTTCTATCACTCCTATTCTCAACCACAGTACTACTACTGTCCCGCTCTTGGATCGTAAGTATTGCAGCATACGAGAAAAACGTCAATACAAACAGTAATAAGAATACTGCCGTCCCGAAAACACCATAAATAAAATAACTCCCGGCACACAGTCCCTTTATATTGGTTAGATACGTGATTACAATAATAGAGATGGTAGTTTCCCATTACATAGCAAGCCCAAACCCCGCAATAACAACGATGCGCCCTCACAGACCAGCATCAACCCAGATAGCGGACTAGGTGGATAATGTTTAAAGAAATGGGGCTGCTGCGAGCCTGTGAAGCCGCACTAGGCGCGGAGTTGGTCGGTTGTTCCGTTGAGGTCGCGCTGGCGGAAGAAAGGGACGCGGGCGCTGCCGGCTAGGGATGGGGCTGGGGGAAAGGGCCGAGCTCGACTTCGCCGGGACTGATCTCAGAGGGGCGGGTTGCGGAGGGAAGTGGGAGGATTGGTGCCGACTTCGGCGGTGATAAGGTTTGCCGTGGCCCTTCGTGCAGGACTTAGGGAGGTCAACGTCGTCAATCGGTCTCGAGCTCACTACGGATACAGAGTTTGTGATGATTTTAGAGCTGGCGACCCTGAGTGGAGCCGCAAGACGGACCCGTGGGATAACAGACAACTCTGTAGCCAGTCCGTGCGGTGGCAAGTACAGAAGGTGAGTCGACTCCTCTTCAATACTGCGTCTCGTCGATACTGATCGACGTGTACCTAAGGGCCAAATTCTCGATGGCCATGCCGTCGTAGGCTATGATCTTACGTATACTTTTGATACCGATAATAACCTTGTTGGGTCGTTGGAGTTGTTCAAGTGTCAGGAGGGATGTAACCCCTTGTTGGGCTTAAACAGTCCAGGACGTGCTAAGCCCACTGGTAAGTCGAGTGGGTAAGGTGGATGCCACGTTTTCCGAAGTAGATTTTCGAGATGGTCAGTATAAACTCTGTGATGACGGATTGTACAGACGGAGGCTCCATGCGAAGGTTAAGGTCTTCTGTGCGCACTTTACCAGAACACTTTGGGTCACGGTTGCGTTGGCGAACGGGCTTAGGACGTTAGGGACGATAGTGTTTCAGTTTGACGAGAATGCCGATGGTTAGATTCTGGGACTCTCCAGTACAGCCATGGCGGGGTTTTTCTTTTAACGTTTGTTGTTTCTTTATGCCATTCGTTGATCTCACACTTGGGCCTCAGATTCCTCCGAACCGTTTGAAGATTGATCTAAGAGCGGTGTATTGTAAAGTCCTTCCTTTTAGCCCGTTTAATAACGGTATTTGCTATATTTAACGTTTTTGGTCTTAGTACTATATTGAATCGTAGCGTCTTATTGAGGTATAATGATGAGTCCAGGATTGAACGGGAGTGCTTTTAGGTTTGTAGGAGGTGTAAGCGTGAGACTTGGAGGGACGAGTAGTCGGAGCAGTTTTGTCGCTAACGAAGACAAGTTTGTGCAGAAGCCAGTAAGGAAAAAGCCGTATAGTTTCAAAAATGTGACACATTTTAGCCATCTTTGTATATGGGACCAGTTCTAGGCCGCCTCAGCTAGAGTTAAAGCAATTCAATTCGCATACTGTGGCGCAGCCTGCCGAAAATGGCAATTAGGTCCGAATAAGAAAGCCGTAAGTACGTCAACGGGCCGATTTTGTGCTGCTGGTGCTTCTCTGGCTGGTTATCATTGTATTCATCCCGGAAGAGCTTTCTCATCGCTCTTAGAGCCTCCTGACGTTTTTCCATACCGCAGTAGGTTTTCAGGTATGTTGTACGGTACTGGGGATGCAAGATCATCGTAGACCAGTACGCTGAAGAGTACTCCATCTCCTAGATGTAGTCCGTCAAGAGGTTGAGGCCTAGTCGAATACTTTGGCGATGAAGGGGATTGGCCGCCTTAGGGGCTTAGTTTCGGGCTCCGGCGAGCTTGATGGCGATCGTACGTGGATACTGGCGTTGGAGTTGTTGCCGGGGGCAGGATCTCGGTGATGGCTTGTAGAAGGTCGACGTCGTAGTCCACCAAGTTGCGAGGTAAGGCGGGGTTTCTTCGCGGTCGTGATGCTGGTGCTAATGGCGGCGGTAGCGACGATGGTGATGGTGATGGTGATGGTGATGGTGATGGTGACGGGGAGCGACTTGGTGGCGGCTCGTAAATACTAGTCTGTTTTTCAAGATGGCGTTTGAGAGTATATAACGCGGAGATACAGCCTGGTAGAGTAATTCCGTTGCCTTCGTGAAGTTTTGCCGCCCTCTTCAAAAGCTCCAAAAGCTCAATAAAAGCCTCAAGAATCTCCCAATCCTCAGCAGAAAAAATACCATCCGCCGCAAGGGTGACGTCACCAACCCAGACTTTACCAAGAAACTTCAGAGGCGCGCAAAAAGTAATGGCCCTTAGGATCATAAAGTAGACTAAATTCTACCGAGCGTCATTATCACCCTTAAGATGGAGGCGGCCAGTCTCTAGATGAACCTCAAGATTGCCGAATTTATCAAGTTCTTCAGGCGTAACAGTACCTTTGGCGTAATCCTTTTGCTAAGGGCTTTTCCAAACGAAGTGCGCAAGGGCGTGAAGCTTACCGACGGCGTTAATCTTCCTCCACTTCTTTAGGAGAGCTGCCTCCTCCTGAGCCGATAATCTCTCCCCTGATCCTGCGGCGAGTTTCCTAACCAAGCTCTTGTTCTCACCGGAAAGCATTACTTTTACTACCAAATTAATAACGTGGCCGAGGCAACAGAGGCGGCGTTAGAGCTTAAGCTTCGCAATGCTGTGGTGCAAGAGGTCTGGAAATAGCTGGCTGAAAATTTCAACAACACAGCTATCATTAGCGTGGTGGTTATCCTCAACGAGATATCTGATCTTCTCCTTAAACTCGAGAGTTGTTACACAATCGAGAATCTCCGGCGCAAATGCGCGGCGGGAGGCAGCATCGTGGTCGTCAATATTGCCGAGCTCCGGAGCGATGCCATTATCATAACGCCAGCGGTCGGAAAAGGAGCCCCGGAGAGTATGGTGGATCGGAAGTGGCCTGGCCGTGATACAGGAACATAGTGTTAAGGATGCAAATGCCAGTTAAATGGTGTTACAGCCACCATGCCGTATTTAGACTAGTGTAGACTTAGCATACACACAAACCACATGGAAGTGGTTCGTGCTCGCAACACCAATATTTTAGGGCGGCGCAGATGCAGAACCCTCATCTTGCTTCTGCACCTCAACCCAGAACAATAAAATAATATGATACCATCACAGTTGTTGCAGCGGTGACCTACTTCTTCTATTATCTTATCACCGATGACGACGATAAATAGTGGCTCCAACATGCCATCAACGCCGCTATCGTCGCGAGAGCGGCCGCCATCACTGCCGCACAGGCTGTCACCTCCGTACAGGCCGTCACTACCGTCGGACAAGGATCTGTATTGACCAAGAAGGGGATGAAGGAGAGGATCACAGCCAAAGGGGCTAGCAAGGAAGAGGTGGAGGGTGCTGCTGACAATGCTTCCCGCGGTGGTGATAATGTCAACCATCACCACAAGGCTCACTTCCATAACCAACCCCTGATCCTCACCATCACTGCTTTGGGAATAGCCTCACCCACTCATGCAGTTGATCACGGCTGACTCACTAAGGTGCTTAGATGGCCTAGAATAGCCTCACCACGATGATAAATAGCCGGATCTCCCACCAGATAGTTCATGTTCTTCTTAGACAATACACACAGTTCACTGCCAATCAGACTCATTTATCTGGCCACTCCAGGAGGCTATTCTATCCATGTGACAGATAAGAGTGGCTCAAAAGCTCGTCACGGCTAGAAGACGGGACGGCTGAGGGGACTCTTCGATACCCTTAAGCTCGGAAAGGGTAAGGGTTCCGATAAGCTTCAAGGACAACCATGCTCTCTATATTCGTGACAAGCACTGTGCCCACCCCAGGCACTATGCCCACCTTTGCTATTAATTGCTCCAAGCTGAAGCGCCAATCTCTCCGCAGCCTCAAGTGGTTCCAGAAGGACAAATTATCAAAGCAGGGCAATAGGTACTACGGAGGAAACCAACCCCGTGGCGTAAGGTACAACCAGTTCAGGTATGCGAGTCCAACAATATCTGATTTCGTAGTCCCATTCTACCCGTCTCGTAATCTGTGACTATCCGCCCATATCTTATAACGCGATGCAGCCAAACACCTTTAGCTCTCCCAGCTTACCCAGCGGCTCACCCGGCTCAAAATGGCAGTGCTTACAACGAGATCTTACCAGCAGCCGTCTACCATGCACTTTCCAGCATCCGCCAATTCTTTGATCTCCAGGTTCCCAACTATAGGACTCTCGCCATCATGGAGCCTCTTCTCACGTCTCAGCACATTAAGTCTTCAGCGGTCAGGTAAGCAACACGAAAAATTACAGGAGGTAAAAGGAAAACTGTTCATAAATAGGGACCTATTTTAGCCACCTTTATATATTGGTCCATTTCTGGGCCCACTCGGCTAGAGTTGAAGCAGTTCGGCATGCTGCGGCGCAGCGTGCCGAAAATGGTGCTTAGCCTGAGCAAAGGTGAGCAAGCCTGAGGGAATCCTGAGCAAACTGAGCCGGGCCTGAGCCGGGCCTGAGCCGGGGTGAGCAGTGTCACGTGGACGAGGTACAAAAAAGGAAATTTTGTGTGCCCAGATTCGTCTCATATAACAAACATGATGGAAGGAGAGTAAGACGTATCTATAGGCGGCAACTCTTCCCCTGCGCCTGATGTTAAGGGCTATCTATACTGAAAATACAACTCAGTCCAAAATTACTCATCATACTCGCATTCTCCACCATCCTCACCATCTCCACACCCATAGTTTTCGCCCTCGTCTATATAGGTATACTCAGGCTCGATAAGCTCACCGTAGTCCTGCTCCAGAGGTTTATACTCTTGGTGCTCTTGGTGCTCTCCATACCCTTCATACCCTTGATCTTGGTGCCCTCCATACTCTTCCTGCCCTTGGGGCTCTTCGTACTCCTCCTGCTCTTTATGCTCGCCATATTGGTCCTGTTCTTCGTAATCCCCCTGCTCTTGGGGCTCTTCCTGCTCTTGGGGCTCTGCGTACACCTCCTGCTCGCCGTACTGTTCCTGCACTTCGTACTCTTCCTGCTCTTGCGGTTCTTCCTGCTCCTCTTGTTCTTCCTGCTCTGCATTTCCGACTCCGTGGTATGCAAACCTGCTGCGGCTCTGCACTTGAGCAGGCGTCTCCTCCTCGTCTTCCCAGCCTCCATGTCCACCTCCCTGACTGGCATAGTACCCAGCAGCACTACCCGTCGCGCCAGCAACAGCAGCAGCAACGTAGCCTCCGATGCTACGACCGTCTTCCTGGCGATTAGGATCAGGAGGGCCCACGGGCATACTATATCCTTCTCCGCTCGAGTGGCCTCTGCTCTGAGAACCTCCATACGCTAGGGCAGGCTGGACGTTACCAACGCTAAAGGCTCGAACGTCCTCCTCCTTCTGCTGCCCCCAACGACCCGGTCCACCTCTGACCGGTATTTCTTGCTCGCCGCCACTCGGGAAACCTCTGCTCGGAGCACCTCCATACGGCAAGGCAGGCTGAACGTCGCCGCCCCGCAGCCCTCGAGTGCCCTCACCCTGCTGCCTTTGCCGGCCTAGTCCGCCCCTGGTAGGCATTTCTTGCTCGCCCCTGACCGGAAGACCTCTGCTCTGAGCAGCTTGGGAGGGAGGAGTAGGCTGAACGGCACCACTACTGAATCCTCGAGTGCCCTCGCCTTGCTGCCCCTGCCAACCCGGCCCGCCCCTGACCGGCACTGCTTGCGCGGCGCCACCCACCCCCCTGGTTCTTTGAGCTTCACCAGCCGCATCACCCTTCTGCAAATCATTCCCGTCGTCCCCTTCGTCCTCCTCATCAGATTCAACATAGGCATAAAATTCCTGGTGCTGGTTCACCGCATCATCGCCAAAATCGCTGTTATAATCGGCATCCCACTCAAACCTCTTCCCGCCCTTGACCCGCCGTCTCGCCGCCGCCGCCTTCCTGAGCTCGCCCAGCAAACCCTGGACGTTCGGAAACCCCGCCCTTACCCCGACCTTCTTAGCCTGGTCCGCGGTCTCCTGCATCTTTTCCAGCACAGACTTGAAATCGTTCTTCTGACGCAGCCTGACTGCGGTCTCCAGCGCGGAACGATAGACGTTCGCAGGAAAGCGACCTGGCAGGTCCGTCTCTTTTTGCTGTGCAGCACCACGTTGGTTCTGCTGCTCAAGCCGCTCCCCAGCCTGCGGGGCATGGTCAAGCAACATAGCAAGCGCCTTTGCCCTGTCGTTTTCACCATTCCAGCCGGGTTTGGGATCCGCCGCCCTCGCGACGGCCGCCACCAACGCGCTACCATACTTGCCATGGACGCCATCAATCTTGGCACCGCTATCGAGAAGCAGCTCGACGAGCAGCGGATTGCACTTCAGCGCCGCGATCTGCAACACGGACCCGTGCTTGCCGGCGATGACGTTCACGTCGGCACCTGCTTCGATCAGCAGCCTCGCATTGCGATTGCAACCCCTGAACGCCGCCGCGTGCAGCGCCGTGCCCTTGCCCGCCAGGGCGTGCCTTTTTGGCGGGAAGGCATTGAGTGCCGGAGGCGGGTTGTGAGCAAGGAGATGACGCAGAACGCCGTCGTCATTGTGCTTGACGGCCGCGTGCAGGGCGGTAAAGAAGGTGCCGCCCTGGATATCCACGTTGAGGTGGGCACCGCCGCGGTCGAGGATTAGTTTGACGCAATCGGGGCTGCCCGAGGCGGCGGCGGCTTGGAGGACGGTGTAGAAGGGACCTGCGAGAATGTGAAGGTTGGCTCCGTGGTTGAGGAGGGCGAGACAAGTGTCGGTAGACCCGCTGGAGGCGGCGGCGTGCAGGGCACTTCCGTGACGCGCGCTAGACGGGTGGACGCTGGCGCTGCAGCGGAGGAGGGTCGTCACACGGTCAGTATCGCCGCACAGCGCTGACATGATAAGGGCAGTGTTCCCGTTCGCGTCTTTTTGGTCGACGTGGGCACCGGCTCGGATGAGTTGTTCTAGCGACGCTGTCGGGAGCATGGTGGCGGCGCTGACGAGGGGATAGGTGCCACCGTTGCGGCCACCTGGCTGGTTAGGGTCTGCGCGGGCTTCGAGGAGGAGGCGAACGATCTCGCCATGGCCGTTGCTGGTGGCAGCTGTTAGCGGGTTGGTGAACTCGCCGCCGCCACGGTTTGGATTTGCGCGTCGGCTTAGCAGCCATTGGACGATTTGGGTTTGACCGGCAACGCAGGCCGCCTGCAGGGCTGTGCCGTGGGGGAAGGCAGGGTGGAAGGCGTTTGGATCGGCGCCTGCTTCGAGAAGGTGTCGTACGATGTGGACGTGACCGTTCAAGGCCGCCACCTGCAATGGATAGCCCCGTGGCGCGGCAATCTGGGCGCCGCGCGCGAGGAGCATCTGCAGAATGGTCAAGGTGCCATCGAAGGCCGAAGCAGTCAGCGCGTTACCGTATTCGTCGCCAGTTGCGTTGGCATCCGCTCCGCAGTATTCGAGGAGGAACTTGACAACCGTCTCCTGCTGCATGTCTGTCGCCTCGTAAAGAGCATCGTTGATTTGCTTCTGGCTCAGGACTCGGTAGTTCCAATGATGGTGCCACAGTCTTTGAACGATCTGTATTGTACCGCACTTGGCTGCGGCGATAAATGCCTCCCCGCACGGAATGCCAGGGGAGGCGGTAAGGATAGCGTCAGCCACCTGCGCGAAGCCCGCCGCGGAAGATTGGAAGAGGGCTTCCTCGCGGGATCGCGAGTCAATATTCCTGGCTAGCAGCGTCTGCACAATTTTGAGCCCGTCCACAGAAGCTGCTGCAGAGAGTGCAGCGCCGTACTGGCTGGCAAGAGCATCATGCTCGCCGCGTATCTGTAGCAGCCAGGTCACCAGACTTTCACTGCCCTGCGCGGCGGCAACGGCAAGAGGCGACTTGACCTGCTTATCCTCCCCGATCACCATGATGGTTGGATCTGCACCCAAGTTGACCAGCAGCGCCGCCGCATCCACCTGCCTGTGGACCAAGGCGACGGTCAAGCAGGTGCCATGCTGGTGGCAAATGGCATTAATATTAGCACCCTTCCGAGCCAAGTATTCGATGACCTCCCGCTGACCCTTCCACGCCGCCATGTGCAGCGGAGTCCAGTTGCCTTTCTCCATACCGTTGTTGATCTCGATGCCCGGCACCTGCAGCAATCTTCTGCACACGGCCAGGTTTCCCTTGGCCGCCGCCCAGTGCAGCGGCTGGTTCGCCCACGAGTCAAGAGAGTGGATTTCGTTTGCGTGTCCATCCTCGAGCAGCGAGTTGACAAGCGGGAGGAGACCGAAGTAGGCAGCGACGTGCAGAGCCGTGATGTTCTTGAGCTCCTTGAGCTCCTCGCGCGGCACGCGGTCGACAAAACTTCCCCACCAGCGCTTTCTCGCCGTCGACTCCAACGACCAAAATTGGTGCTTGATGCCCACCGCGTCAATGAAATCGGGCGTCGCTTCGTTTCCGTGGCGCAGCCAGTATTTCAGGGGGTAGTCAAGCGCGGACGCGTCCATCTTGTCGTCGTCTTCGGCATCTCCATCGCTGTTCTCGGGGAAGAGTTCGTCGATATCGGCCTGGAACTCTTCCGTCTGCTCAGGGTCTGGCACCTCTGTCAATGCCTCCAAGAGAAAGTCGTCGTCGTCCAGATCATGAGCTGTGCCGAGCTGCTCCTGCATGTAGTCCCAGCACCGAAGTCCGATGACACCGTGCTGCCACTTGACCTCGGTGTCGCCGGCATCGGGCGCGAGGCCAATGCGCCGTCTTAGGTCGGGGCTTAGCAGGGCGTCTCTGGCCAGGTTGTGGATAAACGTGACCCTCGTGGCCCAGCGTCCGTCGCCATCGCCGCCAGCGGCCTCGTAGGTCCTGAGGAGAGGGCCGCAATCCCGAATGTAGTCCAAAACAATGCTATCCTCGGTCGCACCCGGATCCGCAGAGTCGAGGTCGACTTCGAGTTCGGCCAGAACACGCAGCTCGCTGAGCGTAGGGTGTTCGTAAGCAATCACGAGCGTGCGCAGGATTTCCTTGACGCTCTCGAGAGGCGCATCACCGGCATACACTTTCGGGTCCTGAGGCAGCGGCACATTAGCGATTGAACAAGGTGGGGAGGGAAGGAGCCAAGCGGCAACGCACCAAGACGTTGTTCCAGGCCTGCTCAATCAGACTCTGCGGGTCAGCAGGCAACAGCTCCAGCGCCTTCCGCACGGTGGAGTAATCCGCTGGCAGCTGCAGCAGCAGCTTGCAGACGACCTCCACCCACAACCGGTTATTCTCGGCCCGCTTCTGCAGCGTGCTGAACACAAAATACTGCAGCCCGCTGCTGTATTGCTTGCGTCTCGCAACCGTGCGTACTTCATCGCGGATGAATCTCCGCAGCGTCTCGCGACGCAAGGTGCCCATCGACGTGCTGTTCAAGTCCATCTGCAGGACAGTCCCCTTGCCGACCCCGGGCCTGAGCACTCTCTCCATGCTCGGCCTGTCATCCCTGCTAAAGATGGCCCACCGCACCTTCTCCCGGACCGGATCCCGCTCGTCGTTGCCCGTCGTGAGCGATTCGGAAAGCTTCTCCAGGAAATCTGCCGTGCTTTGCTGTCCCTCGGATAGACAATGCAGCGAGTTGACAACAAAGTACACGTCCTGCACGCTATCGTCGCTTAGAATGTCGGTCAGGCCCTTCCACAGCTTGGAAAACCTGAACTGGCCGCCCCCGGACTGCGTGCTGCTGCCGCGCGCGCTGGCGCCTTCCTGTGCTGGCGCCGCAAAGCTCTTGACGTATTGCCCTAGCGAGCGCTTCTTGAGGATGAGCTGCCAGATCAGCGCCCGCAGCATCGTCTCGGCCATGCGGCAGTCGGGCGTCACGTCGCAGAAGAAATACGCCACCATGGTGTTGCGCGCGCCGGGCTGGTGGTTGCGGGCCTCGCGCCTTTCGAGCGCGCCGATGGTCGCGGCTGCGGCCTTGGACTTGCCCAGCCCTTCACCGCCCGACACCCACAGCACGGGATGCGGAGAGGGATCGGACGAGGAGCGAGGAGGGGCGGCCCACCGCCGGTATTGGTCTTCGGAGAGGATCCAGCTGGAGTCGCCGCTGGAGCTCTGGACGCTCTTGAGCTTGACGCCGACGTCGCCGACGTCGAGGTTGATGGCCAAACGATAAAAGGCTTGGTCGTCAACGACGGATTGCTTCGCTGCCCGCAAGCGCGTCTTGACGATGAAGTCGGCGCTCCTACAGATCTCCTTCAGTTGGTTGCGCACGAGGATGTACTCCCTGTCCTGGGCGCTGTCGAAGCGGTTGAGCTGCCGGTGGTCGCGGTGCAGACCGAACTTGCTGGCCGCATCCAAGCTGGCCGAGTCCTCCGTCACCACCAACTCCCCTCCTCCTGCTTTGCTGAGCACGCTTTTGAGCGCTGGCGGGACGACCTCGCGTGCGTAGTTGGTCTTGAACTCCTCCCAGAAACACGTCACCTTGGCCTTGGGTTCTCGGAGGATGATGTGGGTAAAATCACGACGCAAGTCGACAAGGGCATCGTTCTTGGGCTTGAGAACCTTGAGCATCTGGCTCTGAACTCCTCTGTTGATCTTCTCAAAGAGGTACGCTACCATCCACGCCCTGGCCTGCGCGGTGGAACCATTGAAGGGGGTTCCGAAAAACATGGCACCGGCGAAGCAGTCAACAATGCGCATGTAGTCAACGTTGGTGTAGGCTTGGTGCGCGATGGTCATGGCCCTGGCCACGACGAGGCCGCCCATGCTGTGGCCGAGAAACACAAGCGGGCGAGTTGTGTCGACCTTTCGCATCTCCACCAGGTACTCGAGCAGCTTGCTGCTGCAGTTGTGGAGGTTCTGCTCCTGCGCGTTGCTGCCGTACCATTCCGAATCGTAGTAATACAGCAAGACGCGGGCGTGGGGAATCTCGGCGCGAATGCCTTCCACCCGGTCCGACAACCAGTTGAAGGCCGGGTTCTTCTCCGAGCCGAAGCTCTTGGCCGGGTTGGCGCCCAAACCCGGCACGGCGACGATGCTGCGTCTGTCAATCTTGACATGCTCGACACCCAAAAAACTTGTGATGCACACTTACTCAATTGTTATCTCGCCTCCTGACTTTCCCTCATCTGGGGCCGGTGCAATAACCTGAAGCCCCTGGTGTCTCTCCCTTGTGCTTGACATTTTGGCGTCGCGCTCCACAAACCTCGCTGCGGCGGGTGTCGACAGCGTCAATTCTATCGGTCAAAACTCTGAACTCGTCGCAAACATCGCTCTTTCGTGGGGCTCTGCACTCCTAAATATGTTTCCAAACCTTGATCCGCAATCGTCTTTCCGCCCCCAAGTTCACGGACTCCGTGGCCCATACACAGAGACACAGTTGTCACACGCGCCAAGCGAAATATTTGCTTCGCCATCAAATAAACGCTGCAGCGGTCCAATTAGCTTTCTCCTTTGTTGAAGGGCTGCATGAGATTGGATGTCCCAATTGTTTCAGCCGCCTGTGAGGATCTTGTGTCTCCAGCCTGGCTCCAGGCTGCCACTGGTCGTCAGGCGTCTTGGCGCTTTCCTGACGAAAGTGATGAGGAAGGTTATCAAAGCGCTTCTATAAACAGTACCTCAAAATAGTGCCCAGACAGAGCTGAACTTTTAAGACCCTTCTCCTGAATGAATCTGACTCCCAACTCTTCTAGAATATGTGTCGGCCTTTTGGCCCCCTTCAAATGGTTGTGCAAAGCGACTACCGCAGAACCCCTAGACGCGCTTAAGCGCCATCCATTTTCAGGGTTGGTGCATTCGGCAGGTGAGTTGTTACACAGTCCTTAGCGGACTCCGACTTCCATGGACTGATTGGATAGTGTAGCCGCTTTGGCGCAAAATGAATTCAAGCTTTTCCTTAGCGCCGCGATCCTCTTTATTTATGCTTTTCAGCAAAGTTAGATACTAACACGGTGGGCACGTTGAGCCAATCGGTCATCGCCAGTCTTGGCAAATACGCCATGTCTCAGGGCGACACAGCCACGTCGCTTAGAGCGGCTACCGCGACAACGACTTTCAAATTGCCGCCGTAATTGACCTCCAAAGCTGAGTAGGTACGACAGCCCGGCGGTATTAGCAGTAATTAATCTAAAGAGTATTGTTTTATGTAGAGATGTTGTCGGAGAAAGTGAAGAAAAAATAAGGGAAGTAAGAGATTGCCAATTAAAGACTGTGCGATGCTCAACTGATATCCTATTGCTAGTGCCCTCGTCCGCGTCGTCCTAGAGCCCTCGCTCTTCACAAGGCGCCGCTCTCGTTTCTCGCTTATCGCTGCTGGCATTGTCCGAAACAATGGCACTTGAGTCAAGAGCCGAGAAGATAGCACAACGGCTCGATGTAATCCCTCATGCAGAGCTCAGCTTCAGCTCGGTGACTGTTGCTGCTGCGAAACTTAGGCTCAGCCAGCTGCGATGCGGGGGTGGCTTGCCGATGACGAGCTAAAACCCGTAGCTCTGTTCGAAAATCTTGGGAAATGGTGTTGAGGCGTCGACGAGAGCATGCAGCATGATGAGGCAGTGTGATGGTTTTGAGAGTTCGAGGAACTTTCTCGGCTGCTCTTGCATTTCGAATCCGGGCCATTATCGGACGCGCCGCCCAGAGTTTGACCGCCAGAGTCTCTTGAACAGCACTGCTCTGTAAATAAATTGGTATTACCTGTTGGCTAAGCCTGGAACCATCACAGCGCATGTATGAAGTTCCGGACTTTTGAGAGAGGACTACTTTACTTCCGGGCTCGAGACCGATAAAGCTGCTGATAGAAAATGTGGGAAATCCTGCCGCGGTTAGAAAGGATAGTTGTTAAGCTTCACAACTCTCTGCTTCTGACCAGGAATTTAGTTATCTCGTGTGCTTTTTACCTGGTAGTCGAAATATTGTGAATGTACAAGTCTTTGTAAACGGCGATAGGATAAGCCAGGCGAAATTCTTTGCGCCACTACATGCAATCTAATTGGTCAAGCTAGTTTGAGCATCCAGCTAGGTCCTTTATCAGTAGATGAAAGGAACCGAAGGAATTAGAAGATGCTTGAATAAGACAACATGCCCTCTGAGACCCTTCCCGTGGCACGCTATGAATCAGACGTGGTAGATTATGGGAGAGAGCAACCAAAGCTGTAGCTAAATGTAACTCAAGCGAGAACTCGAACTGGGCGGCGCTGAGAATGAAGACGGAGGAGCCGCCGAGCGACCTTATCAAGAGGAAAAAGGTTGCCAAGGGGGATGCTGTGGTTGCTGATGGGGAGTTGGAGGGGAAAGGTTTATTGGCCATTGGAAGATTGGAGGAGGCTGGGATTAGGGAGACGTCCTAATTCGGATGGTGGACCGACTTGAGGGTCGGGCTTTTATTTTGAGATGAATATTGGTCGATGATCTAGATGGTTCGGAATGCTGGCTGACTTTTCGCTGGTAGTTTTTTCGTGTGTGATAGGGGAATATCACGAGCATGAAGACACAGGATCTGCAACTACGGACACGGACTGGAGAAATCATAAACACAGCCAAACTAGTCGCTTTGTTGAAAAGTGTCTATGTGGCTTATACATTCAGATCCCCAACTCATTCAGTCCTTAAGAGAGCAAAGTCTCTCAACATCATAGTCTCATAATCATCTAAGGGCACTTAGAAAGTGTGAAGATAATCGCTGACGAAGCGCTTGCCGAGGTCAGTGACCTGGGAGGCGAGGTCCCCGGCACCAAACGAGTTGGCCAACGTCTTGGCCCATTCGGCGGCATTTCCCTGTACAGTGGTCGTCATGAAGCGATGCTGCAAGTCCCAAGATTAGTCTCGGCTATCGCCCGCCCTCTCCGGCTGTTCGCCGTCATGAACTCACCTGGTACATCTTGTTGCCCTTGTCGTGGAGAACCACCCAACACTTCTCGCCCTCTTTTTTCTTCTGGCCGTACTGGAAGCGGTCGTTGATAGTCACGGTAAAGCTGTCTGGTAGCGATGTCAGAAGGAGAGCAGAGAGGTCCAAGATGATACCGTGACCTACCGCCGTCCTTGGTGGCGCCTAGAATCTTATCGATATAGTCGGGGCTGGACTCGTCCTTGTAAAAGCGGTCCTGAAGGAAGAGCATGATATCGGCATTGCCCTTAGATACTTTTTTGGCGCAAACGATGTAGTAGGTGGCTTCGCGGGTCTTGAAGGTCTGGGACCACTCGATCTCCACCGTGGCATCTTCGGCCTTGGGCGTGTAGGCCGGGATAGAGAGGGCGTTGCCGGCTTCGGGAACAGACATTTTGAGCAGTAGTAGCGTTGAAGGGTAGCGTGACTGAAAGCGGTCTATGCGTGAATATGGTGTCTTGAAGACTTGATGCTAGTGATGAAGACAGATGGGGACCGAGACTGAGCATGTTGTTCTCCTATTTATCTCTCATCTTCCATCTCGACGGTCCTGGACATCTCGTATTCGCGCAAATAAACAGTGAGGACGCATCCGGTGAGAACGCTTCCGCGGTTGACATCCGGACCTGAGTTGAAGATGCAGAGCGTCGTAGTGCGGAAAAGAGACTAGACAGCAGTCACAAGCGTGATGGCGCAGAGCGGTTTGTCGAGGTGGCCAAATCGGTCCTCAGCATTCCCGCTATCGGACATCTTCTTGATAAAAGAAGAAAGATCAAGGCAATTGATAGTCGACAGCAAGACTACTTGACTCGCACCTATCTTAGTTCTTTACCCCTAAAATTCTCACATAAAGCGCTGACCCTCATAAACACCGAATACCGGCACGCCTTAGCGGCGTACCCTGGAAAGACTAGGCCTGTAAAGCCACTTAGGCCCTATGAGCCTGAATGTACGGTGTCTTTGCAGTACGGCATTCCTTGCCGTTATACAATCTACACACTACTCAAGGATAAGGAGAGGATTAGGCTGTGGAGTGTTGCACCCCGCTGGCATCTAAAGATACCGCTTGTAAGTACTCACAATCTATATTACTAGCATTTCTAACCGCTACAGGATGTGATAACCTTTATCTTTAGATTCGTGATCTAAAGGTAGCCGAGAAGCGGCGAGGAAGACTAAAGAACTATCCGGTCTTAATGCCTTCTATTCATGCGGTGTCAGGGGCTACAGTCATCTCTCCGGCAAAGGCTCCGCGAACACCGAAGACTCCCCGAACGCGGAGGAGGGCTCTGCAACCTCCGCAAGGTAACTCGGCGCCGCTGAGGGCCCCCATACGCCAACGGTTATCGGCATGGGAGATAGAGGTTTCACCGCAAAGGCCAGAGACTCATACAGCATCGCCAAAGCGGAGGACTCGCCGGAAGGCCCAGACGCCGGCATCGCCGAAGTCAAAGACTACGGTGTCAAGAAAGCGTGCAAGTCCCTGGGGTTCTCAGTTGCCTCGAAGTGGAAAATAGGCGGTGTTCCTGTTGAACTGAGCGGCCACATAAAGAAACGTTTGTAATTCCTTGCTGGGATAGAGCATCGCACGAGCTAACTAGAAAATAGCTGGCTCCAGTCTTTGCGGCTAATATATCAAGACGCTGACCATGGATGACCTCCGCCGCCTTTTCAACACTATGACTGGCTCTAATCTTGATCCCGTCGAACAGGACGTGCGATTCTCTGAGCTGACGATTGAGATATGGCAAGGCCGATTTATGTTCTACGGTGAGGTCTGGGTCGACTCCTACAAGGTGGCCGCTGCCGAGATCCTTGTTTCTGTCGACGGCGTCATGATCTCTAGCGCTATTAATGATCTTGTCATTAGCGAGGAGCTACACGTCAAGAAGGCTCGACTCGAGCTTATCATTGGCAACGTTGATCGTCCTAAGACGGATTCCAAGGGCAAAGCAGCCTCGATCGGCAACCAGGAGTCTGGTGCGGATTCTCCCCCAAAGGGCACGAGCAAGGTGGCGACGAATGGGTTCTGAGTAGCGGGTGACATCACGGCGGAGTCCCAGGTTAAAGACGATGTTTGTGGTCTTGCCCGTAATGTTGCCTCGGCGTCGTATCAGGAAGCAGAGCGAGGGGACAGTCTTCCATGCGGTAGGAGACGAGGGCGCTACGAATTGGTGCTCGGGGAGGGAGAAGTGACCTCCCGATAAAGCATGGAGCCGGACTGTGGATAGTCCTGGGAACGATGGTTGGGACGCCGAGGTTTTCGAGAATAGCAGGGATTTTGGCAGTCAATTCCTCATTTTTGAGGATGAAAAGTGTAAATTCTGCTGGTAGGACAAATCCCTGCGGCGCCAATCTCTGCGTCCAATGACAGGGCCAATACAAGATGCACATGTCGGCGGCAAGACAAATTACCGACCTGCCTCCTCCCGGCATATCCGATTTCTTGGACCCTCACCCAGGAAATTCTGTCAAGCAGGAGTACAATTTTCATCGTTATCACCACCACCCACTGCAGGGCTAGGTGTGTATGCAGCTGCGAGCGAGGCGGAGGATTGTAGGGATCGGGATTCGAGGGTGGTGTATCGGTATCTTGGGGGGGCGGAGGAGTGGAAGGGGAAGGCAAATGGCACCCGAGATGAGGTATAGTGGATGCGTATTATTCCTTGTGCTACTAGGCGGGAAAAGGAATTCCGAGAGGACAGAAGGACTTCAGCCTAGGGTGTGTGGAAATGCAAAGACCCCTCAGGGGCTGCTCATGCTGGCATCTTATTACAAACGTCACACCTCGCTCATCTCAACAATCCAAATATCTCGCCGCAAAGAAGCACCACAGCTCGCCCAATATCTCCGAACCATGGCCACCCCAATCGCAAACCCAGCTTCCTCGACCTCTCCCGACGAGTCCTCCTCCCCTCCTCCTCTTCCACCTCCATCCCGCTTCGTAACAACTCACACCCCCTCCGGCTCCGCAATATTCTCCCCTCCCCTCCCTCCCCTCCTCAGAACCCACACAATCCCCGGAATGACCTACCACGAAGCCTATACCCTCTTCCAACCTCCAGCCAGCCTAAACCTAACCTCCGAAACCGACATCCTCTCTGTTCAGCCTAACCCCAACGGCTGGAAGAAAAGTCTGCCATTGGCACGGCCTGCCACTCGCAAGCTTGATGCCAAGTGGGCCGTTCTGCTCATCTCAAATCACGTCGTTTGGTTACTGAGACACGTCCGTAGCCGACATACAGAATTAAAAACAGCAATAGTTGGGTTGAAATGCGTCGCGGCATAGAAGTGATGCAGCAGCCTGGCATCCTGTAGTCTTCGAAACCAAGACCCAAACTTCCACCCTCATTTCTTTCTCACCCTTTGCCCCGCTCGCGTCCGTGGGATGGGAGGCCTTGAAGTGTCGTCCAGCTCGGATTGTTCTGCAACCTGTCGTGGAGCTCCACGCTTTGCCCTTCATCTGCAGCCTCGTCGCCCACAATTGCTTCTTCGCTCACCGTCCTTCTCATTCGTCCGCTCATCTCCTCTTGCTCACCCCTCCGCGTGGCCTGAGTGGCACCGCCGGGGTGCGTGCTCCAGAGTGATGCAGGCAGCATTGAATGCAAAAGCCGCTTTCGCTGTTTGGCCGCAACTCCCTTTACCTTGTTCGCTGGCTCAGGGTGTCGCTGCTCCGAGCTAAAAAATGCCCACGAGTTCATCCGGAAGACGTGAGCAATGAACTGCCAGCACAGAGGGATGTTCCCAACATAGACAGCTGTTGCAACCTCGGCCACATACCAGTACGTATATACCAAATCATTAGGGTTCGTAAAGTTGTAGTAACGGTTGAGGATGGCAATGAGGACCTGCACTAAGAAAGTCAGCGCTGCTAGGACATGGACATGGACCATGGGGAAAAAAAAAAGGGGGGGGTCTACGTTGAGGCAGCCAAGACCCAAGACACAGCAAAGAAGCATTTTCCTACACCGGGCTGTTAGCTTATGATATCACCCAAACACGAAGCCCGACCTACCTCTTCAGGGGAATGCGACTCTGAATCACAATTGGTATCGGGATACAGAGCAACATGATATCGCACGTAATGTTGAAGCTAGTCGCAAAGATCATGTGCTTGTAGTACGTGGCACACTCGGCTAGAAATCGTCAGGCATCATGCCCTCTTGCAGACTGGGGAAACGTACAGTTCTGCACCGGCACGGCCCAGTACCCTTCAACAGGACCGCACCAGAACGCTACCAAGAGAATGATCACAAGGCTGAAGGCAATGACGCAAAAAGCGCCGATAATCTTAATGATGCGGTGCTGCCACTCGTACGCGACTCTGCAAAAGCGGTTAGGGAGGCTTCGATGCGGTGGCACGGGGCACGAACGTCAGTCGGTGGTACAAGATCAACAGACAGATTTTGACGAGCCAGATGGTCGACAACGCGCACAGCTCGTTGACAAAGGCCATTTTGCTCCCGTAAATAGCCATCTCCACCTGCTCTAGAGTCAACGAGGCTGCAACTTCAGGTTCCATGTAGTTGCTGCCATTCTTGGCCACCTCGTTGAGACAAAACATGTCCGTCGTGAAGGTACCCTACAACGTCAGAACACGCATTGGGGACAGAACGATAAAGCTTACCGCCACGATCATCATCAGCCAGTCGTCAACTTGGAGATTCGACCAGCCCTTGAACTTCATGCGACGTGATATCCTAAGCCAAGCAACGACCCACAGTTAGCTTCGGCACTTGATAAAGCATGGAGAACCGAGACCAAGGGTATTCTCACATCCGACAGGCCACTAGAACGATACCAATCGACCAGAGAGTCCATGTCTCTATCGCCAGACTCTGGACAAAGTCCACCATGTCGTTGGTGAGTAGGCCGATGCCGGACGAGGGTAGCTCAAACTTTTGCCGTGATCGCGACGGCAGCACGTTGCCAGAAGCTAGGAACGCGGCCCGAGTCGTGATGATGGCCGGTCTATCAGGCCCGATAGCATCTTCGGCCCCCTGGCCATTGCGAGTATCGACCACGGTAAATTCTGGGCCTGATTTGGGGTCCTTGCGTGGGCAGCCTCAGCCATCCCGGCCGCCGGAAATTGCCACTGTGCTGGTGCTGATCAAGGTTTGCTTTTCTTCGATCGCGCACCTGCGACACCCTTCCTATTGGACAGGGCAACTGGCCTAGGGATGTAGCGTGATTAAGCACGGGCGACTAGTTGGGTCAGCCCTGTCGCAGCTAAGAACGGCACCTTCGCCTAAATCACACCATTGCCATGGGGCTACTCACAGCTGACGGTAGATACCTTGACCAAGAAGACGGTCGACTTCCTCGCTGTGGACGGTCGCTGTGGACGGTCGCTGTGCGTGGTGGTACAAGCAGATCTTGTTGTGGCTGCCCGACTTTCCGAGTGTTTGGGCCTGATGGTTAAGCCCCCTGGGCTTGCCGGCCGGGTCCTTGGCAGCAAGCTGGACTAGCAATCTGCGACGGTTCCGGAACCCCGGGCGGGGGACCCTTGGCACTCCAAGCGCCCTGAATTATATGACGTAGGACGACAGGGGTTCGCCCTGCGGGCGCCCGAGTTGTTTCTGTTGGATCTCAACCGCTCCTCGTGGGGGGGCGTTCGGCCACGTCTTCCGCTGCCACGCCCTGACAGACAGCTTTTTTTTTCTTTCCCCAGCCCAGCACAGCAGTAGACATCACGTCCTGTTTAGGCCGACCCACGCCCATGTCAAAAGCCCGAGGTAAAAAGTCACGTTCGGGAGCATTTCTTTCCCATACACAGCGCGCTGCAGAAGTGCATCCAGCGCTCTGATCGAGCCAAGCAAATCAAGCAAGAGAGCCAAGCAAGCCAAGCAAGCCCTCTGAACCCTCAGTCAAGCCCCCTGGAGGGCAAGCCGATTCCAGTGCTGGAATTAGCTTAGGAATTGGGTAATCTCTTAGCGCCAGGGGGCCCTGATTGGCCACCAGAGGGCTGGATCACGACAGGAATCTTCCAAATTCCAGAGCGCAACACCATTTTTTTTCCATTCGCTATCATGAAAAGTCTCCCTCCCTTGACCGCGTTTCAAGCATACCAGCAGGTCTTCTTTATCCTCCGTGATCAAATTACTCCTGGCCGAGAGAATAGCTATTTAAACAGCCATACCCCTTGAAAACACCAGAGAAGAAGCCTCCAGGTCATCAGAATACTGCACACGCAAGCCTACTTCTCTACACATCACAACGGCAGCCAGAACGGATCAACCTCTTCCGGCGCCAAGAGCTAGAATTACCCAAGCATCCAAGCTAAGCCAAGTCCTCCTACCGACCCAAAGCCGAGCCAATTCCAAGGGGTGGTATTGACTTACTTAGCTCGATCAGAGCGCTGAGTGCATCTGATCATGTTATCGTCTACTCCGTCTCGATAGCGGCCGGAATCTTCGAAGCGCCGTCAAGGACTGCTACCCTCCAGATGAAGAGTTTTCCGACATGTCTTCGGCATGCTCCCACCGACCATGAGTGGCCCTCTGAACCTCTGATCTTCCTCGCCTACAGTCTGGGGAGTCTGGTGCTCAAGGAGGCCACCGTCCAAATGGCTGACTGCGACAAATTTGGAGCTAGATATTTAGACGTTGCCCCCTACGATCCACCCCCACCGATCATGTAACCGGGGGGCACCCTGTCAGAAACGTTGCACACTGGAAACTGTGGAGAAATGGGGGGTTGCAACCCCTATTATTTCCACAGTTTCCAGTGTGCACGTTTCTGCAATTAAGAGTCTGATTCGCTACGGTGCATCACTTGTGCACCACATCGCTTGCGCGCACCGATTAGTTAGCCAACCCTAACAACAATAAGCGTCTCAACTTGCACTACTAGAACTATTCCAAATCCACCAAATTCACCAAAATAAATAAGGCAATCGCTGGGAGCCCAGTGCGTGAGGAAGAACTGGCACAGGAAATTGTCGCCACAAGATACATGACTATGTCGTTTGCAGTCGACGCCCAGGCGAATGGTGTTCTTAACTTAGGCTTGGGATTAAGCGGCAGAGTTTTGATAGGGGATAAGCTATATCGCGATGAGATTAGGTTGATCATGCAAAGTGTTCCAGATAATAGAGACAAGGGAGGCCGCGGTATAAACATATGGCTTGGGCGGAGGTGCATTTGGGGCAACTCAAAGAGTTTAGAAACGCGTCGTAGAAATCTTGAGGTTGTCTCTGGGCTGCATCCCACTTCTTGTTCTCTGTCCAACGCCCTCGTTACTCTGCGACGGAGGCATAATGAAAGTTGGCGGCAAGGATGCTTGATTGAGGGAAATTTTCTGGGCAAATCTGGCTGCCTGGAATAACCGCTGGATGGTGGGGCCAACTTCCAACCTGTGCCAGACGCTCCTTCCATACCTTACAAGTACCTTCCAACCGATAGGACCTTCAGTCATAGCTTTCAAACGCAATCTCTCGCAATTCCTTGATCGCATACTCCAGCTCACGCAGCTTTGCCACACACGCCGCGCGGCCCCTAGTCAACATCATTATGCTTTCCCCTTCCTCGTCGACACGCCTCTCTAGGCCAACTTGGTTACCACCACCCTTTGGCCCGCCGCGATGACGCTCCTCGGCGATTATGCGGTGGATGCCGCATCGGCCCTTGCCGTGCATGCTGCGCCAGTGTCTGTCACGATTGTCCCTGCGGGTGAATCCCCGAGCGAGTGACGATCGTTTGCACCCTGGTTCGTTGCAGGTGAAGGGGGTCCGCTTGTCGTGGATACCAGAGATGTGCCGAGACAAGTCCTTTTTGGAGGTGAACGCACTGGTGCATCGGGAACACGGAAATCTGGAGGTGGGCGAAGGTGTTGCTGCTTTGGGGGTTTGTGGGCTCGGGATCGTGCGGCTCGGGGTAACAGTCATCGGAATCGTAGGCAGGGTTGGCGTCGGATCGAAAGTCTCCGTCGATGTGGCCAAAGAAATGCTCTCTCGAAGAGTGGCACGCCGGTATTGCTCGATTTCCAATGTCAGGGATGGGATGGTCTGGAGGCTGGTAGTTGGGGAAAGCTGCCATAGTGGTAGCAGCGTCTCCATGGTGGCGCTTTCGTGATCACTGCTATAGTTGGCTGGCATGTAAACGCTGGCCCTATAGGTTTCGTTACTCGACGGCCACTCGGCCAGGTCAATTATGCCGTCGTCCATGTCGGCGGGGAATGCGAATGGAGTAGTACCAAAACTGTCTGAGGTGGTATTTTCAGTAGTGGTCTCACCTGCTAGACCAAATCAACGTCAGCAAAATGCCAACGAAGACAGCAGCCAGGCGAGACAGAGGGAAATTAGGGGAGAGAGGTGGAGTTGGGAGGGAGGGGGGGGACGGGAGAGAGGGGTAATTGGAGCATACATTTCCATCATCGTTTGATAGGTAAACTATTATAACCAGAGGACATGCCCATCAGATTTGATGTCCGACAATCCACCGAGCAGCAGAGCAGACGAAGGCAAAAGACAAGTTCTCGCCAATGTCATTTCGTTCCGCGTCATTACAGTTGTAAAGTAGCGGTAAGACAAAGGCGCTATGAACAGGTCCGGCCTCTGCTACGCATCTGGTTGCAATCGAGTGAGTTAAATGACCAACATCCGATGGACTGCTTCTTCTGGCATCTTTTGTTCATTGAACAAGCGTTGATGGTGTCTTTGGCTCAGTTATGATTTCCCCACTTTTGCCCCCGCGCCGAGCCCTGCGTTGGCGGGTGTGTAGACGGGCTGCACTTTGCTTCCATCCTTACCAAGTGCAAACAGCTCGGAATCCATCTTGGAACAGGTGATGGCAGAGTTGACCACGGGAACGGCGATAGAGGGGTTCGAAAACTGTTCACATTCGGGCTGATACTGATGATGAGAGAGGTTGAAGATGGGAAGGATCAGGAAGACGTGAAATATCCTCAAGTCTGGAAACGATCAAGTAGGATTGGCTTGGGCCTCACCACCCCAACCCCGCCTTTGGCCTCACCCTTTTGGCCTCACGGCCTCAACCAGCCTCATGATGCTATTGGCCGCTCCGGTTGGGGATCCACTTACCTGCAGCTATGGTGCAGAGAGGACTCAGCAATGTCTCAAAAAGACTTCTGCTGCGCCCGCGCGCTGCTAGTGTCAAGCCTCTGCATATGTCAGAAACGTTGCACACCGGAAATTTTGCGTAGTCACGGTCTGTACCTTCCAGGCAACCAACTTCTTTCCTTGCAGGGGACGCAAGACTCGGCGAGTTCGAGTTCGAGTTGTCCGATTGGGCTTGTCAATGCACATCATTTCATATTGGAGCACTCGACAGCGAAAAGTACAAGATCATTGCGCCCTTACGAGGTGTCTTAGTTATCCCACCTCTCTCCACACAACGGAACTCTATCCCAGACTACTACGCGGTCCTGGACCTTATCACATTCATTTGATTTGACGAGATCGCTGCCGAAGCTGCTGCCTGTCTTTGACGACCAAGCCTGGGCTAACGCGACGTGGAGCTGAATAACTCGAGGTTGGCCAAGCTGCGAGACTCCCGAATCGCGCTCACTGTTCGCCACCAAATATTCCTTGGAGCGACGGACCTCCAAGAGGTCATACGGCCGCTCATATCCCTCGTCCGTGAGGAAGCGGAGAGTACGATGTTGTCATACGATGATTTCCCGCAAGACTTCTACATGACAAACAGGTCCTTCGTGTCTTCTCTACCAACTTACAGTAAAAAGTTTTCCGATGGGTTCTTCGAGTTCACGTTCAAGCGCTACGAGTTTGACTCGGTTCACAATTGGTATATCGACCTGTTCTCCGAGACCGAAGATCCGAATGGTGCACGCGGGAGAAGAGAGGAAGAGTTAATCTAGGTTCGCCGACCAGTGTGGGAATGGTACCAACCAGGTCGAGGAAGTTGGGAGCCGGCGGCAGGTTCCACGGCCCTGACGACCTTTCTTCAGGAGGATAATATTATGTATATCTCCGGTCACAGACACTATCGATGATCCGGTATCTACAGCGGAATTGTTGGGAGGCTGAGCCCGCGCGGAAGCTGTGCCCGTACGATGCGATGTCTCCACGTGTCAGATGGTCACTTAAAATCGAACAACTAGAGCAGCTCCTCAACATTACCCCGACTAGATATCCGATGCCGCTGAACAAGTGCCCACGCTGGACGATTTAAGAGATTACAAGGTGGAGAAGGCCAAAACTACTCAGGACGCTGGCCAGCGGACGTGAAAAATGAGCATCGACTCAGCGGCAAGCACATGCTGGTAGAAGTTATGTGACTGGGTAGGTAGTTTAAGAAACTGCCGGGTTTAACAGCCCGGTTGTCTGCAACGAATCTGGGCACATGAAATTTCCGTTTTCGTTCGTGGTCCTGAGCTGGGGTGAGCTGGGGTGAGCTGCAGCTGATTTGTCCTGAGTTTTCCCTGATTCTTCTCTGAGCTACCCCAAATTCTGGCAAGCTGGAGAGTATGGCTCAGATTCAGAACCGTTTGTCATGTACCAATAATACATGGTATGGGATGGTACATGATATCCCAGTTTAAATGAGATTAACTCTATATATCAGCTTATTAAGAAGTTTACCAGCACCTCAGTTAACACTATTAAGTTTATTAATAACATTTAAGGAGTAATTAGCAATTTACTGCCTTTAGGCAAAGTTTTCACAATAATAATTGCAGCTATTGTCGGATTAGCTAGTCTTAAGCAGCTAGTTAATGCTATAAGTCACGCTCTGCTTTTACTCTAGCGCTTTGCGGTTTAACTCTGTCTATTTATTTAAAAGGGGGCATAGCATTATTAAAGAGTAATTTAAAAGTAGCTAAAAAAGCAGCTAGTAAGGGCAGTAAGGGATTTAAGAATTTGGTTTAAGAACAAGACGCTTTACATAAAACAGAAGAAGGAATTGCAAGAGAAAAAGAATGAGTTGCAAAAGAAATAGAGTAAAGATTAGCAATTAAAGTATTAAGCAAGCGTGCTTAAAAGAACGTTAGGTTAGTCTCCTAAAATTAACAAGTGGAATACCCCCTGTAAAGAGCACTTTAGAAAGTGGATTAGCTTACTGTTCTTATTACATACTTAGTATTATCCTAAACCACTTGGCAAGAAGAGACACTTAGCACGTTAGCATCCTTTAGCCTGATTTTACAAAGGGCAGCAGGACTTTAAAGCTCCTTTAGAAACTTAAGAGCTACTTACTCCGTTCCAGCTTTGTCTAATAATAATTTATCGCAGTAATTCACGCGAGCTATACCGTTTGCCGTTCTTATTACAGCCCATCCTTACGCTCCTCATTAAGAGAGGCAATGCCTATTCTGGTATACATGCTCCTATCTTCTGCCTGGAGAATAAGACATACAAATAACCGTTAGGGCTTGTACAAACAACTATCTGTAGTGATCGCTCTGCGCTCCTGTGAAACAAACGGTCACCTGGTTAGCCACGTGACTCCCCACTTTCACCACTATAATACTGGCTCTCTGCCCCTCTCTCCTTTTTATCTAGAATAAGCAATTCCATCACTCTTTTGCCGAACGGCCAACAAACGGCTGAAAACACCCTAGTTTTGTGTTCCACAGCTCCACACGCTCTAAGAGAAGACATCGCCCAATATCATCACATTCGGCTATCTCCGCATTGAATATAAGCATGTCTGGCCCCTAGAAAGGCTGACTGGCCTGTTTGGAGGAAGTGGCCAGCACTTAGCGCCAGTCGATGTCGGGATGCAGCTCCAGCTCTCTTCCGTCGTCATATTAACTTCCGGACATAGTATCGACAGGCTAAGTCCCCTAGAGTTAGGTAGGTAACACGAAAAAATATAAGACGTAAAGGTGAGACGTTCATTTTCAAAAGGAGGAGCAATTTTGGCCATCTTTATATATGGGACCAAATCTGGGCCCACTCGGCTAGAGTTAAAGCACATGAGTTCAGCATGCTGTGGCGTAGCGTGCCGAAAATGGTACTTAGCCTGAGTAAAGGTGAGCAAGCCTGAGCAATTCTGAGCCGGGCCTGAGCCGGGGTGAGCATTATCACGTGCTCCAGATACGAAAAAGGAAATTTCGCGTGCCCAGATTCGTCTCATATAACAGCCTGGTTATCTGAGACGAATCTGGGCTCACGGAAATTTCCTTTTTCGTTCGTGGGCCTGAGCTGGGGTGAGCTGTAGCTGATTTGTCCTGAGCTTTCCCTGACTCTTCTCTGAGCTAGGGTGATCCCTATATCGCCGCTGCACAGCCTTAGAGGCCCGTTTTCAACCCCCCTGGCTAAAGTTTCCTTTCGGTGTCCCCGCAGTGTCCACGTTTCTGGCATATACTGGTACACATTGCGTAGTATCCTGGTCTAATTCTTAGGATAGTACGTAGTATCCTGGTACCAAAATTAGGATGGTACATAATATACTAGCACCTAGAATATACCAGTATATAATATCCTAGTTTAGAACATACTAGTATATAGCATACCAGTGTATAATATCGCAGCTTAGAATATACCGACCTAGTTCTTGCCCCAGACCCAGATCTTGTTTCTGCTACCTCAGGCTTTATATCTTTTCTACCAGGACAGGACGTTCAGGTTATAAGATTATCACAACTTCTCCAATTCGCGCCCGACTGACAATCCTAGCATCAAAAAAATTAAGGCGCCAAAGCTAATCTCACGTTTGTTTTCATGCATCAGGCTGTTATTTAAGAACCACCAGATCTATAAATAAAAACCTTATGCCTGGAGGAACTCTTAAAGCGAAGCGGGAAGTTTTGTAAGGTTCCTTAAGGGGCTGTAAGGCGCTTGGGGAACGGGAAAAACAGCAAAAAAAGCTGGCTCTTCTGGATAAAAAGCACGGGTCAACTAGTTACCGCTTTTGGTGCTTGCATATGACTATGACCCAGCACGTGGCCCCGCGTTAGTCTCGCGCTCTCAGCACCCCAAACAGCCTGGGCCGGAACGCGATTTTGCGGCGAGCGCCAGCGAGCCGCGAAATCATGTGGAGGCACGTCTAAAAATTGGCACTTGGAAAGTTCCTCTAAGCTTCCTTTGGCGGGCCGCTTGTCGGCAGGGTCCCTCCCTGTTCTTCAGCGGTGGCTCGACCACAACACCACAAATGCACGGTCTAGCTGGTACTTTAAAGTACCTCCATATATAACCTATAGTGCTGAAAATTTGCCTGCTTATGAGGTTTTAAAATATACTTATAGGTAATATGATGAGGCTGTTGGTTAGGGCCACGTGATTTCCTCCCAGTCTTTGTTGTTACCGCGGATTGCCGCTGCGGCCCGCTCCGAGCGGGCGCATCTCTTCCCAATGTTCTAGATTCCCTCCATCCCGTAGCCCTCTCCTTTCGTATAACTGATTTAGTGCGCCATAGAGAGCTTTCCTCTTCGGTTCGATTAAATCAACTCCTGCTGGTCTCCGGAAGTGGTATAACCCCGAGCTGACCAACTCAAAGAGCCAACGTTTACCAAAGAGCCAATGATGTCGAAGCGGCCTCGACTGATCTCACATCAGGATAACCCCACGCATTAGGTTAGCGGTCTAATTGATTACACTGCCTCGCAGGGCGGTTAGGCAGCTCCATGTGTCCTTTCCCGCCGAGAGGTTTTCGACAAAGACCACAATCACCTCTTAAGCCCAGCCCTAAGGCAGACAGCACGATCATTATCTGCCGATCACGGCTGTTACCGGGGTGTGTGAGAATGTCGTGCTTAATCTCGGTGTTGTCGAAGAAGCTGAAGAGTTGGAGAAGCCTAGCTGTGTTTTCTCCGGCTTGTTCTCGACTCTTTACATAGTTCAAAGATATAACCCATGTTGCTTGTATACTTCTTAAGAGGTTATCATGTGCTATCTTATCGATAAGTGTTTCCCACTCGGTCTCCTAAGCTGTGAGATATTCATCGACGGTTAAACTTGTCTCCCGTAAGAGTGAACCGGCTTGCTCGAGCGCTAGAGGAAGACCGCCTAATCGAGAAGCTATCGGAGTAAGACCTAACAAGCGGAAGTTAGAACGGGAAAACAGCAGGAAAGCAATTTGAAGCGGGGCAAGCTGTGTCTGTCCCAGCCAGGCGACGGGGGTATACCGCCGACTCACTTTGAGGCTCTCCCCCGGATATCGCGGCCAGCAGCTCAATCGCACCACCTTGCTTGCTGTCGAAAGGTTGCAACTCCAGACCGTCATACTGTTGCCTAACATGAAGGCCTGCATCCCGGGTCGTGATTAGAATCGAGCTATAGGTAGTGCCGGGAAGAAGCTCATTGAGGTTGTAATATCGTGATGTGCTTTGAACGCCGCCGGAATCCAGATCAACATTGTCGACTATCATCAGCCATTTGCGATTCACCTCAATCTTGAGCCACCTGTTGACTAGATCGCACATCTTCTTCCCAAATGAAGGGCTATCGAGGTCGCCTTCAGGTGTGTCTGGCGCCACGCGGAAGGCGATTCTCGCCATGTCTTCCATGAATGTTCCTTTAGTGGTGCCATTGATCGGGGCCCAATATGAAATCGGCGTCCATGTCCCCATTTTCGACGTCATCAGCTCAGTGTCAGACTCAAGTTCTCTTGGTTCTCCGGGGACTCTGCTGCCGAGTCTGGGTTAGACAGCGGGCCTTGGCTCCCCAGAATTCCCTCAAGGTCTGGGGAACGTCGGGTAATTAGCGCCAGAGCCCAAATTGCGATGTCGAGGTCTTTGAGGGCGGCAACACCCATTTTGTGTCTTATCTTCGAGTGCCACGCGAGTAGAAGCTACCTGAATGGCGGCGACCTGAAATGATTGGGTGGTCGCGGTTTCTGCCCAAGGCACGGTTGCGAGGGACATGTTGTGTGACCGAAAAGGGGCTCTGGTTGGCTCTCCCAAAGGTTGGCCACGATTGGTGCTCCCCCATCCCGCGATGTGCGAGCCCAATGGGCCTCATGAATCGAAAGGCGACTCTCAGAGATGTTGGTGGTACTCAGCTGATGTTTCATCCCTTGTTGACTCTCGTCCTAGGTACATGTAACCGCGCACTCGAGCCAAGGATCAAGACGGGAATGAATCCACCCTCTTCCTTTTCACGGCCCCTGCTGCGCTTGCCTTTTCCCATACCTCGCGCCATCGTTCCACTCCCAATTTGGCTCTAATGACTGCTACATCGTGGCCATCTTTTACAAATTCAATCAGGGATCCCAAACACGCCTCTTTTGTACTGTAGTGTGTTATTGAACCCCCTGCCTCGACTAAAATTTTGCACATCTCGTATCGCCGTTGAGAATTCCATGCCTTAGGCTTCGTCATATATGACGGAAAGTCCAATAACCAGTCCAGCGCAGTCCGGCCATGCTGATCGGTACAATTAGGATTTCCTTTGTGTCGGAGAACCTGCTCTGCGAGAGCGGGGAGACAGATGTGCAGCGCGCTGGCTTCCAGAAATTGCTTTCCAATGGTGTTGTGAAAACCGCGGTAAGATTCGAGTTGGAAGTTTGTATTTGGGTCTTGCTCGTGTTGTAGAACCAGGGCCGTCGCCTCGAGCAGAGCCGCTTGATCGATACTTCCAGGGCCTTGCCGATACTCGGAACCCCACAATGCTGCGCAAAGCAGCGGAAAGAAATAGCGATCTGCGCTAATTTGGAAACCAGCTTCTAAGAGCAGACGGAAGATATTGATGTGCCCGGCGTAAAAACCGGGCAATGTCGGCACGAAGAAGGTTGAGCTGAGTAAAGGAAAGTTGAGTATGGACTGCCCGCTTGTCAGTCGTTGTAGTTCCCTAGGATTTCTAGCAATCCACTCCCTGGTACCCAAAGTTAGCCCACATGTAACAATGGAAAAAAGAAACGCTTTGATGCCGCTGTCTTTACTGGAGGACCCTGACTGCAAGCTTGAAAGGCTGTTGAAGTAGTCAAACTGGCTGCTCCCAGTCGTGGCCTCGGCTCGTTCGCAGTGGTACGTGAGGTGCTTAATCTCCTCGATACCACGAACTCCACTATCGGCGACTGTGTACAAATATTCGGTAGTGTTAGTAATTATCGCGAGCTCCCTTTTGACGCAAGACCAACTGAGGTTTTCCCAGTTGTTTCGCAATGCCCAGTACTTAGCGTGAAACGAATGTCCATTCTCGCTGACAAAGTCGGCCAGATCCCCCAGGACAATTTTCTTGAAGTCTAGCCCCATGACGAATTCCAAGACGGTTTGGTGCATCAACTCGGGACGGTCTCTTTTAATTTCGACGAGGCCTCCACCCCAAGTGGCAAGATCGGTTCTCACTTGTTCAGTCGCGTCTGCTACCTGCGCAGCCTTAATAATATCTTCCACATCCTGAAAGTCGGCACATTCTGACACAAGCACAGCCTCTCGTACCTGAACTGCTGTAGGCGGGGAGCCAATAGGGTTACGGCAGGCCAGTAGTTCAAGCAAAGCGAATATATAGCGACGGTTTGGCCGGCCAATACGCTTAATGATCAGCCGGTAAAACTCAGAGAGGTCGTTTGGAAGCTGCCGGATTTGTGCTTCCAGTTGCTCGAGCGTTGCTGGTTTGCCGTTCGGTTCGACTACCCGTGATAGGATATTAACGGTAAGCCTGACTTAAAGGAATACTCCGTTTGCTCTGGTTAAAATAGCCGAGACTAGCCGGTGAGTGAAGGGCGCCGTGCTGCTCCAGCTCTTCACAGATCGCGTCACGTAATCTTTAATATCGACTTTAGTGTGTATTTCTAGGGTAATTTGGGGGTATGCCGAGAAATGGTTCTGGAGGGCCTTCCACGGGTAACTGGAGAGGTATATTTTGACTCTGGTTTTTGATCTTGCCAAGCCCTGGATTAAGCCCTTTATAAACCGACTAATGACATCGGAGTGCCCATCGAACTTATTAAGTGCGTTAAAAAAGAGGACTAAGTCCATCTTCAGAATCTCCTGGTTCAATATTTGGCGAACAATTCTTTCAAGTTTGGGCTTTAGTCTGGAGTCCCGCTTCTCGAAGTCGCTGATAATTTGACGGAGAAAACGCCTTATAGGGACGTCATCTTCCTTGTGGAAATGTATAGTAATTTTCTGTATACTTTTCGCTGTAATCTTTAGTTGCTTAACCAGCTTCGGTAACGTAACCTGGCTTTTAGCATGCTCGGCTTAGAGTTCTCTCAACTTGAGTTTGGCAACATCCAGGGTCTTAGTCGTCGCCTTTCTGTCTTGCTTGGCTGTGAACTGTCTCGCACTACCTTAGGCGGTATCTGAGGCTTTACTTATGGACTTTTTTTTGTCGTCTCTGCCGTCATCCCTCCCGTTAAGCTTAGCCTCGAGCTGAGCGATCCTCCTCTTGACCTCCAGGATGGCTTTTTCTGCCCGTTGTATCATTTCATTTGCTGATTGGATACTGGCCTTGAGATTATCGTACTGCCTCTTCTCTTGCTGGTACAGGTATCGCGTCTTCTCGGTCGTCTCCTGGTAGCTCTCCCTGTATGGTGAGACCACCTGCGTGATCAGGCTTTGCAAAACTCCCTTAAATGATTTTTAGATCGCGCTGCCTCGATAGTGAAAAAAGAACCCGGCTTGAATCTCGCGGGCGTCGCTTTTCCAGTTATAGAGGAACTGCCATATCCGAGGGCTCCTAAATAAGAACTTCATAAAGGTGGATTTCCCTGAACCGGGCTTGCCGTGTATCTAGAAAAGCTTCGAGTTAAATCTCTGATGTAACTAATCCGTTAATATAGGCAGGTGAAAAGCCTATTTAAAAGTATCTTGAAACGGATCCTCGATCTGCTGGAACCAGAGGTCCAGTTTTAACAAGTGTAGCTTGTAATGCATTTTTAAGACACAGTTACGATAACATATTAGTAACTCTGGGTGACGTAAAATGAAGTGAGGGTCCCGTATACGTACTTTTAACTGATTGTAGAAGATTTATCAGCTCCTTAAGTGTTTATATTAATTACAGCTCTTCGTTTATTTTAGTAAAGTCCGCCTCTGGAAGTTAGGGTGAGAGATTTGCTCGCCCCCCTGAGGGTTTATTGGGGGAAAGACCTAGGTGAGTTCCGATAGGGCTACTGTTATTGTATTTTTGAGATCGATTAATGGCACTCCGTTCCCTGATGAAGTCTGTCACCACGTTAAGGTTTAGCTCTCCCCTGGAAAATTTTACCATCTTAGAATAGTCCTCGTTTATGGGAATCATCACGGCTTTGTTCTTTCGATTATAATGGCATGTGGCGGACTTGGGGCTTATTAGGACAGAGGGTGGCCCTGCCCTCGCCTATGTGCCATCATCCAGTTTCTGTAGTGATAGGATAGCGAAGTCAGTGAATGGGTATGACTGTGTCAGTAAAATGGGGCTACCTACCACGATGGTGGGCGATTCGCGCGTCTTATATGCCTAGAGGATCTCTGCTGTCCGTAGAAAAGACAGTCCCTTAAACCTCGAGTTCAAATCACGTAGGTACCCTCTAGTTTGCCGTGAAAGATCTTCCACGAGAAACTTGTTTGGCTGGCCCTCTATTATAGCCATGAGGTGGCATTGCTGCATGCCTAGTGAAGGTACACTAAATATAATAACGCCTAAGATATTGTTAAGAACACTATAAAAGCTCTTATCCCGACCGGCCATCTGAACTATTGCTTCTTTTAGAACCAACCTGCCTAAACTGTGCGTGAGAAAGATAACTGGTTTTGATGATGGGAGGCTCTAACCGCTAAGCTTCAGTTGACGGGCTAGTATCTGTGTAATATCGCTGATGGACTGGAATGAGCTACTTTAGTTAAGTGAGGACTTATAGCCATATATGATGGTCTGTAACCCAGATATGGAAACAGGAAGGGCGTCTTTAATCCACATGAAGGACTTATCCGCCCTGTGAGGCTGCCATGATCTAAACGGATAGCTGCCTAAGCCTGAGATAGCGATGTAACTGTGAAATAAGTTAGTATAGAAGGAAGTGATTACTCGGTCCGGATATGGTGCTCACTCAACGTGGTGTTTATCTGGGGCAGGACTGCTAAGAACTGTTATGCCTTTGAAGTGGGTGTCGAGGATTATCATCTCATTGGGTTTGCCGCTGGGAACCGGAATTGGCCATTCCGAAGTGTCGCTGGCCTTTGTATCGCCTAGACATTGAGGCCTGCTATTCAGTTGAAGAGTGAGTATTTTGGAGGGCGGGTCCTCCCATCTGTCCAGCGTATCCGTAAGTGAGAAGATAACAACCTGGTCCGTGGGAATAGAAAAGGCTTGGCCGAGCAGAGCAGCAGCATCGCGCGGATTCGAAATGTGGCTCGGCAGCTTGCGCAGCCGAAACACGACTTTGCTGCCCCACCCGTCGGCCATCACCATAGGAGATAACGGACGGTCTCGAGAACAGGGGGCTGATTAGGGTCGAGAACTGGCGGTCTCTCGTGACGGGGAAGGCAAGGGCGCGGATAACGCGACGTTGAGCAGACATTTAGGCAGCTCAGGCGACAATTACCCCGCCGTCCCAGGTTAGCTGCCATGATTGGCAGGTTGTCGCGCGCTTATCTTAAGCGCGGGGCGTGCATATTGCTTGCTCGGCACTAGTTCAGCTCCCTTTCGCGTCCAATTGACGGCCAAGAACGAGCCTGAGTGAATGTGATTGGCTTTGCACGAGCATGGCTGCGATTGGTTCGGAGGTTGAAGAAATGGCTGCCAACGGGCGCTCTCAGTGGACTTTTCTCGATGCAGCATCTTGTTAGCTGAAACCCTTAAAAGGCGGCAGAGGCGGGCGGATTAGGACGAACAGCTCTTCGCACGAATCACAGTTGGTCACTCTGAGCGATCGGCCGTCCAGGGCTTGAAGGTTGCGAGCAAAGTGAAGTGAGTGAACATGAATGGAGTGGTCCTAGGCCCTCAACATGACCGCTGCTGGTGCCGTCACAGCCTTCAGTGCCTTAATCCCGATGAGGCCTTTGAGTACAGAGAAAGGAATTGGAAATATGGCACAAGATGTCGGGGTGCGCGTAGCTCGTCGTAGGCGTCGCGTTTATGTGTGGTGGCCCAAGTACTCCAAGGCCTATGGGCCAGGGTGGCCAAGCCGTAGGTGCCAAAGGTTAGCCACGGCATTGTTTGGCCGCTTTTGGGTGTAGGTGTTGAATTTATTTCGCCGAGTGAAAAAATGCTACGTTGAAAAGGTGGCTGGAAGATCCTCCATAACGTACTGGTCGTATCGATCCGTTAGATGGCAAATAATCGAATTATTAGATTGCCGAACACAGTTATTGACAGGGCTATTATCCCACCAAAGGCCTTATTTTCGTAATTACCGTGGTGATACCAAGTTGCAGGCAAATACAGGGCAGTAGGCTACATTTCGAAGCCGAAGAAAGTGTTGTTTTTGTTGCCGTTGTGGCCACAGTCGTTGTTTTGGCCCACGGATCTGGATATCCACATCTTCGTACCCCAGAATTTAGACTGGGTGTTCTCCGGCCCAAAGAAAATCGCCGGCAGGAGCCTTGGTGTAATTTAGAAACCTGGAAAGTAGGTTAAAAACGTGTATTGTGTCAGATAAACAGCAACTACCACTGCATAGAAACAATTGAACGTTCCGTGCTTTTTAGTGCAGCGGTAGTTTGTGACAGAATCTGCTGAATTAGTTGTCTTTGATTCCAATTCCATTGTGTATCTTGGTGTTTTATCAAAGACGATGATGAATTCAGGGTGTTGAACAACGGAAGTAGGAGTGCTTTGAAAAAGGTAAAGGTGCGAGAGTTGGAGAGCAGAGGCTAAGTCTCTAAGGGTCAGGTAGGTAACACGAAAAAATACAAGAGGTAAAGGTGAGACTGTTCATTTTCAAAATGAGGACCAATTTTGGCCATCTTTATGTGGGACCAAATCTGGGCCCACTCGGCTAGAGTTGAAGCATTTCAGTATACTGCGGCGCAGCGTGCCGAAAATGGTACTTTGCCTGAGCAAAGGCGAGCAAGCCTGAGCGAATCCTGAGCGAATCCTGAGCCGGCCCTGAGCCGGGGTGAGCAGTGTCACGTGAGCGGGGTACAAAAAAGGAAATTTTGTGTGCCCAGATTCGTCTCATATAACATGTATTCCGGAACGACCCTGTATATCTCTGAATTCCCTTCTGCTCTGTCATCTTCTCTTCAAAGTCCAGCTCATAACATTCCCCCGTCTTCACCGTCCCTCAAACTCCCTGACAAACCCCCACCAAACACCTTGTATCCCTCACCTCCTGCACCACCAACCACGGCCTCCTCTCCTCCTTCAACCACGTACTACAAACCCCGCTCCCGCCACAAACAATCCCCAAATTATCTCCCACCGCAAACCCTCCGGTCCCAAAAAACCGCTTACTCACAATCCCGTCATCCAAAATCATGCTCTCCTCCAGCCCAAACCTTAACTTGAAATCCCTCGTCGCCGACGCCCCATTCCCCGTCGCATTCGCCTTTTGTATCTCCATCGTCCACCGCCCGGAATTGAAGTTCTCTACCTCACAGGGGATGATTTGCCCAAAGGGGTCTTCACCGGCGTAGGAGTTCCATCTAGCAGTGCAGTTTGCAGTAGACGGCGGGAAGGCGGCTTCGCCGTAGCGGGTTTTGCCGAGAGGGATGGTGTTAGGGTCGGTTATTGTGACGAATAGGGAGGAGTAGGGGGCGTTTCCGGAGCGGCCTGAGGGACTGTGCGTGCTGAGGGTTGATATTTCCCAGGGTTTTAGGTCGGATGCGATGGGTGCCGCGAGAGTTATGAGGGGGAGGGATAACATGAGGGTGGTGGAGAGCATGGCGGATGGCGGATGGTTTTGTTTTGTGAAAAAGGCAAGGGGTTTTGATGTTGAGGTCTGTTTCATGGTTGAAATTATGAGCAAATGGTGAAAGGTGTACTATTTATGTCACAATGTGGCCTTACCGTATATGTTTCCAGGTTTCTATGGAACGAAAACGTTGCTGGGAAGCCGGAGTGTAACATGCCAATGGCAGGCGAAGAACTTTCCGGTAATAAATGGGGAATAGTAAGCGGCTGATATTAACTCAGCGGGTTACCAGACCCCACCGTAACATTCTTTTTGTCTCTATACTTGGGTACATTGAACCGACATGTCGGGTGGGAGGACTGAACCTCGGGTATTTAGCCGGACCTGCAAGATCTACAATACACGTTAAGCGCTATGAAGAGAGCAACCGAAGTTGGATATTGCGGTTACCTGTTGTCATGCTACGCTGAATAATCAAGATCGTGAAATAAACTTCGAAACTATAGTTGGCATCTAAATACATCTATCCGGAATCGAGGTCTGGTTGCCACCGACCCTCCTCTCTCCCGTGACTCCCCGTTGTAGCACCTCGCTCAACAGTCATCTCTGTCGTCATTACCACCGATGGTCCACCTGGCTTGACTGCAGATGAGCACGGTCCAACGACCACACAGTTGCCAAGGTCTGAGATGCACGAGTCTTGCCGTTGCCTCTCCGTAACTTGGGTGCCGTCAAATATCCGAGGAAGCTGCACACCACCTTCTCCGCCGCTGGACTGCGTGTATGAACTACCACGCGAGGATTTTGTCAACTTCACCAGGCGATTGAGGACGCTGAACTCCAACTTCAGCTTGACTCCATATACCAGCGTCTTATAAACCGTCTGGACATTGTAGAGCCCCACGTACTCCAAGGCGAGGATGTTGATGTCGAGCAGGAAGACGAAGATATTGACAATGATGAGATGAACCATCAACTAGCGGCCGTCCCTTCAAGTTCTCTCCCCCGATTACACGATAGCGTCTGGGAGCTTGATCTCGACAACCCGGTTGCTCATACATCACCAGGCGAACCCCTATTTCTTCCCCAGCCAAGCAACCTTCAACACGGCCTCATTCTCCGCCCCAATCACCTCCCGATACAACTCTGGCCTCCTCGCCTTCCGGTATCTCCACCCCCCAGCCATCATCAACTTCTCCCTCGTACACACCGCCACGGCCATATCCTCCCCCAATTTCCTGCACTCAGCAACCACATCCCCAAACGGATCCAGCACCATCGAATACCCATTCTTTAGTTGCTCCCCATCCATCCCCACCGGGTTACTAAACACCACATAAATCCCATTATCATACGCCCGTGCAGGCAGCCACTTCATCAACCACCCCCGCCCCTTCAACCCCTCAAACTCCGCCCTCAAACTGGTCGGATCCCTCTCCCTCCCCTCCCACAATCTCGGGTCCACAAACCCCGCCCCTGGCCGAGTCGAGGGCGTGCACATAGTCACATGTGGCGCGAAGAGGATTTCCGCTCCTAGGAGGGCAGTGGCGCGGACGTTCTCGACGATGTTGTTGTCGTAGCAGATGAGGATGCCGCACTTCCAGCCGTAGAGGTCGAAGACCACGTAGGAGTGTCCGGGGGAAAGGTGAGGGGAGATGAAAGGGTGGAGCTTGCGGTATTTTGTGAGGAGGCCGAGGGTGGGGTGCACGCAGATGTAGGTGTTGTAGATTTTGGGAGGAGAGTCGGGCTCTGAGTCGGAGTCGAGCTCGAAGAGGCCGGCGAGAATGGCGATGTTGTGGGTGCGGGAGATTTGGAGCAGGGCGGAGGTGCTTGGGCCGGAGGGGATGGGCTCGGCCAGGGCGAGGAGTTGGGCGTGGGTGAGGTGCGAGGCGAAGGTGTAGCCGGTGACGGAGCATTCGTGGAAGGCGACGACTTGGCAGCCTTGGTGGGCGGTTTGCGCTGAGAGACGTTCGATGGCAGCGAGGTTGAATGCTTTGTCCCCCGAGGCGTTCTCGAACTGGACTGAGGCGATTTTGAGATTTGACATCTTGGTTGAGTGGTATGGGTGGGAGAGCTGGTAGCGGAGTTTGCCCGGTGATTTTATTGACTGAAGTGGAAAGCCTACTGCCAAGATGACCCTGTATGCTCTGAGTACCTGTAACCTGAAAGCACTGTCGTTCAACGCCTTTCTTTCTACAAGTGCAACGTTCAATTCAGAACGTTACATTTTTGCCCCACGGGTTCAAGATGATGCTTCGTGAACCATGCCAAGCCCTTCTTGTCTAGCCCAGCTTGGGTATGCGTTGCGAAGAGTTGGTCATCCGGTGACTGTCTGGAAGATGTGAATGTTCACGCTGAGGAAGGCGCCGGTGTCCCATCCGGCGGTGCGATTCAATTCAGTGCTCAGCGCACCTGCCCGATTGGTGAGCCTGAGACCACAGACCGCGCCCTCCCGGCTCCCGTCTGCAGTGTCACGGTGGGGCCACACAGCACAACTGTCCCGGGATGGCAACGAAGAAACTTCCCGGGCGCAACACCAAACAGCCCCCAACATCGACACGGCAAAACCGATCCAATGCCAGCAGTCACGTTCTTGTCCGTCTACCTCGTCGCCCGGCCCCTGTCAGAATACCGCCAGGCCATCTCTTCGTCAATTCTCGTGAGAATGGAAGTCAGGTGCGATGCAAAAGGATTCCCATTCCCCAGGCACTAAAGATCATCTTACAGTCTTACTCATCGCTTCGACCTAGACTTTATTTGCGTTGTCGGTGGACTAATGGCCCTTTTGCGGGGCAAGTTGGTTCCAAGTAGATCAAAAATATCGGATGAAGCAGGAGATTTGATGCCGAACGCGCGCAATGAAGCACAGCCGCCAGCAAGCGGAGCAGCGACCATGTCTTCCTCAATCCACAACAAGCAGCAGCAGCGCCACTTGTGGCCTCGAGCAATGGCACCAGAAGTGGCAATTCGTAAACCGGGATGGGCGGAGCCGATCTTGTTTGATCGCGGTAAGGTGAGATGCCCGCCGATTGCTCTCCTTAAACGAGATGATGCCAAGACCACCTGAGAAACAAGCCAAGCAGTCAAACCAACCAAAAATGGCGGCCCCCTCTGCTCCCCTTACCAAACAGACACTTTAGGGGTTCGAGCACCACCCGAGCGACATTCGCGACGGCTAGTCCCAGCTGTCAATGGTGCTCGCTAGGGGGAGGTACAGCTTAACCACTGCCGTGTCGCCCTGATGTGCCTGCCTAAAACTCTCTTTCCCCCCACAAAATCCTTAAGGAGCCGCTACCAGGGATCCGGACGGCAGCTAAGCTTCTTTCGACTTCCATACCCATGCTAGATCTTAGTAAGGGTCAACTCAAATCTCTAGCTCGTTGCGCTGCCTCCTTCCTCCTCCCGTGGGACGGAAACGGTTCGCGTACGAATTACCTCCCTTATACGCTTGGCTCTGGGAGCACCTGCGAATTAACGGCCGAGCGCTGCCGTGGAAGGAGCGCAAGCATGTTGCAGGCTCAGAGACATCCACTAATACCTGCCGATGAACCTGCCGTGTTGGAGCAGGAACCTGCAGCACCGAGTCAAGTTGCACAGCGAACAGCACCCTGAGAGGACTGTTCATGAACCTGAGCCTAGCCTGGGCGAAGAAGTGTGTGGTGTTGAAAAGATGTGAGGTGAGAATGACACCACCAAAGCAATTGGGGGTTCTTCGTCTGGCGTATGGCTGTGTCGGCAATCGAGCTGCGCCCTCTCATCTGGCATTCGGGCTGGATTATGGATCCACCATCAAAAAGTCTTGGGATCCGCTATCTTTTCCAGGACCTGTCAAAAATAGGCGTCCAGGGTGTGTTGCATGACAGCCCCTACCTTAGCTCATGACAAAGGTCCCTGGCACCACAGTTTCGGAGCTGAGCCTTCCTGGGCAACCAATCAAGGCAATGCCTAGACTTGGCACGGAGGGCCGCTTGGGACGACAAGTGATGCCTGAGGAGCATCCTGATATAAGACCTCGATCGTCGGCGCTCTCTGTGCAGAACGCCACCCTGGGACTACGGGCCAGCAACACCAACACCCTTCTCGAATCCCTTGCAAGTTGCACTTCTCTGCAAGATGGCCGACTCTCAGGCTCTGTGCCTTACACCAGCGTGCCTACAGATGGCTTCCAGGCTGGCCTCGCAGATTTCGCCGCACTGGGACAAGATGGATCCTTGCACCGAGTTTGATAAGAGTGAGTCTATCTGAGGGTTCATCGGGCACGTCATCCATCTTTCGATACTGACTTGCCCCATTTTAGTGGTCTGCCATGGTTTCGCGGACATGAACGGGGAGGATCTGAATGTTCTGCACTCTGCTGGCGCACGCAACAGCCGAATTATCAAGAGCATCATCGAAGGGAGTTATTCGGACGCCATCGACTACCAGGCAACGCGATGGAACAGCACCTGGACCACCAACGCTGTCGATGAGGCAAATTTCAAGATGCTTCAGCGGAGCTACGAAACTTGTATGGACACAGAGTCGATATCCAAGGCGGGCAGCCAGCCACTTGTCAATCTCATCGCTACCCTGAACACTATTTGGCCACACACTGAGGATTTGAAGGCGAAACTCTCCCCTTCTGACTATGACGGTTTGAGCAAAGCCACCTTTTTCCTGGAGGAGATGGGCATTTCCCCCTTCGTGAAGCTTGGCGTCCAATCCGACTACTTTGCTCCGGTACGTGATTGTCCCTTTTCATTCGGGCATTATTCCCTTTGTCGCATGCATTCTTGCATTCTTGAAGATACTGGAGCACAAGCAAGTTGCATCGCTGACGAATGCGCACGTACAGATGGATCGAGTAGCGAGTGTTGCCCAAACCGAGCTCATCAACTACCAGAATACATCGATGTATGACGACCCCGAAGCCTTGAAGAGCTTCGTGAAAGACATTGTTGCGGTCATGGCCACCCCGAACTATCCCGGCACGTTTTCCGCTGAGGAGGCGACGGCCATTGCTGAGGGCATCGTGAACCTAGAGGTCGATCTCAAGAAGACCATGCCCCCACCAGTGATGGGCTCTGCTGTGAGTGCCCAGCAACGCAACTAGCTGCCCTCCTCACTCTTCTTACTAACCGACATTCTTAGAACGCGGGGAATATTACTTTGAAGGAACTGGGAGCTCTCTTGCCAGCTTTAGGTATTGACAAGGTTTTGAGGAACCTCCTACCTGCCGATTTTCCCGACGACAAAAGGCTCGTCTTGGAACCGGTACAATTCTTCGCAAACCTCTCCAAAATTATCACCAGTTACCCCAAGGCCGTTCTTCAGAGTTATATGATCAGCAAGGCTATCGTCACTCTCACCGTGGCCGACCAGGCTGTTTTGACAAACGGGTCACCGACGACCTCTCGCTCAGATCGAGCTGAATTTTGCTTCAAACATATCGATGACGCACTGCGTTTCGTTGTGGGCCGCTTCTTTGTCTCTGCCACGTATACCGACAAGGCCCGGGAGCTTCAGGAAAAGGTGGCGACCGAGCTCCGCGGCCAATTTAAGGAACGCATCGACACCCTAGAGTGGATGTCCCCCGAGGCGAAGGAGCGCGCCAAAAAGAAGGTCGACAACATTCAGCAGAACATCGGCTATCCCACCGCCAACCCGGACATTCGCAGCCCTGAGTCCGTTGCAGCCTTTTACAAGAACCTTAATGTCACCGATAGCTTCTTCAACAACGTGATCTCAGTACGGAAATCGACCGTTTCACGAAGTTTTGGTGATGTGCTGAAGCCGGTCAATCGGAAGGACTTGGGGGACAAGATCCAAGAACCTAATGCTTACTATAACCCCTATGTCAACAGCATCAACATCCTCCCAGGCATCTCTCAACTCCCTCTCTTCAGCGAGGCGCTGCCCAGTTATGCTACGTACGGCACCCTTGGTGCTTTCGTCGGCCACGAAATTCTTCACGGCTTCGATAACACTGGTCGCGAGTTCAATGAGAACGCTGAGCACGTCTCGTGGTGGGACAACAAGACCATCTCTGCATTTGAGGAACGTACGCAATGCTTTGTCAAGCAATATGATGCCTTCACATACCCCATCCCCGGCGGAAAGACTATGAACACCAATGGATCGATAACCCTCGGCGAAAATCTCTCCGACGCGGGTGGGCTTCGCATCGCATGGGATGCCTGGAAGAAGGTACAGGCCAAGAACAAGGACTTGAACATTCCTGGGTTGGAGAGATTCACCCACGAAGAACTCTTCTTCATTTTTTACGGCAACGCTTGGTGTTCGAGCCATACACCCGAATACAACCTGAAAACGTATCCGACCGAGGCACACGCCCCAACCAACCATCGGTTGATTGGGGCCGCGGCGAATTCCAGGGCTTTTAGAGAGGTCTTCAAGTGCAAGGTCAAGGAACCACAGTGTGAGCTTTTCTAATTAGATGTTGAGCATTCAGGTCTGCATGCTGCTTTTTTCCGTCTGTATTTCTAGTGTCAGGAGCCGCCAACTTGGCGCAGGTTGGATAGCATAGAAGCGGGAGTTTGGGATGGCCTTTGTATTCATAATGTTATTGTCCAGAGTATAGACATCTTACCCGAGGCATCATTTGAAGCCTCGCAACAAAACAAGACTGAATCACTGCGCATTTTGTGTAACTCTACTTTGGCTCGCATCCACCCAGCAATGTTTTGGAGCATATCGTAGTCTTGGCTGCATTGCATTAGAATTTACTTACACCAGAACAGGTTTTGGTTGTCGACGATCAGTTCAGATCGCCGCAAACCTCCACTTGCTTCAACACACATGTTGTCCAAGGTTCCTCCTCAATGCCGAAAGGGGGCGGCCCGTGCTCACTCAGGGGCTTGCGCTGCGCCCAAGGCACAACTCTCCAAAGCATAGCCCCCCACAAGCTTCAACAACATGCCTAATGACACCAAGACTCGCAATGATTAGATAAGAGTGATTGACGTGCGTCCCTCCTCAATTTTATTCAAAAAATATCGCCTGAGCGACTGTTTGATCTGAAGCTGCCGCATCTTCCGCGCCGCGTCTCAGGTTCCGATGGCGTCATTCCCCCGGGCCAATGAGACGAACGCCGATGCAGCAGCAGTTGCAAGCCAGGAAGCGAGCTACCGCTCAGTAAGGTACGAAGTACCTCGTCGAATCTCCGTCTTTCGGATAAAACTACCGAGAGATACCCGAGTTTATCCCCTCTTAATCTTCCCTCCGAATCGACTCCTGTCGCGTAGTCAAGCCCAGATCCGAACCCTTACGTTCGCTGCACTCACTCATGAAACATCAGAATATTGGACGAACGCGTCTTGAATCATGTCACGCAAAAGAGACGTAAGAATTTAGCAACAGATTCTTATCGCGGTGGAGCCCGAGGCGGGCAGCCCAGCCACGCACATTCCAAATTCCTTCCACTCGAGCGGGTGCCGCATCACGCCAAGAATTGCAATCTTTTGCGGGGCGGGATCCTCCCGGTTCGTAGGCCATCAAGGTTCTTCGGCCCATCTCCAGGTTCGTCCAATGCCAATGCCAATGACGAACGATTCTTTTTCGTCCAACCCACCATGCATGCGTTGACAGACGCAAGTTGTCAGTCTAATTGAAATTACCAACCAAATGGGCCTGTTGCATGCATGGTGCCCGTCTAGTGGTTTTGGGATCATTCATAGACAGAACCAGGCGCCTGGGCGTGATGAGTTGGACACCTTTAGACTTCAAATTTCTGCTTGGCTGCACTACCGCATGTGATGTAACGGAAAGCATGGGTTGAGAGATTTTATGGGATCATTGTATCCCGGAACCAGGCGCCTGGGCGTGATGGGCGTGATGAGTTGAGCACTTTTAGACTTCAGCTCACTCCTCGGCTGCACTATTGCATGTGGTGCATGTGGTGTAACGGAAAGCATGGGTTGCAACATGGGAACTGAGTTTCATTTTCTGCTTTCTCGAATTATTATTACAATTATCATGACTATCTATGACATGATGATGGTGTATGCAACAGCAAGCCCCATAACCCCCACCATTGCCGCCTTGTTCACTCCTGTCTAACCAGAGCCGCTAGAGGATGAAGAAGTTGAAGCAGCGCCCGCAGAGCCAGTCTTCGCCGCAGTCTCTTCGGCCTTCTTGCCGTCGCAGTGCCAGTGGTTGCCGTGGTTTTCGCAGTCGGCGGACTCAGTCGGGCTAGGCTTCACAGACCCGCCGCTGCTGTGATGGTCGTCCTCGGCGTGGATGCTGTGGTTGCTCACGTGCTCGGCGTCGATTCCGTCGACGTGCTCGTGGTCATGGTCATGGCTGTCATGACTGTGGGAGACGCTGAGCGTAGGAACAGCGGTTACGACAGATCTCGTTGGGATGGTGGTGATAGAAGCCAAACTGAGGGTTGACCTCGGCGCTGCGCAGTGCCTGATATCCCGTGAGTCTGTGCCAAACGGGCTTGTGCATGGGGGTTGAATCTTACCAGTGGTCACCATGCTCCAAGCATCCGACAGACTCGGTCGGTGATGGCGCTAGACTCTGCGCCAGGATGAGAGGAGTGAGCGCGAGGTAGAGCAGGAATTTGGTCATTTTGAAATTGATTTTGAGCTGACGATGTCGAGGTCGCAGGAGGAGAAAATGCAAGTTACATTGCACAGCAAGGCTGAGAGCAAATATCTTCCATATTTATACGGGGATCGCCTTTGAGTTTGACATTACCCAGCTTTCAAGTTCTGAAAAAACGAACCCACATGTGATGATAGTTTGGGCGTTGAGCGGTTGGATGAGCCAAGAGCCAAGCCAAATAGTAGCCTGCCGTGTTCCACTCCGCTGCGACACGCGACATGTTCCCCAGCAGCATGCCAGGCGCGAGTTCTGTGTAAGCCCAGTCGTGCGTTGAGACGAACGGGACTATCTCGCCAACTGCTCGGAAAATCGACTGCATTGGATGCACTCGTTAGTTGTCGGAGAGTTCCAAGACTGCATCGCGGGTCGGGCGCTGAGGCAGAGTGGATGTTTGTGGACTCAGCTCTTGGCAACGCCTAAGCGACCTGCTTCACCGAGCTTGCCGCAGCCGTCAAGGTTCTCGGGCGGTGGCCATCAAGGTGCTCGACTCAGCGTCTTCCGAAGATTACATGCATGGGGACTCGAGACGGACCAATCACAGCGCCTGGCATTTATCTCCATCCACGCTTTTTCCCGCTTTGAGCAGTTGTCCATCAAGGTGTCTGACCCCGCGAGGGACCCCGGGCACCCCTGCTCTTGATTTCGTCACTTCCAACCCGGCCCCTGGATTTTTGTCGCCGCGATTTCTTCCATTTCTCTTCAGTCTAAAGAGCCCATCAGCAGCAACCCGAGGCCGTGGTTACCATTCCTATATTCTTCTACGTGCAATATATTTGCGAGAGGCTCCTGCACGTCGTGCAAAACCAGGTGCACTTTCCACACAATCGACCTTGGACCACTTTCGACGTGCTCGAGGTTGACCAAGCGTCTTTTTGTGGCCCACGTCAAAAGCCAGAGAGCCGAGGGTCTGAATGCGCCATTTCCATCCCTAACTTGCGATAACACATTGTCGCGTCCATTCTTTTCACCGCCATTGGGTTTCCTGTTGCGCCAGTTCCCCCCCAAATATCTCGTCGGGACTCGGGACTGTCTGAAGCACGTCATGTCTTGGATCAGGAGGGCAGCCCTCCGCGGACTGCTAGCGGCTCCGCTTTTGGATATCGTCGCAGCACAAACCGTCACAACCCCGCCTACAGCCACGATAACGGCCGTTTCAAGCTGTCACCTCCACGGCACTGCCCAGTAGGCTGCATCCTGGGCAATTGTTACTCGAGCGCCCACTGACCGTCTTATCTCGCTCAGATACTGTGAAGCCGGAACAGCCGAGTACCTCATCTCGGGCACTGTCACGGCCTCGTCATACACCGGCTGCCACATCCACGATGGCCAAACGTATGCCCATTTCGCTCTATGCCGTCCTGTTGTTCGATGCTGACCCGATGCCAGATTATGTTTGGCGCCTACAGGTGAGGTGCAGATCATCCTCGCCGCCGAGACGAGCCACGCTGTCACGCGCACCTCCGCCGCAGTGGCGTCGGGCACCGCAAGCCTGACTGCTGTTTCGGAGTGCCACCTCCACGATTCATCAGTGTATGTGCCCTACGGTTCCGTGCATGCAGTCCCCGGACGCTAATATCGTGTGCGCAGATACTGCATGGCTGGTACGACCGAATACGTTGTACACATCCCAGCAACCGGGACCGTGGATATTCCTCCTGCATACACCGGGTGCCATTCCCACGACGGAGAGACGTAAGGTTCCACAGCCAGCGTTGCACTGCAAGCTTGTACTGACCAGTCGCAGATTCTGTGTTGCTCCCAACGGCGACGACGTGGAAATCGCGCTTGCGGCCGAAGAGGGCGAGCATGGAGACGAACACGCAGACGAGCACGCAGGGGAGACGGCAGCAACCGGTGGCCAGAATTGTCACTTCCATGCTGGCGTTGAGTAAGTTTCACTAGAGCCTCGCTGTGTTACTGATGGCTAACATAATGCAGGCACTGTACCGGCGCGAACGGCGAGAAGATAGAACAGTCGTGCAGCAAAGTCGATCGGGATTATAACATCAACTTGCGGGTCGGCCTTCTGTTCGTGATCCTAGCCACAAGCTCGATTGGTATGTCGCCGTCCTCAAAGCCATGCTTGGGGGTTCCTGGCTAACCGTCTTAGGCGTTTTTACCCCTATTTTCGCTTGGCGGTTCATGTCACCGAACAACCTCCTGTTCACCATTCTGAGACAGTTCGGTACCGGCATCATCATTGCAACCGCCTTCATCCACGTCAGTCAACCTCGATTGGATGTATCAAACTTGTATGCTGACTGTAGTAACAGCTCTTCACCCATGCAACCCTCATGTTTGCGAATGAGTGCCTAGGCGAACTTGCCTTCGAGAGTACTGCCTCGGCCATCCTAATGGCCGGCCTGTTCCTATCTTTCCTTGTCGAGTATCTCGGCATCCGTCTCGTGCAGTGGCATGGCGCCAAGAGCGCTGCTAAGAGCGTCGAGTCACCTGGGGGTGCGGCGAGGCATGTCTCACACGCAAGCCCTGAAATGGTCAACATTGCCGTTCTCGAAGCCGGTGTGATCTTCCACTCGCTCCGTGAGTACCCCTGACCTGTGCGACCTAACAGCAAAACATTGACTAACATTGTTCTAGTAATCGGCCTTACTCTTGTCGTAGCAGGCGACAGCACCTTCATCACCCTATTCGTTGTTATTGTCTTCCATCAAATGTTCGAAGGCATCGCCCTCGGAACCCGCATCGCCGCCCTTGGCCAGCCCCGCTCCGCCGACTCCCCGGCCCATCCCCACGGTCATGGCCTCGGTCACCACGACCACTTCCATGAGCCAAAGAATTCGATGCCAACCACCCTCGCCGAAGAGCTCGGCGCCGCATCAGACCATCAGCGCACGCACGCACACGTGCACTCGCATGCACATGACGCTCACCCGAGGAAGCCGTCCACAGCTGAAGAGTCCGACAGCACAACACAGCCCACTGAAGCTTGCGCATCCAGTCACACCGTCTCAATGCGAATGAAGCTCCTCCTAGCAACTGCCTTTGCCTTTGTCACGCCCCTCGGCATGGGTATTGGCATCGGTGTCCTGAAGAACTTCAACGGAAACGACCCGTCCACCGTCATCGCCATCGGCACGCTAGATGCGCTGTCGGCCGGCATTCTCGTGTGGGTTGGTGTCGTGGAGATGTGGGCGCACGACTGGATGCTGGGTGGCGAGATGACGACCGCGGGGCCGCTCCGAACAGTTCTTGGAATGATTGGACTGATTGCTGGCATGGCGTTGATGAGCTTGTTGGGCAAATGGGCTTGATTTGCATGCTCAGTTACCTACTTTGCATATGCGTGCGTGTTTATGGGCTGGAATGTTTATGACTTGGATATTGCGAGGTACGGGTCTGGGGAAGACTCGGTTGCATTGGACGCATGATACCTCTTGATACATGTACTGGCGTTGGGAATTATTTAGTAGACTCTAAATGAGGATTTGCGGGTTGCTAGAGAGAGACATGGTCGGAATAGAATCGGGTTTTGGACACTGAACTGATTTTATCCGCAATGTCGTGCGCTTACCTACTTCAACCCAAAGAGATTCAAGAAGTGGCTCTCTTTTATTTGAGGGTCCGGAAAGAAGCCACCAAGACCAATGCAGCCAGCTCGCATGAACCATGACGCAATGTGTTCCGCGCTCGCCACCATCGCCACTGAAGGAAGATACTCTGTTGCGCTTGCCCGGAAACCGTACCCGTGTCCAATGGACTGGTTCTGGCGTTGGGCTTCAACCTTGAGCCTGAGCCTTCTCATCAGGCAGGACAAATGTCAGACCACTCGAGCCCAACCATCTTCCATCATGATCTCGAAACACGGCATATTGTTGATTATAAATTCATCTGATACTTACTTCCGACCAACAACCAACAACGACTTCGACGGCAAAAGACTCGGACATCCTGCTGCACCTTCTTCCCGTCCTTTACACGTGGTGTTCAGTCTGTTGTCTCGATTTACGGCCCTACATCAATATTGGTACCCATACAATATGCCCAGCAATCAGCGCACCGGATTGAAACAACCCAACTCCATGTTTCAATCGCTGTCATCGCTTTCCGCCCAACGACTTTGCTCAGGCTGTGGTTTGCAACCTGAGGCTCAAAGAGGGGTAGCATCGAGTTCCATTAATGAAACTGTAGGAATTGGCAACGGACAACTGGTCGCGCGCAGGGAGGGCGGGCGCGGGCGGTAAGTCGCCCTGTGTCTGGGCCAGCCTGTGAGGCTATCCCCAGGAGCGGCATAGCGCCAGCGTTGCCGCCGTGATTATTGGCTGTGTGAGGGCCACGAAGTGGGCTTCGGCATGCACGAGGACGTGGGAGACTGAGCGAGTGGAACAACTGTAGCCATGCGATTGGCTGGGGAAGCACGAATTTGGCCGTGAATCACAGCCCAGCGATGCGGACGGGGAGAGTTAAGAGGCTTCAAACTTGGAGAGTCTCCTCTTTTTTTGTGCGCGAGATCTGCATCGACATCGACTCTCGTGCTCAACTCTCCAGTCACTTTGACACTGGTGTCGAACTCGGGTCAATCGCAAGAGCCCTTCACCGCCAAAACAGAGCATATCACTGGCACAACACAAACAAAATTCTTTCTCATCCACCATTCGTCAAAACTCACCTGTGCTTCTCACCTCCTCAAAAGAGTCGGAGCGAAACCCCAAACCCCACACCACACGCAATGCCAACCCTCGCCGCAGTCGACGTCTCCGTCACCGACGACCGCATCAGCCTAGTCTTCTCGCACCGTGCAATAGCGCAAGCCTACGCCAAGCATCTCGAGTCCGAAGACCGCCGCTCCTCCTTCGCGTCTTCGTCGCACCAGCAGCAGCAATCCCCACCCACGATCCCCAACTACTGGCGGTCGCCGCGCTTCAACCCCGCCGCCAAGGAAGTCTCGGTCGCGCTGCCCTCCTTCATCACCTGGTTCATCACATGTCGGCTCCCCGACGACGAGGATAGCATCACCTTCACCTTTGACGACGCCGATGAGCAGTTCGCCTCGCGCTGGGCCGAGAGCATGCTGCTGTTTGAGCGCGTCACGGCCCCCGTGTACGACGAGAACCTCAAGCAGCTGCACGTGCGCCGCCTGTGGAACGCGTCGCAGCTGCAGAAGCGGCTGGAGGACCTGCGGCGCCCGTCGTCGTCGAGCTCAGGGTCGCCGAGACGGGGGCCGACGCCTGGACCGCAGGGACCGCGACAGGGCCAGCAGCAGCATGGTGGGGGAGGCGCGGGGAGGACGCAGGTTACGGCGCAGAATGGAGGGAGGGCGGGGTGGTGGTCGTAGTGGGTTTCATCATTCTGTCATCTGTCTATCTTTGGTAGACGGGGTTTTTCCATGGAAGCTGTCATCGCGGGGGGCGGTCGGGGAGTATTCGGGACCGGTTTGGAGTTGTTTGCAAAGATGGGATGAGTTGGACGGCTTTTTTTGGGGCGGGGTTGATTTGTTGTTA
>Ga0247770_1000076_pt1 | contig 83164 bp, 57 predicted proteins | sample UWRJL136409B6_FD_179943 | JGI IMG/M metagenome (GOLD analysis project Ga0247770, IMG submission 179943) | Plant litter microbial communities from Arlington Agricultural Research Station in Wisconsin, United States - UWRJ-L136-409B-6 | ecosystem: Environmental > Terrestrial > Plant litter >...
TCGTCCCTGAACCTGTCCCAGGATTCGTCCCTGAACCTGTCCCAGGATTCGTCCCTGAACCTGTCCCAGGATTCGTCCCTGAACCTGTCCCAGGATTCGTCCCTGAACCTGTCCCAGGATTCGTCCCTGAACCTGTCCCAGGATTCGTCCCAGGACCTGTCCCAGGATCCGTCCCAGGACCTGTCCCAGGATCCGTCCCAGGACCTGTCCCAGGATTCGTCCCAGGACCTGTCCCAGGATCCGTCCCAGGACCTGTCCCAGGATCCGTCCCAGGACCCGTCGGTGTTGGTGGTGGTGGTGTCTGTGACCCAGAAGGCGTAATGTTAATTACCTTTCCTTCCTTAGTGTCAGGGTTGAACGTAGTTCCTTCTGTAATAGCAATTACCTGGTTATTACCCCCAGTGACAATGCTGCCAAAAGTACCGTTCAACTCGTTATAGTCGGGCCCGACGCCGAAAGGAGTGTTCGTGGCTGCGCCTCCGTGGCTAATGGTGATAGTTCCAGCATTACCCAAGCCGGTACCAGTCGAGAAGGCGGAAATGCTGCAAGCTAGCGACGAGCAGTCCTGTTTGGTGCTTTTTGCGCTTATCTTTCCCTTTGTGTTTGTGTTTGTGTTTGTGGTTGTGTTTGTGCTTGTGGTGAAAACGCCTGTAGCTCGGAAATAACCGCCCGCTGTAATGGCAATATTTCCTCCTTTGTTGCCTTCGGCGTTGATATACTTTACTTGGATGTCCTTGCTGGCGTTGAGGGTGACTTGACCGCCGTTTTTTTCTGTGGATGTCGCGTCTATGAACCCTGTTTGAATGCTGCTTGAGGGTCTTGCAATTCCAACGTCTCCGGCCTTAATACTAACGTTTCCGGAGTTGCTCTTGCTGTCGCTTGACCCTGCCTTGATATCGCCTGTTTCTACTTTTCCTGTAACGCTAGTGACGGTGATGTTGCCGCCGGAGGTGGTGCTGGAGCTGGAGTTGATCTCGCGAGTGCTAATGTCGCCGTTAGCTTCTAGGGCGATGCGGCCGCCTTGGGTGGTCAGGGGTGTGCTGACTGCAAGCCTGTTGGCTGCTTGAATTTCGATCGCCCCGCCTTGGGTGGTCAGGTTTCCGGTGACTGCAACGTCCCCCGCAGCTACTACTCGGTTAGGCGGGTTAGACGCCGTGAGTACCACTTCACCGTTGTCCTTGACGCTGACGCCTGTAGCGTTCCCTGGACCGATGCCTGTGAGCAGTTCGGGCAAAGTTGCGATCTGCAATGTCGAAGTTGGGCTGCTCGTCTCTAAGGGCTGGATGTCCAAACTTAGCAAACTGCCTGCCTGGCTGACGCGCACTACATTTGTCCTCCCGGGGACTGATGCTACGGTAATTTGACCGCCTGGGGCCGAAAGGTTGCCGGTGCTGACAACGGTGCCGCCGAGCAAGGTTAAGTTCTCCCCTGACTTGACTGCTAAGTTTGCCGTGCTGATAATTGCCCCTGCTTGAGCGCCTCCAAAAGCAAATGAAGTGGGCGCGCCTGTCAGAGATTGGTAGTTGGGATTACCAACAGCGTTAAACGAGCCATTACCAAATCCAATACCCGTGGCGGTGGTTGCTGTGAAAGAACCCGGCACGTCTAAGCGGGCACTGTTGCCAAATATGATGCCGGATGGATTCATCAGAAACAAGTTAGGAGTGCCGCCGCCGATTACTTGAATTTTGCCGTTAATAATCGAGGGGTTGCCCCCGTTTATGCGCGCTAAAATGTTTAGAATGTTGGGGTTTGATACAAAGTTGGCAATCTGATTTTCCGACAAGCCGAATCGTGTAAAACTGTGGAAGAGATTTCTGTTACCGTCGGAGTATGTTCCGCCTTCAATATTGATAGTTCCGCTTTGGGATGCGGGAGTGACTGTTGTACCCGTTCCGTCCGCCGCTGGAACAATGTTGTTTTGAGCTTCGGCTTTTGCTTGCAACAAGTAAAGATTTATTAAGATCATTGGCAGAGCAAGTGCCACCGATCTTATTCTTCTTTTAGAGATAAACATTGCCTGTATTTGAATATTTTTGGCGGTTTTCATAGGTTTTTAATGGGTAAAATATATCAATACTTCGGACTGTTTTTGATGCCCTACCTTAGAATAAGGGTTTCAAGGCTCCAAGGAATCGAGCTACTAACGGAAAATCAAGGGTTTCAGACTACGAACTAAAAACAGTCGGGACTATTGATAGATAATTAACAGAGATTAGGTAAAGAAACCCGGTTTTTCATAAAAATTGGGGTTAAAGTCTATATTTATGAAGCTAGCGGGTTTCGGACTGCAAGTGCGATCGAGAGTCAATGAGGAAAATTTCCCTGTAAAATTTGCCTCTGCATTTGCAATTCCCCGAACGTATCTTCTCCACAATCTAAGTATAACTCGCAATGCCAAGAAGCTGTATCTTCGGCATGACCTAAAAACAAACTGGCTTTCCTCGCACTCTGACGCCTAGGAGTTGTTTTTTATATGAGTGAGACTTTGAACGAAGTATGGCGGTTTAAAAAACCGGTTTCTGCGCCCACCACTGACGCTTGAAAAATCCAGGTAAAAAAAATTTTATAAAAAAAAACGCATCTACAATTACCGACCCTTAAAATTATGACAAAAATAAGCAGTCCTCGACGCAACGGGCACAGAGAGTAGGGCGCGTCAGAAACGGTCGATTGCTTCTTCATCCCTGGACGCAGAAACCGAGTTTTTTTACGCGAAAATACTTAGTTGCAGTCCCAGGCTTAAAAAACTCGGTTTCTTTGGTAGTCCTGGACGCAGGGGTGCATAGAAACCGGGTTTGTTAACGAAAATAATTCGTTGCAGCCGGCAGAAACGATAAAAAAACCCGGTTTCTGTAGTCCCTATGCGTAAGTCTTGTTCTTGCTTCTTGCTTCTGGCTTCTGGCGGTTGTCTTTGGGTTTTAATCTGCGGCCCCGTTGCTGTTTAATGGGCTGTCCGGGCGGATTTGTGGAATGATTTAAGAGTTATATCAATTCCGGTTGCACCGTCCGTGATTGTTGACTGTTGACTGTTGACTGTTGACTGTTGACTGTTGAGTCGATTTTATGATTCCGATGCAACCGGAAACGATATTAGTTGGGAGAAGTTTGGACGGTGGGCGAGGGACTGGGTGAAGCAGGGCTCGGTGAAGCAGGACTCGGTGAAGCAGGACTCGGTGAGGGGTTTGGTGAAGGAGTGGATTGGTTGGATTTTTTGAGACCGATAAAAGCGTCGTAACGGGTGGTACGATCGCCAATGACGGCGGCTGTAACGCCGATCGACCGCGTGGCGTCTATCCACATTTTTTGGTTGGGAGGAAACTCCGGCAAAGCTAGGTTTTTCGGGTTAAACGCACTCTCGGTATCGATGAAGAAATTGCCGTTGTGGGGGTTAAGTTGCGATCGTACAGTTTTCTGAAACAGTTCGCTGCTTAAAAGGGGACTTTTTGGTGCCGGAACGATCGCATCAACCACTGGAGCTCCTACTGTCATAAACGCTACATCGTTCATCCAGCCGCGAGTTACCGTAATCCCTCCAAACGGCGATGTCCATTTTGTCGCAGGTTTGCCGCCGACTTTAATTTCCTCAATTCTAAACCCTTTCGTTTTCATCGTTTCATCAAGCTGTTTCAGGGATTTGTCGGCTGCGCCCCGATTGTTTGTTTCCACCATAAATACAAATCCGGCAGCAAATTTGTCTTTGGGATTCTGCGCCGGGGCTGGTATTAATGATAGAGAAAATTCTCCCGCCATCCAGTTCATCAAGTCTTTATCTAAATCCATGCCCGTAGTGGATTTTAAACCGGTGCGCAAAACTTGGGGATTAATCGGGGAAATCGGGTTCGCCTCGGCTCCCAATACGTAGTCTTGCCACAAACGCTGCAAGTTACCACCGGATACCATCATTATTGTATTGTTTGGCAGGCGGTTAACCATTTTTAGAGCATTGTTTTCTACTGCTATCCTCCTGGTAGAATCTGGTTTTAGCCAAGAAACTGATTTGAATCCAATTCCTTCTGCTTCCAGGGTCGCTGTAGTGGCAAATCCCTGATTTTGTTGCAGTTTTTCGAGGTTTTCCGGCGAAATTTCGCGGGCAGAGTTGGAGGCGGCATAGGCGGCGGCAACGGGCATATTGACGTAGATTTGACCGAAGGCACCCGGACTTTTTATTTTTTCTATGGCGTTTGCATAGCCAGGGGTTTTTGCTAGGGAAGGTTCGCCTTTGTAGGTGTCGATTATTCTGTCTGTAGCGCTAGGATCTGTGGTGACTGCTAGATAGCTTGTGCCGAGTACCGCCACTGAGAAATTGCGATCGGGTACGCCTTGAGTTTCTGTGACTTGCACGCCTTTATAATTACGCTCAACTATTTTTCCTTGGCTCAGAGGTCTGGGTTTTGCTAATAATTCTTGGGCTTTGAGCGGGTTGGCAATTGGTAGGATAATTGCCACTGACTGTTGAATTGGCGGAGGCGGGGGCACATTGGGCGCGGGCGGGGGGACTGGTATAGCTATTTTGTTGCGGAGAAAGGCTACCATTGCTGTGTTACCCACCCAGGGTTGAATGTCTTGCTGGTAGGCGTAGCCGTTGCTTGTCAGGAGGCGATCGCGCATTTCGGTTAAAAACCTCTCAAAGGAAGCTTTTGACTCCGGCGTGCCAAACTCTCGCAGTCTATTCCACTGCGATTCATCGGTGGTGATGGATAGGGCCATCATCGTATCTTGCGGGACAACGGTTGCCCCCGCCGGCAAATCTTTGGCGGAGGCACGGGAAATGATGAGGTAGTAGGTGACAAAGCCTAAACTGATCAGAAGTGTGGCGGCTCCGATCGTAAACAGCAGGGAAGATTTATCTTTCTTAAACATTATTCGTAAGGTTCGGGTGCTCGCAACATCATAAATTATATTGGGCATGGGGCATGGGGCATGGGGCATGGGGCATCGGGCATGGGGCATCGGGCCTGGGGCATGGGGCATTGGTAATTTGTTGTTTTTTATTTGTTATTAGAAAAACTACTAACCAGTAACCACTAACCACTATAGTCCTAGACGCAGAAACCCTTTTTTTACTAAATACTGGATTTGAGCGTTGAATCCTGGTAAAAAACCTGGTTTCTTTGGTATTTACGCATAAGTCCTACACTAACTACTTCCGATGCCCAATTCCCAATTCCCGATGCCCAATTCCCAATTCCCGATGCCCGATGCCCGATGCCCAATTCCCAATTCCCTGATGTTAGTTTCTGGCCTTAAAGTCTTTAAAGATAGTTTGAAACGAGTACATCAGCCGGTGGACATCGTTTGTGGCTCTCGGAAAAATGTTGAGTTCCCATTTTTTGCGAGCGGTAGTTAGCAGTTTTGCTACGGGTTGGGAGTAACTGTTAGAAATGAAATAGCTGCCGCCTTCGTAGCGAATGTCGGAGGCTAAGCCGATAAAAGCACCAGCCATTTCTAGTTTAAGTTCTGAGGTGCTGTGCTGAGATTTTACTGCTAAAATTACTTGCGAGTGCCGGGGTTCGCGGTTGAGCAAGCGGCAGATATTCGCTTCTTTTTGGTACAAAATTAAAACGTTACAGTTGTGCAGAACTCCGGCTCTACCTTGGACTTTTACTCCTAGGTGAACTTCCAGGGCTGGTTTGTCGGGAAATTCCACAACAGCATGAGTGTATGGATGTGCAGTTCCGTGGAGTTTTCCCGCTGTTTTTCTAAATGTTAAATATTTCGGTGTTTCGTCGTCTAATACATTGTTATAATAAATATTACCCCCTTCATTAGCAACTGCTTTTAGCAGGATGGTGAATAGGTAAGCGTCAAAAATGCTTGATTGTTCTGCGACGCCGTTGAAGTCTGGATCGATCGAGCTTTTTAATTTGCTTTTAATTGCGGAATTTGTGGTGTAGTTGCTCGGCCCGGAAGGCAGTTTTTCCAGCAATTGCTTGAGGGCGATCGCCTGTTTGTGACGGGGGGCGGTGACGTTGGAAGTAAACTCGATCGTTTGGGCTGATTCTGCACCTGAATTCGCAAAGGTAATTTTTGTGCCGAGGGGAGAGGTTTCTGATTCTACTTTCAAGAAATAAGCAATTTCGTCTTCCATTTCGGAAGTGTTCACAGTCGCTTGCTCCACAGCATCAATTAACAGCAAAAGTTGTTCTTTTGCGGTATAATCTTCTATCTTGAGCAGGGGTGTTTTTCTTTTGAGCGATCGCTCTTCTATTACTTTGCCTATCTCTACAGTATCCGCTACTTGTTGAACTACCCAACCCAAATTAAACTCATTCAGAATTGCCGCCAGTTCTTGATAGAGTTTGGCGTACTCGATCTCGTCCATAATTGTTTCTGCAGTGCATACTATTCTGATTATACAAGCAGATTTGATTTTTTTGTCAATGGCTGCTGAGCTAGTACGCAGATTGCCTGTAATGGCGGATTGGCGAAGTGTTTGAGTGTCCGAGTGGGGAAAATCTTTGTCTTGGCCCAACATCCATCCGTTACATCCGTTAAATCCCGTACACTGCTGGTTGCCGAACTTGCTGCTGCTTGAGAGAGACAATTGGGAGTAAGCTATTCTACGACATTTGTAGCGATCGAACTATGGCAACTATCAACGACAACTACCTCAAACTCAAAGCTGGCTACCTGTTTCCCGAAATTGGGCGCAGGGTGAAAGCTTTTGCAGAGGCGAATCCCGAAGCGCCCATCATTCGGCTGGGGATTGGCGACGTGACTGAACCACTACCGGAAGCTTGTCGCCAAGCGATGGTGGCGGCGGTGGAAGAAATGGGTTCGCGGGATACCTTTAAAGGATACGGCCCGGAACAAGGTTATGAGTGGCTGCGGGAGAAAATTGCCGAGCACGATTTTAAGTCGCGGGGATGCGATGTTGATGCTTCGGAAATCTTTATTTCTGATGGTTCTAAGTGCGATTGTGGCAATATTCTCGATATCTTTGGCAACAATAACACGATCGCAGTTACCGATCCTGTTTATCCGGTGTATGTAGACACTAACGTGATGGCTGGACACACGGGAGATGCCAACGAAAATGGCGAATACGGCGGCTTAGTTTACCTGCCAATTACAGCGGAAAACAATTTTACTGCGGAAATTCCCACCGACAAAAAAGTCGATTTAATTTACTTGTGTTTTCCGAATAACCCGACGGGGGCGACTGCAACTAAGGAACACTTGCAAGCTTGGGTAAATTATGCTAAAGCTAACGGTTCGATTATTTTCTTCGATGCGGCTTACGAAGCGTATATTACCGATCCGAGTTTACCGCATTCTATCTACGAAATTGAAGGGGCGCGGGATTGTGCGATCGAATTTCGTTCTTTTTCCAAAAATGCTGGTTTTACGGGTACTCGCTGTGCGCTGACAGTTGTACCGAAGACTTTGACTGGTAAAGCAGCAGATGGTTCCGATGTCGAAATTTGGAAGCTGTGGAACCGCCGCCAATCTACTAAATTTAACGGAGTTTCTTACATTGTGCAGCGCGGTGCTGAGGCGGTTTATTCTGAGGCTGGCAAGGCACAGATTCAGGCATTAGTCAGTTTTTACATGGAAAATGCTGCGATTATTCGCGAGAAATTGACAGCGGCGGGAATCCAGGTTTTTGGTGGCGAGAATGCACCTTATGTGTGGGTGAAAACGCCTCACGGTTTGTCGAGTTGGGATTTCTTTCAGAAGTTGCTGGAAACTTGCAATGTGGTGGGAACTCCGGGTTCTGGTTTTGGTGCGGCGGGTGAGGGTTATTTCCGCATTTCGGCGTTTAATAGTCGGGAGAATGTGGAGGAGGCGATGAGACGGATTGTGGAGAAGTTTAAGGTGTAAAAAGGCGAGAGGTAAGTCTTTTTGGGGCGGGCAAGATGCCCACCCCACAAGAAATTGATATGTTGTGGAACAGGCATCTTGTCTGTTGAAGTGGGCGGGCAGGATGCCCACCCCACAATAAATTTGATGTGTTGTGGAACAGGCATCTTGCCTGTTTCTTTGGGCGGGCAAGATGCCCACCCCACAAGAAATTGATTAGTTGTGGAACAGGCATCTTGCCTGTTTCTTTGGGCGGGCAAGATGCCCACCCACAAGAAATTGATGTGTTGTGGAACAGGCATCTTGCCTGTTTCTTTGGGCGGGCAAGATGCCCACCCCACAAGAAATTGATTAGTTGTGGAACAGGCATCTTGCCTGTTCATGTAAATAGTAAAAGATGTGAGTTATAATCTAAGCCAGATAACTTTATTCAGAGCGTGAAAAAGCAATGCCCTATAGCGAATTCACCCTCAAAAGAGTCAAACAAGACTTTCAGCTCACCCTAATAGAAGTACCTACTTTTATTGTTTCTGCGCCCCCGATTCAGCCGAGTCCCGCGCTAGCTGAGTTCATCGAAAAACGCTTACCTCTAGCCCTAGCATTGAATACGGAAAAAGCTCGTTCAGAAATGATTATCTGTCCAATTCTTCTAGAATTAAAAGATATTTTCCAACAGCAAATCAGTCTGTTTTCGGGTAATGAATTTACGGTAGATCAATCAGTGGGACTTAACGGTGTCTGCGACTTTCTGATCAGCAAATCGCCTGAGCAACTTTTTATCGAAGCTCCTGCTATGATTGTGGTGGAAGCTAAAAAAGAAGACATTAACGGCGGACTTGGACAATGTGTTGCTGAAATGATTGCGGCTCAGCGTTTCAATGAAAAAAACGGCTACTTTCTAAACAAGCTCTATGGTTGCGTTACGACCGGGAACTTATGGAAATTTATCAAATTAGAAGAGCAAACAGTTACCATTGGTTTGAGAGAATACTCGCTGCCGCCAGTTGCCGAAATTTTGGGAATTTTAGTGAGCTTTATAATCTAGTAATTTTGAGTAGATTAACTTTCACGATTTTTAGTTGAAAAATTAAAACGCCTCAATTATAATATTCCATTTTCTATCCATCAGCATCGCTAGGAAAACCAAATTTGTCTGGTAATTCAGCAGAGGTAATTTGCAAAATCTCTAGCAACTTCTTGTATTGAACAGGCGTTAGCTTCGGTACAGATCGCCCGGATTCCCAGTTGCTTACCGTCATTTCCGTAACTCCAAGTGCTTTTCCTAGCTATTTTTGAGTCATAAACCGCTTAACTCGGAGTCTCTTTAGTGGCGATCGCTCGAATTTTTTAAACATTTCCATAAGCTAATTGACCCTGACCGTAAATTGATTTACGCTTACCCTAAATTGATTTACGCTTACCCTAAATTGATTTGCTCTAGGCAAATACAGAAACATCAGATAGTATTGTTTTAACAAATTGTGCTTTACGGGAATAGCGGTCTTTTCTTTCATTAGAAATTGTACGCGGTTTTACCGTTACAAAGCATCAAACCTATCCAAAATTATTGGTCAAAGCTATGTTGCAAGATTCATCATCGAACCAAACATCGCCGAATGTTTTAACCAACCAAACCTTTGAGGGCGATCGCGAAGCAGTCCGTCACGTCATCATCGGTTCGCCGCTGGGGGTACGGCGAACTATCCACCAACTGCACGCATTGCGCTACGAGGAAGCTGTTCGTTGGACTCATCCGATCGCCATTCCCGACAATCGCATCATTATTACACCCGATCAGGGAGAAATCATGAGTCTGTTAGTCAAATTAATCCGCCTGCAATGAAGTCATAAATGTGCGATCGACCTTTCTAGAATTGAGTCCAAAGTGCGATCGCGAATCTCTTCTCGTTACCCGTGCTAAACTCAACAGATATCTCCAAAAACTCTTGTGGGGTAGGCATCCTGCCTGCCCTTGGCACAAACTTAACAACTAGCTCCCTATTCAGCTTATGATTGTTATCACCCCCGTCCTAAAACCCGTTAGCCAAATAACGCTTTCTCCCGGTAGTGTCGTAACTATTCCCAATATAAGTTGGCTGGAATTCGAGTCGATTTTGCAGGAATTAGGGGAAAAACGAAGAACCAGAATTGCCTACAGCAACAGTACCTTAGAAATTATGGTTCCCTTACCAGAACACGAAAGGCCGAAAGATTTAATTTCCGATATTGTAAAAATTTTACTCAAGTCAGCGGGCAGAAGATATGAACCCTTTGGTTCTACTACTTTCAAACGGGAAGGTGCAGCAGGAGTTGAACCAGATGCTTGCTTTTATATTCTAAATTATCAGCGGATGATTAATCGCCGCCGACTTTTACCGGACGATCCGCCGCCCGATTTGGCAATTGAGACGGATGTTACTTCTAAAACTAAGATCGATGCCTATAAAATTATTGGAGTTCCAGAAGTATGGGTTTATGACAGCGGCAGACTTCGCATTTATTTGCTGCAAGATGGAGAGTATGTAGAATCGGATATTAGTCCGAATTTTCCAGAAATCGCGATCGCACAACTTATCCCCACTGCGGTAGAACGTGCTTTACAGGTGGGAAGTTGTCAAGCGCTAGAAGAGTTTGAAAGTGCGATCGGCTAAACTCGTAGGAGACGTTACGCGCTTCGCGCTTCGCATCCGACAAGCTTTACCAACTGAGAGGTTTTAATTAGCCATCTCGTACCATCCAAACCAGCATTCCCAAAATTTCGTCCACCGGAGGCAAGGCATAGTCATTAAGATCGATCGATACAATTTTTTCCTCTAGTTTGAGAAATCGCCACTGCGTGCCGTTACTGACACAGCCATAAATAACTGAAATTGGTTTCCCCTTCGCTTCATTAAACTTCTGCATTGCCACCATTTCTGCAACACACTGTCCAATTCCTGTCTTCAAATCGGCTTTTTTAGCCTCAACAACCGCCACTGCGGGTGCTTCAATCTCCAACATTTCTGGAGAACGACTAATCAAATAATCACAAATCCCGTTTAGTCCACTTTCATAATCAACCGTAAAGTCTTCCCCCGAAAACAAGCTAATATTCTGCTGCAAAATCTTCCTGACTTCCAGCAGTACCGGAGTAATAATCATTTCCGATCGAGCTTTTTCGCTACCTGTCGCCACAGCTACGGGTAAACTATTCGCCAAAAAATCTGTCAGGGTTGCACTCGGATTGATCGGAGTTGTTTGCGGTAGAAATCGCGGTCCTTCTACAGTTGTTAATCCAAAGGCTTGTTTAACTTTGATAATTGAGGTGAACTCGCGATAACACATCGCTCAATTTATCCTACTACTTATTACTGCCAAATTGTCAACCCCTAAAGGTCGATAAATTGTATCTCTTTGCTGATAACTCCGCCCCAAAGAACTAATTGCATTTTGCAAATCTTCCACAGATTGACAACTGCCGCCAACCGCACCGGCCATCGTTGTAATGTGCTCTTCCATCAAGGTACCGCCGATGTCGTTGCAGCCCCATTTAAGCGCTTCAGTCGCTCCATCTAAACCTAATTTTACCCAACTCGGCTGGTGATTGGAAATCAAATTGCCTAAGAAGATTCTCGATACAGCGGTGAGTAACAATGTATCTGCTAAAATTGGTTGGTCGCGGCCGACTCGACTGCGCAAAGGTGCCGGTGCTTGCTGTCCGACAAATGGTAGTAAAATAAATTCTGTGATGCGTGCCCCATAGTTTTGGTCGATCGCAGTTTGTTGGAGCGATCGCACTTTTTCTAAATGCAAAACCTGCTGTTGGGCCGTCTCAATATGCCCGCAAAGCATCGTACTCGTTGTCGGCAAACCCAGACGGTGAGCAGTTCCCACAATTTCCAGCCAAGTTGCCGAATTTAGTTTTTCCGGGCAAATCACCCGTCGCACAGAATCGTCGAGAACTTCCGCCGCGGTTCCCGGCATCGAATCGACTCCTGCATCCTGCAAAGCCGAAATTACATAGCTGAAACTAAGATTATCTCCTCTGGCAATAAATTCTATTTCTTGGGGCGAAAAAGCGTGCAAGTGCAACTGAGGAAACTTATCTTTAATAGTTTTCACCAATTGCAGATAATAAGGTAAAAATGCGCCGTTGAGCTTAGCTTGAAGATTTAAGCCCCCCTGCATACAAATTTCCGTCGCACCCCGCTGCACTGCATCAGTTGCCTTTTCCTGAATTTGAGCTGCATCTAACCAAAAAGCGCCCTCATCTCCCTCGTCGCGCCGGAATGCACAAAAACTGCAATGCTGCTCGCAAATGTTAGTAAAATTAATATTTCGATTGATAACGTAGGTGACAGTATCCCCTGATTGTCGGCGGCGGAGCAAGTCAGCGGTTGTTTGAATAGAAGCTCGCGCATCGGGATCTCTTTGCTGCAAAAGTACCAAGGCCTCTGCGGAAGAGATATTATAGCCTTGTAAAGCTCGATCGAGAATTGCATCCACAGTTTTTTTGTTAGCTAAGCTACAGAATTTCTGCCTAGAATTAAGGCGTTTTTATATTTTAACGAATCAACGATAGAGGAACGATATTTTACAATCTCAAGTCTTACAAAACCATCATTTATTTTCTGGAGACTGAAGTTATGGGCATCTACCAAGGAAATCAGGAATTGTCAGTGCCGTCTGGGCCTTTGGTAATTCCTGCTGTAGAGACTTTCAATTCAACTTTTACAGACTCCGGCACACCGCCAATTTATTTTTCCCTGGTCATTCCCACTTACAACGAGTGCCAGAATGTCAAGAGTATTGTGGAAAAATTGAGCCACTTGCTCGATGGCAGTATTCCCGGCAACTACGAATTAATTGTAGTCGATGACGACAGCCCCGATCGCACCTGGGAAGTTGCCCTGTCCCTGACACCGGAATATCCGCAATTGCGGGTGATGCGCCGGGAAGACGAGCGGGGACTTTCCACAGCAGTAATTCGCGGGTGGCAGGCCGCTCGGGGCGAGGTTTTGGGCGTCATCGATGCCGACTTGCAGCATCCCCCGGAGACGCTGTTGCAGCTTTTAGCAGAAATACAGCGGGGAGCCGATTTGGCCACTGCGAGCCGCCACGTTGGCGAGGGCGGGGTGAGCGACTGGAGCGTTGTCAGGCGATTTTTATCGCGGGGCGCTCAAACCGTGGGGTTGGTGATCCTACCGGGAGTGGTGGGCCGAGTTTCCGACCCGATGAGCGGCTATTTTATGGTGCGTCGCAGTTGCATAGCGGGCAAAACCATGAATCCTGCTGGTTACAAAATATTGATTGAAGTGCTCGGCAGAGGCGAGATCCGCTGGATTGGAGAAGTTGGTTACGTGTTTCAGGAGCGGCAAGAAGGCGAGAGCAAAGTTACTTGGAAACAGTATATTGAGTATTTGCGACATTTGCTTCGGTTGCGGTTTGCCCGCTGGCCGATGGGCAAGTTTCTGCGGTTTGGCATTGTGGGTTTCAGCGGCGTGTTTGTGAATATGGGGGTTTTGTACGTGCTGCGGGATATCCTCAATTGGGAGCTGACTCGCAGTCTGATCATTGCTGCTGAATTGGCAATTATTAGTAACTTTTTGTGGAATGATTTGTGGACTTTTGGGGATATTTCTAGGCGGCAGCCTGGAAAGCGCCAGCGATTGAAACGCCTGTTGAAATTTAATACGATTTGCTTGATGGGTTTGATTTTGAATGTGCTGCTGGTTAATTTTCTGTTTAATATTTTTGGGATGAATGAATATTTGGCTAATTTAATTGCGATCGCCGCTGTGACTCTGTGGAATTTCTGGATTAATATGAAGTTGAGCTGGCGGGTAACGGATGTTGATTAGCTAATTGGCAAGGGGTAAGGGGTAATCGGTATTTGGTAATTGGCGATCGATAATTGATAAAATGACTGATGGCTAATGACTAATAACTCTTCTTCCCTATGCCTGTGAATGACTGAATTAATGATTAAGAACAAACAACTGTTGTTGCTATTGCTGTGGACGGCGATCGCCTTTATTTTGCGCTTTGCCAATTTAAACTCGAAACCGCTGTGGACAGATGAGTTTTCTACTCTAGTTTTTAGTTTGGGCAACAGTTTTCGCGGGGTGCCGATCGATCGCGCGATCGACCTTTCTACATTATTACAACCGCTACAATTAGGTTCCGATGCTGAAACCGCCGACGTGCTCCGCAATTTGCTGCTAGAAAGCAATCATCCACCAGTATATTTTATGCTCGCCCACTGGTGGATGCGACTCTTTGGGCCGACCGAGGATAGTTTAGTTTTGATTGGGCGAGCTCTTCCTGCATTATTGGGCGTGATTTCAGTTCCAGCTATCTACTTTTTGGGCAAATTTGCTTTTAGTTCTCGTTTAGTCGGTCAATGTGCGGCCGCGATGATGGCAGTTTCTCCCTACGGCATTTATCTCGCTCAAGAAGCTCGCCATTACACTTTAGGAATCTTATTAGTTATTGCCTCTCTTTTTTGCCTCGTCTTAGCTGCAAAAAAGCTGCAACAGCCCGCTCCCCTGCCTATTTGGGCGGTGCTGCTTTGGGTAGTTGTTAACTGTTTAGGAATTGCGGTTCACTACTTTTTTGTACTGACTTTGTGTGCCGAAGCAATAGCATTAATGGCTGTAATCTGGCAGCAGTTTAAGGGAAAGTTGCCTTCCAACAGCCAGCAGCCTAATATTTGGCAATTTCAAATCCTCTGGCGGCTTTTCTCCGTAGCGATGGGTACTTTAGCAGGCGGTTTAGTTTGGCTGCCGATATTTTTGTCAAATAAATACGGCAGCGAACTAACTAATTGGATTGTCAGCGGCGATCGCACATTTTTAAATTGGATAAATCCGATTTTTCAAGCTTTAGCTGGATGGATCACTGTCATGTCTCTGCTGCCCGTGGAAGCGCAAAACTTGGCAGTAGTAGTTGTATCGGCGATCGCCATGACAATATTTTTTATATTGGTGCTTCCCATCCTGTTTAGCGCTTTTAAAAATTCCTTAATAACACCCGATACTCGTTTAGGTACTGTTATTTTCGGCGGATTTGTGGTAGGAGCAATTTTCCTATTTTTCAGCTTTGCATATATTCTAGGGATTGACCTAACTCGCGGCGCACGATACAATTTCGTCTACTTTCCGGGGGTGATATTGCTTTTAGGAGCAACCTTGGCGGTTATTTTTAACACACCTACAGCAAAAAGTCAATGGTTTAATTTACGGGCGATCGCAGTTCCGGGCAAAAAAGCAGTGGTGCTAATTTTAGCAATGGGTTTTTTTAGCGCTGTCACAGTAAATTCCAATCTCGGCTATCGCAAATATTACAAGCCAGACCTTTTAATTCCGGTTATCCGCGAATTATCGAAAGTTCCCGTGTTAATTGCCACTACTCAAAAGACTCATGTAGAAATAGGAGAATTGATGGGGATAGGGTGGGAATGGCAAAGAAGTTCGGCAACGGATTTTGTAGCGGATGTAACGGATGTAACGGATGTTAGGAAGAAAGAAGAAGTTAAAGCCTTTGATTCTCCGCTGTTTCTTTTGGCTAATCAGAGAAGGGAGGGGCCGGAAATAGCTGCAGGGACACTTGACGAAACACTCAGTCAATTAGAACGCCCGCTTGATTTGTGGTTGGTTAATTTTCGCGCGCCTGTCAATCTAGCAGCACAAAAATGTCAGGTTGAATCGCGCGAGTTGCCTGCGGTGGATGGGTATGAATATCAAGTTTATCATTGTTCCTGATTTGGCGATCGCCCGCAGCGAAGGTCCGATCGGCTAGGGAGATCGATCGATAAATTTAGGACTCATATTATGTCCGATGGATCGCCCATAATACATAGTCGGGGCGGGTTTGTGAGATTGTCCGTTTTTGGCAAATATTATTTGTGAACCCGCCCCTACAGGAATCAGGATAATCGACCGGACATGATATCAATAAACTGACATTGCTAAAGCTATTACCAATACGCATAACCCCGCTGATGTAGATGTAGGGTGCGCTGGGCGCACCTTACCGCTATCAATACGATCGAGACTGTTCAATCAAACCCTAAGAGTCAGCGGCCAAATGTTTAATTAAGACGCTAATCACTTCACCTGGATTCTGAGTTGGGACAAGCGGACTCCAGTCAGAAACGCAGGCAAAATTATCGCGGTGAAAAGAATGAATGACGCGGGAAACAACAGGACGAGAACTGATAAGGAAGATTTTCAAGAGTTCTCGGTTGGCTGAAGTTGGCAAGTTTGGTTCTTTAGCAGGGGGCTGATTGAGTTCGGTAGTTGGATTTTCGGATCCTACCTCGAAAGCAAGTATTAATTCGGTATTGGGTAGCATTTGCCGGATGACTTTCAGGGAAGATTCTGCTTCGCTGCGGCTGCGAAATAGCGCGACGGGTAAGCGCTGAAAGTTCGGCAGGAGTCGGTAAATAATCCAGGCATTCGCAGTTTCTGGGTTGTTCATGGCTGTATTGTAAATTGGGTATGTTGGCCATAGAAAAGTGACAGACTTGCACGCGATTGCGAGCGCGATCGAACATCGCGCTACTTCAATAAAGATGCGTCCTAGTTGATGATTTTTCCTCGATTGCCTCAAGAGATATCGCAAACTATATCGTGTTGGGCAATAACGCTATGTTAGCTCGAAAATCAACTTTTAGATTGAGTTATTACATAATTTAATTCCATTGGTTAAAGGTTCAAAATAAGCGCTTAAAATAGGCGGTTAAAATAGGCTAATCAAAAGCAATAACAATCATAAATAAACGTTAGACAATGCCAAAAACAAACAATTCAGCTCAAAATTAATTTAAGTTTTCGCACCAGTACACGGCACTGCCGTGTCCCTACTTCGTCGGTGCGGCGATGGGAAAAGGGAGACGAACCTACGATGACTGTTCGGCAAATGAGGGATTTTTGCCGTTTGGTGGGGGTATGTTTTGATGAGTTGCCGGATTATCTCAGTCGGCCAGTAGATGAGGAAGAGCCATAGGGGATAGATTGGTCGATCGCACTTTCGATTAAAATAAGTGCGTTAGCGAAGCTTTCTGCCGCAATCAACCTTTCATTTCAGTACAAATTTTGCGGCAGAGGTAGCCGATCCCACTTTAGTAACTCTCAGGATGCTCAACTTTCTGATTGAATTAAATCGCCGGCAGGTGGATGTCGTTTTATAACTTTGTCAGCGGCCCGAATATTAATGACTCTCTCTCGATTTAAGACTAATGCTGTAACTGTAGCTCGTCCAATTGGAGTCAAACCAACTATTGATAATCCATCCGCCGACCAAATAAAATGTTCGTTCCAACTATCTTGTCGGGGGTTAAACAACGGTACTTCTACGTCTGACTGAGCATCTATCGCTGTAGTTTTATCAGATTTCTTGCGGTTGCAGTGAAAGCAAGCTAGTGCCAAATTGTCAATATCGTTAGTCCCACTTTTAGTTAAGGGAATGATGTGCTCGATAGTAAACTCTACGTACTGCCATTGTTCGGAGGCATGACAATATTCGCACAGACAGTTTGCTCTCTGACGAACTTGATTTTGGATATTTTCAGGGATTTGACGGCGACCGGACATTTCTACACAGTAGGCTGAATCTGGCCCAAGAAAAGATTGCGGACAGTCCGATTGACAAAACTGAGGTAATCGTCGATTTCTTCGTAAAGATTGAGTTCTTGTTCTTCCTCACGATTTAGAGGTAAATTTTGTTGTTTGTCTAACAGTTCTTCTATGCGATTTTTGACAGTTGTGGAGGCTCTAAACATGGGTATACCTTCCACTAATTCAATGCGAACCGCTCCTTCTAGGGGTAGAGTATCGCGTAGGTTTTCCAGTTGTGGCAGGATTAGCATAGTTGTCGATTTTATGGGTTTCCGTCTTGATTATATCAATAATTCTCAAGGGTAACTCAACCGATCGCACTTTCGATTAAAATAAGTGCGTTAGCCCAGCTTTCCGCAAGAATCGCACTTTTTTCCTCAGTCGCAACAGTATAAAGTGCGATCGATCTGGCGTTTAGCAAAAACGATAAAATTACATCAATCAAAAATTAAAAGATAAAAAACATGACTTTAAAGGCAGTTTTTAGTCTTGTTAATAAGTTTTATATCTCCGAAAAGTTACGGTTGATTAAGTGGATGGTTCCTGAGATATAGCAATCCTAAATGATTATACTCGTTACCAGGCTCTGCCTGGTAACTCATATCCGGAGGCTCTGCCTCCATAGTCTGGGCCGAGGCAGAGCCTCTGGACATCGGTTCCCAGGAAGAGCCTGGAAGTTAATTGTGGGGTTTATGGGCTGATTTGGGAATTGCACCATCGGCTGCTGAAATAGATGAAGTTCGCGGGTAAAAATGGGCGAATTTTCCCAGGCAGGATTTTTAATGTTGCGTGCCGTAGCTGATAATTATGCAGTTATATCGAGTGTCAATACAATTTGCTAAAGCGGATATTTTTATAGAGTAGGCTGAATCTAACTGAAGCAGCGGGCGATCGACAAATCTACTTGGGAAAGATCGCACATCAGCCATAAATAACATCTATTGCTAACGATCGCTCGCTACGATCGCCTAAACTGGGAAATAACAAGCTTTTAAGTGCGATCGCTTATGTCCAGATTTATACAAAATTGGCTGCTACCATTGCTATTGATACTCAGTAATGGTTTCTTGGGTTGGCTGATCAACCAACTGCCCGGTAAACAGGACTTAAAAATTGAAGACCCTATAATAATCTTACTGACAGTAGTGTGTCTATTGGCACTTTTTATCCTCGGTGCTATATCCAGTCAGTCTCAGCCGAGTGCAACGCCTGCAAATCAACATTGGGTTCTTGGTTTTTTACCTCTGCTGGGAGGTGGCATCCTTTTCGGACTCTTGAAGGGGAACCACGTAGCCGCCGAATTCAACTCAGAAGTTTTTTATACATCTCTCATTCTGTTTGGTTTGGGGACTGTGCTCCCGCCTGTACTGCTTTTACCGAGACAATGGCAGAACAGGTTGGTATGGTTGCCGCCCGGTTTGGGACTAGCGGTAATGTTGTATTTCATACTGAGGGGCGAAGGGACAGCAGCGTTTTTGGCTTTGGTTGTGACTGTAATTTTGATGTTGTTTATCCATGCCATCAAGTTTCTCATCCCAGTTACGAACCAACTTGCACCGAAGTTTAGGGCAAAGAGACAGCAACTTGCAGATAGTTTTGCAAACGGGATTTGGAATAAAATTGAAGATTCAACCTCACCTTTTCAGCGGCAATATTACAAGGGTTTGACTTATATTTGTCGAGACTATCAAACACAGGGATTGGATAGAGACCGAACCCTGAAGTTGCAAAAGGTATTTGTGCCACTCAAAATTGCTGCAACAGAGGCAGCGAATATAAGTCACAAAATGATTCAGCGACTCAAGGGTGGAAGAAATAACTCAAATGAAACACAAATTTGGAATTTTTTAGCAGAAATAGATAAGCACCCGCAATTTCGGCGCATGGCAGTTTTGGGCGCACCCGGTTCCGGGAAAACTACCCTTTTGAGATATTTAACGCAGACTTATGCCACAAAGCAACAGCGGAAAGTGCATCCGAAAGCGCCGAAACTGATTCCGATATTGTTGTATCTCCGAGATGTGCGTCAGGAAATTGTGAATAATAATCAACTCACTCTGGCAGAGTTAATTACTCAGCAGGTACAGCAGCAGCAGCAAAAATATCAACTGGAGAATCCACCGCCTAACTGGTTTGCCGAAAAAATACGTCAAAACAAATGTTTGGTAATGTTAGATGGATTGGATGAAGTGGCAGATGAAACCCAGCGCCAGCAAGTAAGTCGTTGGGTAGACGAACAGATACAGACATACCCGGATACGGCTTTTATCTTAACCTCTCGACCTTTTGGCTATAAAACTGCGCGGTTGCAACAAGATGTGACTGTCTTAGAAGTGCAACCATTTAGCCTGAAACAGATGCAGCAGTTTATTCGTAGCTGGTATTTGGAAACAGAGGTGATAAGTCACGCTGGACAAGATGATGCGGGAGTGCGGGCAGACGCTAAACAACAAGCAGATGATTTAATTAAGCGGATAAAGAATAGCAAACCTCTGGCGGACATGGCGGTGAATCCTTTGCTGCTAACAATGATTGCCACAGTTCACCGTCGCGGTAGCGCCTTGCCAGGAAAACGGGTTGAACTTTACAGAGAAATTTGCCAGGTTTTACTAGAAAAGCGACAAAGAGCTAAAAATATTGCGGATGCGCTAACAGCGACGCAAAAGCAATCTGTTTTGCAAGTGCTGGCATTTGAATTAATGCAGCAGAAAACTCGTGATTTCAACCTATCCGATGGAATTGATTGGATTACAGACAAATTGGCAGATGTAGCAGGCAGTGGGGCGAATCCAGAAAAATTTATTCAGCAAGTTCGGGATGTGAGTGGGTTGTTAGTGGAAAAAGAAGTAGGCGTTTATGAATTTGCTCACTTGAGTTTCCAGGAATATTTAGCAGCGGTTGAGATTAAGGAATCGAACCAAGAGAATTTGTTAATCGGAAATATTAATCACTCTTGGTGGGCGGAAACTATCCGTCTTTATGCAGCGCAGAGTAATGCTAGCAATCTGATTCGTACAGTCTTGGCGATGCCATCTCCATCCGTTGAGGAAATGGCACTCGCCTATGATTGCTTGGAGGAGGGGTTGAGTGTAAATCCAGACGTTCGGCAACAACTGGAACAAAGGTTAAACGCAGATTTGGAAAGTCGATGACAGAAAGATTCACCTTAGCAGCTAATGTTTTGTTATCCAGGCGTCTGCAAAATCTACTGCGGATTGATGAGAATGTCGAAATTGACATGAGTTACATCACCTGCGCCGAATATCAGCTTTTTATTGATCAGAGGCTGAAAGCAGATGAACATCGCCAACCTGACCATTGGAAAAGTTACAGCTTTCCGCCAGGAGATGCTCAAAAACCCATTACGGGAGTAAGGTCGAGCGATGCAAAGGAGTTTTGTGAATGGTTAACTCAGCAGCAATCTGCACCAATATTTAAATATAGACTGCCAACTGTAGCTGAAGTAAAGGAGCATCCAGTCCCAGAAACACAAGTAGGATGCTGGTGTTTTGATGGAGAACAGCGAATCATTGCAGGAATAGAAGCTGGACAGCAGCAAACTTGGCAACAGGAATTAGATGAGGTTTTGGTTCTCTACCGCGATCTCTACCGCGACCTCTACCGCGACCTCTACCTCGACCTCTACCGCGACCTCTACCGCGACCTCAACCGCGTCCTCTACCGCGACCTCAACCGCAACCTCTACCGCGACCTCTACCGCGTCCTCTACCGCGTCCTCAACCTCGACCTCAACCGCCTCCTCAACCGCGACCTCAACCGCGTCCTCAACCGCGACCTCTACCGCGACCTCGACCTCGACCTCGACCTCGACCTCTACCGCGACCTCAACCGCGACCTCAACCTCGACCTCAACCTCGACCTCTACCACGACCTCTACCACGACCTCTACCGCGACCTTTACCGCGTCCTCAACCGCGACCTCAACCTCCACCTCAACCTCGACCTCTACCGCGACCTCTACCGCGACCTCAACCTCGACCTCAACCGCGTCCTCAACCGCGTCCTCTACCGCGACCTCAATCGCATCCTCTACCGCGACCTCTACCGCGGCCTCTACCGCGACCTCAACCGCGACCTCAACCGCGACCTCAACCGCGTCCTCGAAGGTCAATTTAAAGCAATTGAAGCGGGCAAAGCTAGTGATTTCCTACTTTTATACTTCCCTCTGTTTCCTGTTATTGTTATCTATCATTTCTTGTCAAAAACTTATGAGCTAATCTCCAAAAATCAAGGGCTGCTCAATAGAATTAACTTAAGGCGTCAAGAAAGTGAAGCTATTAGCCGTAAGTATCTAGATAATTTCCATGAAATATACCCACTTTATGTTTACTTGGTATTACTAGATCAGCGGCAAGCGGGTCGGATACCAGCATGGGAGAGTATTCGGATTGTCAGGGAAAGAGTTGAGTAGCAGATATAGCGCCTGGATAGTAGGGACACAACACTGTTGTGTCCTTTGGCTGCGGAACACAGGATTGTTTGTGAAATAGTATTTTCTAATCTTGCCTGATACTATCAGGAACGCCCACGGCCGAAATACCCGATATCGCCTTTAAGTTTTGACACCGAATCAACTCATTAAAATCCAAACTGCGCCCTTCAATTTGCGCCACAGCCTCGATCGCCCCCAGCAAATGTCCGGCCGCTTCCGCTTCGTTGTAACCGCGCCTGAGAGCGACTCTAATCGCCGCCTCGTCAGCATCTAACTCTACTTGGGAACTGCGGTTGTCGCGCCAAATTCGAGTCATGGCCAGTCCCGTCAAACCGCCCGCGATCGCAGTGCCGATCGCATCTCCCTGCAACAACTCTACAACAGTCCCGACAATTCCCGCCAGAGCCGCACCTTGATAAATATCCGGTTTAAACCACTTAAAACTGCACAGAAAACATACATTCCGCAATAGCAGTAAATCCCGCTGCGGCTTAGATAGCAGCCGCCACAAATCAAAATTAATATAAATCGGGCGAGATTGATTCCAAGGCAAAGGAAAATCGCAGTCAATAACCGTTGATTGTTGTGGCTTATTAATAATTTTACACATCATGCGGCCGGAAGCGGGCATCACATCTAACAGGCGGCGAATTTCGGGATCGGGATTCATAATTTTTGGGTAATTGGTGGTTGGTTATTAGACCTATTGCATAAAATTTTTATTAATATGTCAACCGCAGATTAAAGGCAGATAAACGCAGATAAACGCAGATAATTTCTAAATAGTTTTGGAATGCTTGCAATTTGAGCCTAATCTGTAGGGACACGGCATTGCCGTGTCCTTTTCCCGCAGCTCATTTAAGGGCTTTTCTTGGAGTCAGATTTGGGAGATTCTTGAGCTTTCGGAGTTGCTTTTTCACTCTTCGGCGAAGGCTTCGGACTGGCAATTGCTGGGGCAACAGACGGCTTTGAATTCGCGGCTGGGGATGGCAGCGGTTTTGGAGAATCAGGGGCTGTTAGCGGTGCAGCAGGGGCTGTCTTAGCGCCTAAAATGCTGGCGTCTCCGGTGTCAAAAGTGCCGGCGATGCAAGCGATCATCATTGTCGCTAAGGTGCCGACAAATAATGCTTTCCAACCGAGTTCGGAAATGTCTTTGCGGCGGGATGGAATTAAGGCGATCGTACCGCCGACAAATATGCCGACGGAGGCTAAGTGGGCGAAGCCGGAAAGGGCGTAACTGACAATTAAAACTGTACGATCGCTCACCAGTCCTTTTGCCCCCGCTTCTGCTAAACTTTGATAGGGCGGAATGGCTGTTTCTAACAACCTGCGACCGATAATTACGGACGCAGGCCAAGAGTCCTCTAATGGAACTCCTGTTAATAGCGTCAGGGGATAAAATAACACTCCCAGAATGTTGGCTAAGGTGACAACTTTGAACAAGTCACCAATTGGGCTTGGCAAAATTGCCAGCCAGCCAAAGAATTGATTAATTAAGGAAACTAAGCCTAAGATTAAAATCAAAACAGCGGCAATAGCTACCGCCATTTTTACACCGTCCAAGGCGCCAACAATTGCTGCATCCAAAGGGCTGACTCGTTCGATTGGTTCTCCCCCAACAGTCTCTTGTTTGAATTCTTCGCCCTCCATTTCGGAAATTTCTTCGCCCACAAACTCGCGGCCTTTAGGCTTCGGTTCTTCCTTGGGAATGCCGCCCATTGTCAGGGGTACGCCTGTTTCCGGTACTAAGATTTTCGAGAGGACAAAACAAGCGGGAATGGCGATTATTGAAGCTGAAACTAAATGCCCTAAAATATTTGGAAAAACTGGCTTTAAAAAACTAACATAAATTGCTAAAGTTGAAGAAGCTGCCGTCCCAAAACAGCAAGAGAGGATTGCACAAAGTTCCGAACGAGTCATTTTTGGCAAATAAGGCTTGACGACAATTGCCGCTTCAATTCCTACGAAAATATTAGCAGCGCCGCTGAGGGCTTCCGCGCCACTCAACCGCATTGTCCTATAAAAGATTTTGGCAAAAAATTCGGTGATAATTTGAATGACGCCGATGTTGTATAGCAAGGCCATGAGGCCAGAAAAAAAGATGACTGTCGGTAAAGCTCTAAAAGCAAAAATATATCCTAAATTAACTGCCGGATCTTTACCAGGTATCGGTACAACATTGCTCCCGAAAACAAATCTCGCTCCAGCGTCAGCAGCGGTGAATACTCCATCCAGTAAGCCAGTAAACCACTCTAGGGCGATGCGAGTTGGGGGGAACAGGAATACTAAAAATCCTAAGACTAATTGCAGGCCAATGCCCCAGATGATGACGCGCCAAGGTATATACTGAACTTTGCGGTTTTCTGAAAAAATCCAGGCGATCGCACACAAGCCAAAAATGCCCAAAAACGAGATAAGATTGTAGATAGACATGAGCCTAGTCCTTGAAATAGTTGAGAATGCCGATCGACGGTTTGCACCACATCAGTTATACTATTCATCTGACGGCAAATGTTAAAAAAAATAACGGGCAGATAACTTACGCACTCAACAGCGTACTTATGTTATTGCTTAGGTCATTCCCAAGTCTGCGGATCTTTCGCAACCCTTGATTTGCCGTAATTACCAGCAGTTTAGATAGAAACTCTAACACATGGAAGCTTTTGCTCCACATCCTCCTGAATGGACTGCGACGGCGGTTCACGCTAATGAGTTTTGCTGTCCCAAGTGCGGCGCTAGCTGTACAGATGCCACTGAGGTCTGGATTAATCGCCGATCGCCAGTATACACCGAGTTCAACCGCCGCAAGTGGCAAGAATTTTACCGCTGCGAGTGCGACGGCGTGTGGTGGGCCTGGAGTAACGATAGGCCTCCTTCTGAATTTGTGCGTCGCGATCAAAGATCCGATGAGCGCCCCGATGATGATTTTTAGAACGGTGACAGAATTTTCGATTTTATAGAAGAAGGAAGAAGGAAGAAGGAAGAAGGAAGAAGGAAGAAGCGGTAATAGCAATGGTTTCAGCGATTAAGAATGTCCTCACCGTCTTGGCGGTTGCTATATTTAAATTTAGGGTAAGGTGCGCGGCCCGGCGCACCCTACATTTAGATAGGTGAGGGTCACTTCTAAACTAATCGAGCACGTCAAGTATTCCCTTGACTACGCCTTCCATGACTCTTTCAATTAAGCTCAATTCATTTTCGCCGATCGACTCATTTAAAAGCATTGATTTAATTCGCTGTCTGTCATCGCGAGTAAGTGCGCCTGACGAAAATATCCGCTCTACTATTTGTTCAGTTAGAAATGAGTAACTTTGACTTTGCATGGTTGGTCTCTCAAACCATCAATATTTTGTTTTTAACTTTATTAGAAAAGCCAGTTATTTTGTGGGTTTTTGCTGTCCCAGCCAATCAGTGTTCCAATCATAGGACTCTGGGGGCATTTTGTCAAGACTCCGGCTGCAGATAAATATAAAATCTGCATTGTATTTCCGACATTCTGGCAACGGGTGGTTTTGGAGTGCGATCGACTGATGCCCTGTCCCTGCAAGCTCGATGACCTCCGGCGGTGGCGGCGTTCGATCGACCTTTTTAAGTTTATTGGCACTTGGGCGGAACATTACAGCTCAAAAAAAATCAAAACGATAAGATATTAGAATTGGTAATGGAGAATTGGCTTTTCTGAATTCCCTCTTCCTTCCGGGTAATGATATCATGTCCGATCGATTGACCATAATATCCCGGCAGCAGGGCGGGTTTTTGAGATTGTCAATTATTGGCAGATATTGTTGGCTCACGGGCCCCTACCTGATTTCGGGTAATCGATCGGACATGATATGACTAATGACTAATGACTAATGACTAAGAACTAATGACTAATGACTAATGACTAATGACTAATGACTAATGGCTTCCTCCAATGACCTATTTTCGTTCGGCTCTAATTTTGACATTAGGTTTTTGGCTGCTACCGCTAGCAGTTCGATCGCAACCTGTACTTCCGGCGAATGACGGCACTAATACTGTTGTTAAGTCCGAGCAAAACCGCACAGACATTAGTGGCGGACAATTGTCAGAAAACGGGGCAAATCTGTTTCACAGCTTCAGCCAATTTAATCTCAGCGAAGGTCAAATTGCTAATTTTTTAACTAATCCCAATATTCAAAATATTTTAGGGCGGATTTCCGGCGGCGATGTTTCCGTCATTAACGGTCTGATTTCCATAAGCGGCGGCAACTCGAATTTATTCTTAATGAATCCGGCGGGAATTATCTTCGGTCAAAATGCTAGATTAAACGTGCCCGGGTCTTTTTTCGCGACAACTGCTACAGGTATTGGTTTCGGCGATCGCTGGTTTAATTCGGCAGGAATTAATGATTACAAAGCTTTAGTGGGAAATCCTAATCAATTTAATTTTAATAACTCACAAGTCGGTGCAATTGTCAATGCGGGAAACTTGGCAGTTGGCAGCGGGCAAAGTTTAACTTTGCTCGGTGGCACCGTTATTAATACAGGACAATTATCCGCTCCAAGTGGTCAAATTACAGTGGCGGCTGTTCCGGGAGAAAACGCAGTCCGGATCAGTCAAACGGGTAACTTATTGAGTTTAGAAATAACTCCGTCTTTGCAGTCAGAACAATCGGCGATCGCCCCGGTTTCTTTGCCTCAGTTGCTGACGGGATCCGGCGTAGGGTCAGCCACAGGTTTAACGACTAACGAACAAGGTCAATTGGTACTGACTGGCGGCCAAACAGTGCCCGCAGTTGCCGGAAGTGCGATCGTCTCGGGTTCTGTCAATGTATTTGCTTTTTCTGGCATTGCGGGCGGCACAGTTAATATTTTAGGTGAAAAAGTAGGACTCTTCGGCGCAAATATCAACGCTTCCGGGACCGACGGCGGAGGTACTGTGCGTGTCGGAGGCGGTTGGCGGGGGATGGAAACCGTGCCAAACGCACTGGTAACATACGTTAGTCCTGATTCTACGATCGCAGCAAACGCCATCGACCGTGGCAATGGCGGCACTGCGGTAATTTGGTCAGACAATATAACTCGCTTCTTCGGCAATATTACTGCTCGCGGGGGCATCGGCGCAGGTAACGGCGGAAGAGTAGAAGTTTCCGGCAAAAATGCTTTAACTTTCCAAGGAGAGGTCGATACCCGCGCGACTAACGGTGCGATCGGCAATTTGTGGCTCGATCCGGCAAATATTACGATCGTCAGCGGTAACGGCGGCACTGGCGCGCGATCAACTGGCGGGGAACTTCAATCGGCAGCAGAAGCCCAGGAAACATCGATCTCAGAAGTGCAGTTGGAACAGATGACGGCCGGCAGCAACGTCGTTCTAGATACCCCCGGCAACATCACCCTCCAAAACTTGCCCGATAACAAACTTTCCCTGCAAGCGAGAACGGGAGACACCGTAACATTTAGGTCGGGCCAAGTGTTTTATGTCAATGACCCCAAGGACTCAATCCAGACTCAAGGTGGCAACATCAACATTTTCGCCAGCAGCATCTCTGCGGGCGGACTTAATGCCAACGGCGGCAATATCGCTCTCACTGCTAACGGCATTGACTTGAGAGGCGGCAGCAATTCCGCAAGCAGTGCGGGGGGAACAATTCGCTTGCAACCCAACGACAGCCGACGAATTCGGATCGGTGGCACCGGCGATATTTTGGGCATTTTGGACTTGACGGCAACGGATCTCGGCGCTTTGGCGGGGGATTTTGGTTCGATCGCGATCGGGCGCGAAAACGGTAGCACCTCGTCGATCGCGATCGTCGCACCCATTACCTTCAACAGCCCGCTGACACTTCAAGGCAGGTCGATCGCGATCGACAATCCCCTGAACACAACCGGCAGCGCTAGCTTGACTCTCGACGCGCCCCAAACTGCTCTCGGCGCCAACATTGCGACATCCGGCGCCGATCTCACTTTTACAGGAAACGCATCCCTCAATGCTGACGTGGCTTTGAGCACAGAAGCTAGGGGCAACATTCTGTTCTCCGGTAGCCTAGACGGATCTCGCGCCCTGAGACTAGACGCCCAGCGAGTGCACTTCGGCGGTACAGTCGGTCAAGCTGCACCGCTGGCGAGTTTGACTGTCAACGCCGGCAGTAGCGAGGTTTCGGGCAATATTGCGACATCTGGCGAGATGGCTTTCAACACGGCCGTCACAGTCAATCGCAGCGCCGCCCTAGCCGCCACTACCGGCAATATCGCTTTTGCTAATACCCTCGACAGCACCCCGGGCCGAGCAAATAATTTGACGCTGCGCGCTGGCGGCAACATTACTTTTGGCGGCAGAGTCGGTCAAAATCAGAGGTTGGGCCTGCTCTCGGCTGACGCTGCTAACGTGACGGCTGCTTCCAAAATTGCAGCCCGCCTTTTGAGCGTTAACGCCCGAGATTCCGCTCGCTTCGGGGGGGACAGCACCGCCGCTTTGGGAGCCGATATCAAGGCAGGAAATGTCCTTTTAGAGGGTAATTTAAGGACGGATGGCGGCAGCGTGAACCTGCAAGCAAGCCGCGAGGTTCGGACGGGCAATATTACCTCGAACGGTGGGAGCATTATGGTTGAGGGAAATACAGTTGCAGCAGGTGCGATCGACTCGTCGGCGGCGGGAACAGGAGGCGCGATCGCTCTCAAAAGCAATGCCGGCCCTTTAACTGCGGGAGCTTTGAACGCTTCAGGAGCGATCGGCGGAAATATTGCCCTTACTTCGACAGGGGGGATTTCCGCTCTCGATCTCAACTCCAGCAGCACTTCAAACGGAAACGGCGGGGGCGTCTCTCTGAGCGCGACGGGTAACATTCAGTTGGGTTTTATCAACGCTAGAGGCGGCAGCCCCGGCGGCACTGGCGGCAGCGTTGATGTGACAACCCTCGGTTTGTTTCGATCAAACAATGTTTTCAACGATGATATATCGGGCAATATTTCCAGTATTTCTACGAACGGAGGTGCGGGGGCGGGGGCGATCGCAATTCGCCACGGAGGCGGTATCGATCGACCGTTTGTAGTTGGCGGCGCGATCGACAATGGAACCAGAGGAAGCATTAATGCTGGCACGGGAAACGCCATTTTGCCCAGTTTTTCCTTTGGGGAAACTTACACCCAGGGAAGTTTACCAAATCAGATTTCCCTAATTACACCGGGCGCGCCAAGAGTTCCTGCACCAATTCCTGCACCAATTCCTGCACCAATTCCCGAACCAATTCCCGAACCAATTCCCGAACCAATTCCCGAACCAATTCCCGAACCGCCTCTAGTGCCCGTAAATCCCGATCCTGCGCTGTCACTTCCTGCATCTTTGCAACTAGAATTGAACTCGCCAAGTCGAGACAAAAATTCCCCGATTAGCCTGGATATTTTCGCTACTTATGGCAGCTCTGATCCGGCAGGTTCGGGAGTTGTAGAATTTGAGAAAACCTTTAGTCGCGAGTATGAGAAATATCTAGAGTTGCCCGCAAGAACGCCGATTACTAATATATCGGTAATTTACGAAACTCTTCGCAAAAACGAAGAAATTACCGGGGCACAATCTGCAATTGTTTATATGAATTGGGTCAGCAGCTCGGATGCAGCCGCCCCCAAAGACAATGGTTCTGTGCTCGTGGCAAGTGCCGATTTATCTAATCTATTGCCTGTGAGAAAAAACCTCACCTCCGGGCACCCACCCCCCTTAGAAGATAAGTTGGGGGAGAGGTTGTTGCCGCAGGGAAACGAAATTTCCGATGTTCCTAACGGGGAGCATTTAGAATTAGTGTTAGTCACAGCTAACGCTCAACCGATGCGCGTTTTAGTTCCGGCGACAACGCGGTGGCAGGTGTTGCAATTGGCTGACGCCTTGCAAACCGAAATAACTAATCCCAGAAGAAGAAGCAGCATTAGTTATTTGGATTCTGCTCAAAAACTTTATAGCTGGTTAATTGCGCCAATGGCCGCAGAATTGGCAGCTTTAAATATTGACAATTTAATTGTAATTCCGGCAGCAGGTTTGCGGAGTGTGCCCTTTGCGGCCCTTCACGATGGTAAACAATTTTTAGTTGAGAAATACAGCCTTAGCGTGATGCCGAGTCTGAGTTTGACTGATATTCGCTACGACAATATTGCGGATGATGAAATTTTGGCAATGGGGGCGTCGGTATTTGAAGATAAAGCGCCATTACCAGCGGTTCCAGTGGAGTTAGAGTCGATCGCGCCGCCCTCAGAAGGAAAATCATTTTTGAATCAAGATTTTACTCTGGGGAATTTGCAAGCTCAGCGGACAAATCGGCATTTTGGAATCATTCACTTAGCAACTCACAGCGAATTCCAGCCAGGGGAACCGAAAAATTCTTACATTCAGTTGTGGGATACTAAATTGCGCATAGATCAAATGCGGCAGTTGCGGTGGAATGAACCGCCGGTGAATCTGTTAGTTTTAAGCGCGTGCAGTACCGCTTTGGGCGACGAAGAGGCGGAGTTGGGGTTTGCGGGTTTGGCGGTAGCTAGCGGTGCTAAATCGGCTTTGGCGAGTTTGTGGGAAGTCAGCGATGAGGGAACTTTGGGGCTGATGACGGAGTTTTACCGACACTTGCGGATGCCGAGACGTGAGGGCAATTTGATGACTAAAGCCGAGGCTTTGCGGCGGGCACAATTGCAGATGCTGCGGGGGCGCGTGCGGATTCAAGACGGGAAGTTGCGAGTTGAAGGGCTGTCTGTGATTCTAACTTTGCCTCCGGAAATTGCGGCGCGGGGCGATCGAGTGCTTTTGCATCCTTATTATTGGGCCGCCTTCACAATGATTGGCAATCCTTGGTAATTATAGCCTTTCTCAGTAACATGTTCCGACGTGCATTGGGCATAGGGCACCGGGCATCGGGCATCGGGCATCGGCCAAACAGGGCATCGGCCAAACAGGGCATCGGCCAAACAGGGCATCGGGCATACCTCACCACGCTTGAGAACCGCTATAGTAATTGTTAATTGCTAATTGCTCATTGCTAATTCGGACTTTTTCATTCTTCCCTCAAACCTCAACATTCAATCGAATAAAGGCAGATGCTTCCGAAAAAATGTCTCTAAGCAATAGAGTTCGTTACTTATTCAGCGGCAGCCAAACCACAAATGTAGTGCCGCGATCGGTTGGATATAAATGAGTTTCCCGAGAGGGCAGCCATTCAGGATTGACTGGGGAAAATACTTCTATTTCTCCTTGCATTTGGCGCACTAAATCGCGGGCGATCGCCAAACCCAATCCTGTGCCGGGAATTTCTGTCTGCGCTTTTTCTCCCCGGTAGTGCCGCTCAAATAAATGCTCTAAATCCTGGGGAGGAATGCCGGCACCTGTGTCGCTGACTGCAACTGCTATCGCAGGCAATTGGCTGTATCCTGCCCGATCGCCATCCGCTGCTTTGTACCTTACTTTAATATAAATTTGGCAGCCGGCAGGGGTATATTTCAAAGCATTGTCAATTAAATTGCTCAAAACTTCGCGCAAAGCTCGATCGTTCGCTGAGACTGGCGGCAAATCCGCCTCCAGGTCGGCTAGCAATTTCAGATGCCTTTCAGATGCGATCGCCTCGGCGGAAATTAACAGCGGTTTTAAGACTTCTGCCACAAAACAGGATTCCTGCAAATTGGCAGCCGGTGACAGCGACAGAGGAGAATGCCGGATTGATTCGACATTGGACCTGGCTTTTCCTGAAGTTCCCGATGGCAGTTTTAGATGTGCTTCGCCGGTGTCAACAGTTCGATCGAACTGGCCCAGCAACTCTTCTAGTCGATCGCTTTCTCGGACAATACTAAAAGCCACATTGCGGTTTTTGTCTTCCGGTACCAGCCGCCGCGCTAACAGCTTGCCAAAAGTTCGCAACGCTGTCAGCGGACTTTTGAACTGATGCAGCAAATTGTGCATCGTGTCGTAAACCTGAGCCTGGATTTGCCGACTCGAACCCAATTCTTGGTGCATCCACTGCGATCGCTGGTCTAAAATGCAAGCTAGGGTTAAGGTGCGAGCAATTTGTTGCATCTGAGCCTCCTCTGGCTCGTTCCAAGCCCTGTCTTGCCGACCGCACACCAGGAGTCCCATGATAGCTCCCTCGTGTATCAGAGGCGTCACAATTTGCCGGCGCTGCTGCCACACGTTCTCCGGGCCTTGGCACTGATGGGAACTACCCTCATTACCCCCAAGCGCCTCGGGTGCGATCGCCCCCACCGTTGATTTTTCCACAGGAAGAACCGGCGGCGCCAGCAGTCGCGGCACCGGTTTCACTGTCGAGCTTTCGGAAGATTGCAACCTCAACCCCTGATTTTCTTCCGATTCGACTGAGATGTCTGGGTAAACCGCGATCGGCACCAACTTTGCTTCGCTGCCTTCTACCAGCTCTTGTGTCAGGTATACCGCGCTGAATGTCGCGCCCAAACTGACGGCGATCGCCACCTGCGATCGGCAAAGTTTGACAAATTCTGAACTTGCTGGCATTAACATGAGCGCCACATTAAGATATCTAAAGCAATTCTAAGTAAATTACAACTGATCGGCAGCCCATTACAGATGAGAGACTTCTAGATTTCAGGTCTCTTCCCTTTGATTGAAAGCAGCTATGTTGAAGGCATGGGGCTTTAATGAACCAAAATTGCCCGGAATCCGGGTGCGCTCCGCTTCCACAGCTCCTTTCTTCTTGGCTCTTGCCGGAACTTGCGGCCTACGATACCACAACCGCTACACTTTTGTTGATCGGCACCAATGTTAAGATTATGTCGATATATTAAAAACAGTTGAACTTTTGAGCGAGAACGGATATACTGACCTCGGATTTGGTAGCTATCATTACAACCTGTCTGCTCATACTGTCTGCTCACAGAGGAGGTAAAGAAATTGGCCAGGAGACGCAAACGCAAGAGTCGCCGCCGACAAGAAGGACGAAGAATTTTAGAGTGTGTGCCTCAATATAGCATCGAGAGCGGCGAAGATAAACCCGTAACAGCGGCTCGCAAGTTCATCCATGCCGAAGGCATTGCTCCCCCAGCTTTGCTGTTAGTCAAGCGTAACGAGCATACCACTGACAGATACTTCTGGGCTGAAAAAGGTTTATTTGGAGCCCAATACGTAGAAGAGAACCATTTCTTGTTTCCCAGCTTAAAGGTGATGTTGGAAGCTACCACAGAAAAAATTCCTGTGGTGTCAGCCAGTCGCGCATAGCTCAAAATGTTGAGCTCAAAACATTGACAGCAATGTTTTTCTAACTCTTTTAACAAAAGCGCTAGAGTTCTCATTGTCTGGAGAGTGCCAACTGAAATTTCTGCGAAAAGTCCTTAGGAATTAGGGTATAAGGAGCCATCGCAACAGGCTTGATCGCTGCCGCGGGCGATCGCCACAATTGGCACTTTCACGATAATGGTTTTTTTTTGACTGTTTTGTCACTCAAACAAACAGCCAACGAGAGAGCGGCTCTTTAGTCAGCGGTTTGTCAGCTCGAAGTCGAAGTACGGCATCTAGCATATCAAAAAACGTTCCGCGCCAAACTTTTAATCGAGCGGTTTCAAATCTAAAGCTTTTTGCATAGCTGCTAGTTCATCGCGGTGAGCTCTGACAGTAACAAAGCTCTTGGTTTGGCTTCCCGACTCAGCAACGGATTCGAGTTTGAGCGAGACTTGCTCAGAGCGTCCAGCTTTTTTCCAGTAAAATACCCCCGCCAGCGGGGACAGCAGTACCAAAGCTAGGAAAACTTGACCCTGCTCGGGAACCAGCATTCCCAAAACCAGTCCCAAGCACAGAGCGCCACCTGCACTTAGCAGAGTTAAAAAAATAGCCAAAAACCAACTAGGCCTGACAAAACCCTCAAACGTGACTTTATAGTTGGGGGCATCGACGGCTGCAACTCGGTAAGCCCTAGAAGCAAAATATTCTTGTAGCTGGGTTAACAGTGACTCTTGGGCGCTCTCGGAAGCAAGCTTGACTTGTTCGATTCTATCTTTGACTGAGGCCTTGATGAAGAAAAACAAGCCAACAGCCAGCAGCAGCGTCAGCACAAATGTTGAAGGAAGAACAGCAGTATCCATCGGTAGAAGTTTGCGTAATTGAAATTATCTACTATTACTTTACAGAACTTTACATACGAAAGCGATCGAGGACTTACGCAGACACTTTTTTACCAAAATTCGGAGAAAGCTTTGTAGCAAAGCGTTTTTCTCCCCATCACCAAATTCCCCTATCTCTACCTCGTCGCTAATTCTCAAGTGACCCTGCGTAAGTCCTGACGTAGTGTAGATGCTTTAATGGCTGTGCGGCGATAGAGCAAAGCGAAGGCAATCAGGCAAATCGCTTTGCAAGTAGCGCCAGCATCTCTTGGGTTTAGGCATCCGATTCAAACTCGGTTAACCTGTCTGACCAGTTTCTAAGGCGCGGGGCCGACGCCCTGACGCGCCGTTTCCCTGACCGATGTACTCGTGCCAGAGACGAGCCAGGTCTTGAGCTTGGTGCCGCCACTCAGGGAGGATTTGATACATCCGGCGGGGGCGGCCGCGTCCTTCTACTTTTTTCCAGTAACCGGTGATTACGGCTTCATCCTCGAGGAATTTCAGAGCGCTGTAGAGCACGGTATCAGAAAGTCGGTAGATAGGGAATTCCCTCTCTAGTTGTCCGATGAGTTCTGTACCGTAGGAATCTCCGCGCAATAACACCGAGAGAATGTAGCACACTGCTAGTTCCTTGTTTAGATAAACAGGAGGGGGGTCTTGAAAAAATTGATAGATATGTTCAAACTTCATCTGTCTTGTCCGCTGGAAACTCTCGTGATACCGTCAGGTTAACGGGAGAGGAAAGCGGGGCGGGGGATGCCGCTTCCTAAGGATTAAGTGGGACACGGAGGAAACAGAGGTGCAGTATTTCCCCAGTGAATGTTGATCGCCCCAAACGCTGGTCCTGCACTTCGGTAATGTTTGCCTGCCCCAAGGTTGAGGAGCACTGGCCTAACTAGCGCAATTTTTTTCCTCTTCCAATGTATCGCAGCGACTATTGCCAAGTGGGCGATCGCAGGCATAAAGTTGGCAGTTACTTCGGGAGTTGGTGTTTTAACTGAAAATTAAAAATTCGCAATTTCCCGGAGCCCTTTGTCGGCCTCATCTCTGCGCTCTAGCTTGTCTGAGAAAGCCGTTGATGTTTGCGCTCAAGCGCAGGCTTTAAACCAAACTCAGACCTAACATGGCGCGCAGTGTAAAAGTTAGAAAGACAAAAGTCGCTATGATCGAACTAATCAGGGCGATCGCAGTTGCCGGTCGATCGAGCAGGGGTCTGAGTCGCTCGAACAGGAAAAAGAAAATTCCCAGGCATATCGTAATGAAAAAGCGGGGGTAGCGAGAGACGTTATTAATAAAATCTTGCATGAGCTTGGTGGGGTAAAGTGTCACAGCTCGTTCTTTGACTGGTAACACTTGTGAGCGAGTTAGACAATTTTGGCACAGCCGGAGCTAAATCTGCCGATCGGGCGATCGGGCATTTTTGCCTAGGCTTAGCTGACATATATAATTCTAACGAAAACTTTTCGCCGATCGCTCCTGCACTGTCTGTTTAATGCCACGCGACCTCCGGTAACAACTTCAGAAGTATTTCTATTGAGTTCTAGTTGTGATAGATATTATAAAACCGTTATTTCTAGATAAATGTCTGCTTCCGCACCTTTTCAAGTCTTGCCGCGTCCCTTTCTGAAATGGGCTGGAGGTAAAACTAGGTTGATTGGACAATATCAACCTTATTTCCCTGAAAAGTTCACCACTTACTACGAGCCTTTTTTGGGCGGCGGAGCCGTATTTTTTTACTTAGCACAACAGCACCCTTCTTTGCAAGCTATTTTAACAGATATTAATCCTGAGTTGATTAATGCCTATTGCTGTGTCAGGGATAAAGTTGAGGAGCTAATTGAGCTTTTGTTCGATCACCAGTCAGAACACAGGAAGGACAATAAAGAGTATTATTACTGGGTGCGATCGCGCTCCTACAAAAAAGATACAGAAAAAGCAGCACGCCTAATTTACCTAAATAAAACTTGTTACAACGGCCTCTACAGAGAAAACTCAAAAGGTGAATTTAATGTTCCGATAGGTCGATACAAAAATCCTAACATTTGTCAACCAGAGTTATTGCGATCTGTCTCATCTTTACTCGCGCGCGCTAAAATTGAAGTGAGAAAGTTCGATAAAATTTTGGATTTTGCTACTAGCCGCGAAGACTTTGTTTATTTTGATCCGCCTTATTATCCTATCAGTGCCACGAGTAACTTTACGGCTTACAACCGGGATAATTTCCCAGAATCAGAACAGCTTAAACTGAGAGATATTTTTGCCGAACTTCCCGAACGCGGCGTGAAAGTTATGCTGTCTAATTCTAACTGCGATTTCATCCATAAAATCTACAGCGATAGTCACGCTTTTCCCATAAATTCTCTTCCCCAACTAATAGAAATATCAGCATCTAGGGGCATTAATTCTAATAGTGGCAAGCGCGGCAAAGTCAAGGAATTATTAATATGTTCATTTTAATCAACACTTAAGCAGATTTTGTATGGGCAACCGCGGGGGTTGCCCCGCAGGCGACCTCCTTGCGTAAAGGGAGGATATCAAAGAGAGTAAAAAGCGTTTTTGAGGAGGAGTGCGAGGGTGCAATTAGCATTTCCCCGATCTCGCTTTGAGGAAAGCGCTGCGGTGTGAAAGATCTGACCGAAAGCATCCAGGATACAAGCCCCCGGATTCATTCCTTCGCAGACTCAGGACCCAGAAATAAAAAACCTGTATCCGATGAAACTTGCCCCCCGAATTTATCCGTGGGGTCAATGCTTCAATCTCAAATCTCAAATCTCAAATCTCAAATCTCAAATCTCAAATCGATTGACGCTTGATGCTCTCCTCAAGGTATTGTGGAAAGGTATTGTAGAAGAAGCCGGGTTTCTTGCAATGTTGTTAAAAAATCGACACGAAAATAAGGAACTATTACCTATTGATTTTTCTGGACTTTCCGGGTATTATTTAGATAATGGGAGTGGTGGATAAAATTTTATTTTTGCCAATATTCCCATTATTTAATTATACTTCCCAAAAGAGTCAGAGTCAAGCTGTTAAACAGAAAAAAACGGCATTTTTTTAAAAATTTAACTACAAAAAAAATTCTATGACTAATAGTCCGTTACCGTCAATAATAGCAGTTTCCCAAAAAAATGCAACTGTAGGGAAGCTCTAAAGTCCGAGCGCGATCGGTCTCAGTCATGGACAAATCTTTATGGGTAATTCCTGATTACAGATGTTTGTTAGCCCAGGTAATGAAACCTTCGAGCTTGTGAACTCCCAACAGATTTTGATTGTCGGGAATTTGTTTTTTAAACCAGTCGATCGAACCTTGCCTCATACCATCACCGCCCACTATAACAATAGTTGGCACCCGATAACAATTTTTAATATTTAAATTGAGGTAAGGATACTTCTCGTCTACTGAACCTTTGTCTTCTTGCCACTTGCACTCAACAATTAGACCCAGAGGAAACAACCCGGAACCAACAATATAAAAATCGACATTTATTTCAGTTTCATAGATGCTAGACCCAATATAAACCTGTTTAGCATATCGCTTGGGATTTTCAGTAGAGATTAAGAGCCAATCTCGCTTGCGCTTTTTCGGCAACTGGGGGCATATTTCGAGATATCCGTGGCCTCTCAACGTACCTTCTACAGTTGTTTCTAAAACAAAACCAGTTTTATTGGCTCTAAAACCCCTATTCATTTTGTTTGCTCCTGAATATAATCTGAATTAAGCCGATCGCACTTCGATCTCTCCCCTGTCAAAAACCCGTTTGTCAGTACCGATAGAACTGACAAACATCCGGTCTTCATAGACATCAAACGTCGCAAAACTCAGGCGGCTAGCAGAATACTCCGTCCACTCAGAACGCCCCACCGGACGAGTGCCCGCGCCGGCACCACAAATTAAATAAGTCGTACCGTTAATCGAGCGAGTGCGTTCGTAACTGTGTTCGTGTCCGTTGATATAAAGCTGCACGCCGTACTTTTGAAACAAAGGCGCCAAAGTCTTAATAAAAGATTGATTCGATCCGTAGACGCCAGAGGAATAAATCGGGTGGTGCCCGAACACAACTTTCCAAGGCGCGGTGCTCTGACTCAACTCTTTTTCCAGCCAAACAAGCTGATTTTTCCAGTCAGCATTGCGATTGGTATCTAAAGCAAAAAACTGTACCGGATCGCGCCGAAAAGTATAGTAGCGACCTTGCATATTAAAACCCGGATATTTAACTTGCGGATCGCCGTTAGCAGTGCGGATGTCGTGATTTCCCAGACAAGCATAAAATTTTACGTCTTGCTGCAATAACGGCTGATAAGGCCGCTCGAAAACAGCATTAATTTTTTCAAATTCGCCGTTATTGTAGATATTGTCGCCCGCCAGAACAGCAACATTAAAAGGGTTTTCCCGGTGATATTGCGCCATCGCCTCAGCCACAGCATACTGACCTTCAGCGCCGGTACCGGTGTCGGCCACCGAAATAAAGCGTAAAATAGGCGGTGAGGCAGAAAGGACGATCGTCCTTTCTGCCTCAACCTTAGAAGCCACAGCAGCATCGGTGTCTATACCCCAGGAAGTCCGAAGCCGAAACATTTTCCCGACTCCGGCAAAACCTAAGCTGCTGAGACTGCCTAAAATTAGAAAGTGACGGCGTTTGATACTCATTTTGATTCAGTTACAACTAATGAAATGATAAATTAAGGTTGAGATGGCTCAACTAAAAATTTATCGCTTTTAGATATATTTGCAACGCCCCAAGGCAGAGAAAATGTCAGAAGAACAACTAAACCAGTCAATTCCAGAACCCTCTCAATCTCCGACACCGGAGGTTGACTCGCCTGCAAAGTCTGCCCCCACTGGTAGCAAAACTCAAAATGCCAGCAGCGCTGTTCCCAAAAATCAGAGAATCAATGCTTTGATTGCCTCGATTGGGAATTTGGGAAAAAAAGGGAAAAAAATAGCTGCAGAACCCCCGTTACAGGCCCAAAAGCCGATCGCGCCCACCGCTTCTGACTCAGCAACAACAACTCCTCCGGCTGTTGCTGCGGAAGTTAACAGCGTGCCGCCAAAAGTTGCTGTAAAATCCGATAAAAAGCCTGTATCAAAAGGCACGGACGGGAGTTTTTTAAAGAAACTCGGTGTACTTTGGCAAAGTATTGTGCGGCTAGTGCGGGATCTGCTACCGCCCTCTGCGAACCAGAAGCTGTCCGATCCAATTTTAAACGCCGCCATAGCAGCAATTCTGATCGTTGCAGTCGGTTTAACTCTCAACAGTTTCTCGGCCAAACCGCCCCAGAAAGTAGCAAAAGTGCCTTTCCCAGCAGCGCAGCAGTCGCCACCAACCTTTGGCGATTTTGTGGGGCCGTCCCAGCCGAAATCGCCCGAGGCGATCGCACCGTCTGAGCCAATATCTGCTAAATTCAAAAGCAACTTGCCCGATTTAGTGGCTCCGGAAAAACCGCAACCAGTAGAAATTATCCCACCGCCGCCCCTGACGCCGGAACAATCTCTGATTGCTGCGATTCAAAATCAAGTTGCTGAAATTACGAATCGACTTGGCGGCGGTTTAGTTGAGTCTGTTCAAGCTAATTTTTCTAGCAGCATTTTGACAGTAAAACTCGCTGAAGATTGGTACAAACTCAGCGCAGTCGAGCAAAATCAACTAGCAACTAAAATGTGGAAAGAAGCTAATTCACTCGATTTCAGCAAGCTAGAAATTGCGAATAGGGAAGGGAAGTTAATAGCTAGAAGTCCGGTTGTTGGTTCGGAAATGATTATTTTGGATAGAGGAATTAATTAGAATTTAAATTGTCTGTATCTGTCAAAATTCAGACCTGCCTTACAGTCCAGGACGCAGAACCTAATTATGTAGGGTGCGAAGTGCGCACCTTACTGCTGTTGATTTTTTTGAGAAATCTCGAACTTTTTAAAACTCCGACCGAATGCTAGCATTAAATCATATCATGTCGGCGGTCACGACCACAATTAAATAGGTTTGTAGTCAGGACTTCAGTCTTCATAAAACTACTAGGAATGAAGTCCTAGCTAGAAACCTTAGAACGCTTATTTACCGGACATTAAATTAATTAACTTTGAGGAAAATTGAAAAATGACAATTTTAACTCAAGTCGAACAAGTAGAAATTGAATATCCCAGCAGCGACGGAGAGCCGATGGCTGAAAGCGACATCACGCGCGATTACATGACTTACAGCGTTGAAGCTGTCAAGCTTTACTTTCAAGAACGTTCTGATGTTTACGTGTCAGCCAATTCTTTCATATATTATGAAGAAGGGAACAACCAGGCAGTTGTGGCCCCGGATGTTTATGTGGTGTTTGGAGTTGCCAACCGCAAAAGGGATAATTATAAAGTTTGGGAAGAAGGGGGTATTACTCCCGATTTTGTGTTAGAAATTACTTCGGGAACAACTCAAACGAAAGACCAAGAGACCAAACCAGAAATTTATCGGGCTTTGGGAGTTAGGGAATATTTTCAGTACGATCCGTCGGGAGATTATCTGAATCCGATTTTACAGGGAGTACGTTTAATAAACAATCAGTACGATCCGATTGCAGCCAACAATATCGCTTTCGATACGCTGTGGTTGTTCAGTGAAGTGCTGGGACTGGAATTGCATATAATTTCAGGAGAATTGAGGTTTAGAGTTCCTGAAACGGGTGAGTTTTTGAAGACTCACAAGGAAGAAAACCTGGGACGACTCACCGAGGAACAAGCACGACTGGCAGCGGAGTCAGCCTTTCAACAATCTGAGCAAGCACGACTGGCAGCGGAGTCAGCCTTTCAACAATCTGAGCAAGCACGACTGGCAGCGGAGTCAACATTGCGCGAGCTCGTAACTCAACTCTTAAATTCTGGAATGAGTCTGGAACAGGTAGCGCAAATGATGAATTTATCTACCGTGGAAGTGAGACGATTGGTAGGGGAAAAATTGTGATCGCACTTTTCCCAGATATCCAGGAGAGTGCGATCGAAGTATGGGACAAAATGTGAACAGTCAACAGTCAACAGTCAACAATTAACTAATGACTAGAGAGGCTTATTAGTAGGTTTAAAACCCTGCTTTTGAAAATAGGTTCTAAATACCTCAAGAGCAATTGGTGCCGCCGATACTGCACCAAATCCGCCCCCTTCAACGATAACTGCGATCGCAACTTCAGGTTTGTCAGCAGGAGCAAAACCTACATACATAGAATTGTCAGGATGACCGGGCATTTCCACAGTCCCAGTCTTACCAGCACTTAAAGGAATAGTACCGTCATTCATGCCGCGGCCTGTACCTTTTTTCACCACCTCCATCAATCCCTGGCGAACTACATTCAAAGTTGCAGGCTTAATACCTGTTGAAATTTTTTGAGTTATAGGAGTATTGGTTTGAGAAGCCAACAAATGCGGCTGCACTCGCCAACCGCCATTGGCAATAGTTGACACCATCACAGCCAATTCTAGGGGAGTACAAAGTACCAAACCCTGACCGATCGCCATTGTTACCGTATCCCCAACATACCAATCTTCCCCATACATTTTATTTTTCTCTGCTGGGATCGGAACTTGACCGTGATTGGCGCCGTCTATCCCCAAAAGATCTAAATTAATAGTACCGCCAATGCCCATTTTTTTAGCCCATTTCGCCATTTCTTCCGGCCCTGCAGCCATACCTACTTGATAGAAAAACGTATTGCTGCTGTAGGCTAAAGCATCGCGGAAACCGATAACGCCGTAACCGGCGCCGTGTTCGTTAAAGGAAATTCCGCCGATGTTAATTGAAGCAGAACTTACCAAAGTCGAGTCAGGAGAAAACTTGCCAGACTCCATCCCGGCTACAGCAGTGACAATTTTAAAAGTGCTACCGACTGGATAACCTTGAACAGCCCGATTTAAAAATGGTTTTTCTGGCCCTTGCAGCCGGTCCCATTCTTCTTGACTTACCTTGCGGGTGAAAATATTGGGGTCAAATGTCGGCCAACTAGCCATTGTTAAAAGAGCTCCGGTTTTCACGTCGATCGCCACAACCGCACCCAGGCGATCGCCCAAAGCTTTTTCCGCAGTTTTCTGCATATCTAAATCTAAAGTTAGCTGCACCGGTTTGCCGGGAATAGGATCTTTTACACCTAAATCTTGGATTTCCTCGCCCTTAGCATTCACCTCGATTAAACGGTTTCCCCAAACGCCTTCTAAAGTTGAATTGGCTAATTTTTCAACTCCCATCTGACCAACGATCATTCCCATCGGATATGCAGGATTAGCTTTTAATTGATCTAAACTAGCTTCGCCAACGTATCCCAAAAGGTGAGCTGCTAATTGCTGGTGGGGATTGTCTCGGCTCGATTCTACGCGAATTTCAACTCCCCGCAAAGTATTAGCTTGCTCTCCCAACGCGACGAAAGTACCCACATCGATATCCTTACTAATTCGCACTGGTAGGGCTGATCTGTAGCCAACTCCATCGATTTTTTTGATAATTTCGGCTGCGGGAAGTTTGACGATCGGGCCCAGTGTAGTGGCGATCTCTTGCCACTCCTTGGCCGATCGCTCTTTTGGCCACAAATACACCGATCGAGATACGCGGCTGGCTGCAAAAATTTGGCCGTTGCGGTCTAAAATTTGACCGCGAGTCGCTGGGACTGAAACAGGGCGAATGCGGTTATTTTCCGCCCGCTGTCGGTTGTAGGCTCCCTGTACCAGTTGCAGTTCGGCTAGACGAAATGTCGGCAGTGTCACCAAGGTAGTGATTAGCGCCAGAAAAATCATAGCTTGAAACGATCTGCCGCCTTGGCGTGCAGGATTGTTTAAGCCTTTTTTGTCGAATCGGACTTTAGAGTTAAAAGAAAAATCGCCAGCCATATTAATTAATCTGCTCTTTTTATTCAACTAACAGGTTGATATGGTTGCCATCCGGATTATTTTGCGGAGGATACAGCGATTATAACTTCTAACTCTTTAGGGACAGGCATAAATTCTGCCGGTTGGCAGACGAATCCGCCGGATTTTTTGATTAAAATAAATATTAAATATCAGGTGTTTCTGACAATTCAAATGTTAGGGAGGTACGAGCGCTGTGGAACCGATCGATTTTTTGATTGCTTGGCTGGTGACGGGCAGCAGCTTGCTGCTAATTTCTCAACTGCCGATCGGCGTACAAATTGACAGTACACCGAAAGCAGTAATTTCCGCTGCCGTTTTGGGAATTTTGAATGTTTTAATTTTGCCAATTCTAAAAGCAGTTTTTTTCCTACCGAACCTGCTGACGCTGGGATTGCTTTCCGGCGCGTTTGCTTTTGTAATGAACGTGATTGTTTTTGCCTCGGCTGCGAAGTTAGTTGAAGGATTTAGCTTGCGGATGGGTCTTTGGAGCGCGGTACTGGGGGCGATCGCCTTGGCTGCAGTTAGCAGCTTTATCAACAGCGCGCTGATTTAGCAACTTCCCTTGATAAAGGGCGATTAAAATCGCCCGATATTTCTCACCCTTACCTGGCGCGTTTCGTTGGCCTACAAGCGATTTCTATCGCCGAATATTTATTCTCCCTTCTTCCTTCTTCCTTCGATCCGTAAAATCCGTAAAATCCGTAAAATCCGTTGCCGAACTTCCTTCGATCCGTAAAATCCGTTAAATTCGTTAAACAATCCGTTGGCGAACTTCCTTCTATCTGTTAAATTCGTTAACTGAGATGTTGCACTATTCTCAATAAGCTTTTTATGAACAGGCAAGATGCCTGTTCCACAAGAAAATTCACTCTTTGTGGAACAGGCATCTTGCCTGTTCTTAAGAATGGTGCAAGATGTGAGTTAAATCACTTACACTCATCTGTTGCCGAACTTACTTCCTAATCACAGAATTATAGGCTGTCACCTTAATATCAATCCCAGTAATATCTGTGCCGACAACAACAGCCACCGCTCCTAAGTCCAATGCTTTTTTTGCCATGGACGGCCCAGCGATCCCGCCTTCGCAGATAACGGGAACCTTAAGCTTTTCTACCATTTCCACAAGCAAATCAAATCCCGGCGGCGAGAAATTTTCCGTCTGAGCAGTGTAACCAAAAAGAGTAGTTGCTACAGTATCTGCACCAGCTTGGGCTGCCGCGATCGCAGCTTCGATGGTATCTACATCCGCCATCACTAATTTGCCTAATTCGCTGTGAATTTGCGCGATTAATGTCTTTAAATCTTCGCCCCCAGCAGGACGGTTTCTCAGAGTAGCGTCAATGGCGATAATATCGGCTCCTGAAGTGGCGATCGCCTGCGCGTCTTCAAACCGAGGAGTAATGTAAATCTCGCATCCCGGCAATTGCTGCTTCCAAATCCCAATTATGGGAGCGGATACCTGTTTTCGCACCGCCGCAATGTGAGCCGGAGTGTCAATGCGCACGCCCGCCGCTCCTCGATTGATCGCGGTTCGAGCCATTGCCGCAATTACGATCGGATCGTGCAGCGGCGAATCAGCAGGTGCTTGACAAGAAACAATTAATCCTGTAGGAATTTGACAATTAATCATGGGGAATTGGGAATGGGGCATGGGGCATCGGGCATCGGGCATCGGGCATCGGGAATTGGGAATTGGGCATCGGGAATTGGGCTTTTTTTGTAATTTATTCCCTGTGTCCTATTGAACTCAAATAAGCGTTAAGTTTTGGTAGTAACTTATCGACAATTGGTTTAAATTTGCTTACTTCTTCACTTGTGATAAGTTGTCTAGTATAGGCTAATCTTAACCAGCTTACTGTTTCGTACAAAGAGCCTCTGGCAATTTTTACAAAACGCCGATTATCTTGGTCATTATAACGACCTCTTCCTTCAGCAATATTAGCACAGACACTATCAGCAGACCGAACGATCTGTTTGCCCATCGTATCTTTGGTGAAGTAATCCCATTTTTTAACAATTTCCCAAATCTGATTCGCCAAACTTTCCGCCAACTTATAAACCTCTAATTCCTCAAAATCAGGTCTTCCCATAATTACCTAAAAAACTCAATTATATTAAATGCCCAATGCCCAATGCCCAATGCCCAATTCCCCATGCCCCATGCCCCATGCCCCATGCCCCATGCCCTATGCCCAATTCCCGATGCCCGATGCCCGATGCCCAATGCCCCATGCCCCATGCCCTATGCCCAATTCCCGATGCCCGATGCCCGATGCCCAATGCCCCATCCCCCATGCCCCATCCCCCATGCCCGATGCCCGATGCCCGATGCCCAATGCCCCATCCCCCATGCCCCATGCCCCATGCCCCATGCCCTATGCCCAATTACCCATTACCAATCCCGGCCATTAAAGAAATAATTTTGTCAAGCAATTGCTCAGGGTGAATCGGTTTAGCCAAACAATCGTTAGCTCCCGCCGTCACGGAAGATATCTCATCTGCGGGAATCTCCTTAGCGCTTAAAGCCAGAATTTGGATATTTTCAGTAGCGGGTTTTTGACGCAGTTGGTGAATTATTTCGCAGCCATTCATACCGGGCAAACGCATATCGACAATCACAGCATTCGGCTGCAAAAGTTCAATTTGTTCCACCGCCGCCGAACCTTCAATCATCCACACCACTTGCAGTCCTGCGACTGTCAGGATCTCGCAAATCAGCATCGCAGTTTCTTCATCTTCTTCGACGAGCACGAGGCTGCCCCGCAAGGAGGAAGAATGCAGCGGTAAAGATGAATTTGATTTTTCATATGTGAATTTTGTGGATTCATCTTTGCTTTGAGTTTGGATGGGTATAAAAACGGTAAAAGTAGAGCCGACATCAACTGTAGAGTTGACTTCGATCGCGCCGCCGTGAAGCTCTACTAACTGTTTAGTTAAAGCTAATCCCAGACCCGTGCCGCCGTATTCGCGGCGGTAGGGGGAATCTAACTGCTGGAATTTTTGAAACAACAGCGATCGCTGATTTTCGGGAATTCCAATGCCGGTATCTTTGATTTGAAAAACAGCGGTGCTGCCAGCAGGTGCAGTACCGGCCTGCCGCACTGCCGACGTTCGATTTTTATCTTCTGTAACCCAAACTCGCAGGATGACTTGCCCGCCTTCGGGAGTAAATTTTATCGCATTTCCTAAAAGATTGAATAGAATTTGTCTCAAGCGGCGCGGGTCAGCGGTGAAGCGATCGCACTCTTGTTTTATCCGCTGTTCTTGCAGCAATTCTACGCCTTTAGCCATAGCTTTTTCTTTGAGGGCGTGCAGGCTCTGAGAAGCTAATTTAGAAATTGAAAATTCACTAATTTTTAATACTGCTTTTCCCGCTTCTACTTGCGATAAATCTAAAATATCGTTAATTAATTCTAATAAGTGGTCGCCACTGTCCCGGATAGTTTGCAGGTACTGCCGCTGCTTTTGCACCGGCACTTCTTTGCTGCCAACTTTGCCGTAAGACCACCGCAGCAGGGTGTCGGAAATGCCGATGACGCAGGTGAGGGGAGTCCGCAATTCGTGGCTCATAGCTGCCAAAAATTCGCTCTTGGCGAGGCTGGCCGACTGGGCCGCGACCAGTGCATCGCGCAGTTCTCGCGTGCGCTCTATTACGCGCTGTTCTGAGGTGCGCTTTTGCTGTTGGACTTGTGCATAAAGTTCGGCTTGATAAATGGCGATCGCCAAATGTTCTGCTATTTGGCGCAAAAATGTTTTTTTGCTTTCTTCCCACTCCCGAAAAGTACACTGGTGGGCAATTAGCAGCCCCCACAATTCGTCTTGAACTACGATCGGCACTAGCAACTTCGCGCGCACCTTCGCCCGCCGCATCAACTCTAAAAAACAAGGTTGCGAAGAGTAAGTTGTTTCCACATCCGCGACGCACAAAGCCAAGCCTTTGCGATATTTCTCTCTGTCAATGACTCCATTAGTAAAACACTGCGCGCCATCACTAAAATTCAGTACAGATGAGATAGTATCGTTGGCTAAAGCTTCGTAGGTGACGCGACCTAAATACAAGTAAGACCCAAAATTTTCTGGGATTTCGCCAGACCCAGGAACCGCCGCAGGTATTTCTTTAGCTAACTCACCATTGTGCGGCGCTGGCACTTTTTCAAATTGATAGATTAACAGGCGATCGACCTCCAAAAACTCTCGCACTCGCTCGACTGCTTTTGACAAAATTACAGGCAATTCCAAACTCTGGCGGATTTGAGTTGTCACTTGATTCAAAAGTCGCTCTTGTTCGAGCTGCTGCTGCAAAGCATCTTCCACTGGCTGACAAAATGAAATGCAGGGACTGGCAAGTTGTAATTGATTGACGGCTTCGGTAATCTGGATCTGTAGCGTTTCTGGCTCTCTCACTTGGGGCGCGGAATTTGGCTCTATTTCTGTTTGGTAGTGTAGGGGCTGGTGACTGTTTTTTCTGGCATCTGAAGCGAGAATATCCAGCAAATTTAGGGTGAATTCGCTTTGAAAAACTGCCGAGTTTGGCTGTATATTTTTAATTGCTTGTTTGAGGGCGCGAATGTCAATTTTTCGCGAGGGTGCGGGCGTTATTTCTGCGAGTTTGTCTGCGAGGGGAGAGAGGAAATTGGCGATCGCCCCGGGATCGAAAGTCAACTGCACATTCAATTGCGAATTGAGATTTTTTTCGCTGTGTTTGCGTCCGTTTGTTGCGAACTCATCTAATAGCTTGCCCCGCAGCAGCGCGCTAAAATTATCTGATACCACTGCGGCAAACCTTTCCGACGAGTTTTCCCGATTTTGAGAATCAGCGTGAACATCGTCGGCCAGCCAAATCGCCCCGGGGAGTTCAGCCATTTGCTGTAACAACTTGTAAGCAGCCTCAAAGGTTGCTAGTGGCAAAGTCCGATTTAAGGTTTTTGGTTTCAATCTAGATATTTTCCCGGTTGTTTTAAAGAACAAAATATGAATTTCCCTGTTGTGGGGACGGCACCCGGGGCGCTGCAGGCGCGGCCGCTCCTTGAGACTTGAGAGGAAAGTAGTCAGAAGGCAGGCTCAAGGAGCCGGCCAGGATCAGAAAGCTTATTTCTCCCTATAGTTGTCATCTTTCTTCGCCGCGAGTGACCCCGCCATAGCTGTACGAGTGCGAAAGCGGTGGGAGGAAATGGGGGGCAGAGATACGGCTGAATAATCGTGAGCTTCTGGTGGTGTTTGGGTAGCGGGTTTTTTATGGAAACTCAGGAATTCCACTCCCATTGCTGGGGTCAAGTTAGCACGCGCCTTTGTTGTAGGTCGGTACTTTGCCAAACACACTGCCTCCCAAATGGCTGTTTAATGCTTTCGTTACAGAGCTCTTAACTAGCTACGCATTCCGGGCGTGTGAACAACATTTGCCCACAACTCCTGTCACTTAAGATTTAGGCTGGTCAACTAGGACTCTTTCAAGCCCCACTAAATCGGTATTCCGATTAGTGGTGGGTTGTTGACCACTTTAAAAAATCTTATTCTAGTATAATATCAATATATAATTTGTTAACTTCTACTTAACACTATCCGGGTAAATGAGCAATCCAACTCAACTCACCCCCGATTTAACGATCGGACATCTGCCTTGTCACCACTTTCAAGTGAGTGCTGCAACTCTAGGACAGGTAGTGGCTGAAAGATTCGAGCAAGAACCCGACCTGCCTGGAGTCATTATTACTCACGAATCACAGGTATTGGGCATGATTTCTCGCGTCAAGTTTCGAGAGCAAATGAGTCTTCCAGATCGCTTAGAAATTTACGGGCAGCACCCGATTCGAGCTTTGTTAGATTTTATTAGAATTCCGCCTTTGATGCTTTCGGAAAACTGGAAAGTTGAGGATGCGGTGCAAGCGTCTCTCAACAGGCACAAAGACTTGATTTATGAACCCATTGTTGTGGTAATGGAAAACGATAGCCACTGCATTTTGGACGTTCAGACCCTGGTGATTGCCCAGTCGAAACTTTTAGCGCAAGCTAACAAAGTTATTCAAAAACACCGAGCAGAAAGACACAAATATCGGGCGATAATTAAACAAGAACAGGCGAAGTCTCAAGAATGTAATGAGCTTTTAAAATCCCAACAACGTCAAACCGAAAAATCGCAGACTATTCCCAGTTTCCAGCAAGTGGCACTGGTAAAACAAGCTGAAGAAATTGCTGAAATGAATCAGCGATTTGTGAGGATTGCGAAACTGATTTCCTCGGAAGGTCGCCAAGCATTTCAAGCTACTTTTCAAGGTGCTAATTCTATTTGCAACAATACAGATAAAATTTTGGGCGTTGGCAAAGCAATAGCTAATGATTTAGAAACAGTTAACCGCACTTCCCGAACCATCCGGGAGGCGATCGAGCAAGTCAGGCACTTAGCAGTACAGGTGGCTGTAGTTACCAATCAAATGGGAAGTCAGCCAAGCGGCCTGAGCCAAGTGAGTCTGGAAATTGGCAGACTGGCGAGTAAAACTTTTGAATTGGGGAATCAAATGGAGCAAATTGCCAGTCGGTTTAAACTTCGCGTTCACGAACTCACGCAGGCAGCAAGAGCGGGTGCTAATGTGGCTAAATCTGTGACTATCAAGATCGATCGCGCGGAAATGGCGCTGTTAGAGTTGGAGGAATTAATCGCCGAAAAAGGTTTACCTTCACAGACCGCTATCAAAGAACCTTTGCCAGTCATAAAAAGTGTTACCGCTGATTCTTTAGTTAAAGATATAGAACACGCCGAAGTCGCGGTTTACGAGTTAGAACAGAGAGTTCAGCAACAAGATTCATCGCAATATCTGATTCAAAAAATTCAGCAGGCGCTGAAGTCCAAAAAGCCCTAAAAGCCCAGGGAGAATCCGATGAAACATTGGGAGAGAGAAAAAAATAAAAATAATAATTTACCATTTCAAAATTTTAAGAAAAGTATTTGTTAGACTTAGGGTGGGAAGATTTAAAATAAACTAGCATAAAGTCTATTTAAATATCCCCATAATTCGATAATAAGTCACAAAAAAATCTTAAATAACAGGTTACGCTTATGAAAATTCTTCTGGTAGAAGATGACACACTTACAGTCAGTTTGCTGACCGAAGCACTGAACTCTCACAATTACAATGTGAATGCGGCAGCAGACGGTGAAACAGCCTTGCAGTTGGTGCAGGCATACGATTACGACCTGATTGTTTTGGATGTGCTGATTCCTAAACTCGACGGCATTAGTTTGTGTCGGAAATTGCGATCGTCCGGCTGCCAAATGCCGATTTTACTGCTGACAGCGCTAGATAGCAGCAACGATCGAGTCCAAGGTTTAGAAGCGGGTGCAGACGATTATGTGGTCAAACCCTTTAATCTCGAAGAATTAATCGCTCGAATTAGGGCTTTGCTGCGCCGGGGTAAGGCAACTTTGTCGAGTACAAATTTGACCTGGGAAAAACTGCAAGTCAACCCGGACACTACGGAAGTAACTTATGCCGAAAAAGTGCTGCACTTGACTCCGAAAGAGTACAATTTGCTCGAACTTTTCCTGAGAAATCCCCGGCGCATTTTCAGCCGCAGCGCCATCCTCGATCGCATTTGGTCTGCGGGCGAATTTCCTCAGGAAGAAGCCGTTACCGCTCACATCAAGGGGCTGCGGCAGAAGCTGAAAGCAGCCGGGATGACTGTAGATTTAGTTGAAACCGTGTACGGATTGGGCTATCGGCTCAAAAGTCTGCAAGAGGATATTGAGAGCCAAAAAGTGGCGCGGGAAACGGCAGAAACGCCTAAAAGTCAAGAGACTTTATCTGCTGAATCCAGCGGGTCGAGCCAGGAATTAAACAATGACGACCGCCGCCTCAAAGTCCTGAATATGGTTGCCAAAATGCGGGAAAATTTAAAAGCCAATTTTATAGAAAAGGTGGCGATATTCGAGCGCGCGATCGATCAACTGAAAAGCGGAACCTTGGAGAGCGAACTGCGCCAAGAAGCCCAGGCTCAAGCTCACAAATTAGTCGGTTCTTTGGGAACTTTAGGGCTGCCCAAAGGTTCGGAAGTTGCGCGCAATATAGAACATTTGTTCAAGGCTGAAAACATCTTGAAACCGGAGACGGCTCAGCAGATTGAGGGATTTCTGCAGAAGCTTACACAGATATTTGATCGCCCCTTGCCCGAACCAGAAAACGATCCCGTTCCTGCGGTTTCCCAGAAGCGCCGAATGCTGATTGTTGATGAAGATACTTTTGAGAGCGAGCAACTGAAAATAGTAGCATCCGCCAACGGCTTCCAGATAGAAGTCGCCAACTCTCCGCAAGCGGCAAGAAATGCGATTTCTCAACAGCCTCCCGACGCGATTTTGCTGGATTTGACATTTTCCAGAACTCAGGAAAACGGACTTTCTCTCCTAGCCGAACTCCTCCGTGAAAAACCAGAAATTCCGGTGATGATTTTTAGCCGGCACAATCAATTGAGCGATCGAATAGAAGTTGCTCGTTTGGGAGCTTCCGGCTTTTTACACAAATCTATCCCCCCTGCAGATATACTCAAAGCAGTCGCCCAAGTTCTCGACCAGGTCGGCCCTGCTGAAGCTAAAGTTATGGTGGTAGACGATGACGTGCATCTATTGGCTGCACTGCAAGTTATTCTACAACCTTGGGGATTTCAAGTAACAACATTGGATAATCCCGAAAAGTTCTGGGAGGTACTCGAAACCACTTGTCCGGATTTGCTAATTTTAGATGTGGAGATGCCCGGTTACAGTGGTATTGAGCTGTGTTTGGCAGTGCGTAACGATTTGCGCTGGAGCAAGCTCCCCGTGCTATTTTTGACGGCTCATTCCGAGTCGGAAATAGTGCGCCAAATGTTTGTCGCAGGTGCTGACGACTACGTGAACAAGCCGATCGTGCAACCGGAATTGATTGCTCGCCTCCTGAATCGTTTGGAGCGGACTCAACTCAGGCACAGACTGGCTCAGGCACAACAGTAATACCATTTTAGATTAAAAATTTAAAGAATTAAATAACTGAAGAAGGGGGAATGAATGATGAAGCTCGAAACCACGAGCACGGGCCTACAGTTTAATTCTTTTTTTAAACTGGTATAACTAGGAGTAAATATGCAGTGCGTGTCCGAAACGAATCAGGAAGCCTTAGCCAAGACTTGGGATTGTTTGATTGTGTGATTCGGCCGCGGTGGCGTTGATAGATGTTGGCCCGCTCATCAAGAACATAGACTAATTTAAAGAAGTATTAATCATATGAAAGCAAGGATATTGTCCTCAGACACAGGCACTCTCAATAACAGCGACTGCGAACTAATTTACGCTCCGGGTTCGATTCAACCTCACGGCATCCTTTTGGTGCTGGAATCTCCTGTGTTGAAAATTTTGCAAGTTAGCAACAATACTTTTGAGGCTCTCGGCATTTACCCCGAAGGACTTTTGGGCAAATTTTTACAGGAATTTGTGGAGACTGAGGAAATTGAGGCTATTGAAAAAGCTTTATTTGAAAAAAGTCATCACTCTAACGGTATCAGATTATCATTCAAAAGTCAAAACCGCCAGTATTTTTTTGAGGGGACGCTGCATCAATCTAGTTCAGCATTAATTGTTGAACTAGAGTCGGTTGTTTCCCCAAAAGCTAGCGATTGTTTCAATTGTTATCATTTAGTCCAAGAGCCGATCGACAAAATCCACAGAACACCAAACCTGCAAGTGCTGTGTCAGACAGCAGTTGAAGAAGTGCGGAGGATGATCGGTTTTGATCGAGCGATCGTCTATCAATTTGATGCCACTGGTGCGGGGGAAGTTGTCGCCGAAGACAAAGCAGAAAGTTTGGCTCCTTTATTGGGACTGCACTATCCGGCTACCGATATTCCCCCCCTGGCAAGAAACCTGTTCAACATGAATTTAATTCGGTTTATTCCCGATATTAACGGTCGGCCTGTAGACCTAATTCCTCACTGCAATCCGTTGACCGGTCGCCCCCTAGATATGGCCTGTTCTTTGTTGAGAACAGTTTCCCCTTGCCACGTTCAATATCTCAAAAATATGAACGTGGCCGCTAGCATGACCCTGACATTAATCAAAGATAAAAAAGTCTGGGGACTGCTCGCCTGTCACCATCCAACACGAAAGTATGTCACCTACGAAACAAGAACCGCTTGCGAAATGCTAGCAAAGTTTGTGAATCTAGAACTCAGCTACAAACAAGATAGCGAAGACCGGGAATATGCAATTTATTTAAAAGAAAATTGCCATAAATTTATTACAGAAATCTCTCGAAAAAACTGTTTTGTAGAAGGTTTGCTTACCTTCGGAGATGAATTGCTGACCTTAGTGGGCGCTACCGGTGCAGTTGTGTGTGCCAATGAAAATTTAACAACCATCGGCAAAACCCCGGAATGGGTAGAAATCGAAAAATTAATTGCTTGGATAAAAACTAAAATAAATAATGATGTTTTTTATACAGATTCTCTCTCAAAACTGTATCCGCCATCCGAGAAGTTTAAAGAAGTTGCTAGCGGTTTGCTGGTGCTTGCCATGTCCGAGATGCAAAATTATTACATTTTGTGGTTCCGTCCCGAAGCAATTCAAACTGTCAACTGGGCCGGTCAACCAGACGGGCCAATTGAATTTAAACCGGATGACGGCCGGCCGAGGTCTCCTCGCACTTCCTTTGAGTTGTGGCAAGAAACTGTGAGGTTAAAATCTTTGCCTTGGCAGCGGTGCGAAATCGAAATAGCCCGACAACTTCGAGTTGCTATTACTAGCATTGAGTTGCGGAAAACGAATCAGCAGCTTAGCTTAGCTTTGTCGGCTACCAAAATCGGATTTTGGGACTGGGACGTGCAGAAAAATCGCATTGTTTGGTCGAGGGAACACGAAGAGTTGTATGGGTTGACCCCGGGAACTTTTGGCGGAACTTATGAAAGTTTTGCAGCTTGCGTTCACCCAGAAGATTTAAACAGTATTCAGAATGCTATAAATCAGGCGATCGCCCAGCGATCGGATTTCTGTAACGAAAACCGCGTGGTTTGGCCCGACGGCAGCATTCACTGGATTGAGGGGAAAGGTAAGTTTTTTTTCAACGAAGCAGGCGATGCAGTGCGGATGGTGGGGACAGTTACAGAAATTACTGATCGCAAAGCTAGAGAATTACAGTTGCGCCTGTTGGAATCAGCAGTCACCACCACTGACGACGCCGTGTTAATTACCGAAGCTGAACCGATTGACGAACCGGGCCCGCGAATTCTTTATGTCAACCCAGCTTTCACGCGGATGACGGGCTATACGCTAGAAGAAGTTTTGGGTAAAACACCGCGCATCTTGCAAGGAGAAAAAACAGGCCGCGCCAGTCTCGATCAAATTCGGACAGCTTTGGAAACCTGGCAGGCGGTGCGGGTTGACTTGATCAATTACCGCAAAGACGGGACGGAATTTTGGGTAGAAATGAGTATTGTGCCCATAGCTGACAAAAATGGTTGGTTTACCCATTGGGTATCAGTGCAGCGCGATATTAGCGATCGCAAACTTGCTGAAGCCGCCCTCCAACAGCTCAACGAACAGTTAGAAATGCGAGTTTTGCAGCGAACCCGACAACTAGAAAGCTCTCAAGCAGAACTCCGGGAAAGCGAAGCTTTATTTCGCTCTCTGAGCGAAAGTTCGCCCGTCGGCATTTTCAAAATCGATACTGAGGGGAAATGTACCTATACAAATCCCCGCTGTCAAGCAATTGGCGGCTTCAAACCTGCAGCAGCTTTAGGAAACCGCTGGATGCGGTTTGTTCACCGCGAAGACATCAAACTAATTCTGTCTAAGTGGTCCCAATCGCAATCGCTAGATGGGGAATTTTCCTGCGAATTCCGCCACATCCAGCCAGACGGAACAATCCGGTTTTGTCGGCTTAAAACAGCTCCGATTTTTTCCGACAGAGAGCAACTAATCGGTCACGTCGGCACAATCACAGATATCACAGAAAGTCGGGCAATTGAAAAAATGAAAAATGAGTTTATTTCCATTGTCAGCCACGAACTGCGAACGCCGCTTGCCTCAATTCGCGGTTCTTTAGGTTTGCTGGCGGCTGGCGTACTGAAACATCAACCGGAAACAGCCAAACAGATGTTAGAAATCGCGTCTAGCGATACCGAACGGTTAGTGCGTTTGGTCAACGATATTCTAGACTTAGAGCGGCTCGATTCGAGCCAAGTTACTCTGGTCAAGCAGTGGTGCGATGCGGCTGTTTTGATGCGGAAGTCTGCGGAAGCTGTGCTGTCTGTGGCTGCTGAGAATAACATTAATTTGTCCATTTTGCCCGAAACGGCAAAAATTTGGGCTGACCCGGACAGGATCGTTCAACTGCTGGTAAATTTGTTGAGCAATGCGATTAAATTCTCGGCTGCCGAGAGTACAGTAACTGTCAGGGTTGAAGATTTGGGCGATCGGGTTTTATTTGAAGTCAAAGATCGAGGGCGGGGGATTCCTGCGGATAAACTAGAAACAATCTTTGGACGGTTTCAACAGGTGGATGCTTCTGACTCCCGCCAAAAAGGAGGTACGGGTTTGGGTTTGGCTATCTGTCGCAGCATCGTCCAGCAGCACGGCGGCAGAATTTGGGCCGAAAGTGTTCTCTCAGAAGGAAGCAGTTTCTATTTCACAGTGCCCGCACCGTTGGAAGGCGAGGGGGGAAAAAGTTTTTAGTTTTGAGATTGCTTTCATAAGACATCGCGAAAGCTAACGTTCCTCGCAACGCACGCGGGGAGAATGAGTTTGCGAGGGTTATCTGTCGATTTTTCTGTTCTCGGTTTAAGTAGGTGAATGGCCCAATATAGCAACCGCCAAGACTATGAGGACGTTTTTAATTCCTGAAACCCTTAATTTTATTGCTGATTGCTTCTTCCGTCTTGCTTCTTCCTTCTGCGATATCTGCGAAGAAACCGGGTTGATGAGGCAGCGTGCGTAAGTTTTTTTTCGGTTTACCATGATTAATCTAAAATTTGAGTTTTAATTATGTCAGCAAAGCGCATTCTGGTAATCGATGATGAAAAAAACCTCTGCAGCGTGATTCAGGCGTGTCTGGAACATTTAGGCGGCTGGACGGTACTGAGCGCACTCAGCAGCAGCGAAGGAAGGCTTTTAGCTGAAACTCAACTCCCTGACGCTATTCTGCTAGATGTGATGATGCCGGATATGGACGGAGTTGCTTTGTTTAGTTTGCTGCAAAACAATGCGCCTACTCGGGGGATTCCGGTGATTTTCCTGACGGCTAAGGTGCAGGCGATGGATTTGAGCGAATTTGCTGATTTGGGGGTAGCGGGGGTGATTGCTAAGCCTTTTGATCCTTTGAGTTTGGCACAGCAAGTTGCGGAAATTCTGGCTTGGGAACCGCTGTCTTAAACTCGGGGAAAATGCGATCGCACATAGCACATAGCACATAGCAGATCAAACTCGGCGGTTGAACCAGCTACTAGACAAACAAAGTCGGCAAGGGCCTACTGAAGATCAGAGTTGGCGGTTGAAACGGCTACTAGACAAACAAAGTCGGCCCAGCCCGACTGAAGAATCCAGGGGGCATTAAAGCCGGATGAGGATCTCAAACCCGCTTTCTCGTTCCCAATCTCTTGCAAAAATCACGCAATTATGTTTTTAAACCGGGTTTCTGCGTCCTGGAAAGTCCTAGTTTTTCCTGCTGTTTTCAGAATTTCCTCATTTTTTTGATTTAGCTTTGAGATGGATCGGTGATTGGTTAATTTAAACTCTGATTCCCTAGAAGTTCGAGAGATGATCTTAGGGAGTCAGGGTTTTTTGTTGCCCGCAAAGCCGATCGGCTATTACCGTATTTACAGGCAGAATAACTCCTCCAGAAGTTACAAAGACTTGCCTCAAGAACGGTTTTTTTAATCCGGGATCGCAGAGGCAGCGATATTTTTTGGTAAAAAACCCCGTTTGGGCCTGCTAATCCAAGAGTTACGAAGACTTCCCTCAGAAACCGGGTTTTTTTAACCCAGGATCACAGATATAGCCAAGTTTTATGGTAAAAAACCCGGTTTTTGCCTAAGTGCTGTAATCCCTGCTTCGGCAAAAGTATATTTATCAAAAAAATGATGGTCTTCATAATTTCCTCATATTTTTTAGATAAATTTTACTCTAAGCTCTGGATCAGAAGTCCGAGCCCAATCTCAGCACCATTCCCCTGCCAAAGAACGAACCTGTGGTCAGGGGAGTTCGGGTCAGTGACGGTACTTTCGATTAACTGGTGCTACAGCACAACCAGCCTGAATAAGTCAGGAGTGAGGTTCTGCATACCACAAAAACCGGGTTTTTTAACCGGGAAAAACGGGGTTTCTGCGCCACTCCTCTATGTGTTGGCATGAGAACTCAATGGTAAAAAAATTAATAACTGAGGATGCGATTCGCGCTCTCGAATAACACCCCAAAAATAAGTCGGTCGTTTTGTCAAGAGCCAAACTCGCAATTGCCACTAACAGGCAAAGCCAAGTCTCAGTAAGTTTTTGAAAGAGTGGGGAGATTTTAAAAATGTCATATCAGCTATCTTCTAAAGATAACAACCAGATTCTGTGCTATTACGCAAATGCTACCCACCTAGTTCAGGTGGTTCGGATTGGGAACATTCCTAATTGGTACATGGAAAGAGTGATATTTCCGGGACAGCGACTGATGTTTGAAGCACCAGCAGAAGCAGTCTTAGAAATTCACACGGGTATGGTGGCAAGTGCTATTTTATCGGACAAGATTCCCTGCTACGTGCTGCGGGTTATAGAAGAGGTAACTTCCGAGATGGAGCTGGTGATTCCCGAAGAACGACGTGCGGTATTAGCCGGCTAAGATTCTGCAGAAATCACACGAGATCGAGATCGGCAACACAAATATTAATTAACGAGTGTTTGGGGATGGGGAAAATGCAGAAAAATCTTGTCAATATTACCTTGGCAGTAGTTACAGAAGAAGTAGAAATTATCTTGGAGTCTTATCCGACGCATCCGTACCAACAAGCTTTTTCGCCTTCTGGCTTGCGACAGGATTTAATTGCTTACGTGCTCAGCCGAGTTCCTAATAGATATACTGCGATCGACTCCGGCGAGTCTGTGTCAAACCAAACATTCCAGGTTCGCTGTTCTTCAGAGCAGTTGCTGCACATAGAAAATTTGATTCATGCTGGCATTCGCGACGTGCTGCACAGCTATGAGAAGATCGATTACCGCCTTCGGGAACAAGTTAAATCCGTTTCCAGAGTTGGTAGTTGGTTTTGATAGTTTGTCGTAAATGAGGGAGACGCCCAGATCCTAGGAACTCTGGCTTGAGCGAGGTGGAATTGTGTACTGAGTCGATGGTTCAAGACTTTTGGTAATCGCAGCAGCGCGAACACGGGCCATTGGGATTGACAGCACAGCGCAGAATTTCCGATCGAGCATTAAAGCGACAGCTAGCATCTCCGATAACCCAGATGCCGCTTACACAAGTTCTTTCCGTCGGCGGTGTGGCAGACTGCACGTACAGAGCAATTTTTTGCAGTCGGTAGCGGCCGGATTTGAGTTGATAGCGGTGGTGGCGTTCCAAAACAGCGTAGGTTTCTCCCTCTAAATCTAGATAGTTCCCCGGTTGTGGCGTCCAATCCAGCCGAATGTTGCCTAAGGATTGGCGGGGGTGAGAGAGAATCACCTCTACGGGTAAAGTATTTTGTTCCATGTGGCGGTGGGTTGGCGAGCTGAACTAAAGGGGCAAATAGTAGACTAAACCTACATCTTCTTCCTCTAGAAAGATAACTTCTTCTAGAGAGAGTAATTTAGGTTGAGGCCAATAGCTTAACTATATAACCTTTGGCCGGGGGATAGCCGACTTATCTTGGGATAGCCGACTAGCCAACAGGGTAGGAAATAAACTTCAACTCGCTTTAGGTAACTAAAGTTAAGTTCGATTACGTTTTTTGACACTCCCGGGCTATCAGGCGTGGGGATTCTTAATTCATCGACTGACCTTTAAGCGCTATGTCATGAAGGCACTTCTTAAACCTTTCAACCGTACAAAATACAAATTGACGAGTTCAACTCACAGCAACCCGCCTAGGGTCTATCTCCAAAAGCGTACGCTTGATATGAACAAGCGAGTTCGGGTATGCCCTACCCTACTTAACAAATGAACAAAATTATTTTTTTATGGTAAAAAGAATGCGTTGATTCTCTAGCTGTTTTAAGAGTATTCGCGGCTAGGTGTCCAACAATTTATGCCTAAAAGTGTGTCTTAACTGTTTCACGAGGGCATTACGAGTTTAACCTTGACTATGGTAGTATACTACAAATACCAGCAATTCCCTGATTTTTAGGAATAGATTTAAGAAATTAAAGCCGTCCTAGAAGGACGGGGTTTTAAACCCAATTTCCAGATAAAGCAGTACAGGCTTCTGGTATCGCAACTCGCAGGTTCGATGATACGCGGTTGAGATTCTGAACTGATTTTAAGGGTTTGCGGGACTTGGGGTGCTTGGGGCGTTTTTGTAGTGAGATCTTCAGCCCTCTGATTTTTATGAGGACTTTAGTCCTCACTACAAACCAAACCGGATTTTTGGCAATCAAAATTCCCAAAAATATCCCATTCCTTCCATGATTCCCCAAGCGCAAGCAGAACCAGCTAAATAATGATTTTCAGTGCCGCATTCGCGATGCCATTCTAAGAGTTCTGACAGAGCATTAGCGACGATTACTCCCCGGACATCCTGTTCAAACATACTGATATCATTGCCAGAATCACCGCAAACTAATGTTGCCTCAGATGGAATTTGCAGGCGCTTTTGTAAATAAGTAAGGGCATTGCCTTTATTGCTAGTTTGCGGTAAAAGATCCACATAGCTATTGCTGCTAAAAATGATTTGAGCTAGGAGTCCCGATTCAGTTAACTTTTGCTGCAAAGCCTGGACAGTCGAGCTGTTTTCTGCTGCTGGTTCCAGACTATAACTGATTTTCCAAGGATTTTGTTCTTTTGGGGATTGGGGTTTAAGCTTGGAAAACTGCTGAGCTAAAGAGGCGATCGCTATTTTATCCCAGCTTTGAGAAAGATATTCCGCCCAATCTAAATCGAGGGTTCCGTCTTGGTAAATTTCGCTGCCTACACCTGTAATTAAATAGTCTGGTGCTAGCAGTTGCTTTTGGGCAATTAATTCGCAAGTTGAAGCATAAGAACGCCCGGTAGCGTAAACCCAACAAATTTGCGATCGCTTTGATTGCAAGCGCTGGTTTAAAACTTGAGTTGCTTCGTCATCTCCGACTAGGGTGTTGTCTAAATCTGTAACTAATAAAAATTTCATTTTGGGAATTATTCAGTAGTCAGTTGTCATCAGTCATTAGTAATTGGGAATCGATCGCTTCCTAAAATAATTTTAACTATTTATAAGAATTTGTTAAACAAAATACATTTATAAGCAAGCTTATCGGTTAACATTGGCCAGATTTAATTTTTAACAAGTGGTGTGAGTGTTGTGGTGAAGAATTCAACCTCCGTTAAAGCTTTTTGGCTGTCTTTCTTGATTTCTGGTGTGGCGGTGCCTTTAGGGGCGAGCTCCGCAACAGCTCAAATTCAGGATACCTCAACTCCCGAAGTTGCGCTAGAAGGTAATGCCCTCCCTGTGGCTAACCCAGCCTCCGCGCTGGCAGCAGTTAAGATTGAGATACCGCAGTTAGCGGCGATAACCGCAGAGACTAACTCAGCAGTCAATCGCCCCGAACCCGAAACAGATACAGCAACAGTCGATCGAACTTTACCCGAAACAGATACAGCAACAGTTGATCGAACTTTACCCGAAACAGATACAGCAACAGTCGATCAAACTTTACCCGAAACAGATACAGCAACAGTTGATCGAACTTTACCCGAAACAGATGCAGCAACAGTCGATCGCCCCGAACCCGAAACAGATACAGCAACAGTCGAGCGAACTTTACCCGAAACAGATGCAGCAACAGTCGATCGTGCAGTAACATCCCCAGAAATAACCGCGACAATTCGCGAATCGCCCCCACAGGAGTTAGAAATTGCCAACTCTCCTGAGTCTCAAAACGTTGCTGAAGCAAGCAAAGTTGCCGATATCAGCAGCGAGACGGGCTCCGCTGATGACCTCAGCATACAAGAAGACGCAGCACAAGTCACCTCTGTTTCCCAACTGTCCGACGTGCGGCCGACAGATTGGGCTTTTGGCGCCTTGCAATCCCTAGTAGAAAGATACGGCTGCATTGCGGGATATCCAGACGGCACATTCCGAGGCAATCGGGCAATGACTCGCTACGAATTTGCCGCCGGATTAAATGCTTGCTTGGATCAAATTACCAAACAAATTAGCGGTTCTACTGGTAATTTAGTCAGCCGACAAGATTTAGCATCTCTGCAAAAACTGCAAGAAGAATTTGCGGCAGAATTAGCTACATTGCGCGGTAGAGTAGATGCTTTAGAAGCTCGAACAGCCGAATTGGAAGCCAACCAATTTTCAACTACTACTAAACTCAACGGATTTGCTTGGTTTAACCTGACTGGAGCTTTTGCAGGCGATCGAGTCCGAATTGAAGCAACAAATGGAAAAGCTGCTCCGCTCGATCGAGTAGCCGGACGCGATCCTGTCACCAACAGACCCATCGTGCAGAAAGTTGACGACCCAGAAATCACTTTCAGCCAGTTAGTTTGGTTGACTCTCACTACTTCCTTTACAGGGAAAGACGAATTGATTACACAGCTAGCTGTAGGTAACGGAAATTCCCCAGCCAATCAGTATACTTCAACAGGTCTGTTCAATACCTTTGGCACTCCTTTTCTCGATCAAACTGCGGGAGTAAACCCCAATGAAGTTGTCCTGAGGGAACTTTCCTATCGGTTCCCGCTTAGCAACAGCTTGCAAGTAGTAGTCGGGCCGAGGATTAATTTCTACCGCTACTTTGACAACAATAGGTTTAACTTTTTCGTGAACGGTGTCAGTAGCTTTGATTCTAACAACAGCCCTTTGTTAACCGCTACCAAACGCGGTGCCGGTGCTTTGGTTTTGTGGGATATCGGCCGCCCATTGAAACTGCGTTTTGGCTATTTGGGCGAGAATACGGAATTTTTGCCGACTTCCGTGTTTAATTCCGCTTCCAATCCGTCTCAAGGCTTGTTTGGCGGCACGAATACGACTACAGCAGAATTAACATTCAGTCCGAGCGATCGGGTTAATTTGCGCTTTCTGTACAGCCGTTCCAACATCCAGCAAATCGGTGGCTTAATTGGATCTCCTAACAGCATGCCGTTGACCGGTGTGGCAGATGACGGTTTCGGCGGCCGCCTGGGAAATGCGACTGCGAATACTTATAGTTTCAATTTCGATTGGTTAGTCACTCCCCGCTTTGGTCTTTTCGGCCGCTACGGCTACGCCGAAACCAATATATTTCCCAAGACTAACCGACCTGACGGCACGATCAAAAATCAATCTTATCAGTTAGGAATTGCATTTCCAGATTTGTTCAAAGAAGGAGCTTTGCTTACGGTGTCATTTGTAGTACCTTTTGACTTTACTGGCGGTCGGAGGTTTCTGGTTTCTGGCGGAGGGAATGGCGGCACGCAGTACGACATTGAGGCAGCTTATTATTTGCCTCTCACCGACCATATTTCGATCGTGCCGGCATTTTATGCGATCGGCAATGCCAATAATTTTGATAACAACCCAACAATTTTTGTGGGCAATTTACGGACGCAGTTTAGTTTTTAACTAAATTAGGGCTGACCTGAACATAATTATATAGCAATCCTCAATTAGTCATAAATTTTTTACCCCATCCCAACCCTCCCGGAACTCGCGGGGAGGAAGTAAGAAATTCACAAATGATTTAGGATTGCTATAGTATTTTTCAGTTGAGTCAGGTACACATTAATAATGGGTAATGGGGTGCAGAGTGTAGATTACCTGACTCAGTTGAAAACTGCTATATGTAAGGTACGCCTGAAACACCTTACCGCCTTCGGGTAGGGTGTCAGATCAAGTCCGGTTGCATCGTCGGGCGTTAAATCCAGTAACAGTAAACAATCACGGATGGATGGTGCCACCGAAATTGATAGAATTCATCTGCGTTAATTTGTGTTGCATCTGCCTGTATCTGCGGTTAAAAAAAGAGAATTTGTTAACCGCAGATGACAATGGATTGACGCTGATCCACGCAGATGAATAGAAGAGAGATAGGAATAATTCCGAGGCTAACAGAATGGATGGTGCCACCGAAATTGATAGAATTCATCTGCATTAATTTGTGTTGCATCTGCCTGTATCTGCGGTTAAAAAAAGAGAATTTGTTAACCGCAGATGACAATGGATTGACGCTGATCCACGCAGATGAATAGAAGAGAGATAGGAATAATTCCGAGGCTAACAGATTTGATATCAAACCACTTGTTGCCTCTCCGGTGTAATACCAAATCCGGTTTAAATACGCCGTTTATTTCTTAGTCAGTCTAGACTCTCACTTCGATTGGGTAGGATCGGTTTCAACCAGTCTGATCAAGGGGTTTTTAAAGCGGATTTGGATAAATACCCATCATATCAAGCATATATCCTGATTAGCGTAGTCCTGATGTCAACGAATTGGAATTTCGATAATAAATTCAGTGCCTTGACCGGGTTCCGAGAGGCACTGCAATTTGCCGTTGTGTTTTTCAACGACAATTTGGTGCGAAATAGATAAACCCAGACCTGTGCCTTTCCCTACGGGTTTTGTGGTAAAAAACGGGTCAAACAAACGCACGATCTGATCTTGGGAAATGCCCGAACCGTTGTCTTTAATCCGAATGCAAATGCACTTGTCTTCAATCGTTTCTGTGTGAATCGTAATAGTAGGACAGGTAGAATTTGCGGTGTCTTGTGCTTGGCTGCTGCTTTCTTCCAAGGCGTCGATCGCATTTGCCAATACATTCATAAATACCTGGTTTAACAGTCCGGGATGACAGTTTATTTCCGGCAGTTCTCCGTATTCTTTAATCACTTTAATGCCCTGCCAGTTGGCCTTGGCTTTCAGCCTGCTGTTCAACATTAACAAGGTACTTTCTAAACCTTCGTGAATGTCGGCAGTCTTGATTTTCGCTTCGTCAGCCCGCGAGAAATTGCGCAGAGTTTGAATAATTTCTACAATCCGTTCGCATCCTGTATGCATCGAATTGAGCAATTTTGGCAGGTCTTCTGCTAGAAATTCTAAGTCTATATCATCGGCTTGTTGCTGAATTTTTGCTGGGGAATTTGGGTACTCTTCTCGATAGGCTTGCACGATTTCTAACAAGTCGAGAACGTAGCCTCGGACGTGGCAGAGGTTGCCAGCGACAAAGCCAACTGGGTTGTTAATTTCGTGGGCAATTCCTGCTAGCACCTGTCCGAGGGAAGACATTTTTTCGGTTTGTACTAACTGCATTTGAGTTTGCTGCAATTCGTGCAAAGCTGTTTGCAGTTCTTGGGATTTTTGGTGGTCGCGAGCGGCGGCGGCGGCCCGTTCTTCCTCGACTCCGATCGCCCCAGCAATAATTCCGATCAGCTTGCAGTCGGCTTCTGTGGGCGCGATCGGGTCGGTGTAGAGAACGCACATCGCACCCACGTAATTGTCGCCCTGGCGCACTGCTTGTCCCAGATAGCTTCGCAGTTGGTAGCGGATGACAGCGGGATCGATTTGGCCGTAGATCGTGTTGTGCAAGTCAGGAATGGCGACAGCCCGATCGCTTCCTTTCCTGCATACGTCGGTGCAGATGTGGCCCTCGGCGCCATCAACCAGCGGGTAGTCCGGCGGCACTTGCCAAGTCCCGATCGCGCGCAGCAGACCGTCACAGACGCGGCTGTAGATGGCGCAGCTTCCCCCCAAAAGCTCCCCGGCTAAAGATGTCAGGCGCTGGATGTTGTCAGCGGCGTCAGTGGTGAATCCCAAAAAGCACTCGTTGATTTTGCTGAGGCGGTACTCTGCTTGCTTGCGCGCCGTCATGTCGCGGGAGTTGATCACTATTCCATTCACAGCGGGGTCTGCTAGCAAGTTGATGCCGACGCCTTCGAGAAAACACCAAGAACCGTCAGCGCGCCGGAACCGACCTTCTACGGCGATCGGAACGCCTGGATTTGCGATCAGTTTTTCGCCGTCGGAAATCACCGAGGCAAGGTCGTCAGGGTGGATGGAATCGAGAGCAATTTGACGAGCGAGTTCCTCGGGTTCGTAGCCCAAAACTCTTTCTACAGAAGGGCTTTCGTAAACAATGCGAGCGCTTTCGTCAAGAATAGTAATGATATCGGAACTGTTGAGAATCAGCGATCGCCACTTAGCCTCATTTTGCAACAAAGCTGACTGAGCTTGTTTGCGATCGGTAATATCCTCTACCATTTCCAAAATAAACTGTGGCGTTCCCTGACTGCTGTCGATGACAGAGGCGCTGAGGCGTGCCCACCTGATGCTGCCGTCTTGGCGGAGGTAGCGCTTCTCGATTTGGTAAGCTTCGCATTCGCTGGCGGCCAACTGTTGGCGCAACTCGCGATCGGCTTGTACGTCTTCCGGGTGCGCGCATTCCTCGAGATCCATACCCCGCAGTTGGGCTTCCGAGAGCCCCAGCATAGCTTGAAATGCCGGATTAGTGGCGATCGCCATACCTTCGAGGGTAGCGACTACCATGCCGATGGCAGCGCGTTCAAAAATTGCCCGAAACCGCTGTTCGCTATCTCGCAAAGCTGCATCCGCTTCGACTTCCTGGGTGATGTCCCGCCCCGCCACTGCCAAACCTTTGCGCGAACCGTCGGGGTTGAACAGCGGCACTTTCCGCACTTCAAACAAATTGCTGCCGCCTGTGGGCAAGGGGACACTTTGGCGGCTGGAGGTGAGAGTGCCTGCTTGCCAGGTTGTTTCGTCGGTTTCCTGCCAAGTTAGCAGGATTTTTCTGACTCTCGGATCGGCGGCGGCAGCGAGTTCGGCAGTAGTTTTGCCCTGGTAGTCTGCTGTTTCCCAGCCCAAAAGTTTGAGGGCGTAGTCGTTGGCAATCAGCCAGCGCCCCTCGCTGTCTGTGAGGTTGATCGCGTCCGGCACGGCGTTGATCGCGGTTTTCAGCCAGTATTCTTGATTGCGCAGGGCTGCTTCGGCTTCTTTGCGGGCGACGATTTCGGCGACGGTTCCTTCGTAGTAAAGGAGTTCGCCGCCTTCGTCGCGGACTTCGCGCACGTTTTCCGAGATCCAGGTAGTGCTGCCGTCTTTGCGGCGAACGCAGGACTCAAACTCTTTCAGGGAGCCTATTTTGCTGATTTCTGCAATGAAGCAAGCGCGGCGGGCGCGATCGGCGTAAAGGTTTTGTGCCGAACATTTTGCCATCAGTTCTGACGGGGAATCGTAGCCGTACATTCGGGCGAGTGCCTGGTTGGCGCTGAGGTAGCGCCCGTCTGGGGCGGTTTGAAATATGCCTTCGGTGGCATTTTCAAAGATGCTGCGGTATTTTGCCTCAGCTTGTTTGAGGGCTTCTTCTGCTTGGAAGCGATCGGTGATATCCGATTGGACGCCGATGAAGTGGGTGACGATCCCGCTGCTGTCGCGCACCGGCGAGATGGCGAGTTCGTTCCAGAAGGGGGTGCCGTCTTTGCGGTAGTTTTTCAGAACTACTTTGCAGTCCCGTTGTTCTTTCATGGCCACACGGATTTCATCGACGGCAGCGCCATCGGTCTCCGGACCTTGCAGGAAGCGGCAGTTCTGCCCGATTATTTCGCTGCGATCGTAGCCTGTAATCCGCTCGAAAGCCAGGTTGCAGTAGACTATGGGCTTGTCCGGCCGGGTAGCGTCCGCGATCGCGATGCCGTTGCTGATTGCTGCCAGCGCGCGATCGTACAGCCGAAATACTTCTTCTATTAAATTCGGTGCATTGCCACCAGTGCGAGTTGGCGATAGCGTTTCAGAAGGAATGCTTATATCGATCTGCATGAGTTTCTATAGAAGATTGAGTTTATTTTCGATCCAGACTGGCAGCAGACCCTAGATTTTAACAGAATTGCCCTGTTTTGCCAAGGCAGAAGTTAGAAGGCTATCATGCAGAATTTTGGCTGTAAATTCTACCTAAAAAAAATCTGACCTCCATCATTTTTTTTCCTTCTGCCTTGTGCCTTGTGCCTTGTGCCTTCAAATGAATCCTCATTGTTAATTTATAATAACTGTTGCCGCAATAACTCTATCTTTGGTATGGTTTACTTGGCCGGGTTTAGGCAGCTTACAGGTTCGCGCATTTATTTTTTCACTTAAATCAAAATTATAGAGCCTCCGCCTCTGTTGAAATATTTTAAATTAAAGACTTTTGTATTAAATGATTCAAACTCTTCTAAAAAAAAAGCGTCAAAAAATTAATTTTTAACGAGCGCAGCAAGTTCTGAAATATCGTCGATCGCGAAAGTCGGTTCTAGGGCCAGACACTGAGCGCGATCGCCATATCCGTAAGCCGCCCAACAAACATCTATCTCAGCATTTTTAGCAAACAGCAAATCAACCCCTGTATCGCCAACCATTAAAACTTGACTGTTATCCAATCCCGGGAACAGCGGTTTAATAATCGAGTGAAAAACAGCCGGATCAGGTTTCGGAATTATTTGTCCGTTATCACCTAAGATTAAATCAAAAAAACTGTGGATTATCATTTTTTTGAGTAACAAATTAACAAAACTCACCTGTTTGTTGCTGAAAACTCCCAGGCTCAATCCCGACTTGCTCACCAACTGCAAGATTTGCTTTGTCCCGGGAAATAAATCTACCTGCTTTTCACCTTCAGTCCGATAATAAGAGCGGTAAGTTTCAACCCATTCGGGAATGGCGCTGTCCTCGATCGCCGGATGCAGGATTTTAAAAGTATTTGGTAAATTGATGCCGATCGTACCTATAATAGTATCAGCAGCAGGCGGGATAATATTGAAATTTTCAAAGGTTTTGGTAAAGCAATATATAATAGCTTTGTGAGTAATTGCCAAAGTGCCGTCGAAGTCAAAAATAATTAACTTGTACTGACTCATATTCCTAAACTTTTCTAGATAACAACCCGAGCTTTCCCATTACATAATAGCATTATTAATCTCTCCTTCACCAATTATAACTATAATTTTTAAATTTTCAAGAAGTCAACATAAGTGTCACCGAAAAACCAGAAATTCTAACAACAGATTTCCCAGACCACACTCAATTACCAGACTCGGACGGTACTTTTGGAAAATTTTTTCAAGAACACCCTCAAAGCATCCTGTTAACAACATCAATTCGACGGATTTTAGAGCAAGTTCATCCCGAGGGGCAATACTGCATCGGTCAACATTCCGGTATTTATTGGCGGGTGCCCGGACCCCCGGAACCCTAGAAAGAGGAGCCGAAGCACCTGATTGGTTTTACGTGCCCGACGTGCCGCCAACTCTTGACGGAAGTCTTCGCCGCTCCTATGTAATGTGGCGGGAATTAATGCCGCCTCTAATTGTACTTGAATTTGTGTCTGGCGATGGCAGTGAAGAAAGAGATAGGACTCCTCGCCAGGGCAAATTCTGGATTTACGAGCGCATAATTAGACCTGCTTTTTACGGCATTTATGAAGTCAAAAAGGCACAAGTTGAAGTGTATCATTTGGTAGAGGATCGCTTTGAGTTAGTCCCACACAATCAGCGCGGACATTACCCGATCGCACAAATAGGAGTGGAATTAGGCATTTGGCAAGGGGTTTATCAGGGTGTAGAACTGCCTTGGCTGCGCTGGTGGGATACCTCCGGGAATTTGCTGCCGGCGGCCGAGGAACGGGCCGAACAAGCCGAATTGGCTGCTGAAAGAGAACGACAAAGGCGCATAGAAGCTGAGTTGCGAATTCAAGCTTTAGAAGCGCGTTTGCGAGAGTTAGAAGGCGAGTAATACAATTTTAGATTTTAGATTTTAGATTGGCGATGACTGGTGATTATCGGGGTTGGGATCTTCATCGAAATTTCTGGGTTTGAAACCCCGTGCTTCTAGCACGGCTTTACAGATTAATTTGCGGAGCGCCACGAATTGTAAGACAAAAACTTACAATCTGTAGGCGCTGCATTTTGGCACAATCGCTTGCTTGTTTTTAGATCGTGCAAACTAATTGTTTTTCGGTGTGGGTCTTTCTTTGTTGGCGACTCTTGCCAACCCCCAACATAACAGAACCCATATTTAGGGTGTTTAACGATTGAACCGCGCTTAAATTCTGCACTTAAAGTTCCGCCGTACCGAGAGCGGACATGACCAGTGGAATGCTGCAAACGATGGAGCTGTCTGCGATGAAACTCCAAAGGGATTACTTCTATTACCTTGGTGTTATCGGGCTGGATATGTCCTCCGATATACCAATTAGCTAATACCCAAGAGTCAACGCAATGAGCCTCAAACAAGTTTGACAGCTTTTGTTTAGACTTGAGGAGTCCTAAATCTTGACGCATTTTACAGGTGTCAAAGCCCTGCCTAATTTCCAGGTGAGCAATTTTCTCAATTTCCGAGTAGAACCATCGTTTACCTACCTCCAGAGGACTAAAACTTGTATTCCATTTATTAGCTCCCTTCCAGGTTTTTGCTTTAACGTCTTCTACAACAAATGTCGATATCGGAAACATCAAAGTCAACCATTTGGCAATCCTTAATTTCCACTGCCATCTCGCTTTAGTCGATGGGGGGATGCGATTTTTATTGACCGAGCGATTAGTTCGGTTTTGACGGCAGGGAGTATTGCGAAACCGCCTACCACGTCGCATATTTCGTCTGACCTCAACGCGATCTTTTACCCAATCAATTGCATGGGTTTGGATGTTTAAGTAGGTATGCGTTCTGGATTTAACGGTAAATCCTTCGCGCTTACTACCTGGGTCAATGCCAACTGCAATTGGTTGATAGTTGTGGCTTAAAGGTTTTGCATTCAGTCGAACACAAAATACTCCTTTTTTAAAAAACGGCGTAGCTTTGCCCCATTCGATCCAACGTCTAGCCCGAGCAGGGGTAGTTGGCATCAGGGGACGGTTATTGCTGCCTACAACTGGTACAAACATTGACGGTAAGTCCTATTTCTAGGTGTATATTTCCCTTCGCCACTGACCACCAGAGAGGTTAAAAACTAGGGAGGCATTCTTAACGTCTTGCGGGATACCACTCCCAGGCAGTTCAGTAATTGGCTAGACACTTTTTTAGTCCTGAATTAAGAAGGTGGTGAGTCTTCCTCTTTTCAAGCCCCACGCCTTCAGGCTGGGGTTAGTGACAAGTCATTCGCAATTCTTCAATTATTCAATCAAAAATCTAAATTCGCATAAGTCGCAAATTCCGGTAGGGACACGGCAATTCACATGGGTGTCAACTTAACGTCAAATCTAGTCTCAGTATTCTGTCTGACTCCACAGTCTTTCCGATCCCCCCTAAACCCCCCGCGTCCGGGTGGGACAAGAGCATTCTTGCGTCCCCCGGAGGCGGGGAATGCGAGGGGGAGCCAGACTCAGCTACAAGCGAGATTTCTGAGCTGTTTTAGGCGATTGTTGACACCAACGGGCTATTCAGTGTCCCTAGGAATATCACACGCTGTAAAAACCCGATCGGCTAGCAGCCTCCTCAGAAACGATATCAACATTCATCGGTCAAGAGCGAAAATTTGCGTATATTAACTTAAGTATTGCATCACTTTTTGTGTAAGTCCTATGGCACTAATTGTTCAGAAATATGGCGGCACCTCGGTTGGTACAGTCTCGCGCATTCTGGAAGTAGCCCGACGAGTTGTAAAAACAGCACAGCTCGGCAACTCTCTCGTTGTCGTACTTTCGGCAATGGGCAAAACCACCGACGGTTTAGTTAAACTCGCTAAGGAAATTTCCCCAAATCCCAACAAGCGGGAAATGGATATGTTGCTTTCCACTGGGGAACAAGTCTCGATCGCACTTTTGAGCATGGCTTTGCAGGAAATGGGACAGCCCGCAATTTCCCTCACCGGCGCCCAAGTTGGCATTGTCACCGAAGCCGCCCACACTCGCGCCCGGATTTTGCGAATTGACCCAAATCGGCTCGAAACCCAGTTAAAAAGCGGTAAAGTCGTTGTGGTTGCGGGCTTCCAAGGTATCGCCGATGCCGGAGAATTGGAAATTACCACCTTGGGGCGTGGCGGTTCCGACACAACAGCAGTTGCCCTCGCCGCAGCGCTGCGGGCCGACAGGTGCGAAATTTATACCGACGTGCCCGGAATTTTGACTACAGATCCGCGCTTGGTTGCCGACGCCCAATTGATGGATGAAATCACTTGTGACGAAATGCTGGAATTGGCGAGTTTGGGCGCAAAAGTCCTACACCCGCGCGCGGTAGAAATTGCCAAGAATTACGGCGTGCCGCTGGTAGTGCTTTCTAGCTGGAGTGACGCCCCGGGTACGCGGGTAGTGTCGCCACCCCCGCAACCTCGGCCTTTGGAGGGCTTGGAGCTCGCAAAAGCGGTGGATGCGGTGGAATTTGACTTAGATCAGGCGGGGGTGTCGCTACTGCGTTTGCCCGATCGCCCGGGAGTAGCAGCGCGGTTATTCGGTGCGATCGCCCAACAAAACCTCGATGTAGACTTAATTATCCAGTCAATTCATGAAGGAAATACTAACGATATCGCCTTCACCGTCACGCGAAAATCTCTCCAACAAGCCACCGCCGTTGCAGATGCAATTATCCCCGCCCTCGGCAAGAATTCTCGCCCAGAATTGGGAGAACCAGAAGTGAAAGCAATAGAGCGGCCCATAGCTAAAGTTAGCATTGCGGGTGCGGGAATGATCGGTCGTCCGAGGGTAGCGGCGCAGATGTTTAAAACTTTAGCGGATGCGGGAATTAACATTCAAATGATTTCTACATCCGAAGTGAAAGTTAGTTGTGCGATCGATGCTGAAGATTGCGATCGGGCCGTTACCGAACTCTGCAAAGCTTTTGATGTCGCCAACTCCCCTATTGGGCTGCATTCATCATCCCACAAACCGCCCGCAGTCCGCGCCGTTGCGTTGGATCTCAATCAAGCGCGTCTAGCAATTCGCCAATTGCCCGATCGACCCGGAGTAGCAGCAAAACTGTTCGGACTTTTAGCCGAGGAAAATATCAGCGTAGACACGATCATTCAGTCGCAGCGCTGCCACAATATCGACGGCATATTAACTCGCGACATTGCATTTACCGTAGCACAAATTGACGCCGAAGCTGCTAAGAACACCCTAGAAAAAGCCGCCCCAGAATTCGGATGGGGCGAAGTAGCAGTCGATACAGAAATTGCCAAAGTTAGCGTAGTCGGTTCCGGGATGGTAGCGAATCCGGGAGTAGCGGCAAGGATGTTTGAAGCGCTTTCCCGGCAGCAAATTAACATTCAAATGATTGCAACTTCCGAGATTAAAATTAGCTGCGTTGTGGATGAGGAACAAGGCGTAACTGCTTTGAAGGCAATTCACGCAGCCTTTGAACTTGCCGGCACTGAAAAAATCCAAGTTCCCGCCTAATACTTGTTTGTGGTAAGGATGAATAGTCCTCATAATGTAGGGTGGGCCTTGCCCACCTTACCGAATTGCACAGCATTAGGCTGTGTTAGCCTAAAATGTGCGATCGACTTAAGGAATTTAATCTTATGACTGTCGCCAAGGAACAGATTACTGGTAGCAGTAGCAATAGCGGTTTATTGAATTTCCGAATCACGGTCGAACGTCTGATCCAACTTTTAGATTTACAAGCAGAGGATGAGTAGGGAATTTTAAGACCAACTGAGTATGCTTTTAGGACAGCGATGAAATTGGTTGTTGAGGCCTAGGATAGTATGGGCAACAGTTTTCCCAAAGCCTCAAAGATACTTCCAAGTAAGAAAGGTAGTATTCGGCTTGCTTGGGAAAATACAAATTCCGATGGGGCAGTACGCTTGGTCTGCCCGATTAATGCCGATAAAAAATCTTATATTTATCATGAGAGTGGGAAACATGGCTCGAAAGATATTACTTCAGCAGCAACCTTAGTTTATTGGCTAGAGTGGTTTAAGAAGGTATGACAGATAAATATTCTCAAAGTGAATCAGAGTTTGAGCCTTAATGTAGGCGGAATCAGTGCGACAGAAGGCTGTTGAGGTGTGGGTCAGAGATATAGCTAACCCGTATTTGGTATCATTCCTGGGATTATGATACCTCTTGTTTAATCCGCTTACTCCCGATCGCATTTCATGGCATTAAGCCAACTCCGTGTCGCTAAACTTCGATTTTGTCAAGCTTCTCTGGCTATCGGTGGCCCTGAACCTATGCTTGATGTTGTGAAAGAAACGATGGAAGGTAAGTGCGATCGATTCGCCTATCCCGATCCGTTGTTCCCCCTTAATAATTAGGAGATTTTCTTGAGATGAAGCTTGCAAATTCGCTTTTAGCAGTGGCAGTGGCGATCGCCTCTTTCGGTATTACCATTAGCGCCAAAGCAGACACGGTGAAGGCCCGCTGCGATGTGTATCCAAAAGGAGAAGATCGCGCCACGTCTTCCGCTTCCTGTACCTTTTCGCAACGGCAGGGTGCCGTTAGCATCGAACTAGAAAATGGTAGCCACTATTACCTAACCCCTGTGGGCAATCAACCAGGCAATTATCGCGACCAAAATGGTCGTGCCGTCTATCGGCAGTCTGGACTCGGCGACAAGGGGCAAATTTATCGCCTCACCAATGAATCGATCTACGTCTACTGGGATACCGCTTCCTCTAATCAGTCCACTCAACCTTCACCCAGCCAACCATCGGGGACTCCTGTCACGGAAATGACTACCCGCAATGCCAACGAGATTGCGGTGCGGATTACAGAAGGAGAGTTCAACTTCTCTGGTGTTTTGACGCGCACATCGGGCAATAAATTTAGTGGTTCCGATGGACGGGTTCGGGTCATGTACGATCGCGGTGCTGGACGGGTGGTAATCATCAACGAGGCAACTGGAACAGAGCTCTACAACTATCAATACACTGACGTGAACGAAGGTAGTTTGTAAGGTGGGGTCGTGTTCTAGGTTAAAGCTTTTCTGGCTTAGCTCTCCGACTTTTTCAAAAAGGTTGGAGGGCGGACGCGGGGAGAAGTTCCGTTTAAAAGGGCAAGCTGTATATATTTTTCAGTTTTTCTTTGTGGTTCATTTGGCTCATTTGACAATAAATTTTGACTTAATATTTCTTGCGCGATCGCCTCCACCAGCGGTACACAAACCGAATTCCCAATTTGCTTGTAACTTTCTCCTGCACTAGGATAACTTTTAAAATCCTCAGGAAAACCCATAAGACGGTAACATTCCTTCAGCGTCAACTTTCTCACCATATCTTGCTCAGGAATGTAGATAAAAAACCTGCCCGATGTTTCTTGCGAAGGAATTGTCGGATGCACTCCATCTACCGAATAAATGCGATTAGGCTGTCTGTGAACTCTCGATAAATGTTCTGTATTCGGCCTCACGCCAGTTTTCCAAGTACCTTTATTTCTGTAACCTACAAACAAAAGTCCCGAATCTTGCTTTCTCGGAGCCTCAATTAAAGTATACTCGGATTTATCCAATATTTCAAAATCCCCTGTCTCGTCTAGAAATTCCCTGAGTTTTGGAGTCAACTGGGTTTTAAGCCGAGAAAAGTTGAAGGGTTTACCTTTAGTTGCAATAATAAATATTCTTTCACGATGTTGAGGAATTCCAAAGTCTTTAGCATTCAGCATTTTGTAATTCACGCTGTATCCCAAATCTTCAAGACTGGCAATAATTACTTTTAAGGTATTTCCCTTGTCGTGATGGATTAAGTGCTTGACATTTTCGAGAACGATAACTTTAGGCTGCTTGATTTTGATAATTTTACAAATATCGAAAAATAGCGTGCCTCTAGTATCCTCAAAACCGAGCTTTTTGCCGCAGATGCTAAAAGGTTGGCACGGAAACCCCGCGACTAAAATATCAAAGTCTGCTAAATCGGCGGGATTGATGTTACTGATGTCGGCAAAAGGAACCTCACCGAAATTTACAGTGTAAACTTCTCGGCATTTGCTGTTAATTTCGCAGGAAAAAACGCATTCAAAGCCAATTTTCTCAAAACCTTGTCTGAAGCCTCCTATTCCCGAAAACAAATCTATAAATTTCATCTATAATTTAATATAAAACATTTCTCACCCCAATCATAACATATTTGGTTTATATCTCTTCTTTCACTCTGCGTTATCTGCGCCTGCGTAGCGGTTCATTCTATCAATTTTAACAAGTGTTGCTACAGTCCTCAATCTTATACCAATCATTAAAAGTCGCAGAAGCCTGAACCGGACTTAGCCTGGGCTGTGTCCCCACAGATATCGCGTAGAATGTCGATCGCCCAAAACTTTCCCCCGGATTCAACCAACCAACCTGCCAAACTTGTCCCGCAGCCGACTAAACTAGAAATAGCAAAACAAAATACAGCTATTGTTTACTTCGTTTTACCAACCATGAGTCAAACCTTGGAAAACCTCACCGCAATCGATGACAAGCTATCCAAACGCCACCTAGACCTCGATCCCGGCGGCTACTTCATCATCTATCTCGATCGCGAAACCAGCTTAATCTGTGCCAAACATTTTACCAACATCATCGACGATCGAGGCCTCGCCGTCGATCCCGAAACTGGTAAACCCATCCCCGCCCGTGGCAAAGTAGAACGCACCCAATCCACACTTTTTACTGGCAGAACCGCCAAAGAACTTTGTGTCAAAATTCTAGAAGAAACCCGCCCCAGCCCGGTGACAATGTTAGATCACGCGGCTTATCTGGGACGGGAATTTGTACGGGCAGAGATTGCATTGTTGAGCGATCGAGAATACGTTCAAGATTAGTGCAGCCCTGCCATATTTTCTTGACAAAACGGCAACCGATCGGATGCAAGCAGCGCCGATTACGAAAAACCTTGATACCAGAAATAAGTCACCATCGGAATCACTGTCGCCAATACCAACAGCACAACCACAACAACTGTGGCATTGCCTTGGTCTGTTTCTTCAGCTTTTTTAAACGTGCCTTCAACTTGAATGTTGTCAACAACTTCAGGAGCACCCGGATCCGGTTCGCCCGACAAAACAGTTGCAATGCGCGTACTTGCAGCCGCAAATGCCTCGTTGTATTTATTGCCTTCCCGCAGCGGCACTTGCACGGTTTCCCCAGCCACACTCTGGGCAATTTCATCGGTTAGCAGGGATTTCACCCCTTCGCCGGTCCGAATTGCCGCACTGTTGGTAACAGTGTCGAGAACGAGTAAAATTTGGTTAGTCTGGTCTTCTTTTGTCGGAAACCACTGTTCAAACAGTTGGTCGGTGAAAGTGGCAGTCGTTTCGCCGTAGTCTAAGCGGTGAAAGGTGACAAACCTGACTTGTTTCCCTGTTTGGTTTTCCAGGTTGTCGAGCACGCTGCTGATATTGCTTTCGCTGCTGCGGCTGAGCACGTCGCCTTTGTCGAACACCCAAGTTCGATCGCCCGCCGACAACAGCGGCATTTCGTACACGCCAGTCGCAAATGCCGGCAATACCGCCATCTGGGATGCGATCAAGGCGATCGCGATCGCCGCCGCCAAAGGTTGGAGATATTTTCTCCAACTAAGTAATTGCTTCGGGAGTCTAGTCATGAGGTTAACCGTAAAACTGACTTTTTTCCAAAAATACTATAGAAACCCCCGTAAAATTCATTTTATGCAGGGCAATATTTACAATTAGCCCGCCAGTGGAACTCCCCACCCGATTATTTTAGGATTCTAACTATGGAACCAGCAGACACTTATAAAGGTTGGATTATTCAATCCCAGAAAGTCTTCTACGTCGAGGTTTGGGATAGCCGCGGCAACCGCCACGTCGCCGTCCAAAATGCCAAGACAGAGGAGGAAGCTTTGGAATTGGCCAAAAAGTGGATTGACAAATATGAGTCAAAACCCGGAAGAATGTCGATCGACGTACCCCATCCTTTCGGAGACATGATCGATATGCCATTTTAACTCAACTGTTGACTGTTGACTGTTGACTGTTGACTGTTGACTGTTGACTGTTGACTGTTGACATTACAGCTTGTAGGGTGCTCGGCGCTAGAGACAAAACCTCTTCAAATCGAGAAATTAGAGGAAGGGACACACCCAAAGACTATGCCTGTTGCGTCCCGGAGTACATTTGTCATGAGATACAATTACGAAATTCCTCGCAATTTCCGCGTATTTTCTACCAAACTCCGAGCGAATTCGTCGAACCTTTCAGACAGTTTTTCATCCAACAATTTACCATCAGGACTAAAAGCTTTCCAAGCTTGTCCGATCGCAATTTGTTCGGGAATTACCCAAGCGTGCACCCATCTCAAAATCACGCGCAAATCGTTGAGTGCGTTGCTGTTAACTTGCCCTCCCAAAACGCTAATCGCACCCGCAACCTTCCCGTCCAAATGCTCAAAACTCATCAAATCCAGGGCATTCTTGAGAGCACCGCTGACGCTACCGTGATACTCCGGCGTTGCCAAAATCAAGCCGTCGGCTTGCTTAACCGCATTCTGCAGCTTCTCCACATCCGGGTAATCGATATAATTATCCTCGCCGTCGCAGAAGGGCAGCTTGAGCGATCGCAAATCCAATATTTCAACTTCCGCGCCTAGGGCCTCGGCCCGTTCTGCTACCACCTTCAACGCTAACTGGCTGTAAGACCCAGCCCGCAAACTTCCACCAAGGCCGACAATTTTTACCATAAAACTTAAACACAATAACTGCTTGACTAAAACGTACTCATTACGAGTATGATTAAGATAGCAAGTTCGATCGGCACCTGTCAAGTAAACTACCCCACGCATAGAAGGCGCGGGCTTTCAGTAGCCACGATTTGGTCTGCAATGCTGCAAAACAATACCGAACCTCCGAGCGGATTTACTGCCCCTCGAAGAACAGAAATATTCATCGCACCATTCAAATCTGAATCACCAGGGCAGCCCCAATGCCCACTTTTAAAGCTCTTACTACTTCTGTAGGATTTACCGCTAACAGGGTGACAACTCCCACCGTCAACCGCTTTTAGCGGTCTGACGGGGGCTTCTCAAATTCACAAATGAGAGTTCTTGTCTCACAGGCTGTCTACTGACTAAGCCTCCACAAGCAGCAAACGGTTGTCCTACCGTCCGTTTAAGTATGTTCAGTGAAGCGTTTAAATCTCTGTCCAAACAAACCGAACAATTGGGGTAATTATGAATACGAACAGACAGGTCTTTAACAACTCTTTCTTCACAATTAAAACACTCAATACTAGTGCCTTTAGCATCAACTTCTTGGGTATGTTTACCGCGTCTTACCGCTACTGATTGCAATATATTCAAGAACGTCCGCCATGCAACATCGAGTATTGATTTAGCTAATCTGGTTCTAGCTAGACCCTTGATATTCAATTTCTCGAATCCAATCAGATCGTAAGTTGTACATAAATAATGAGCTACAGAATAATGAAAATCTTTACGTTGACGGGCAACATGCAGATGCAACCTAGCCACTTTATTCGCTTGTTTTTGATAGTTGTTAGACCCCTTGGACTGTCTGGCTAACTTGCGTTGTCTCCGTGCTAGAACAGATTGAGCCTTGCGGTAGAACTGAGGAACGGCAATTGCTTCAGCGTCACTACTCGTTAGAAACTTTTCTAATCCAACATCAATTCCCACCGCCGATTTAATTTTATCAACAGGTAAGGAAGTCGGTACTGTGTTATCTTCAAGTGCGAAACTTACATACCAACCATCAGCTTTGCTAACGATTGTTGCTTGTTTAATATCGAAACCGTCGGGTATCGGACGGTGCAAGACTACGGGAATCTCACCAATTTTAGATAGCTTTAAAGTGCTACTAGTTAAGTGCGCTCCGGCTTTGGCAGAATTGACTCTTGGAAATGTAACCGAACAAACATCACCCTGTTTCTTAAACCTGGGTTTACCGCCTCTCTTACCGCTTTTATCGGGGACTAACCATTGTTTCCAAGCCTTATCCAACCGCATTGAATTTTGCTGTTGGCAGTCAGCATAAATATCTTTATATTCAGGAAATAATGATTTTGTTTCCTTTTAATTGGCAGCTTGTGAATAGTAATCAACTCGTGCAGGAATCTCACCAATTGGCTCACTTATCAGACTGCATCTATCGATTGAAGAGCGGGTGCGACGAAGGTAATCTAATCTTTGTCCAAGAGCATAGTTCCAAGGCCGACGCAACAATTCACCCCAGTGGCTCAAAGTCGCCGCCTGTTCTTGGTTTGGTTGCAATCGGTACTGATAAGTGAGTAGCATAGGATTATTATATCATGCTTAGTGCTATGAGCTATAACAAAGGCTACCGTTGCGTATATTAGCTTAATATTCACAATCGTGCTAGTGACAAAGTACCGAAAAAAGGTCATCTACCAAGAAATTCTTTCATAGGCTGCATGAAATCCTTGCCAGCAATGCGTGAAAAGTGGGGTAGCAAGTTAACAGATTTCAACGGTGAACCAGACCACGTTCACAAGGGTCATTGACTTCCCGCCAGATGTCGAGAAAAGCGACGCTTGTCAACAACCTTAAGACCATTTCAAGTCTATTAATTCGCAAGAAATTTGCTGATATTGTTAACCTAATTTACAGTAAACCAGCGTTCTGGACGGGTGCCTATTTCGTTGCCAGTTGTGGCGGCATTACCGTTGAACAAGTTAGAAAATATGTCGAAAACCAGAGTGATATCGCAGAGTAATTGTCCGTTCGTCACCCACCCCACTCACTCTTTGAGCTGTCAAAGTTGTTCGGGGGTGGGATTCCTCACCGACCTGCTATCCCCCTCGCCACCAACCGCGTCTAGCGGTCTGGTGGGAGTACCCCGCAGTGTAGATGGGTAGGGACGGGTGAGTGCTATGTCGCCCGCTAGCGGGAAAACAGACTCGGATCTTTGACAATCGGCTATTTTGAGGAGTCTCTTGAGATGCCAGCGAGAGATCAACCCCTTCAACACCCGCCCTCTTGTTAAAATAAATAAAGGTAGCAAACCAAAAGCGGTCAATCTTGGCACTCTTCAACCTTGGGCAAAGCAATATGAAAAATTCTTGGAAACAGGCATGGCTGGGGCATCTAGCTGTAAACAAAGACAAATCGATCCCGCAGAATCCTAAAAAATCAATTCCAGGACGGAATCTTTGGCGCATCCTGGGCAGTTTGGTGATTTCTCAAGGAATATTGCTCTCGACCCCGGTTATTGCCGAGAGCACGCCAAACAGCATGAGTTACAGCCAACTGATCGAGAACATAGAAAAAGGGCAAGTCAATAGAATCGAAGTAGACGAAACTCAAAGAACTGCCAAAGTTACGCTAAAAAATCAAAAAAGCGGTCAGGCCCAATCAGTTACTCTCTTCGACTACAACAACCGAGAACTGTACTCGCAAATCCGCGCCAAAAAGATTGACTTTGAAGTCAAACAAACAGCCGACAACGCCGCGGCAGTCAGTTTAGTAGTAAACTTGCTAGTAATTTTTGCTGTGTTGGCAGTGTTGATGGCAATCCTGCGCCGATCGACCCAATCTCAAGGAAATGCCATGAACTTCGGCAAATCCAGAGCCCGTTTCCAAATGGAAGCCAAAACCGGCGTGATGTTCGACGACGTAGCAGGCATCGAAGAAGCTAAAGAAGAACTTCAAGAAGTCGTAACCTTCCTCAAAAAACCCGAACGCTTCAACGCCATCGGCGCCAAAATTCCCAGAGGAGTTCTGTTAATTGGGCCTCCGGGAACCGGCAAAACTATGCTGGCAAAAGCCATCGCAGGCGAAGCAGCCGTCCCCTTCTTCAGCATCTCGGGTTCGGAATTTGTCGAAATGTTTGTCGGAGTCGGCGCCTCCCGCGTCCGCGACTTGTTCCGCAAAGCTAAAGAAAATTCGCCCTGCATCGTCTTCATCGACGAAATAGACGCCGTAGGAAGGCAGCGCGGCGCTGGTATCGGCGGCGGCAACGACGAACGCGAACAAACTCTCAACCAGTTGCTGACAGAAATGGACGGCTTTGAGGGTAACAGCGGCGTGATTGTGATTGCAGCTACCAACCGCCCCGACGTGCTCGATACCGCCCTGCTGCGGCCCGGCAGGTTCGATCGGCAAGTAACGGTAGATTTGCCGAGTTACAAAGGGCGTTTAGGGATTTTGCAAGTTCACGCGCGCAACAAAAAACTCGACCCAGAAGTTGCCCTAGACACGATCGCCCGCCGCACTCCCGGCTTTTCCGGCGCCGACTTGGCAAACTTGCTCAACGAAGCAGCAATTCTCACCGCGAGGCGTCGTAAAGACACGATTACTAACTTAGAAGTTCACGACGCGATCGACCGGATCACGATCGGGCTTACACTTAATCCGCTGCTCGACAGCAAGAAAAAGTGGATGGTAGCATACCACGAAATCGGACACGCCTTAGTCGGGACGATGCTCAAAAATACTGACCCAATAGATAAAGTGACGATTATCCCCCGTTCCGGCGGCATCGCAGGCTTTGTTAGCTATGTGTACGACGACGAAATGATCGACAGCGAAGGTTTGATGAGTCGGGCTTGGCTGTTAAGCCGGATTACTGTAGCTTTGGGGGGAAGGGCGGCGGAGGCTGAAATTTACGGCGATGCCGAAGTAACTCTGGGTGCCAGCGACGATATCAAACAAGTCAGCAGCCTAGCTAGGAAGATGGTAACGCTTTATGGAATGTCGGATTTGGGGCCTGTGGCTTTAGAAAGTCAGAATAATGAGGTGTTTTTGGGGCAGAGCTGGAATTCGCGATCGGAGTATTCTGAAGACATGGCAATCAAGATCGATCGGCAAGTTCGGGAAATTGCCTTTGACTGCTACGAAGAAGCTCGCCGGATTATCCGCGAAAACCGCGCTTTGGTAGACAAACTTGTCGAAGCGCTGTTGGATGAAGAAACGATCGAGGGCGACGAATTCCGCCAAATTGTCGAGCGGTACACCGAGTTGACAAAAAAAGAGTTGGCCCCAACGTAAAGAGTCATTAGTCATTAGTCATTAGTCATTAGTTATTCAAGTTTGTAGTGAGGACTTTCTTCCTCATTCAAGGGAAAAATAAGGAGTTTAGTCCTTACTACAAACCAACAAAAATGACTACTAACTAATGACCAATTAAGATTGTTGCGAGTACATTTCCCGCAATACCAAAGCCGGGTCTACCCAGCGACCGTCGTACTTCAATCCCCAGTGCAGGTGAGGGCCGGTCGTGCGCCCGGTCATCCCAACTCTGGCAATTCTCGCACCGGCCGGCACAGCTTGACCCTGCCAAATTTGCAGCCCGCCTTCGCGATCGATATAATAACGCCCGCCGTTAGCGGTTTCCACCCGACCTCTGAGGTGACAGTAGATGTGTTCCCAATTTCCCGATCGCACCACCATACCAGTGCCGCACCGGCCATCTTCCCAAACTTCCACAATTTGCCCGCCCCACCAATTGCGGATATAGCTGCCTTCCGGGGCGGCCAAGTCCAAACCGTAATGAAAATCTCCGCCACGGGGGCCGAAGGCGGAACTGTAGGCTTCAAAATTTTCGACAGGAAAAGAAGCTTCTTGCCACAAATTACCAGTCGCTACTCTGCTTGGTAAGCCTGACTGAGCTTGGACTACCTGCTGCTGTAAATAAGGGCTGATCAAAACAATGCCGATCGAAAGTGCCAGCAGCAGCATCTGTCTGGGACGAAAAAAGCGTTTTCCCGTCAGCGGGCCTCTAGAGTCTTGCACGATTTTTTTCACGGCTGAAAATTGAATGTATTTGCGGGTGTGCGTTGCCCAAGCCAATTCGCTGCAAGATTGCCTCGTCAGCTCTACCCGCCAAACGAATCAGTTGACCAACGTGTATCTTACTGCATACAGAGCAGGTGTCAAGGCTTCGGGTTAAATGCTACGGGTATCCGAAAGTCATTGGGTCCAGGAATTTATGCAGCCCTTGAATTCGATCGAGCTTTTGCTTGACACTATAGTTAGTTCGGGGATTTTGGATGCCGTCTGAAATCTCAAATTCATCACAAACATCAAGCGGCGTGTTATGAACCGTGCTATGATGTTCTGAAACTTAGCCGCCTAACATAGCCGCCTAAGTTTAGAAATACAGGCAAGTGTAAAAATCTAGAAAAAGTCTAGAAAACCAGAACCTTGATAAACCAATAGTTTCAGGAGAAACAACCATGAGAGCCGATAAGCGTCCCCAACCTTGTGATGTAACTGTGTACTCTGACAAAGGCTCCCTAGCCTTGCGCTTCCCCAAGCGCCATAACCCACTGTGGGAACAACTGGACGGTAAACCGCTCAACGGTAAGCCTAAGTGCCTAGGGATAGGCAAGTACGGCTATAGGGACAACCCAGAGGACTGGAAGCGAGCCACTCAATTAGCGATCGCACTCGAAG
>Ga0247770_1000077_pt1 | contig 82624 bp, 67 predicted proteins | sample UWRJL136409B6_FD_179943 | JGI IMG/M metagenome (GOLD analysis project Ga0247770, IMG submission 179943) | Plant litter microbial communities from Arlington Agricultural Research Station in Wisconsin, United States - UWRJ-L136-409B-6 | ecosystem: Environmental > Terrestrial > Plant litter >...
CGGGGGCGCCGCTCGCGACAGCGTGGAGCGCGCCCGCATCATGCGCAACACCAGTGCTCCGCAGCTGGGTCGGCCACTGCACCAGCAACATCTGCACCGTGCCTGCCACCATCGGGACCTTGGGCCCGCTGCTGTGGACGAACTGGCCGTACCAGATCTCGTTCGGCGTGTGGACAATGACCGAGTGCTTTCCGCCGGGATGGAACGGCCTCGAAGCATTCGCCTTCCACCCCGCGACCGGCTGTCCGTCGGGATACACGACGGCGACAATCGGACGCTACCGCTACGTGACCGGGTACAACGTGGCCACGTGCTGTCCGTCGGCGTACACCCTCTCCGCGGTGGCCGAGGGAACCTCGATTGTGGCGGGCGTTTGCGAGCCGTACCACGCCGTGTTCTCGGGCGAGCCCTACCTCGATGTCGCCTTTGGGTTGAACACGGCGTCGGTGCGGACCGTGTCCGCGGGCGCAACCGTGACAACAACGCGGCAATGGAGCACCGAGAGTTTCATCCGCGTGGCGACGGCCACTGCAGCGACGTCCGTTGCAATGTGGCACCCGCAGGTGCGAGTCCTGCTCCCCGCGCCGTCGTCGTCGCCTTCGCCCGGCGGCACCGGCTTCACTGCCTTTGGGCTCGGCACCGTGCTCTCCATCGTGGCTGTCGTAGGGATCGGCGTTAGCGCCCTGGCCATCCTGTGTTGCTGTTGGTACTGCTGTTGTCATGATTCCAGCCGCCCGCCGCTGGACACAACCCAGTACCCCGCCGTGCCCGTGCCACTGCGCAACACCACGGCGCGTGGTCCCCCCCGGCCTCTGACCCCGCACCACTCCATGACCGACGTCTGGCAGCCTGCATCTCTCCCCACATCGCCGAGAAACTGCCAGCACGGACGATCAGCGACATGCTCAGCGACTCGGGCCACCGCCAGCTCTTCTTACAGGTACCAATCAACATGCTGCGCCTGCCGGGACTCGCGCCGTCCGCCCATGACGGTCGCATCCCGCACAAGCACGTACTGCCTGCAGTGCCAGACGCACTGGGCGCGCTGCACAATCGCCAATGTCCCAGATAACTGGAAGTCCGGCCGAGCCGGCGACCCGCTGATGACCGAACTTGCCGCCCGCGCCGTGGAGCAGCACAAGTGCTCGCACGCGCCTGCACCGACACGCGCGCCAGCTCGAACACCCCCCGCCTGTCCAAGGCCCAGCGCATCGAGACGTACTGTCCTGCGTGCCGGTACCACTGGGCATCGACGCCCGACTCCTCCTGTCCCGCCGCGTGGCTGCTCGGCTGTCGCCACGGAAACATGGCCGCGCGGTGCCTCTCCGCGCCGTCTCCAGCCGCTGCAAATCTCAGCACCGGTGTCACTAGTACGGCAAGTGCGTGTTGCGCGTGCCGGGATACGCGGCCGAAAAAATATGCCCAAGCAAGCCCGCACAAGGACGTACTGCACGGCGTGCGCGACGACCTGGAACGCCCGGCCCGACACACAGTGCCCGCCGGAGTGGGGGTTGCTGCGCCCGCGACGCGACTGCGTGCACGCTATGGCGCTGGAGTGCGCAAGCTCCAAGGCCAGAGAAGTGCGGTGCTGTGCGTGCAAGGACGGGAGGAAGCTCTTGGCGCTCGAGGCGCGGTTGGGGGGCTGCTACTGTGCGCCGTGCAAGCAGAGGTGGTGGCGGAGCGTGTTTGATGGAGAGGCCGAGGGGAAAGTCCCGGCGGCCTGGGCGGTGGCGATGAAGGACTTGCCGCTGAGGAAGACGGCCGAGAGCTGTCTGCCGCGGAGACCGGTGACGACGCATCTGATGGAAAAGGAGGGGACCCATGAGAGGATGTTCGACCAGGGCCCTCGGTACGGCCCAGTGAGGTTTGGCGGTTATGACGCCCAGGAGGCTGCTGAGGGTCCGCCGACAGCCCCAGGCAAGGGTAAGATGGGGCTGTTGGATGTGCTGTCTATCACGGTCGAGCCAAGTCCGCCGGTTTCAAAGCCTGATGACTCCGATTATCAAGGGTACGAGGAGAAAGGGCTGCAGAGGAACGGTCCGCGCTTTTCGGTCCCGGTTAATGCGACACCGGGGTCTTCGGTGCGCCAGAAAAGGACGGGGAGCGTGTCGGACTTGCCGGCCACGGGCGGAGTGTCAGCAGAAACAAGACCGCTGTTCTCATCGCCTCGTTTGAGTGAAGCCCAGAAGCGAATTAGAGAGGATCAGAAGGGATTGTGTGTTGGGAGGAAACCAAAGTTCCTAGTCCCTGCGAGTCGATAAGGTAGTCCACACACTTCCTGCAGCGATAATCTGTAATAGCAGTGCCTGGTTTTCTTTTCTCGCGCTATATGTGTACTATTTAGAAGTCTAGCTTTCACAGTCATTATTATACCAAGATAGAACTTGAAGTTTTAGCAGTTAGATGATGTTTACTTCAACAGCCGAACCATAACTATCTACAGAAAGAAAACGACCTAACTACCTAGGGATCCGGAATGATGGGAATTTCTCGACGATCCTACAATTACGATAGGCATGGCTGTCCCTAGTCTTGTTAGTTGAGACAAAACCTAAAGATTCGCCAGCGATAGAAGGAAAGAAGCGTTAACCTTGAAAGCTCCATCCCGTTTCTGTCTTTCGAGGTAGCCGAGGTATCATGCCCTTAAACCTGACTACCTAGTAGGAGACTCGATATTTATCAGCGTGTTAGCAGGGCTTTCAATTTCAGGCCCTCTATATTGTGTTTTGCGGCATTTCGTCCCTGTGACAAAGCAGCGTTGTCCACTGTTTATTTGAACCTGTTGATTTCCACAATCCTCGTCCTGGCTCGGAGCCACTGCTTTCCACTGGTTACTCGAACCCTTTCACCCCTTTTGAGCTGTCGTCGGCCCTTGTGATTTTGTGATTGGGCCTACTTTCTCAGCTCGATGTGCTTCGCACATGATCACCGCCGAAGAAGTTGGAAAGATCAATTCCCGCGTCGGGGCCTCTGGCAAACATGCATCAACCCCTCATATGTTCCCCGGCCCGTCCTCAGTCGACATCGAAAATTCGAGGGACATGGAGCCTTTGCCGGCCGCTGCCAGTGTCCTAGGCGTTGTCGCCTTTATCGGCACCGTCACCGCCGCGGCTTCCTCTTTTATGCGCGACTTTCGGTCGGCACGAAAGGAAATTGTGGCCGTCAAGAAAGAACTCTCGTCACTTCGGGCTTTGCTGGAAATTCTGGCCGACGATTTCGACGACCCGGCTAACACCGTCCTCCCTGAGAGTGTCTTTTTGCGCATCGTTGATATCGCGACCGATTACCGCCGAGTGTTGCACGAGATGGATGATTGCATCCGAATTTAAGAGGGTCAAGACTCAGCTGGGCAAATGCAGGAAAGGATAAAATCGAGAGCTTGCAAAGGGACCTGGAGGCGCACAAGTCAGCTTTGAGTGGTGACGCTGGACCTAGTCTCAGTGTGAGTTCATTCTTGCTGTCTTGCAGTTTGAGTTGCATGAAGACTGACGATGACGAAAGCTTGCTGCTTTGTGAAGTTAAGAATGACACTGAGCAAATCATCAACAACACCTCCGCCATCAAGCAGGACAGATCTCAGATCTAGAGCGACCTGAGGCAGGTTCTCTTCGAGATCCCGCAGCTTCATCTTGCGGTGCAGTCAAGATCTCATCAGCTGGAGAGTGGCCTCGACTCGGAGCCCCATAATCATGTCCTCGAACGCTATCTTTGGGACTTGAAGACGGATGCCGAGACGGTTCTTGGCGACCCTAACCATCTTGAGGACCTCTCTGACGGTGAAAATGAGGGGAATGGGCGGGCTGAAGGCTCCAATGTGAGCGAGCTGTCCTATATTACGGGCCATGATCAACGAGACACGAAGAAGGGCAAAGAAGTGGCTACCTCGCCAATCATTTTCACCAACGGCCAAGGCCGTCGGTATCTCATCCCCATTGACAAATGCAAGACTTGGGCGGTAAGTGGATTCGATTACCCTTTACGCACATTCACTAACTTCCATCTGTTCCAGGACATGTCTAAGCTTATCCAGCAATCATTCGCTCACCGTGATGCCTCCGAGGGTCGGGACATAATCGACGGGAGATACGACCTTCTTGGCCCCAATGGAGGGATTGTCCTCCAGTCGCTTTGGGAAAGTCTTGTCAGCCCCGGCTGACAGGTCACAATGAAGCTGTGGGAGCCCACTGCCACCGACAACAACTCGAAGCTTCCCATTAGATTCAAGGACGCCATCGGCCGCAAATACGGTTTCCCATTTCATAAATGCGCCACCTGGGAGGTATGTCTCGCATGCCCCCGTTTGCCCGTGCTATTTCGGCACTCTCGGCCCAGTTCTTGCTAACTGGCGTACGTTTTCGCTGCAGGGAATGGAATTTCTTATCAGGTAGATGTTTATGAATATCAAAATACTCGGGACCGAAGTTGAAAACGGCCGGAACCACCTTATCGATGGGAATGGTGAAGTAATCCGGCCAGATGTCTGGGACCGCGTCATACAACCAGACATGAGCATCACTATGCATATTCTGCCGTTAAGACGGTCTCTACGGCCGCTTCAACTACCCTCTACGACTAGGTTTCCTCCACCCAACATACGTGCTCCGCCGCCAGAACCTCAGTCACAAGACAAAGGTGGCGTTAAGTCATCGTCCAACATGGCCAAGTCGTCCCGTGGTGAGGGCCGAGACCGAAGGAGACCGAATTTAAAGGGAGAGAGACGCTTAAAACACCAGAATCCTAAAATCAGAAAAGGCCCGTAGGGTAATGGGAAAGGGCGAAGTGAAACTGAGAGGGTTTAGACGAAGCTAGCGAGTTACCTGAGGAATCTTAGATTCACACCCGTCCCAACTCAGCAGGTGAATTTTACATAGGACACTGCCTAAAGCTTATTCTAGATGCCTTAGGATATGATACCGTTAGGCCCAGCAATTTGTTTAGCATGAACCTTCACCTACCCCCATCTATCTTAAACGTTCTTAAATGTAAAAAAAACAATAAACTCGGTTATATCCTCCGTTGGCACCAGGCTGTCGTCGAGCACTGAGCCTGCAGCATTAGGTTGAGCTCTCTCTAGGGTCAGACAGGGACTCGGACAGTACTGGACAAATCCCGGTTTGGCTCTGGCAGCACGACTGTTAATTCTTATTGCGGAGGAGATCGAAAACTTATCCCACTTGGGGTTATTCTAGGCTTCCTTCTGGTTACTGTCCTCCGATTGAGAGGGATTGTGGCATGCCAAGACTTGAAGGATTTGAATGATGATGGGTCGGCCGCCCGATACCAATTCAAGCCTAACAGGGTGTCTTGGCAAAGGCTTAGCAGTGGCGGGGATCACAACTTATCATGGCAGTGCTGGCAGGCAAAAGGACCTAACTTATAATAAATTCACCGTGGGCTGGACCATACTTTGTAAAATACCTACATTTATTTCAGTTTCAGTCAACGTAGCAACCATGCCGGCGCCAACCGTCTACCTCCTCTCCGGCGAGTTCATCGCCCCTGCAATCACCCCATCAACACCCCTGTACCACCTCAGCCAAAGCTTAGACTCTCTCACCCACAAAACCACATCCATAAAGTTCTCCCGCCTTCTCGACAACAACTCTCCTATAACTCCCAACCCCAACCCCATCTACAACCTCGTCCACCCCTTCAACGCCCGCCACCGCACCGACATCCCCTCCACCTTCTTCATAACCCGTGTCTCCTCCGTCCCCAGCCCAACCCAAGGAAACATCAAATTCCTCCCCTCTTCATTCCCCTCCCCGCTCAAAAAGCGCGCAAGGAAATACCTCCTGCCCTTTCACAAACCGACCTTCACGGCGTTGCTGAACGCTGGTTCGACTTCGTCGAGTTCACCGCTCTTTCCCGGTTCGGGTTGTCTGGATGTAGATGGGGAAGTGGGTAGGGCTGAGGGGTCGGGGTCAACATCAAAAACGGGGGAAGAGGGATTGCAGGTGCTTTTCACGGCGAAAGCGAGTCGGCGCGGGAGGGTGTGGCAGTGGCGTGTCCATGGGGCCGATAGCGGGAAGGGAGGACAAGTCGTTGCGAGGGAGGAGGGAGGTGATAGGAAGGAGGAAAGAGGACCGAGGTTGACACTACTTTCAGCGGATGAAATGGCACAAGAGATAAGGGATGCGTTGGTTGCGTTGTGGGTTCTGAGGCTGTGGTGGGGTGTTGCGGAGGAGAAGGACTTTCAGGCGGAAGGTATGTGTTGAGATTTTATTCTGTTTTGGGGGGGATATGTGATGGAATGGAGATCGCTGACATGAGCATTGTTGCTTGCAGTTCTCATGGAGATGACACCGCCCGAGGCGGTGGCGTACAATGGGATGTCGAGGATGACGAAGCGGGTTGGTGCGTTGGGTGCGTTTGCTGCAGTTGGGGCTTGCTGAGGAGGCTGATGAAGCCGTTCGACGAGATGCCGACTACCAGATGGGCCTGGTGCACGGGAGCACGCATATTGGGGTACGGGGTGGCCTTACTACTTTTTATTTGTCAGCTAGTTCTTTTTGAAACAGCCTAGTTGTATGAGACGAATCTGGGCACACGAAATATCCTTTTTCGTTCGTAGCCCTGAACTGGGGTGAGCTGTGTCCTGAGCTTTCCCTGATTCTTCCCTGAGCTAGGGCGATACAGTCCCAGAGGCCCATTTTCAGTCCCCCAGGCTAAAGTTGCCTTTTGATGGAACTTGGATAACGCTCAATCCGTACGGATCGATCTAGTACACTAATCGGCTCACAGCCCTGTCTCGATTCTACTGCAGTGACTAGATGGTCAGGCTAATGCCGTTACGCCGCAATTGCCTTAGGATGAATGATAGAGTCTGCCAGGGCAACATCTTGTCAGCACTACTCCGCATGTATTAGCGCAATTTTTGAGAGTATTGCGGTGTTGGACCTTTGAAAGGTGCTCTGGACTTAGAGAATTAGGTTTAACAGGGACTCAACATCCTAGTCGTATTCTAGGTCGTTGCTGCCAGAACTTGAAGTTTCTAACAATTATGGGTTCTATTATATACGGATTTTCTAGGGTTTGCTTGGTTTTTGATTGCTTCATTAACATCTCATGCCTGCTCGAGGTGGTATTCGAAACACCGCATGGCTGCCAGAACAAACAGATGGGTAGTTTTAAAGATGACGGTGCTTAGGATGGAGTATAATTTAGCTCATCGGGCGTGGTGGACAGCATTCGAACGTTTGGTCTCGTTACCGTCTCTGTTATCGACAACGCTATGAATGGCTCTAAGCCAGTTCACCCACCTCCTACTAGGCCGGACATTCACGCAGCCATGATGACCTTGATGTCACACTGGAGCGAGGGAGTGAGGATGGTGGCAAATATATTGGTATTCTATCTGCTGAATCGAATAAACAGGGTGGGCGATTCCACGCCCTGCTTATACGGTGGGAGGATGGAGGCTTGCCCTCCATCCTTCGGATCCTGCCAACCTTCTTGGGGCCGAATATCACAAGTTCTTCGGAGCTACTGTAACCTAGCGGAGCCTTCAGGGCTTCAAACAGGTTATTGGGGACCATCCTGTTTGCAAGCGTGGTCCAATTAGGCCCTGTTGGGCCGATCATCGAGACCCCTGAGAGCGAAGCTATCAGTGGTTCGCTGAGTGGTCGGTTCGACTCCTGGTGAAGCACCCCCCAGTTTTGTCACACTTACTCTTAGCGTATCCACTGCCTTCTTTGAGAGATCCATGAGTTCTAGATAGGCTTGCCAGGCGAAAAGCGAAGCCACGCTGGCCAAGGCGCTGCTTGCGGCCCATGACTCATCAAAGAACGGGCTCCCAGTGACGACAGCAGCGTAGGCCATGACAAGCGTGTACCAGACGGCCAAGCAGTGCATTGCTAGGCGCACTCGCGCCTGACCCATGGCATTGCTTTTGTAATCTGCGCTGCTGCTACCGTTTCTGTCGCGGCTCGGGCAGATATCGGCCGTCTGAAGTAAAGCTTCGGCCGCGGCCATGACCGGGATAACCAAGAGAAACAGCGCAATGACCTGTCCAAAGCCAATGGAACTTCCCCCGTGGGTATCGTCGCCTGCCGGACCAGGAGCGCCGTCAAACCGCCAGTACCACACCGTCTGCGTCCATGAGAAGATCAGCACGAACAGCAGCCATGGTATGTCGGCAAAGATGCTGGTATTGAGGGCGAGGTACGCCGCCTCGACGTCGACTAGCACGTACAGCAGCTGCTGCAGCAGATGCGAGCACTTGACTCTCCCGGCCCATTTCTGCCGTTCTTCCCGCATGTCCTCGTAGCTATCAAACGGTCCAACCTCGTTGCTGCGGAGTATGTAGCGCACCACCCAGCGGTAAAGGAAGCTCGAGCTGTGTGGCGATCCCACGCTCTCTGTAACTCCCTGCCCAGGCCCGGCCAGCCCCGTCATAAACGGGCTGCCTGGCGGCGAGCCACTCGGGATCCGAGGTCTATCGAAAAACTTGGCGAGGATGTTGAAGTAGTAGATAAACATGACGGCGGCCCAGAGGATGGAGGTCTCGAGCTCGACGGGCCGCGTCGGCATCTCCCTGATAACGCACGCTGCGCGGAGCCCCCAGCGCGCCGACTGAGGAGAGGAGGTTGTGGTGATGACCTGCCATGCGCTCGCGAGGGCGTAAACCGCGTGGAGCTGAAGGAACGTTATGCCCACGAGGATGAGGAAGACGAGCATGATTCTCACTATGGCGAATCGATTACTTCGCTCGAGATATCTTGTTTCCAGCCCTCCCTGTTAGCCGATACAGAGCCGATATGTGGCAGTCGAGGTCATGACAGTTCCGACTACCTACCTAGGACAAAAGCGGATCGTGCCCAGGTGGACAATCAGCGACGAGATAGCCATTGTCCACGCCATCCACAGCGAGTAGGTGGAAATATCGTTCCACTTGACGGCAACGGCGATGATGATGGCAAAGCTCGTCGCCATCTGAGTGTCAGCAACGGTGAGAAGGAACTTCTCGATTCCGCGGCATCTGTACCGGCGGGTTCCCTCGACCAGGTTGGGAAGGAGCCAGTCGAAGACGGGGCGGATGTGTTTGTTGAGTTCCACGTCGATTTCGGTATGTGGCAGACCGATAAGAAGGTCACCGAAGTATCCGATAAGGCACGCTATAAGCGACATTGTCGCCGAGGCAAGGAAAGATACGACGACCTACGAGGACCAGATTAGTCCACTGATCGAGGCCGACCCATCTAACCTTGAAATGCGTGCTAACACATACCCCGATCCCCGTAATATCGGGGTCAAATGTATCGTCGCCGGCGGCGCACTTTTCCATCAGTGATGAATTCCCCGGGCTTTCCATCTGGATCATGGTTGGGTACAATATGGTTGAGCCAAGCCGGTTAACCACACAGCGTGCGTATCCTCGAGGATTGTTGTTACCAGACTACGGCGACAGGAAAAGACGGTTATCTGCGTGGGTTCGCTCAAAGGACAGTAATAGCGGTTAAATACCCAGGATTGTGTTTGTATTCATTCTAGTTGCAAGAACACTGCAGCGTGGCTTCCGGAGTGTGGCTTGGTTCTGGCTAATGCACCACTGACCCCTCTAAGTAGTATCTCACTGAAACATAAGGTACTATATTTAGTGAGCTAACGAATTTGCCAGGCATGATTGGAGGCTACTGCCACCCCGTGGGGACTTCCGCATTCGGTCTGACGTTAATGATAAGGACACAGCCATATATGGCAGGGCCGCTATGAATGGTCAACGAAAAATCCAGGCCCAACCAAGCCGTTTTCCCATTATGTTGTCGGCGAGGGGGAGGCGAGAGCCTTCTGGTCTGACAACCGAGCCACACTCACGCTGACCAACACCGGCGCTAGTGGGGCGGCAACTTCCGGCTTAGCATCGGCCTTCAACAACAAACCAAGCGCCCGAGGCGATCGCCAGAGGGACGCGGGACCGGGGGCTTACGCCACCGGCCACGAGGCACCGGAGCCTTCCGTCTTGGCACTGGGACTGAAACAACAATTATTCGACAGGGGCGGCTCAGCAGTCTCGCTCAGGATCATCGCGCATACGCCAGACGGCTGGTCGCTAAAACAAACAAACAACAAAAAAAAAATGGGGGTTTAATTCTGCAGCAAGTTAGGGCAACTGGGGATTAGTAGGAGGGACCGACTTGGCTATACGCAAAGTCGTTCTGGTTCCCATGCGCGGCTGTTCGCAGCGCTGCCGACCAATGAACGCTGTCATAGAGCAGGCCAATCAGGGGGCGCTCGATACGCCGAGCGCTGGCGACCCTCCCGAGCAGGCGTCGCGCAGGTGTGAAACGCTCGGAAGGACTACCTAGCAAAACAGCTCCGAGCGGTACGGAGATACTATAGAATAACTTCATAGAGTTTCCTATGTAGAGTTTGGCCTATCCAGACACTTTAGGAGTTTGGATTAGCCAAGTAAGCAATACACATCTACGCTCTGCAAACTACAAAGACAATCACCGAGTGCATTGCCAACGTGTGTATCCACCCTGTTCGAGTATCTTACTCTGCCACCCCGCAAGCAAGACTTCCACCCCTGAGCGTCTTGCTCTCACACTCGGCATCCACGCGGCACCCAGAACCCACTATATTCTAGCGGTGCCTGGTACGATTATGATGGTGTTGCAGCTGCTTGATTGAGTTGCTTCTGTTAGTTCTGACTTTGAACCAGAACCTTCTGTCACAGAATCCTATCCCCTCCATACCAGCGATCGGACCGATCGCTAGAATTCTATTGAATCACTGCGGGGCCCATTCCAGGCCACAACAACGGAGGGATGAACTACCCCACTATACGCAGTATTTAGAGTCACCGTTGGAAGCCCTCAGCTTCCAACGTCGAAGTAATCAACACACTCGTTTTTTCCATCGACAGAGCCTTCGATCCACAGCGTGCAACACCTTCTTCTTATAGACCTTTCGGTAGGATTCAGCCTTCGTCACAGTAGTGGCTCACGCTCACTACCTAGCATCTGTATTTGTCCAGTCTGTCTGTCTTATATTATACGCGTAACTGCTATTTGGACTCAGCGTAACTGATTGGAGCGCGGAAGCCCATGTCACACAGAATGACGCTGCCCCTTTTTGGGTTAAGTAGTAGTGATTGCTGCCTGATCAGAGCCTCGTCGCTCAGAGAATCATATGTGAAGCCTTCTCGTGCACCAAATTCCGCGCAGCCGAAGCCCTTCTTCCTCTTCTTTTACTCGTCAGTATTTGTCTCCTCCCGAATCCCCATCAACGTGGCGCCCGGCGAAGGAACTCCATCTCTGGGGACCGCTTCGCTACTGGGGTTCAGATCGGTCCAAGATGGGCTCGATCTCGAGTCGCAACTCGTTGAGCCTCAATCGGAACCCAATCGACCTCATATTCACCCTAGATACCTGTTGTGCATGTTACCATTGTGGACAAGGACACTGGCGGGCCGCTGAATACTGCAAATGCAGGACTTCAACGAAAGTGTCACGGGGCTAAGGCCCCAAAGTGGGTCTGGGCTCTCAGCCCAGACCACCACCCCCATGGAGGTGGGCCTCCGCCTACATAGCTGCGCTCTGCGCAGCTCCTGTATCTACTCTTGATCTTCTTCTTCATAGAAACCATAATTGATTCAGCCACCATGTAACGGGTTTTCAACTTACTTGGCCCTCTCACAGAAAGGCCCTCTTCCATGTCTCACTCCACAGGAAGCTGTGGTTGAAGACGACAGAGCTGTGTATTACAGAATCGTCAATGCTTGCTACCAGCATGAGGGCAGGTGGAAGAGATGGCTGCTATTCTATGGCGTTGTCAGTGCCGCAGAGGTGAACGTATGGTGCAACTCATCCACCATGTGCAATTGTGTTCAAATTGACAAAGGGATCACAGATTCAATTCGATGGCACAATCGAGCGGAGTGGGCGGTTTGGTATTACGATAATACCACTGGACTTAGAGAGAATCAAGAAAGGGTGCGAAGAGGCAAAAAAGCTGCATGTAGAGGAGCCCTTCAGCGGCTATGATTTGGCGGATTCATGTCTAAGCATGATTGACGACTCCTTCGATCACACTCAGGAATGCCTTGACAGTGGAGAGAGATGCATTGCGAAGATAGCCGAGATTGCGAGAAAACGGCTGGACATACTAATCCCATTGCGCCATCTGCTGGCCAAATGCGCTCAGTTCCCCCCATTTGCCAACGGACTACGCACGTTGGAGAGTCTGGCACAGGAAAGCCTCGTCTACGAGACAAGCCCGAGGTCAGTTCCCCAACGTTAGGATACGCTGAACAGACAGCTTACTAGCATTTTTTAGTTTAGAAAATATCAACGAATCGAGGTACCAGTGCCAACTAATCAGTGGATGGGCGGGCCCCCCATCAGGGGCCTCCACATTGTCGGTCAACCTGGAAGGTTTGAACTGTCCTACTCGCTCCTGTCAATAAGCTCGGGCAACTGCCAGCGCACGGAAGTTTAACCTAATTTGTCGGGCAATATTTCAGGCACCAGGGAAAGTGTTTCCTTCCGCCATTTCCCTCACCCCCCAACTCCCACGCTGTCTCACTCGCTCCAAGATGGCACCACTCACCGACGGTGACAATTTCAGTTTCGCGTCTGGCTCAGGTTCGGAATTTGAAACGCGCGGGTCCATTCGTTTCATATATCCACGTTACGAAGCTCCGGGAAACGTCCTGCTTGCTCTGCCATGCACCGACCGCAGCGCCGAAGGTTTGGGCATTTATCACGACACGGCCCTCGTTGCCTGCCAAATCATCGCAGACAATGCGTTCGAAACCGGCCGCTTGGCTCTCGATGCCGAGGGCAAACAGCCTGTCACGGTTCCCCTCAACGACGTCCTGACGCACGACGAGTACTATTTCGTGGTTGACGGTTACACAAATGAACAAAACCCCTACCCCATCGTGCCCAGCTTCCAAGACTAGCGCTTCCCCCATGGCCGAGCCCCCAAATCCTGGACCGACCCCCAAAGCGACCCCATGTGCCGCGTCACCCTATATACCTCCCCCTCCGCCCTCGGCCACGCCCGCGTCATCCCAGCCCACCACCAACCCCGGTACACCATGAACGCCATGTCCACCTACGCCGGCCGTGACGCAGCCTCCAGCACCAGCATCGCGGACCACCACAGCAACAAAATCATGCTCCGGAAAGACATCCAGGCCCATATTCGACGACCGAGCCATGGTCATTGTTCCTAAGGGAGGCCAGTTCGTCACCCACATCATCTCGTCCTCGGCCCAGAACTACTGGCACGATTACCACAACGTTCTGGCCGGACCCCTCGACATAGTGCCCCGCGAGTACTTCTTTGCGCGCTTCGCATGGGCAATCCTCTTCAACGTGAAGACCTTCATCTGCCAAGGCCAAGGCCGCCGCGTGGTCGAGGCCCGCCAAACGTCTGAAGGCCTTGTCTGGCAAGGTTCTTCGATCAAAGACTTCTTGTGGAGGGAGGGCCTTCAGCTCGAAGCGAAATACGGCGGCGGCGGCACAAAGGAAGCGGGCCCCCTTCCGAAGTCACGGAAGCGTAAGAGGGAGGAGGAGGAGAGGGAGGACCACGCCTCTTGGATTGATAACGACCAGTTGCAGCTGCGGAAATCGGTCCTAGGGAGATGTGTTCGGCGATTGAATGAAGAGGGTGAGCCGAGATTCACCGAGGCGGATGTGAACGCTGTGTACTTTTGGGACCATGACCACTGTCGAGTTTGAGCAGACACGGTCCCCGGGCCAATGCTGAGCACGCCTTCTTGCTGTCAAAGCAGACTTTGAGTTTGACGTTTTGGCTATCTCGCATTCTGTCAGAGCCCCATTTGATTTCCACAACGACTTATTGCAATATAGTTCAGGCATAATATAATTGGATGCTTCCTCCAATATGACAAATGTACCAAGGTAATACACGGGGCATTTTGCAACCCACACAATTCCTGTCATCCATGAAAACAGATTATTGTCGCAGCAACCCATCCAACACTTCACACCGGTAACCAGACAAGAGATGACTAGTTCCTCTCCCACTTTTACACATTCAACTACCTGTTGAAACGCTCGCACGATCGCCGACCCAGCTAAGCTCGTGGAGCAGCTTTCTCCATACCCAAATGTGACTAATCAGAGCCCACCCTTGATAGTCTTTGTCAGGTACATAGAGCGTATTTCTTTCGATAGACCCTATTGCCCAGCCTAGACCCCCAGTACGCTTCCATTGCTTTTCAGCGTCACACCCGACGTTTCTGGAAATATTAAGGTTTGTGGTTTTCGTGTCAAACCAACATGTTCAAACCTGAGTCATGCCGTCACGCCGGTAAAACAGCCTGGTAATCTGCAAGGATAACTGTCAGAAAGTGAGGGTCCGTATTTGTAGGAAGGAGTGACGGTTGTTTCGCTAGGAGGATGGCCTATGAGTTTGGTGGGCCCGGCTCTTAGCTGCGGCTGAAGTAATTACAGACCTCTGTACGCCCGTTTGGCATGGTCTTCTAACACCAGCTGCCTCCCCGAAACTGGTCCAGCTTACTTTGATGAGAAAGTATTTGGCGCTTACAGCCCTTAGTCTTAAACTGGCGAAGCGTTATATTTGCAGATGAGAAACCCTTTGCGTCACACTTTGTTAGGTTGTGTCCTTTTAGTAGCGTAGGGGACCTACGGTTCTTAGGGGTACAGCTGCTAGGTATTTCTGTAAGCCTTTTCCCAGGGACGTAAGCCATAGACCTACGAGGTGTCAGGTGGCAAAAAGAGGCCGCCCGTGCTCTCAAACGCTGGGCACTCGCATATTCAAATGGGCGACCTTGTATAAATGACACAGCTCGGTATCATGCTCGAGTCTGAGTTTCTTCTTTTTTTTCTTTCTCTTTTTTTCTTCCATTTTCCCTTTTCAGGGCTTTTCAGTTTTTATTTTTCAGTTTTCATTTTCATTTTTTCATTCTTCTTCTCTTTGAGAATATGCACAGCCTTCGACAAAACGTCGGCTAACAGTGTTTTTCCAGGACGAACTGCTCGAAAATATGGCATTCGATGGGTACAACCTCGGAGCGGCCTGCAAGACAATCGGCTCTTGGAATCTCGAAACGGTGCTACACACAGGCCTGGATTTCTTCGTCCTTCTCTTTTTAGCTTCGGGGCTGTTAGGGTTGCGCAGCCAGACCAACTACAACGTCGGAAACACATATGAGGATGTTCTTGCGCGGTACCGTGTGCTGTGGGGACAAAAGGCCGTTTCCCTGGACCTTGGCGCCATGATTGAAGACGGGTTACTGGCTGAAAACCCCGAATTGCTGAAGCGAGTGTTGGTGTACGGCGCCCTGAATCTAGTCACCCGCAACCAGTTCTTTGCTATCCTCGATTATTTCTGTGATCCGTCCAGGCCGGTAGGACTGCCGGAAAACAGCCAAGTTATTATTGGTCTCGGCTCTGGCGGCGGAACCGGTCTGGATTGCAAAGGAGTTTAAAGCAGACATTGCTGTATTTGAAGCAGTCGGGGGGTCAACCTTTTCAGCCTTAGCCGTGCTGGCTGCAAGCCGCAGCGGTATTGTTCATCCCGCTTGGCATGTGTAAGGGCATACGGATTAACAGAGGTGAAAGTGGAAAGATAGATTACCAACCACCTCGTCCTCATCATTCCACTCGGCATCTTTGCCGAGCTTGAGCACCCGCTTGTTGATTGCATCAAATGCTATGAGATAATTTGCCCCCTGTTTTTGGTCAGCTTTCCAATCTTGACCATCTTGGGGTTGCGCATCCGGTGAGTAAGCGCCACAGCCTGCTCCTCCATAGGTATTTTTAGTAACATTCTGCAATCCTTGACTTGGAAAGGGGCCTTGTAAGTGATGGCAGGGAAAGTGGCACCATCGTCCCGGGGCTGTTCCCTGAACCATGTCAAGACGATGATGACCTCCTCTAGATTGAGCGAGAAGTTGTCTTCGCCACAGTCAACGGCGTCGGGAACTTCCAACAACCTTGGGCATACGCGGTCCATCTTACAACGGAGCTTTCGTAAGGAGCGGAGCATCAGGCGGTTGATGGTGCGGCAGATGTGATTCTCAGAGGAGACTGTCATCCCCCTACAGGACGGCCAGGCGTCGATAACGAGATGGTTGAGAAACTATAATATTCAGGGACGCGAGATTCTGCATGCTCGATGAGTCCATCCACCAAGGTAACCATCTGGGTGCTTCTCCAACCAACGCCGGAGAGCTTGAGACTCAAGTGGCGAAGGTGGGGGGACTTCTGGAGCGCGGTGGCCAGGACTGCGCAAGCAGCCGGTGAGCGTAAGAGGCCATCAAAGCTGTCGAAATCGGGTAGGTCCAAGGCGGGTGAACTGATGGATAGTTAAATTCGAGGCAGAATCGCCTCATCTGCCGACAGTCGTGTCAGCACCGGCAATGTCAGCCGAATGTCGGTGACGAGAATCTCCCGCACGAGTTCATACAAGCGTCTAGAGACGACCAGGCGTCCGACGTCTAAGGTTGTGCGAAGAACTCGGAACCCAAGTTGGCAAGGATGCGCAACAGTGTTTTGGTGGGGAGTTGAAGAAGGGGCATCGGGGCGATGCCCAACGGGTTCGCGGCCAACCGCGATGGGGCAGGAAGGAACGAAGGATCAGATCCTGGAAATCCCAGGGTTAGGGCCACAGCTTTTCGTGACGGTTGAGTCTTCCGGCTCTGGTGACGCTAGGGCAAAAATGGGCGCACGTGCGTGTGAAAGCCGGTATGCGATATGGACCTGAACATCCCAGGTTTCTTCCCTTGCGGGTTTGCCCAGCATGATGTTGCAGGAGGTTGGTGACGAGCCCCGACCCGAGCAATCCATGGCGCAAACGCCAAGAACAGCTCCTTGCAGCCACCAGCGAAAGAGTAAACGCCAACGGCGAAGTGAACCAGAGGTTTGACATCACAGCAATGGGGGGCAAGCTCAATACAAAGTAATAATCATGATATCGATGTTGCCAAGAAATGCCAAAGATTGCTGCCAGAGGATCCGGCAGAGTCAATTCCAACCACATGAGAGCGCATCGATCGTGATGGCGCCTTGGCAGCGCATGCATTGCCGTCCGCACCCGCCTAGTGCCGCCGTTTTCCACCACCCATGACACCTTCCGACGTGGGACCAAACCGGCTCAGATGACAGCCCCTCAACGCCAATCACTGCCCCAGTATCGACATGGGTCCTGCAAAATAACGTCTTTAATCGCAACTGCCACCAGCCTCATTCGCCAACATCAAGCCTCCCTGTGTCGGGCTTGGGCTTGGATGCCGTCAGTGGCTCGGTCGGGCTCGCGCCGAGCTGGTCTTCGTCACTGCGGGTGGCCCCGTCCAGCCATGGCTCCCTGCAAAGCTAGCATTCGCAGGTTTTCTGCTCGATTCGAGCCATGACGGTACCGACGGCTAGCTGTCGGTGTGGTGATTGGCGTGACGGCTGGTTGCACCTCTTAGCTTGACTCTTCCAATCCCCTGCGAGGGTGTGTCGGTCTTCAAGAATCGGCGTTGCGGCTGAAAGAGCTCCCCAGATCATTGGTGAATATTTCAGCCACGGTGGGAAAAAAGCCTGCATTGAGGAGAGTTCGTTCAATGCGAGTGGGTTGAATCGTGCGGAGGTGTCTCAGCTTACAATCGACATTTCCGCGGCGAGATTTGCGCTGTTTGAGCCGGAGGAGGGTCAAGGCTCTGGGACCCAAAACTAGGCAAATATACGGAAGCTCCGGCATTTGCTTCTCATCATCACTGCAAATTTTGTCGCTCCTTATCCGTCGACTGCGTCTGCATACACACCTTGACCTGGCAGCTGCCTCCCTTTTTCAGATTTTATTTGCCTCCTGGTAGCAATACGACGCTACACAGGATGAATATACCGCCCATCATTGTTTTGTGCGATGGGACCTGGTGTGGTCGTGAGACAGGGACACAAACCAACATTTATCGCTTGGCAGAGCTCTTTGGCATCAATTTCAGCAGCTCAGACGTGACGGACGCCCAAGTTACCACGCCAGGTCCGCCAGTCCAGCCCAATGTGCATGCTCGGTATCGGCATGGAGTGGGCGTGGGCAGTACCTTTCTTGATTATCTCTTCAACGGAGTCACTGCACAAAGTCTCGGAGACGAAGTTAGAAGCGCCTACCGATTCATAGTTGACAGGTACCAACCTGGTTCCGAAATCTGGCTATTTGGACTAAGCAGGGGCGCCTACACCGTCCGATGCGTCGCCGGAATGATCAACAATTGCGGTATTCTCAGACGCGGGACCCATACCGACCAGGATTTGAAGAACCTTTGCTGCGAAGCCTATCAGATGTACAGGTCCAAGCATGAAAGCAACTTGCCTCATTCCCGCCAGTCCGCGGATTTTCGGCGACGCTACTCTTGGCCGCTAATTGGAGATGAGCTTCCTCGGCAACAGCATTTCCAACCGCCAGTACGCTTCATGGGTTTGTTCGACACTGTAGGTTCGTTGGGGATTCCCACATTTACGGGCGGCGTGGGGCTTGAATGGCCCGAGTTTCACAACAACGAAGTATCCTCAGTCGTGCAGGAAGTGTACCATTTGGTCTCTGTGCACGACCGATTCTACATATTTCAGCCGTGTCTAGCTACACGAGCTAACCCGCATGGGCCGGTAATCGACGAGGAATGGATCCCCGGCGTGCATTATGATTTGGGTCGACAAAGATTTCGGTTCTGGCGCGATGGCGGGAGCTGGGTGGATACAGTTGGGACTGTTCTCAGTAAAATACCCTTTATTGGCGGTGGCCAACACCTTGAACCTAACAATGTCCTGTCTGACTTTGCGCTGTGGAAAATGCTGAGGCGGATTCAGCTCGGTTATTCTGGCAACGACCTTATCTTAACAAATAGGCTACAAGCGGAGATAGTGGCCCTACAAGGAAGTATACAGACGGGAGCAGGTGGGGCGGTCGGCGACGGTGACGTCTATTCCCAAATCGAGCAATACGGCCCCTTCGGCAGCATCCTTGGTAAAGTGATCAAAGGAATTGCTGGTGGGCTCGGACTATGGAGGCTGTTTTTTGATCAGCGGCAGCGCTTCATCCCAGATGACAATGCTAACGTCTATAATTTTGAGATAGGCGATGTCAGTTTTCAGGGGCAAAGTGTTGCGGACTTGGCTGAAATCACCGACGTAAGGTATCCCGCGAGGGCGGCCCAGGCATGGGCATTGAGGCAAAGATTATGATGAACGGAATAATGGTCGCACACGTTTCTTCTTTAATCTTAGTATCGAGGAGCTCTAAGGGTTTTCGCGTTTCCAATTGTCGATTTTTGGATTCTGTGGCATGAGGTTGTCGATTGATTCTGGCTGCGCAGTGAGCGCTTAATGGTGTTTTATGCGTCCCCCTAGACTTATTATTAGGAAGCGAAGTAACAGTCTGGCTGACATTGAGTATATCAAAGAAGTTGTCCAAGGCTATATGAAGACGCGTGAAACAAACGGTCACCTGGTTAGCCACGTGACTCCCCACTTTCACCACTATAATACTGGCTCTCTACCCCTCTCTCCTTTTTACCTAGAATAAGCAATTCCATCACTCTTTGGCCGAACGGCCAACAAACGGCCGAAAACACCCTGGTTTTGTGTTCCACAAGACGCCTCGTTATATAATCCTTGCCGTCGTCTCGGTGAAGAACAGTTTGTGTATATTAGCGTTGTGGATTTCTGGAAAAGGGTCACCTGCTCACAACAAGAGAAGGTCGACGCTCGACAATCTGGTGGACTGGCACAAGGCCCGGGCTCAATTCTCGGCGCAGAGCAGTTAAACTTCGTCGCCAGAGGTTTAGACAGGTAAGCACAGATCAACAGTCGCAAAACTCGGCCTCTGCCTCTGCCTCTGCCTCTGCTTTTCAGCCAGCCATGACACGAGTTTACTGTTAAGCTGCCTTGCCGCTGTGCCACTTGGCTACAAGTGTCGGGCCTGGGCTGAGCAGATAAATGCTGGCCAAGACTCAAGCTCGTATTCTCTGGAGTTATTAATAGATTGCCCATTGGGGGGGCGTGTCGCTTCTTCTACGTCCTCGATGTCCTCCAACGTGTCAGCGGCAATTAAAGCACTCATTTTGGTATGAAGCTAATAGCGGTGAATAGACGATAACAATACAACATGAAGGTTACAACAGCTACTCTGATCAGGTCAATATTAATTTCACAGGCTGAGTATGGGGCGAGGTACATTAAGCGATGCTGGAGTTGAATGGATTTAAAGAGGTATCCGGGTTATAGAGAGTTGCCGTGATGTTACACGGGGCGGTGTTGAACCCCATTTGGGGACAATGGTCCACTGTAAGTAATTACGCAGCGATCGTTTTCAAAGGCTTCGAGTGCTTTATAGAATGCTTCATCAGAAATACCACTTAGGCTAGTTAGCTAAGCTAGAACCAACATCAGTTCGGCCGACATTTGCGACACGCGCAGCCCCTCGCCCCTCCACCCTAGCCCAATCGCTAATCTCCTGAAGATACCATGCCATGTCGTGGCGTTCAAAGTCCAAGGCCAAAGTTCTCTCAAACACCGCCCGAGCCAGACGCCACAGCTCCATGTCAAAGCCGTTTTCTGTCTCGCCGACGATGTGCAAAACGACGATCGAAGACTCTTGCGGGATGTGCAACAAAGTGGTTGGTAATTCCCAAGCAACGCCACCCGATGTAGGAGTTCTCCCGACTTTATACAAGTCGGTCAGAGACATGATGTAGTCCTTGTCCATCCTTGGCACCGGGTCGCCCTCGTTGACAACTGAGATGAAGCCGGGCCTCAGCTCCCCCCCATCTCCGGCAATGATGGGTGGGGCTGCGAAGGTGATGCAATGAATATCTGTGCCTTGAGTCCCATTAGACTATGTCACTAGAGGGAAGGTTAGCGTGTTAGAGGCCTATACTAACCACCGAAATCCTTGCCATGGCTCAGGTAGTGTAAGTACAACAAGGCAGCTACACCACCTCCGGCCGAATGCCCCGTTAGTATAATGCGGGGACGGCGTTGGTTGCTTGTCTCAAGCCCCGAGGTGTACCCTTCGATGATTGTGCTGATGTTGGGTTCCAGTCTCTCGGCGCATCGGAGCAACCCAGCATGAGCCTTGCTCATAGTTGGCTGCGCTCCTGTTGGACGCTGATATAATTTTAGTCACGGTACCTAAGTTGCTCGGGCCAGTTGTAGTGAGTCAACTGAGAGACATAATTACCACAAACTCCGTCTCAATAGCGTCGCCGTTGAAGTTGGTGATCCAGTCCACCAAGCTCGCAGAACCCCGAACTGAAATGATGACTGTGTTTGCCTCAACGGACGCATTGCTACCTGATTCCAGTGGCGCAAACACGCGAACAGCCAACTGCTTGGTGCTGCCATCGAAGCTGGCTGGAAAATCCTCTTCATTCACCAGTCGGAGTCGTGCTTCATCCAATATCTGGCGCTCTTGGGGTATCTTCCTCCCATACGCAAACTCCGAGGCGTGGGCTGCCAGCAGGATGTCTCTTCTCGTCTCATCTGGGCTAGTGCACGGACAAATTAGGAGCCACACCTTAAAAACACGCAATGGTTATCTCACCAGTCCCACGCCTTGTGAGTTACCGCCAGGCTGTATTCGGGATACCTTGCGCCTGTCACTTTGAGTGTGTCAAGAAGGGACTGATCCACAGGGAATCCTCCCTCTTGGAAAGCGTTAGTAAGCCTGGGAAGTGGAAGTTTAGGGTCCGGTTCTTGGCAACTCCTAGAACAGGCGCTTTGACAAATTGACCTACCAAGCGAGCAGAGAATGTCGTCGAATTTTCTCGCCACCTCTACAACATTGCGGCTGGCCGGGGCCGAGTTCTCCCTGCTTTCTGTTGTCGGTCCTGATGCGGCCGCTTTAGCAGAACCTTCAGTGGAGGCAATCGCGATTCGGCGAGAGCTGTGGGACTTGAAGAGACTCCCTGCCGCTTTCCCAAGCACTTTTTTCATTTTTATTCCTTCCTGAGCGTCAATAAAGCTCTATGTTGTAAGTGTTGTGACGAAGTTGACTGGACTGACTCTGGCAAGATCAGGGGAGGTGGTTGAAAAGGGACTTAATGAGCCGAAGATCTGCCGCAAACCACAAGCCTGCACCAAAATCGAGTGCTGTGGTCGTGCCCCCATCTACCCCGCACTTCGCAACGGGAAGATTTTCTTCCGCCATCTCCTGATTTTCGCAATCCAGTCACAAGTTTTCCCCCCATTTTACTCCATCAGTCTTCACCCATCTTCCTCACTAATCCTAGAAATAATGGCAGCGGATGCCCAACAAAGCTCGAGTTCCCAAGGGGCGTGGCATGAGCTAGGTCAAGCTAGGGAAAACCTTGTGAAGGAGGCAGAGGCCATGTATTGGACTGGTCTAAAGTTCGAGCTTGCGGCAGCTGCAAACTCACTCCACGAGATGCTGAGCCAAGATCCACCGCTTGAGGAGCTCATCGATGGATCCTCGTCTTTTCTCACCCTACCTAAGCGTCTCTCCGTGAGAATGCGGCCGTATGTGGAAGCGTGGTGTTCGTATTACCTACAATATGCCGAGTATTTACCTTTCCGGAACCAGCTGTTGATGAGTCGCTAGGGCCATTCAGTGACACTGACAACCCCGACGCCGCAAGCGATCAGTGCGATCTAGTTCTGCAAAAGTCGCTCTTGGGGGATGGTGAGTTCGGAGGAGCTCGAGGTTGGTCCCCGCTCGTTTGCTGGGTTTGGGGTCCACTTGCTAAGCCAAAGAATGATGGGGCAGGTCACCAAGACAAACCTATGGAGTACCGACTCGCAAGAATGGTACTGAGTGGGCTTGGGTATGCATGCCTTTTAATCCGGGAACCAATGAGCTAGGGACTCACACGGGCATAAGCATTCTTGATATCGACAAGCTCGTCGAGTATCGGAAGCCACAGTTTCCTTCCCAGTGTGGCGACCCACAACGTGAGCAGCATCGCCCAAACTACAACTACTTATATCCCCTTTCCTGTTCCCTAACTTGCTTTCAGTAGGTGTCTTCGAAGACCGCGTCGAGCATTTGCCCCAAGGACGCATGGACGTCCAGTTCATATCCCGGACGTGCAACGATTGCGACGCCGTGTTCCGGGCGGCATACTATGAGTGCACTGCCGGATGCCCACACAAGGACTATCACGAGACAAGGGAATTGTTTGCCGTCTGCGCAAGATGCTACGAGACAACGGAGCACGACATCCAGCATCTCGAAAAGAAACCGGTCCATCACCCCTTCACAGCAGCTGTTGCAGCCAAACTCTGCAAATGCCCTGGCATTGAGAATCCTCTGAGGGTGGTCGTCGACTTCCCCGATCCCGAAAACTGGGAGCAGCTCTTTGATGAGAGACAAAAGCAGAAGCTGACACTTGAGGGCCACAACAGCAAATGCCAGTTTCTTGCTATGGAATCAAAGCGTCTGCAAGTCGTGCATACGGTCAACAAAATCGAAGACAAGAAGTGGGAAGATGAGATTAGAACCAAGCTCGAGGCACAGAAAAAGAAGTACAGGTTTCGATCAGACAAGGAATTTCTGAAGAAATTTCCCAAGCTTGCCAAGTCGAAGGTATTTCCTGTTGGCAATGCTCACGTAAGCCTCATGGTTGGACCTCTGATTATTGAAAACGGGGCCGAGCCGTAAGCAGAGCAATCTGAGTCATGTTCTGGGGGAATTCCCCGCTAACCCATCTCAATCCAGAGAACCAGAAGGGGCTGTCATATCTCTCAGGGAACCTCCTGATATGGGAAAGGCATACTCCTCCCTCAGAGAGTTATCATCACTCGGTGTGGGTGCTCATCTCGAGCGCATCATCGCCGTTACCGGGGGCAAGACCAGACGGCTCAGGTCCACAAGGCATCCTCGCTCCATTAGGCGTCTCAACGGCTCGGTGAAACAATGCTTATCAGGCTTATTCTCTGGCCACGACCCCGAATGGACAACTGGAGAGTCAGAAATCATCGACAAGTTTCTCACAGTAGCTCTGGACCACCGCACCGGGCTGATTGCGCAATTCAACAAGGACCAGACGAAGAAACTGCTAGACGGCTGTGCGGGCGTCGTAGAGTTGATGAAGCAAATATTTGCCCCGACACTACACAAGTACTTGCGATTGCTCCTCGCCAAGCTTTGGGATCCGTCAGTGCCTCTTGCTTGGGACAAGCTCTTTAACAATTGCCAAGAGTTCTGCGATCGGCTCATCCTCCAGCCCGAGATTGCTACTTGTTTTCCTAGGGCTCCCCCTGGGTCGCCACAGAGGGCAGACGACGGCCTGAACTACCTGCTCAGCTTCGCTTCTCGATTTCCGTGCCTCTCTGACGACGCGAGCGTCCTCGATTCGAGGCTCAACACATACTTCAACAGCTTCCATCAGGAGTATGACCTCGTCGCGGCATTTGAAGATCTTGAACGGCCAGGTACGTTCAAGCACCAGTTACGGCATTCTATTACTTCTTACCAGAACCCCAACTGCTAACACGCGTACGCGGCGACTCGAACATTCAGAACCTGCCGACCCTCTCAACTGCGAGAGTCTCCTACTCTGGGAGTGCGTCGCCTCTGGTTGCTCCACCACTAACCATATCTGGACCCACGTCTACGACTCGGCCTCGATTCTCTACTTTCACGTTATCCGCCGATATGACCGCTACGTCAACGAGGGCTGGCCGGATAACCACCACCCTGACGATATTACGAAGGACCCTCGGTCACGCATGTCGAAGCGACTGATGACCAGACAGTGGCTGCGTCAGAGGGTGGCTGTGCTGCAGGGCATCGATGTTCTCCTGGGCATGTGCGGTGCGCTCTGCAGGGTATTCAACCTTATGGCGTTGGAAATGTACACGAAAGATGGTGAGCTTCGCCTTGGCCCATTCACAAGACGGGAGGCGAAAAAGGCCCTGCCGGTGTGGGGGAAGTGGGAGCCCGGGAGCGCTGACAAGGTTGGGAGACATGGCCCGACAAATTTAGCAGGATTTGAAGAGGGGGAAAGAATGACTTTTGCGCTTACGGAAACCTGATTCAACCATAGGAGTTGCATAATGATAGAGGCGAGACGGATATGGGATAGAAGCCCAATACATATCCCGTTAGAGGGAATTGTATGAGTTAAGAATTCAAAAAACAGATAGTTATAATAAAACTGTGAATTAGTTACCTAGCTTCAACTTAAGTTCAGGGGCCCACTTTCTAACTACTTTTGTTTTAGACAAGCGTGTACTATCTTATCACTGTTTCGATCCACTCCGAAAACCCTTAATTTCCTCCCATTTCAAATGTAATCATTTTTATTCTTTAAGATAGTAAATGCATCTATCTAATATGCAATGGACTGAATTTGACATGCGTACAGCTTGTGCAGCTGTTAAAGCAGGTTTGCTAACTTAGAAGGCTACACGACAGTATTTAATTCTGTATACTACCTTCTAAAGCTGATTAATTAGCCATCTTTTACACACAGTGGCACACTAAAACTACTAAAGGCTTTATATGCTTTAGGAAGACCTTTTAGCTAAGTGGATTCATTTTCAGAACGACTTTATTAACCCTCTTTCACACGCGACGATTTGAGAGCTAGCGGCTAGACGTCCTATCAAGCAAGGAGACTCCTACCACATTGGAAAACTCTAGATTTAACATTTTATCAATAGGAACCCATTTAATAAGGTCTACAAACTATAGAAGATAATGCTGCCCGTGTGAAAGCGATTACGGAAAAGGTTATTCGCAAGTGTGTTAACTACTTTTAAATTCCAGCTATTAAAAACATTTCACTTAATATCACACGGTATTATAAGAACAGCTCCCAGAATCCGATTAGCAAAGCAAATAGTAGCTAGTCGGGACTGTGCGGAGCTTAGCTAGCCGGATATCATTATAATAGTTTCGCTATAAAGAAGAATTCTCTAGCAGAGTTAGATAGTAAAGGATAACAGATCTTAAGGCTATAAAGGATTATTACTATTATGTAAACAGTTAATCTAGTTCTAATCACTATATAAGACTCTAAGCACTATATAAGACTCTAATCCCTTATTACACTTAAATATAAGCAGAATATAGGTAAAACTAGTGTTATAAGAAGCTTAATAAATAATAGCTACGTTATTAAAAATTGTTAAAAGGCGTTTATTTATATTAAAAAACTAAATTCTTATACTTTATTAATTTCTAGCTACTTAGTGCCCTGTAAGCTCCCTGTATTACAAGGGCCACTAGCAGGCAACAGCTAGTAACTGTTATAACCACGTACCCTGTACCTTGCACTAAGTATCCTATAGTGTAGTTACGTACCCTGTAGCCACCAGTCGAATCGTCTAGAACTCTAAAGGGTTCCAGAGGATTCCAACTCACTCCAGGGCTCCCTAGGGCTCCTGGAGTGCTCAGAGCCTACTAAAATCCAGGAGGGTAGAACTTCTTAAATCCAGTAGAGTTACTACCTTGCAGAACTAACCAGAACATTATAATGGCCACGTTAGCTATTACGTTAGCAGAACTATATAGAAAGGTTTAGAACAGTACTATTCCATTATTTTATTCGTTAGTTCTACTTTACAGAAGGCTTTAGAATCCTTCAAGAGCCTCTTACAGCCTAAAACAGGCTCTCTCCTCTCTTATATCTAATTTTAATTAAGTAAGCAACTCTCCTCAATTCTAGTCATTTTATAAGGCACTGCCTTCCGGATATTCTTATTCTACAGTGTTAAGATTCACTGTAGCACCCTTATTTACAGTGGCACTGCCTTGTAATTCTAGCCTTTATTTGCTTCTTACAGTGCCTACAGCACTATAATACGGCTTGGACTAGTACGCACTTCTTCCTGTCAGATGCACTGCACTCTGGATTGTAACTGTGTCCTTATATTGCTTCTTAGTTCTCTGGCGAAGCCAGAGAGCCATTATTATAGTTGTGGCTGGTGGCAATGGCGGTGGCAATAATAACTCACACCAGCTGAACTGACTACGTTAGCTCAGCTTCCATTGCTACACCTTCCATGGTGTTCTGGCCTCTGGCCAGAGCCCCCTCCTTTTTGACACACCCCCCAGATTCAAGCCTGTAGGTAGAATCTGTGCCTTTTGCTTTCAAGCCCTCTTTCGCTTCCAGACCTCCTTTCGCTTCTAGACCTTCCTTAACTTCTAAACTTTTTTTAGCTTTATATAGCTGTCAGTAGGTTTATATGCAATAAGTCCTTTAATCGTTATAAGTTATAGTTATAGATTCTTAAGAGTACTTAACTTCGGCTTTCCTTTTAAAGCTGTTTAACTTTCTTTAAGAGTTTTAGATTTAAAAGAGCCTCCTTTACTTTTATTTAGAGGTATTCTCTCTCCTGGAAATCTTTAAAAGCTTTTTTAGGGAAAAGATAATAATATCTTAACAGATAGTAGAGTAAGCTATATATAAGACATTTACACTTTAGTTGTTTAGCAGTATAGCTACTTAAGGAGTTATCCTATTTACGTTTCTAGCCCGTTATATGCTCCTCTTATCACTACTAGACTTAACGTTATTATTAAAAGCATGCTTTTAATATATAGCTTTTTTATTAGTAAAGGAGGGGTTAAATACGCCTTTTATAAGGGTTACCTTACAGGTTTACTTAATCTCCTTATGAAAATTGTTAATTACTTTTCAGTAAGTTAAAGTTAACTGTATTACTTTAAATAATTTATAAGATGTAATTTAAGGGTTATAAACTGGCTTTACTACATTTAGGAAATTAGAGAGTTACGTCTTTGTAGTTATAACCTTAGTGACTCCTTTTCGTTATACCGTAGTAATAACTTACTCTTAAGATTCTGACTATTTAATCGGATCTTTAGGAGCTTATTAAAGTGGTTTCGTAATTAATCGATAGCCTTCTCGTGCGTAGTACATAACCTTATCGTTACTAATACTAACTTATTATTTTAAAGCTATATACTATTAGGTAATTAGCTGGAGCAGATTACAGGTAGTAAGTTAAAGGTGTAAGCTAATAGTTTTCAGAATCTACTGTTTTAATTATTTAACTTTTTCGATTTGTTAAGTGTATTTCTTATCGTTAGCTTAGTAAATTATCTACTTTATCTGGTAGGTTTAGAATCTATTAGCTGTAAGATCTACTGTAGTAATTGGTAAGTTAGTTTAGCTAAAATTCCGTACTGCTCTTAACTGTAACGGTTAACTGGCTAGGGGTCTTATGCTTATAGTTTACAGACTTTAGAGCTGTGGGTTCGTAGAGGAAAGGGGTTACCCCCTGAATTTAACTCCATAGGCCTCCGGTTACGGCCTGGGCTTAGAACTGCAGGTTCCATAACTCCCAGTCTTTAGAACTAGCCAGAAAAATAGCATTTTTGTTATTGTTAGTGTTCATTTTGTTGGGTTTTGTGGGTGGATTTAAACTAGTTAGTGTAGAATCCAGGAGTGCATGTCGAAATTGCTTCTTATTAGGGTTTGCTAACTAATCGGTACGTAAGTAGTGCGATAAGCGATTAATGTGTCGAGCAAATAAGACTTTTAATTGTTAGATGTACTGCACTCTGGATTGTAACTGTTTCCATATATTGTTTCTTAATTCTTGTGACGACCCTGCAGGCCGTCGTTTAGGCCGGGGCGGCCCGATGAATCCCCCGCAGAAGGAACAGTGTGGAAAGACGGTGTACACCGTCCAGGCGCACTGGGCCAGGGGTGCAAAGACCTAAAGCCCCTACAACTAATGAGGTGCTGCTTATAGTATACTAAGTGCTCGTATCGCAAGCAGGAGAAACCTTATAAGCAGAACGCTTACGCGGTGTAAAGTGCTTATATAACGAGCACTTATAGCATTATAAGTAAGGTACAAAGTACCCCCTAATTAATTAATATAAATAATTATAATTATGCTTATAACCACTATAAGGGACTTTAATTCCTTACATTAATATTTAATTATTTATTTATGTTTTACTATTTAAACTTACCTTTATGTATTATAATAACAGTAACCTATAATAACATTAAACCCCCCGTTTAAAAGTGCTAGCTTAATAAGCCGTCTTTAAAACACCCCTTACCTATTAGCGTCCTACCATACGTTCTATCTTAACTTATACCAGTCCTCTTAAGGCCTGTGTTAGGTGTAGGTTGTAATATAATACTAGCGTCTCAGTTTTAAACGCTGTTTATTAGATTCCCAGACACCTCCCCCCTCCTATTAATATATTAACCTTTAAAAAAGGTAAGGAGATTAAAGAAGTGTAAACCCAGCCTTAACTCCCTATTATTAACAAATTAACTGCACGCCTTAAAGACTTAAACTTTAACTAATAGGGACTGGTTAAGGAACTTAATAAAACCTTCCCCAGGGACATTAAAAGCCATATTAGTCTTATTAAAAAACTTTAAGCCTAACTTAACGTTATTAAGCTGGAAAATAACAACCTTAAGGGCTTATAGAAAAAGTAAGTAAAGTTCCCCTTACCATCACGCTTTAAGGGAGACTTAGTGTAGTTAGAGTTATAGATAGCTTAGCTTTAGAGTTATATTACCTATTATAACGAACAGTTCTTTAAAGAAGAAGGAAAGGTTAGGTTTACCAGAGCCTTATTAAATGGAGTAACTGCTTATTAGTACAAACCTTATATAAAGATAATTAATAACCTCTCTGTAAATAGGGTGTGTAAAGAGGCCCTTAAGACTTAGGCCCTTTTCGACGATTTTGACGTTTTTATTAACTAACTCTAGATTAAGTTTAGAGAATTAGACGCCCTTAGGCGGGTTAAGTAACACCTTATAACCTTGAGACAGACGTCCTTAATCCTTAAGTTCTCCACACGCTTTAAACTGGAAATAGTAAAAACTAAACTTAATTAAAAGGCCTTAATAATACTGTTTTAAAGTAGTTTAAAAGAACACGTTACTAGAGACCTTTATTAAGAAGACCGACCGGACCGTCTTCAAGAGTTAGTTAAGATGGCCATTAAGGCTGATAATTAATATTATAACCACTATTATTAAAAGAACTACTAAAAAGAACAGACCCCTTACCAGCTAAGTAAATTAAAAAAGGGGAACCAGTTAACTATAATAGGTTATCACCCTAAGTTAATGGATATTAATATAGTGAACTGTCAGAACTAACTTAACTGTAATAAGCCGTAATAATAATAATAATAAAAGCAGTTTAAAGACCTATCTTAGGTTTAATACTTTAACTATAATAAGAAAGGATATATAGTATAGTAATGCCTGTTATTAAAATAAGTTAGTTAAAAACCCATTCTGGAAGAAGGAAAGTACGTTAGGTTTAATTTAAGAGACATCTATATTAGGATAACAGGTAACGAAGAGGATTATACCTAGATAGATAAGTGTAACGTGGGAAATAAAGAAGAAGAAGAAGAACTTTAAGATGTAATATACCTAGTCTTTAAGGGTGTCTTAAAAGAGTCAGCTATAAAGGTGCAGGTTGTAAAAAACCGACTCTAAGGTGGAAACTTAAAACTATTAAAGGTGTAGGTTATGGAAGACCGACTTTAGGAAGAGATGTTCCAGTTAACTGTTACAGGTTTTAAAAACCTTACCCTGTAAGCTTAGGAATTAAGGAAGTCTAGGAAGGACCCTAATTTAAACCTTACTAAAATGGTTAAGGGAGTTAAGGAATTAACCCTCTAGGCTACCTAAGTGGTAAAGTAAGCTTTAAAAAGTGAAAGAGAGTAAGTTAAAAAAATTAAGTTAAAGAAGTGGAAGTTCTTCTTAACAGTACTTCTTAAAACTCTTAAACACTTTAAGCATACTAAGTGGATCAGCACCCTTACCTCCCTAAAAGAAGGACAGTTTAGATAACTGCCCTGTATTAAAGCTGGTGTGCCTTAAACTAGTACCTTAAGGGTCCCCTAAGAAGGCATAAAGTAAGCATATTAATAAAGGGTTTAGGAGCTAAAGGAGAAATATTAAAAGCTAGTAGATAAAATAAAGGACTTATAAGTTAAAGGTCTTACTGTGACGTTTAAAGATAAAGTAATAAAGGTTAGGTTAAAACTTTATAATAAAGTTTACTTTATTAACTAACTTAAACACTAATTTGTTAAAGAAGACCATTTTATAAAAGAATAAGCTGGGTTACTATTACTTAAGTTTTAAGAAGAGGTTTAGGAGAAATAACGAACTTAAAGGTAAGTGGAAGAAGAGAAGAAATAAAACACCACTTCCCTTATCCCGTACTTTATAATTATAACACCTGTAATTAATATTAACCACCCTAGTTATAGGGATATACTGTAGATTAACTGTATATATAATAACTGTACTTTTAACTAACATTATAGACTTAAAGCCCTTTATAACCACTTCCTTAATATATAAAGATAGGATTACGTTATTATAAGGATAGAGTTAGAACTAGCTTATTACTAGGTCTCTTACTCCCTAATAAGAGAATCTAGTAATAAATGGAAGGTTACTGTAATTAACCAGGCCCTTATTATATGCTAATAAGGAGGGGTATTTAATAACTACCTAATTATAACGTGCTTATTATACCTTAACGGAAAAGTTAGAGAATGGTAAAAGTGAGAAGATTATTAGCAGATCTAAGAGTAAAAAGATATTATTATAATTTAATTTTACAAAGTGTACTGTTAACTTATTAAAGATTTCCAGAATATTATACTGTTTAAAACTAACTAGACGCTAAGGTGTGAGAACTTAAGAAAAGTTAATTATTAAGTTTACTAAAGTTGCTTATTTTTCTAGAAGGAATTGGGAAAAGGTTATAAGCCCTTTAAAAAGGCTGGAAACTAATAATTTATTAGTTAGTAAAAACCCTAAGAAGAAAGAGAGGCATTTAAAGGTTAGGTTAGATAAAACCTTAAAGACAGATAATTATTATAACTTAAATGTTAAAAGAGTATAAGTATTATTTTATTAGTGTTAATATAATAAATGGAAGAGGGAGGTTATTTAGGGTAAAAGTAGTAATTAATAATAAGAGTGCTTTTAACTTAATACACCCTTTATTAGTTAACTGAAGGAAACTCCCTAATAAAAAGTATAAAGAGGCTATTCTTATATAAAATAAAGAAGGAGGCCTGTATTAGTATAATAACGGTAAAGTCACCCATTACTTACCACTCCTAATTAAAGTGGATAGGGATAAATAATAAGTGGACTTTAACGTTACACTAATTACAGGTTATAATATAATACTAGGTCTACCCTAGTTAGAGAAGTATAACCTTATAATTAACTAGAGGAGTGGCCACCTCACCTTTAATAAGTCCCCTAACTGTAATTACTGTTTAGAGAAAGTTAAGAAGGTATTAAACCGTTTTAAAAATATATAAAGTATTTAAAAGTATATTAAACCCTTAAAACCTAATATGGTTTAGGTTAAGTTTATTAAGACAGTTAAAGGATTAAAGAGTTTACTATATTACTTAAATAACGATTTAAAAGGTAGGAAAAAGTAAAAAGCTAATTTACAGATAAATAAGGAAGTTAACTTATTTAAGGTACCTATAGAGTATAAGAGGTTTACCCTATTTTAAAAAAAGATATTATAATTACCGGACTATAGACTGTGGGATTACGAAATTAAGCTAAAGCTGGGAATAAAACTCTATAACTTCCAGCTTTACTACTTAAACCCCTAATAGGCTGAAGCCTTAAGGGAGTATATTAATGAAAACCTAAAGAACAGGTTTATTATAGAATCCCAGTCCCTAATAAGGTACTTAATACTGTTCGTCCTAAGGAAGGGAGATAGTAAACTATATATAGTTATTAATTATTAAATGTTAAATAAGGATATAATTAAAAATCGCTACTTATTACCACTTATTATAAAGATATAAGAACGGATTATTAAGGTAAACTGGTTTTTTAACCTTAATTTCCCTATGGAATTTAACCACATTAAAGTAAAGAAAGAGAATAAGTATAAGACAGCCTTTTAAACTTATAACGGGTATTACCAGTATTATATTATGTTAATAAGATTAATAAACACCCCTGTAACCTTTTAAGGCCTTATTAATAGTATTCTCCGCCCCTTTCTTAATAAGTTTATTTTTATATATTTAGATAACGTTTTAGTTTATTTTAAAACTTTAAAAGAATATTAAAAATACATATGACAGGTTTTAACAGCTTTTAAGAAGGTAAAGCTGATAATAAACCTGGAGAAAAGCCACTTCCACATTTAGGAACTAAACTATTTAGGGTTTAAAGTAACCTTTAAAAGGCTTAAAATGTAATTAAAGAAGATAAAGGTAATTAAAGATTAGTTTACTTTAAAGAATTAAAAAGAGTTATAAGCTTTTATTAACTTTACGAACTTTTATTACTGTTTTATTAAGTATTTTATAAAAGTTATAAGATTACTTTACAAACTTATAAGTAAAGGAAAGCCGTTTAAGTGGATTAAAAGATAGTAAAAAGTATTTAAAGACCTTAAACACACCTTTATTACTATACTAGTCCTAACTCTCCCTGATTTTTTAAAGCCTTTTTAAGTTAAGACAGACTTTTTAAAGTTTATAATTAATAGAGAACTTAATTAAATCCAGGACGATAGGAAACGTTACCCAGTTACCTTCCTATTAAAAGGAATCCACAGCCTAGCCCTGTAATATCTAATTTATAATAAGGAACTGATGGTAATTATTTAATACTTTACTAAGTAGGCACTGTATTTAAGCGGTATAAAGGAACTAGTTTAGGTTTTCTTAAACTATAATAACTTTTAATACTTCCTAATTAAGGAACTTAACTTATAGTAAGCATAGTAAGCAGAATTAATAGCCCCGTTCCACTTCCAGATCCACCACGTTAAAGGAAAAGATAATAGGTAAGTTAATACTCTTAATCAGAGACAGGATTATAAGGATATTAACCTGGTCCTAGTCCCTGTTATAATGTTTAACGAAGTTAAGAACGGTATATTAAAGTATACGTTGTAAGTGTTAAATAACTAAATATTAGAATAAACTATTAACGTTTATATAAACTTATAAACAAAGTATAACATCTATTAGTAATAACAGGACTTTTAAATAAAAAGGTTAGTGGAAGGAACCTGTAAGTATAAGTGCCCTTTAGGAGACTTCTTAAGATATGTGTAAAATTATAGTAAGGAGTGCCTAAAGTATTTAAATTATAATAAAACTGGTTATTAGCTGGAACAGCTGTTATAAGGTGTAAACGGCACACCTAAACCAGGAGTAAGGCTTTAGTATTAAGAGAAATTATACATTTATAACCTAAATAAATAGAAAGAGTACGTTTAACAGGTTTATAAATCTTAACTTAAAAGATATATAAGCTAAGTTAAAACTTTAGTACAGGCTTAGTAAGTGTACGCCTTCTTAGGAATAAAGAAGCTAGTTAAGGAGGTGGTTAACGACTGTAATATCTGTTACTAAAAGTAAAACCGACATTATAAACCTTATAAGCTTCTTAAACCACTCTTTATATTATAAGCGCTATAAAGTTCTATCTCACTTAACTTTATCACTGGGATTTTAAAATCTAAGGACCTTGTTATAAGAATTACTTATAACCAGATCCTTATAATAGTTAACAGATTAATAAAATAAGCCTACTTCTTACTAACCTTAAAGGACATAATAGTGGAATAACTTACTTATATCTTTAAAAAAGAGGTAATTTTATAACACCTTTAGCTAGATAATATTATTATAAATTAAGATAAGCTAATTATGTTAAAGTTCTAATAAGGGTTAATGTAAAGAATAAGGGTGAAAAGTAAACTTTTAACAGCTTTCCACTTATAGATAAATAGCTAAACGGAGCGAATTAACCAGATACTTATAACGTATCTTAAAGCTTACGTTAACTTTAAATAAGATAATTAGTTTAAGCTGTTACTAACAGTACAGATAGCCTATAATATAATACCAGTTAAATTAATAAGTATATTACCGTTCTTTACTAATTACGGTAAGGAGCTTAAGCTCTGTTAAGGCCTACTAACCAGTACCCCTTAAGCTATAATCCACGTAAACTAAATGTAAAAGTTACATAACTACCTGTAAGTTAAACTTAAGTTTATACGTGAACAAATAAAAAAGTTTATTAATAAATATTAAATTAAACAGCTAATGTTTAAGAAAGGACTTTATTATAATAGTGAATAAGTTAAGGGACTGACTTTTTAAAAGGGGGATTACGTCTACCTCTTTTTACAAAACCTGTATATAAAACGACCTAGTAAGAAGTTTAATTTTAAAAGGTATAGACTGTTCTAAATTAAAAAAAAAGGTCGCCACCTTTAATTATAAACTAGACCTACCTGTTAATATAAAGGTGTGGATTAAGGTTTTTCACATCTCACTTTTAAAACCTGCCTTAAAAGGAGTTCCTTTAGAAAAGAAGATTAAGATTAATACTAATAAAGACAAGTACGACGTTAAGGAAGTTGTGAATTTACGAAAAGGAAAGAACACGTTTAAATATCTTATTAAATAGCTAGATTACAGCCTTAAGAGTAACTTATAAAAGCTAGTTAAAAATCTTAAATACCCAGACCTGATTACAGAGTTTTACTAAAAGAATCCAGATTAATTAAAACTAATAATAAGAACTAAAAATAAGATAAGATCTAACATTTAAATTACCATACTAAAGAGTAAGACCACTATAGGACTTAAAGCTTAAAAAGCAGTAGGAAACTCCTTAATAAGTATGGAAGGACATTTATTAAGACCTTAACTAGGGTTATAAGGACCTTAGACCTAATAAAAAGGCCGGGCCTCTAAAGCTCCTGATAAGCCTTATATGAAAAATAAACGTTATTAAAAAAAGGAAAATTAGTAAAAAGAAAAATAATAAAAAATCCTTATAGGATTTAAACTTACAACCTCTCGCTAGAAAAAGGAAGTCACAAACTAAGTTATAAAGTAACCGCTTACTATAAAGACCCTACTAGGAAGTTCCCCTAATTAAAAGACTCCACGTCTTTAAAAGGGGTGTCTAACCTAGCCTTCTCACTCTTTTAAAACTCTAATAACTCCACTTTATAATTAAACGCCTTTACAGCCTGGTCTTTAAAGCAGGACTGCTGCTTATAAAGATGTGCTAAATGTGCTAACGCCTTTTAAAGCTTAACAGTAGCCTTATAAAGCTGTTAAGCTACAAACTTAACTTATAAGTTAAGGTTCTGTTTTTTAATAAGAAGAGCCTTTAACTTTACCTTACTAATATTAAAAGCGTCACACTGGGAAGGCCGGTGCCTTTTTAAATAGTGGTTATAACTGTTAGACCGGTTTAAAACCTAACAGATAAGTGGAGGAACGGCAGATTTATAAAAAGAATAAGGGGACATTTCGCTATTAAACATGTATGTATAGGCTGTAAGGTTTAGGTGGCGGTTAGTACTTTTACCCTATTCCCGTTTTAAAACCCGGGAGCCGGATATTTATTATATAGTAAAGTGATAAAAGGAAAAACTTACCTTTTAAGTTCTTTATGGGAAAAGAACGTTAAAAAGGGGGAATTATATAACGACCTTACAGGCCGTCATTTAAGCCAGGGCGGCCTGATAAATCCCCTATAAAAGGAATAGTGTGGAAAGATAATATACACCATCTAGGCGCACTGGGCCAGGGGTGTAAAGACTTAAAGCCCTTATAACTAATAAGGTGCTACTTACAGTATACTAAATATTTACATTATAAGCAGGAGAAACCTTATAAGCAGAACGCTTACACAGTGTAAAGTGCTTACATAATAAGCATTTACAACATTATAAGTAAGGTATAAAGTACCCCCTAGTTAATTAGTATAGATAGTTATAGTTATACTTATAACCACTGTAAGGGACTCTGGTTCCTTATACTAATATTTAATTATTTATTTATGTCCTACTGTTCAGACTCACCTTTGTGTATTATAGTGACAGCGACTTATAGTGACATTAAACCCCCTGTTTAGGAGTGTTAGCTTAATAAGCCGTCTTCGGAACGCCCCTTACCTGTTGGCGTCCTGCCATACGTTCTGTCTTAACCCGCGCCAGTCCTCTCGAGGCCTGTGTCGGGTGCAGGTCGTAATAGTTCTCTAGCGAAGTTAGAGAGCTATTATTATAGTTGTGGCTGGTGGTAATGGTGGTGGCAATAGTGACTCACACCAGCTGAACTGACTACGTCAGCTCAGCTTCCATTGCCACACATTTTATGGTGTTCTGGCCTCTGGCCAGAACCCCCTCCTTTTTAACACTTCCTCTGAGCCACAGCCGCTGTACTATAGCCCTGTAGGTTCCTGAAGTTTAACATAACTACTCCTCTGCCAGGGTAGGAAAGGTTAGCTTGGACAGGGACCCACTATTACCCCCTAGCAGAGAGAGCACCAAACCAGTAACAGTGGACCCCTGGCCGAGCTAACCTTTCCTACTCCGGCAGAGGAGTATTTATAATTCTTTTTAAAGAAGCACTTCCTAATGACTCGGGGCGCTGGTGTAGGCTTGCGCGCAGCGCAGCCGCTATTGCGTTGAGCGCCTGAATTGCAGTTGCCGTGCTACGGCAACGGCAATTGGTCTGTGCGGCGCACTGTTAAATTTCTATCGCGCGCGTGGCGCGCGCTCTGTATTCTACCTTCAATCAATCACTCCATCCGCAGTTCAATTCCACCTAGTGGCCTTCGGCTACCGTTTCTGTGTGTGCAGTGTTCTTTCTGTTACTTTTGGGTGCGTAAGCGCCCCAGTTCACTAATAATAATAGTATCCCTAGCGGCGTTTAAGCTTAGTAATATTACGACCTGTACCTAGCACAGGCTTGAAGGACTAGTTAGGTTAAGACAGACTATATAATAGGACGCTAAAGACTGATAAGTGTTTCGAAGACGGCTTATTAAGCTAGTACTCCTATATAGGGGTACACTGTCACTGTAAGTCGCTGTTACTATAATACACAGATGTGAGTCTGAACAGTAGGATATAAATGAATAATATAATACTAGCGTAAGGAACCAGAGTCCCTTACGGCCATCATAGTCACAATGATAACGATCTATACTATCTTCCTACTGGGTACCTTGTACTAGCCTCTGCCCTCTCCTGAGTCTCTGTCAACAGAGCCGCTTCTTGGCACAGAGGCTACAGCGCGGACACAGTGTCGCACCGTGCTGCGCACTGTTCCTGGTGCGGGGGATCGGTCGGCCCGTGCCGGTCCAGCTTGACGGCCTGGGGTCGTCACAAGTAATAGGTGCCCACACTTCTTAAAGTGTGGAGCCTGGCAGTATATTACTAGTGGCAATCTAATTACTCACACCAAGACACAGCTTAAGGCCACCCGGTAAGCTGGCGCTGCTGAACAGGGGCTTGCACCTAAAGAAAGCCAGGAGGTCACGTTTTGCCGAGGCCAAATGGGAAGCTGAGCGACAGTTTAGGATAACACCACTGGCCCGGTGTCCCCTGTTCCCATACGCCATAACCCCAGACCCCGTCACACCTACCCCTCCCCCTAGCCCTGAGTCCACACACCAGAGCTCCCTCGAGCTTGTGCCGATCGCCACGCCGCGATGGACACCATTATGACTGGCCCGCCGGGTCCCACCGGCGGCCCCTCAGCGATTGGCGGCAGGGGTCCGGCCGGGAAGGGCGACGGCGACGACGTGAAAATGCTCGAGCCCCGACACCTGAGGCCTCATCGCGCACTTTTCAAGTTAGGGATGCTCTGAAGCGGGACGTGGTGCTTGGCTGAGGTTCAGCCTCACACTTAGATGATACTTTTGCCCACTTTCATCCTCCCTGATTGCTATGATGTCCAGGAGCACCTCATCGAGTCATGAAGTCTTAAATAACTGTAAAACCAATCCCTTCTACTTTGCCTTTCGGCATATGAAAGCTTTCCCATGTACTATTGACGGTTGAAACAACGTCGAGTGGGCGCTTTAACGACATAGTGATCTTAAAGGTTACTTCGCTTCCCCTACTTCGCTACGCCATCTCCACGCTCGTTCCCGATACTCTTCCTCTCCGCCAAGCCAATCGCAAACTGCCCCATCGGCACCGCCAGCAAGATCTCAAACAAGCTCACGTCAACCTGTATCTCCCTAACGATCCAGCTCCGGACCTCCATCGCCACAAGGGAATCGACACCGTATGTATACAGCGGCCGCGCAGGATCAATCTCGGACTCGGGCGTTCGTAGCATCTCAGCCACCTTTGCGATCAGAGCATCGGTGATGATCTGTGCAACCTCGTCTTTGGACTTTGCTTCTCGTAGTCTGGCGCCAACTGTCTCCGCAGGTCCATCTTGCGAGGCGGATCCGTTGGAGAGCGCGAGATGAGAGAAGCGCGGATGACCGAGATAGGCAGGACGAGGCATCCCGGACTTGGTCAGGATGGCGCTCGTGGCGAGGCCGGTAATTATCTGGGTTGCTGAGTCGTTCCGCAGCTGCCCATTGATCACAGCGCGCATGAGCCCGTGGAACTCGTACTCGTGGATCCCAAGGTGCTGCTCCATAGCGGCCAGGTCGCCCGCCGCGCCCTTCTCTGCGAGGACACCCACATCGAGCATGATGCCCAAGTCGACCGACACAGCTTTCAAGCCGAGTTGGCGTCGATACCGGGCTAGCCCGTCTTGATACGCTCCAGCGGCAGCGTAGTTGGCCTGGCCACGATTTCCAAAGACACCTGCGCACGAGGAGAGGATGATGAAGAAGTCGAGGTCGAGGTCGTGGTGGCGGGGAAACGCTTCATGGAGATTCCACGTCCCTTGCACCTTTGGCCGCGTCGCATCGCGCCACTGGTCGTGTGTCATGTTTGCAAAGACGCCGTCCCTCAGCACCATCGCCATCTGGACGACGCCACGTATAGGCGGCAGAGCGCGAGCGCACAACTTCAGCGCCTCGTCGAGTGAATCTCTGTCGGCGAGATCCGCTTTGTACACTTGAACTGTGCAGCCGTCGGCCCGGAGCTTGTCGATGGTATCCCTAGCAGCCGCGGAAGATCCCGCTCCGCCCCGAGATAGGAAGGCAAGGTGGCGAGCCCCTGAGCTGGCCATCATGGACGCCAAGCTCCGACCCAGGCCGCCTAAACCTCCAACCAGTAGGTAGGTCGCCGAGGGATCTAGCCGCAGGAGGTCTCGTGGCCGTCGGAGCACAGGCACCTCATTCGGACCCTCGTATGACAGCACGAGCTTCCCCTGGTGCTTCCCTGCCTGCATCAGCCGAAACGCCTCCTGGTGCCGGGCTACGGGATACACAGTCAGCGGCACCGGTGCACGGATGATGCCTTTCGTCAGGTTGGCGAAAGTCTCGGCAACTATGCTCTGCATGAGCTGCGGCGCCTCAGTCATCATCGCCCAGAGATTGATCAGCGTGAAGGTAGTCTGCTTAGCGAAGGGAAGCATATCTAGCCGCGTGTTGCCGACGACGTCGCGCATGCCGATCTCGACAAAGGTGCCGAAAGAGGCAAGGCAGTAGAAGCTCTGGCGTAAAAGCTCGCCGGCGAGGGAATTGAGCACGCAATCGACGCCGCGGTTGTTGGTGGCGCGCTTGATACCCGTGACGAAGCTGGTGTCGCGGCTGCTGAAGATCTGGTCGTCGCGAAGGCCGTACTCGTCGCGAAGCAGAGCTCGTTTCTCTCTGGATCCTACCGTGGTGTAGATCCGAAGCCCGAGATGCTGGGCCAGCTGGATGGCAGCTTGTCCCACGCCACCTGCCCCGGAGTGGATCAAGACTGACTGGCCCGGACGGAGGCGAGCGAGATTGACGAGGGCGTGGTAGGCCGTGCAGTGGACGACACCGATAGCCGCGCCTTCGGCAAATGAAGTCCTGTCCGGGAGTCTCTCGCACATAGACTCGTGGGCGCGAACAGCGGTTGCATGTGCTCCCCGCGTCTGGGCGCAGACGCGATCCCCGGGGCGGAACTTGGTAACGGCGGTTCCTGCGCGTCGTACGATGCCGCTGGCCTCACAACCCAGAAGAGTGTCTGGGAGAATTCCCATGGTACACATGATATCGCGGAAACTGTAGGTACTTTGTTAGCCAGCTTCCAAACAACAAAAGCTAGGGTGTAGCTTAGGTTACTTGACCCCCGAAGCCTTGACTTCAATCTCCACCTCATTCTCACCAAGAGGCTGCAGCGTCCTGTCATCCGGGTGGAAGTACAATGTGTCCAGCAGACCTGCCTTGTGTATGGCCAAACGCAGAGGGTGCGGTGTCTCATCCATCGGGAGCAGCTTGGTGAGCTCGTAAGTGTGCTCGTGCACCCGGTCGTCTTGGGCCGCATCCATCACCACCCGGTTGACATGAAGCACTCCATCTTGTTCGGAAAACTCATCGTCACCTGTGGGCGACGTTGCAAGTCGTACTACCAGATCCGCTTGACTGTCGGAAAGGCCTTGCCCAGACAGCTTCAGGGTCTGGATCCTGCGGTCAGGCATCTCGTTGCGAACGGTCCTCGCCATGCCAACCATCAGCTCCGCAGACGGTCCTTCGATGCCCGTTACCCAGATCAGACGCGGAATCTGGAGTAGCACGGTCTTGAGGGAAGCGTAGTCGGCAGCCGAGATGTCTTGCAGAAAGGGATGTTCCAGCTCCAAGAGAGAGATACACTCCGTGTAAGACGACAGGTCCTCCTCGTCAGCCTTTCGGAACTCGTCATCCCAACTCCTAGCCGTGATGCTTAATCCGGCCTCCCGGAGACGTGATGCCACTTGGGAACTAAGTCCACTTGCCGCCTCGGTTGCGGATGTCGATTGGAGAAGCAACACAGTGCGTAGATTCTGCTGCTGCTGCTGCGGGGCTGCATCATCACCATGCCCCGGCAATTTGGAGAACACCAGGCAAGACGTGTTATCATTAGGGGTTTCACACTTGCAACCGTTGTCGGAAAAAAGCCGCCGGACCATCGACAGGTCAAGATGTCGGTGTACCTCACATACAATACGACCTCTAGGGTTCAGGGCCCTGGTGAGCTTGGACAACAGTTTCCCAGCTTGTTCTGCATTCTCTGGTGAGAAGAGGTTAATCGATGATATCGCCACAATGTCGAACTTGGAGTTCCGAGTGTCCGGGAAGGCGTCGTCGCACTCTAGGTCGATGACATGTAAGCCTTCTTCCTTCTCCAGACACAAGCCATCCGAGTCCGTCTGATCGGCATGCAACTTTGGCATCGCGATAGTGTACGAGCCGGCTGGTCTGTCTGGACCAGTTCGTTCGAGCGCCTTGAAGAGTGGTGACTCGGACGTCTGATCGGCTACCTCCAAGATGGAGACCGAGGGGTCGCAGTGCACTACCGCCATGACCGCGCTGACGGCAGCACTCGAGTCGTTGTCCTCGGCGCTCTGGTTCCGGGTCGAGAACAGTCTTGCCATCTCGTCCCCGGTGAGCAAGTCCACAGCAGGCGCCCAGGCTGTCCGAGCGCACAACTTCCTGGTCACGTCCTTCAAGGCATCGTGGGCATCTCGTTCGAGATCTTGGATCTCGGTGCTGGAGTAGCCTCGGAGCTTGACGGCGACGAAAGATCGCTGCTCGTCGAAGAAGGTGATGTCGCTGCAGACCTCTCGGAGCCCCCGTTCTTCGACGGCGCAGTAACCGCGCAGCCGGGTGCCTGGGTCCGACGAGATGCGGGCGGACACCTCGAGCTCATCGATACACTGTGGAACAAAGGCCCTCATTCTGCCGCGCGCTACAAGCGGCCCGCACACCGGCTGTAGGATGGAGTCGAGCGTGGTGGGGTGGATACGGTGCGTCCAGTCCGCCTGGCCGGTGCTGAAGCTCTCGCAGTGCTCAGGAACCGTGACCTCGGCGGTAACGTGGAGGTTGTCGCCGAGGACCCGCAGGCGCGTGATATTGCGGAACTTGTCGCCCCAGAGGAGGCCGGCGGTGGATGTGGCCTTGTAGAAAGATTCGGGCGTTATCTCTACTGCGCTCTGCGCTGATTCGAGACTCTCGTGCTCCGTGACGAGAGACTGTAGCTCCTCGGAAGCCGCTCGCGTTGCGTGCTCGTCTGGATTCGCAGCCTCGTACACGATGGATACGAGACCGTGGCATTTTTGCTGCAGCTCGCCTCCGTCCTGGGAGGTTGACACGGAAAACTCCCACCAGGAACCCGAATCCGAGGTCCGTGTCCCGAGGAGGTGCGGCCGCAGATGCACGCTCGTCTCGACGTCGACGCTCTCGGTCATGACGGTCGCTGCCGGGATCCGGATGTCGCGCAGCTTCCACGCTCGCAGCTCCTTGCCCGGATCGGCCAGCTGCCGGGCGGCCTCGATCACCATGACGAGGTACGCCGTCGCGGGGTATAAGATGGACGAGTGGATGTTGTGATGGTGGATCCAGGGCTCCTCCGACAAGCGCAGGTAGCCCCGCCAGAGATGCTCGCCGACGCCAGGCTGGGTGATCTGGGCACCCAACAGACTCCTCCTCGGGTGGTCGCGACGCAAAAACTCCCTGGTCTGTCGCGACTCGGGCCAGTAGCGTCGTGTATGGTTCCAGGGGTACGGACGGAGGTCGCATAGCGTTGCAGGCTTGGGATTTGCGCCGTGTGCGTTGACGGCGGCCATGTCGATGCGGCAGCCGTGGGCGTAGAGGGCCCCCGCCAGTTCGAGAGCCGAAGCGACGGCGTCTTGGCCTCTGCGGAGTGCAGCGTGGTAGAGGATTCCCCCCACGCCGAGCGTCTCGACCGTCTCAGTGAAGGCGGACTGGAGGGCTGGATGTGGACCGACCTCGACCACCATGTCGACGACCTTGACCCGTGCCTCGGGGCCTTCTCTCGTCTGCGATACCGGGGCTACGAACTCGCGGACACCGCTGTCGAAGAGGACCGGCGAGACCATGTTGCGAACCCAGTACGCCGGCCCCAGCGCGTCTCCGTCCACCATGCTTGCCTGCACGCTGGAGATCATGATCGGTGCGCCGTAGTTGCCATGATCGGCCAGACCCATGGTATTGATGCTCGTAATCGTCTCGCCGTAGAGATCCGCCACCTGGTGCATATGATCGGAATGGTAGGCGTTGTCGACCTTCAGCTGCCTCGAAAACACAGCTTTCTCCTCCAGCATGCACTGCAGCTGCGCAAGACCTGCGATGTCTCCGGAGACGGTGACATTCTTGGGTGAGTTGATGCACGAGACTACAAGCTTCCCCGTCTTGACTTGCGAGATGAAGTCCTCGGCCTCGTCGACGCTGCAGCCAACGGCCATCATTCCACCCTTGCCGCTGATATGAGCCGAGACGGTGCCTCGGAAGTAGGCAATCTTGATGGCATCCCGCATGCTGATGACGCCCGCGCAGTAGGCGGCGGCGATCTCTCCGCTCGAATGGCCAACAACCCTCTCCGGAACCACATTCCACGAAGCCAGAAGCTCCACCAAGGCGATCTGGAGGACGGTGCAAATTGGCTGACTGTACTCTGGACGGTCGATACGAGACGCCCCGACGGGGGCGCGGAGCTCGTCCCAGACGCGCCACGAGCATCCCATCCCGGCGAGAATGGTGTCGGCAGCATCGACCGTGTTCCGGAATATCGCATACCGGGCGAGCCCGATGCCCATGCGCGCCCACTGTGCGCCCTGGCCCGTGAAGACGAAGCCGATCCGGGGCGGGACGTGGGACCGCGTGGCCGAGCTGCCGTCTTCTCCATCGAGGAGCTTGACGAGTTCGGCACGGCTCGATGCGATGCAGAAGGACTTCCAGTTCATCCGACTCCGCCCTGTTCCCAGCGTGTACGCCAGGTTGCCGAGGTAGGTCGGCTTTTCCGCGACGCCTTGGAGCTGAAGGGACAGCGTCCGCGCGGACCGCGCGATCCCTGCCTGATCGGATGCGCTCAGCACGAAGAGGAGGGGTGGCGACGGATCGAGGTCGTCCTTGGGGCCGATGCGGTCGCCGTTTGCCGGTGTCAGGGTACTATCGTATCGGCTACCGTCCTCGAGGATGACGTGCGCATTCGTCCCTCCCATGCCAAAGGAGTTGACAGACATGCGGCGCACCAGCGCCGAAGGCCACTCTGCGAGCTCCGTAGGGACCGAGAGGTTCCATGCGTCAAAGTGGATATCGGGATTGGGCTTCCGGAAGTAGAGATTGGGGGGCAGCAGTCCCCGCTCGAGTGCGAGGACGCCCTTGATGACCCCTGCGATACCGGAGCCTGCTTCGAGATGTCCAATCTAACTATGTTATTAGTGGCACTCTCACCAGCGCGGGGCTATCTTATGGCTTACATTGGGCTTGACGCTTCCAACGATCAGACATCTGCCTTTTCGCGCCGCGACTGCCTGCCCGATCGTCTCTCCGATGGCGCGTAGCTCGATGGGGTCTCCTGCCTTTGTTCCGGTCCCCTTGGTCGTACGCGAAAAAGTTAGCAGCCATTGTGCGAGAGGGTTGCAGGAAAGACGATGAATTGTTAGCGGGAGAGCCGCCCTGTAGGTAGCGTACCAGCCAGCGAGTGGGGCGATGAGGCTCCACTCGCAAAACGATTTCGCATCGGGCCAACCAATTCAGAGAACAAGCTTTGCACTTACGTGACATTCCACATATTGCGTCTCGCTCATGCTCAAGCCCGCACGAGCGTAGACGTCGCGAATCAACCTCGCCTGCGCATCAGCGCTCGGCAGCGAGATGCCCTGCGTAAACCCGTCCTGGTTGCACCCCGAACCACGAATGATGGCTCGGATGGGATTGCCGTCGCGAAGCGCGTCATCGAGCCGCTTCAGAATGACGACCCCGCAGCCTTCGCCCCGGCCATACCCGTCTCCACTGGCATCAAATGTCTTGCAGATTCCATCGCTGCCCAGGAATCCCTGGTTCGCCAGGTGCATGAAGGCCTCGGGACCGAGCATCATGTTGACGCCGCCGACCGCCACCATCGTCGACTCGCCGGCTCGGATGCTCTGGCAACCAAGATGCATCGCCACAAGGCTCGACGAGCACGCCGTGCTCACCGTCATGCTGGGCCCCTTGAGATTGAGGAACCACGAGACGCGGTTGGAGATCAGCTCGGTGACGGCACCCCGGCCCACGTAGCGCGGAGTGCTGTCGATGTCGCGCGTCTGCGCCACGTGCCAGTCGTAACTTGAGCAGCCCATAAAGCAGCCCGTGGGGGACCCCGACAGCTCCTCCATGGTGATGCCGGCGTTCTCGAAAGCTTCGAAGCAAAGCTCTAATGCGAGTCTCTGCTGCGGATCCACGACCATGGCCTCGGCGTGCGTGATGTTGAAGAAGGCCGCGTCAAACGTGGAGATGTCCTGCGAGAGGTAGTGCGCTCCTTTGGTCGGTATGGTGTGCAGCTTGTTCTTGGACGGGTGGTAGAAGGCATCCGCGTTGAAGCGCTTGGATGCGGGCGAGAAGCCATCTGTCACATGGTGAGCAGGTTCCCGTACCGTCTTCTCGTTTGCACAAACTGACTTCTTCCCTTCTCGAGGAGATCCCAGAACTCGGTTGGTGTTAACACATCTCCAGGATAGCGACATGCCAGGCCAACAATGGCAATCTGATTGGTGGGGTTCTCGCTGTCCTGATTGAGAGTCATCTTGCCTGGGTTTGACGAGCTTGAAGCTATCCCAATATCACTGCCTCGAGCTATTTCAACCCACATGGGCGAGAGGTTCTGCAGAGTCCCGCAGCCTATTTCATAAGCACGGAGCTCTGACGATCGAGCAGGCCCTTCCGCTCGGAGTACGGCCCCGGAGCACATTCCGGGGCTTTTAGTCCGAGTAAGGTTTCGGTGCCACAGCTCTGCTCAATAAGACGGCAGAGAATGAAACATGATTTTCGCCCTCCTTCCTCATGCGGCGCACCTTGGCGGTGTGCCTCTTGATCGCCGTGGTTTGTGCTGCGGGTTGTGGGTTACAATCACCAACCAAGTCCGAAGTCCGAGACAAACGGCGTCGAAAGTGTAATGGGGGATTTGAGCTGTCAGCAATATACTACCATTCGAAGGAATCGTACTTTTTGGTTCCGGAGGATCCTGCAGGTATCCGGACATTGAATTATAATGCAGGGACATCACACCGATTGAGGTCTGGTTGAATGGCTCCCCTGCCGGTCATCGAGCTGCATTAGGCGACCGCCCCTTCATTCCCTGATGAACAAGATAAAGGCCAATATCCTAGATGTCGTCCTGATATTGAGTCTGCCTGACCCAACCAACGACTTCTCTCCCCTTTTCACTCGACAGCGACTAAACAACATGACGGGCTTGAAGGACAGGTGGCCTCACCTGGCAGAGGAAGACCGATGGGAAGACCCCCGCCAGCGTACCCGTGTCGTACCCATGGAAGTGCTCGCCCTGGGCTTCTCCCGAACCGGAACCTCGAGTATGTCTTGCAAACTCAACACCACACATCGCATCATGAAATACTAACAATCACCAGGTATGCACACCGCCCTCCAGATCCTCGGCATCACCCCAGTCTGCCACGGCGAAGACATCGTCTTCCAAACCCTAGACCTCGAAATGATCGCCCAAGGCATCGTCGCCAAATACCAACCATCCGCCGCAACCTGCCCGCCGTTCGGTCGTAAGGAATTCGACCAGCTCCTAGGCCAATACCGCGCCGTGACCGACATGCCCATGTCCCACTTCGGGCCCGAACTGATGGAAGCCTACCCCGACGCAAAGGTCGTCCTCGTCGAGCGCGACATCGAATCCTGGTTCAAGAGCTACTCGGAGACCGTAGCGCTGATTCCCTTCCAGCGCGGATTCGCAAATTGGTTGATCAACTCCCTGGATCCGCAAACAAGAAGACGGAGACGGCTTGGTGACACGCTGTTTCGCCTTGTATACCGCGCGGATTCGCGCGCGGAGATTCTTGAGACGATGAGGGATGTTTATCGTGAGCATTATGCTGCCATCAGGCAGGCGGCGAGACCAGGTCAGCTTTTGGAGTACAAGCTGGGCAGTGGCTGGGAGCCGCTTTGTGAGTTTTTGGGCAAGCCGTTGCCGGATGTTCCGTTTCCAAGGATCAATGATAGTGCCGAGTTTGCCGAGAAGATTAGACTTGTGAGGGAGCATCTGGCGGTTGGGGTTAGACGGCGTATTCGTAGGCTTTTGGGCGTGTTTGGCGTGATCGCGGCTGTTGCTCTGGCAGTGGGTTGGAGAAAGCTATCGTAGAAGGTGCCCGTGCATGAATCTAACTCGCATTGAAAACTTGACCGGCTATCAGCCTTTCATCATTTCCTCAGCTCACAATATGCATGTGACTGGCACCGATGACGGGGGACGGCTGCCAAATGCCGCCACACTAACAGTCGATTTAGCGAGGCCAGCGACCAGTGCACAGACCATTCTGACTGCCCTACACAAAAACCGAATTAGGCCTAAAAAGATCATGAATCTGCATCAACCGTAGCGGGAGCGAGCCGACAACCACACTCCGCAAGTAACAACGCCATGGATTGGGACGATCCCCTGCGCCATCTGGCACCGATTTCCGAACACCCAGCCAAGAAGTCTACGTTGCTGTCCTCAGAGCTGTCCGCCATCTCGGACCAGGAGCTTGCCAGTCTTAAGGTGAACGTCAAGCTCGATCGGTTCGGCCTCATCAGCGCCAGACATAACCGCACTGCATGCATCCTCGGATCCTTCCTCCAGTTTCTAGAGGATGAAGGGCGCAAGCTTCTCGCAGCAGAGATTCTGGCCTGGATTGATATCGAGGACAATTTGTTCGAGCTCGCCAACCACCTCGTGACTGCAATCCTGCTGCCCTGTAGGCTAAGCCCGCGCTCTCCTGCTGCTTGCTAAGATTGATTCTATGCTTACCCGTTGCCATTCTAGTTAAGGCATCTGGTGGCAAGGCGCCACCACCTATCAGTCGCCTATCCATCTTCGCCGATGAAGATGACGAGATTGAACAAACTGTGGCATTTATCGAACCCTCCCGACGGGACCAGACAAAGCTGAAGCGACAGTGTCTACGAAGAGAGGGATACCAGTGTATCTACACAGGTTATTTCGACCGTCGCTCTGTGAAGAACAAGGAGGTCACCTTACCTCAAAAGTCCAAGTGTGGTGGCACAGAATGTGCCCACATCATTCCATTTGCACTTGGGAATTTCCACGAAAAGGATTCCCTGGAGACCGAAAATAAGGCTCTCATCTGGTGGACACTTTATCGATACTTCCCGGCTCTACAAGGCAAAATTGATGCAGCTAGCATTAACCAGCTTGGAAATGTTATTACCATGTTTGGCGAAGTCCATGATGTATTCGGGGATTTCCAGCTTTCATTCTGGCCTCAAGAGGACGTCCCGGTAAGCTCATATTATCTCTTTTAATTCATTTTTCATATTTGCAAACTGCTGACTCTACATTTTAGCACTCGTATGAGGTAACCTTAATGGTACCGCAATTTTGCATCGAGTCGAAATCGTGCTCTTCTATAATCTGCCTAGAACAGCACGATACCGATATTCCGATGCCAGATCCCGAGTACTTCAAAGTGCATCATATCATATCTCAGATCCTCGAGGTAAGCGGACTGGGACGTGAGATAGATGGGCTTCTAGAGGCTGCAGAGACCTTGGATCCAAATGGATCAAGCGATCTTGGTCTACTGTTGTCCCAAAAGATGCTAATACATACGTGGGTGTAGACTCTTCGTGGAATGAAGCAAAGTCTCGAACTCCCGCTGTAAGTAGATGGTGGAGTGAACGGTAAATTTTCAAGCTCTGTCGCATGGGAAAGGGAAGGTCAAATCGTCGGGAAAAGATGATGGAGGAGGTGGCCATAAATAGCAAGTGGTTGCCCCAAGTCCAGCCGACATGGCGGAAGAATTGTCTTTGGGATGCATTTTATTTTAGGGCACGCCGGTTTTGCACCGTAATCCCATATTTCTTGCAGAACCTGGCCAAAGCAGAGGCATTGACTTTTGATTCCGTGGCAAAATACCATTATAAGTGGCGGGCAACCGGCTCGCTCAGCAAGGATAAATGCTTTGCTGACCTTGACTGGGGTGATGTCCGGCTTCGGGACCTCACCGTTCAGAACCGCTTTGCGTTCTCGAGATCGCGACAGAGTAACAAGGCTCCCCCGTATCCCGCTTCCATACTCTTTTTTACCCTCCCCAGTCAGGCACCATGCTTCCCCGACACGCTTCGAAAGACCTCCTCAATCAGCCGGGCTTCTTCCTGGCTTCCAACTTCTTCTTCTGGGACAAGCAAACTGCCCGTTGGATCTACAAGGCCATCGCTGGGAATACTTTCAAACTCCATCTGAACGCCATCAATTACAGAGGCCGTCGTTAGATGATCTACATTCTCTAGATGGAAATTGGTCACACCGAGCTTGACCGCTCGTCCAGTGGAAGGTAATTAGTGCCGTTGCCTGATAAATACATCCCTTCGTCCAGATCCTCAAATTAGACGTTTCCCCCTTCAAATTACTAGGTTGATTCATTGGCAAACTACGGGGAGGCTGTCGCGAAGATATTGCTGGCGTGCCCGAATCGATTCGTCCGAAGGTTTGTATTCTTAGGTACCGATTAATGAGCAGGCCGAGAAGGCACAGAGGTATCTTTTTCCTGTCATGGCGTCCCAAATCTCCGACTGAGAACCCACTCTACATACTTCGTGATATCCGCCAAGCTCTTCGACGGATTCAACACATTCCACGGCACGATGTTATGATAGTCACCCCCCTGCGTCCTCACGGCCATGCTCATCAGCAAGTCCATCATACCGTCATACGTCTTCAGCATCGGCAGCATCCTTCGTAGTGTGGCTTCCGTCCCTGGATCACCCGGAACATCCAGCATGGCCAATTCCAGCAACAGAGAAACAACCCCAGCGGCGATTGGCGTTGCTACCGATGTGCCTGTCATGCGTCGTAGGGCTGCGGAGTTATCAGCAACTTCGTCACGGATCCATGCCGCCTCGACGTTCTTGCCGAGGATGCTCAAACTGTTGCCAAGTTCGGCGAAAGGGTTAGAAGCGCATGGTTTCCCGTCCGCGCTGGCGGCATGGACGGTAATGACGCCGGATCGGGACGCCGGGTACGCCACCACACGTCGGGTGCCGTTATTGGATGCCGCTGCAAGGACGAGCTTGCCCGACCGAAGTGTTTCGTCGAGCGCGGTGTTTATTGTCTCGCTGAAGCGAGGAAAGCCGAACGAGAGAGACAGGACGTCAACGTCCCAGTTGCCATCGACGTCTTTGGGGCCGAGTGCTTGGCGGATGGCCTGTGAGGTGTCAGTTCCAGGTTTCTACACTTCATGGGTTTCCGAATGAAGGGGTTCGGCTACTCACCTTTGCCACAACTTCTTCATCAAGGCCACTCCAGTCCTTCGTCACCCGGCCAATGTAAATATCAGCAGCCGGTGCAACCCTGTTGATAAGAGCTGCGCAATGAGTCCCGTGTCCGCAAACGTCAACTCCGCGCCCCTCGGGGTCCACAAAGTCAACACGCTTCTTGATCCTCCTGCGCACATTCTTCGCTTGAAAGGCCGTGTTGCGCATGTCGATACCCGTGTCGAGGATACCAATCTTGACCCGCCGTGCATCCTGCCTCCGGAACTCAGAGAAGATCCTCTCGTTAATGTCCTCCATATCCGCGAACCATCGGTCGACGCCAACATCCCCATCGTCGGCCGCTGCGAGGGTCCCGTCACAGATTCTGGTACTACCTGGCCGCTCTCTGGATACGGATCTTGCGGACGCGGCGTCTGATCTTGCCTCTTTGGGCCCGGGCTGTACATCGGACGCACTCCTGGCGTGGCGCTTGTTGTTGCTCAGAACGTTGTCGGGGGCCAGTAATTTGAGATTTCCGGTTGATACTGATGGATGTATCTGACGATCTCCGGGCACGGCTAGATCGAGCTTGAGCGGGAGCGGCCCTCCGCTATCCCCCAGCCCAAAGGTACGCAACGCTGCATTTGTGTCCTGGGCCGTTTTGGTGCTAGTGGGTTGTGGGGTAGCCTTGCTTTCATTGTCAGGTCGGGTTGTACCTGACCTTACCAGCTCTTCGGCTGATTTGACGAAAGCGAACTGTAGAGGAACTTTGCTTTCAGCGGCAGGTCGGGTTGGCGTTGTTGGCCCATGGCTGGTGGCGGCCGGGTGTGTTTCTGGTGTCGTTTTGGAAGTCTTGTGGTCCGTAGATTCAGACGGTGCTGAAGAGTTGGCCGCTTTGACTTTATTAATAGCGGCTATCCGGGCCCCCCTTATAGCTTTCCATTCTTGCAATCCCGCCATAGCTGGCGAACTCGAACGATCGCCGGCTATGAGGTCTCTATATTTTGTTCGCGTTCCTAGGGGCTCGAGGCTGCCAGGGTGCCACTGCGAGAGACCTGACGGCGTCCAGCCCTCAAGCTTTGGCAGCGTGGCCGCCCCAGTCGCTTGTGAGGCACTGAAGTCAGATATTTGTTTAGCCAGGCGCTTTGAATTAGCCAGGCGCTTTAAATCAGCAGTCGTCCATGGACTGGAAGTCGATGTCAATTCAGCGGCCGCAGGGACACTTTGAGCTTTTGACGTTGTGCTTGGAGCAATTGCGTCTTTGGCGCTGGTCGACCCTTCCTTTTCTTTGGGCAACGGCGCCACCCAAGACTTGGCTAGTGGCGTGTCTCCAGAGGTTGCCTTTCCTTGTTGTCTTAGCGGGCCGGACAACAGGGTGTAGTTTTGTATCACACCTCCGATGGTGATGAGGTTATTATCTTGTGTCTTTAAAGTTGCCGACTGCTTGTTGGTTGCTGCTGCAGCATTCGGGAGGACCGAATAGCGTGACACATATCCTCTTGGCTTGCTCGAAAACCCGAATGTCAGAGGTTCAGGAGGTCTCTCGCTGCCTCCTGCACCCTGCAAGGGCTTGCCTGCCACAGCACCCGCTGGTGGATTGGCATCTTTCCGAAGAAAGCCGAATGACGTTGATAACGATCCAGCACTAACTTCCGTGCGAGGCGCCGATTTTTCCGCAAGGGAACCTGCTGGGGGGTTGGCAGCTTCGTTTGTCCAAGGAAAGCCAGACGATTCTTCCGCAGCTTTCGTCGCAGCCACTACCTTTGCTACCGAAGAGGTCTCAGCCCACCACGCCTTCGGGCCCACGGGTGTCGTTCTGGATTGACCTCCTGTAGTCGGTGTGTTGTTTGGTATCCTGACCGTTGCCACAGCTGTTGGCTTTGTTATCGAAGAGGTATCACCCCACCATGCCCTCGGGCCCACGGGTGTTGTTCTAGACTGAGTCCCCGCGGTGGTTGGTGGTGCTAGCACCAACTTTGCCTTGACTTTGGATGCCGCGACGCTGGGTCCTTTCCCGGGCTCCAAGGATCCCTCGACCTGTTTCTCTCCTCCCTTCGACTTCAGGCGGTCTTCGTTGTTGCGTAATCGGGAGGCCGATCTGGTGAACTCGACTTCTGTCGCACGAGTACGTGGGTCGCTGGGTCCGTACTTCTTCTCCTGAGCTGCCACTAGCTCGCTGTATACGCGGCAGGCTATCATGACCTTCCCCAGCTCGGTCGAAACAAATGCATGGTTGCGCATGGTCTCAAAAGTCCGGTCGGCATCCGGCTCCACGGCTGTCCGGACAGCATAGGCGTCTCTGAGGTGCGGAAATGCCTCGCCGTAACGCTTGAGCTCCATCAATGCCTTGCCCAGCTCCTCCTGGTGCCATATGGTCATCTCATCAACTGGAGCCTTAGATAACCACGTCTTGCACCAATCGAGATTCGTCCGCAGATGTTGTGCTGCTGTTTTGTGGTCGCCCCTGGAAACCGAAAGCATGGCAAACGACCTTCTGTGCTCACAATCACTGAAGCCGGGGACTGAGGCTCGATCCACAACCGCGCCATGTTGTACTGGCATGGCATTTATGATGCTTGAAATCCCCATGTTGGAGTTTCGGGGGCATTGTCGAATAGAGGAATGGGGAAGTCGAGATGCTGGGTATTGGAGGTGAATCTGAGATTCAGCCCAGGGGAGCTGAAACGCAGACGCGGGGGTATGGGCGTTTTCGGTCCGACCGAAAGCGCCCTGCAGCCTGCAGGCCGCGAAAGGGGCGGTTTGACGATGTGATTCGTGAGGAAAGAGGGGTCCGTGCAAAGCTGCCTCTGCTTCCCGTCGGCCAGACCTGTCTGGAACTACTAGACCAGAATCTGCACCTCCCAATTGAGCGAATTCCGAGAGCTAGAAAAGATGCGGTCTGCCCCTAACCACCTGTTGAGCCCCCTGGACTTTTGAGTGTCGCGGACGAGGAACCACGACTCAAACTCCAGCCATGAAGAAACGATATTTCTTAACCCCAACCCGGGATTATTCCTCAGCTGGCGCCATCGCCCTCGGCAATCTGATCAAGTCGCCGCGATCGCCCGAATTCCCCCTGAATGACCCCCACTCCGCAACGCTCCAAAAGCTCGTCGCCTCAGCTCTCACAGTCTCTGAAATTGACGCGAAGCGCGAGACCAAGACCGCATCAGCCGTCAAGCCATCCGTCTGGACCTCGTTTCTCTCCGGTATCGGGCCAGGAATCGACCTCGGACTCGACCGAAACAAGGAGGACGGTCTATCGTACACCATCCCCCGTCTCTCCACGCGAACCATCAATCCCAGTTTGGCAGATATCCGCGCCATTTTTGCCGAGCAGCAGGTTCAGGGCGCTATCCGCGACAGCGCATTCACGGCAAACTTGTACCTCATCGTCGGTGTGCAGATCGCACACGGTGCTGAGTATGTCAGCTCCAGGGTACGTGGAAGCGGCGGGGTTATCAAACTTGCGGTGGACCTTACGCCGGCAGGTGTGCCGTTGACTGCCGGGGTGGGTCTTGAAGGTATGAGATCGAAGGAGGATGAGGCGGGGGGCAAGATTGTGGACGATTTCGTGTTTGCGTACAGTCTGCGCGAGGTGCTGTACAAACGGAAGGGAGTCACCGAGCAGAAACAGCCTAAGATGGAAGGAGATCTCATGGGCAGAGGGGAGGGCGAAAGGGTATTGGCGAAGGAGGTTGCGAGGCGTGATTTTGAAGCCGAGTTTTGCGGATTGCGGGACGAGGATGAAGAGTTGCATCGGCGCTGGGACTGGAAGACGGAAGTGGTGGATGATCTTGATGGTCAGGAGTGCCAGGTGATTCATGTCGAAGCCGAAGAAGCAGAAGATGATGACTGAAGTTCACTGCTGAAAGGCTCAGAGATCGCAAGTGAAAGGTGGACGAAAGGATGCTTGATTGAGCTGAAAGCCACAGGATGCTCTGCCTGCCTTAAATCCCGGTCTTCACATGTGAGCCCACTGGTCGCATCCCCTGGTGGTTCCTTCCTTGCCATTCTTGCATCAAATTCCCGGCCCCAGAGTGCGAGCTGGTGCGAGGGCACAACAAAGAGGGGAAATGAGCTGCACGCACTAACATTTAAGTCCTTGACCCCGCCCTTCCATCGCAGCTCCGCTGGCTTGCTGACTATGTCAACTCTCACCTCACCGCTCTAAAGGCACAGACAACATCACATCATGGCAACTGAGCTTGAAGCGACAGAGCTGGGGAAAGAGCTCCTCACAGCTGCACAGGAGCAAAACGTCGATGAGGTCAAAAGACTACTGGCCCTAGGGGCTGATCCCAACGTCAAAGACGAGTCCCATGGACAAACAGCGGTGACATGGGCTGCGCGGAGATGCAATCTAGAACTGGTCAAAGCTCTTTGCGATGGCGGTGCCAGCTTTCGGATATGCGACGACGAAGGACGCAGTCCGGTGTACTGGGCCGCCGTTCGTGAGAGCCAGGACGTGCTTTCTTTTTTCCTCTCTCTTGAAGACGTCGCTTCTTGTCCCCACGACCAAGGCGGCGGCATTCTCTTTGTTCTCGCCGAGTTTGGCCAACCGCAGGATCAAGAGCGGTTTATTAACAAACCCGAACTCAAACTGCAGCTCAATTCCCACAACGACAACGGGTCCACGCCGCTCATGCTTGCTGCCAAAGCAGGCCAGGGTGAGAATGTCCGCGCCTTGCTCAAAGCGGGCGCCAACCACAGCCTCGAGGACAACGACCGCCGCACCGCTCTCTATTACGCTGTGGAGGGAGGCGACTTGGCGACTGTCCGCGCCCTGGTTGGCGCTGGTGCCGACCCTTACAACCTGTGCGCCATACCTACCGACGAGAGCGAAATCCTAACCGCCACTCTGCTCGCCACGGCTGGAGACACCGAGAGCTGGAAGGCCTTCATTGATACCGAGCCTGACCTCGCATTGAGAAATGCGTACGGCGACACTTCTATTCACCTTGCCGCATGGCTTGGGGCAGCCATCGCGGTCGAGAGGTTGGTAGACGCTGGCTGTGATGTGAACGCCCTTGGCGAGGATGACTGCACGCCCCTCATTGACGCCTCATCTGCTGGTCATCTTTCGGCTGTTGAAAGTCTGATCAAAAAGGGTGCCGATGCCGCCTTCCCGGGCTCCGAGTTTGGCAATACACCACTCATATCGGCCGCGGGGAATGGACACGGCGAGATCGTGGAGCTACTCTGCCCGCTGAGCAATGTCGATGCCCCGGGCTGGTGGGGGCTCACCGCCATGACTTGTGCGGCCGAGAATGGGTATGTCTCCTGTATTGAGGCTCTCATCAGGGCCAAGGCCAACGTCAACACGATTGGTGGAGATCAGAATGCAGGACGAGGGCCTCCGCTCTGGCATGCTTGCAGGAATGAGAAGCCGGAGGCTGTACAGGCTTTGATTAGGGCCGGAGCAGATCTTTATTGGGCTGATCCCAGAGGGAGAGACGGGCTTGGACAGTCCCAGCACAACCTAGATATCGTTAAAGCCTTTGTGGAAGAGCCCAGAGAGAATATCGAGGATGGCGGAGAGCCGACGCCCCGTGTGCGTGCGGCAGAGTTGGCGCTGCGCTATAGTTGTGACATCGAGGGAGAAGACGACAAGCTTGTGAGAGAATGCGCCTTCGAAGTCTCGGCCTTCATCATGAGTAAAAAGGCGTACTTCGAGGCTGTGGACGGCGACGGCAGGAACTTTCTCTCGTGGGCAGCAGAGGGTGGAAATTGTGTCGAGATGGAGAAGCTGTGCGAAGACTCCTTGAATGTGGTTGAAGGATTCGACTTGGGCGACAACAATGGCCGGACACCGCTATCTTGGGCTGCCGGGAGCGGCAACATCGGCTGTCTCGAACTTCTACTCGAAAAAGAAGTGGATGTAAACTCGCACGACAACAAGCGGTGGACACCCCTCTGTCACGCTGCTAGCAATCAGCACCTGTCGGCCTTTCAGACGCTGCTGATGTCTGGAGCGGACCCTTTCGATCAAGCCATGGACGGCGTTCAAGCGACCTTTGAAGAGAGGAAGCGAGAGCTCCAGCACGACCCTAAGGCTGACGCCCAGGCTCTGGAAAAGGTGTGCGCTACATTGGAGAAGCTCATCTCATCCAGGTCTTTGCCGTTCAAGTCCAAAGGTGACGCGGCTCCTCAGACTTTTCATGTGAGCATCTAGATATTCCACAGAATGACGAACTTGGCCCCTACAACGAGCTCAAGGCAGTTCCCCCTCTATCGTGTATTTTCTCATTAATGCCCGCCGTTCGCACCTGGTGAGCCGTGATCTGTGCGGCAGGCATGAGCCCGGCTAGATGGATTTTATGTCAGACTCTAGACCATCTGACCAGATACATTGCACCGAACTTTCTGGAGCCGGTTTGAGACATAAACAAGATTCAAGGACTAGCGCAAGACATCTCGAAGATCTTAACGCGTCTCGGTGAGGGCCAGTGCAGATGTTGGGGTGTTAAATGACCGACAGCAACACAGCCTCCGCCAAGCTGAAATCTGGGACGGAGGGTTGTGTCGCGTTGCAACACAAGCAAGCGCAGCGAACTCAAACCCTGCAGTTTTGCCCGGCTCCAGTGGACCGGCTCAACTACCCCGAGATTATCACACGGCACGACAAAGTCGGCCAAGACTGTCTGCCCCTGCGCCACACGTTGGTTTATATTGTCTTCCACACCTTTCCCCGGGATACTTCACCGGCGCAGTGTTGGGAAGGCTGCCTCATGCAGGAGGTTGTAGCCTTGGAATCGATTCACCAGTGGCTTAATCCTCGTATAAGACGGCATACCTCTGCTCCGCGGCGTCGAAGATGCTCACATTCGGAGACAATCTCCTGATCTCCTAGCCCTCTGAATTCTTCACCTTTCATCTTTAACACAAGCACCAAGATGCAGTATCTCTCATCAATACTATTCTCAGTGCAGCTTTGCACAGCGATCCACGCGCTACAGCTGCGTGATATTCAAGACCGCGCCGATGTGGAAGACCCTGATATCTTCACACCACACCCGGATCCGGATGCGAATAGCTCTATTGACTTCTCGACTTTATTTTCTGGCTCCGCTTCTCAGTCATCCCCGTCCAAGTTCCTTTCAACTCTGTTTGCACGCCAGGAAGGAACATGCCCGTACCCCGTGAAGTGTGACAGCACGTGGTGTTGCCCCTCGGGAACCAACTGTGTGAGTGGCGAGACCCCTATCTGCCCTGCGAGTCAGCAACGGAACATGTATGCCTCTAACGTAGATACCCTGGCTTAGTGTACTTTCCCGACCTGCTGTCCGACCACCTCCAACTGCCGGCCGGATCTTCCAGGGATGTGCTGCCCCAAGAGCGCTGAGACATGCGGAGGCAAGTTCTGCGCGAAAGCTAGTTCTGTTTGTTGCGCAGCACATGTATGCCCACAGGGTTATGTGTGTAACGAGATGGGAGGATTTCAGCAGTGCTGCAAATCAGGCACTGTGAAGTGCCCTAATGCTTGTGAGTGACCCCAATGATAGGCTCTGGTAGATTGCCGAAACCGGAATCTTTCCTCCTAGGAGATGAGCCTTAGCTGACGTCAAATAATTAGGCTGTCCTGCAGGCTCGGTCTGCGGCCCCTCCCCAGGCCTCTGCAGAAAAGCCGAGACGGAGTCCGACTCGGATTGCTCGGCTCCAGATTCGCTGGGGCAGCGCGGCGTCGAGCCACGGAGAGAAGTCGAGTTCGTCAAGGGCTACTGCCCCCGGATCTGTGACGTCGCATCAAAGAAAAATATGACTCTTTGGAATATCAAGAAAATAAAGGGGGAGACCGACGAACTGATAGAGAGCATGTGCTATGGTGAGTTATAAAGGTGCCTAAATAGCATGGATGTTTCCCGTCCTAACCTTGATTTCGCAGGAATGTACGAAAAGATGAAAAAGGGCGCCAAGCTCCTTGATGGCGAGGATATTCTTGAGTACAATGGGCCAGGAAAACAGAACCGGAACACACAAGTCAACTGCAGGGGGTTTTGCCGTGGTATGTACCTACTTTACGGATCCGTGCTCTACCTCGCCTGTGGTCACACCAAAACGCAGCATCTCGCTAACACCTCTCCAGAAGCAACGAAAAAAAGGGGTATCAAAACGGAGTGTGATGAGTACCCCCCAGGTACGAGTATACGGCAAATGATGGGCTCTACCATTCCGCTCAACACTAACCTCGTCCCACAGCCTCTCTAAACTCAGGACAACATGGCCAAACACGAATGTGCATCGAAGGGTACCAAAACAGTGGCACCCAAGGACCCATGCTTGGCCGCATTGTGCAGGAGTGTGGCCTAAAAAAGGCCGCGAGGATCAAAGTGAGGATCGAGGGCGGCTGCAAGAGCTTCAACTTCGAAGAGCGCGACCGGCTCGGGCTACTAAACGACGCGTTCCTCCAGAGCCGCAGTGAAACATTAAGTCTGCAGGCGTCCAACGCAACGCTACGGGACCCGATGGGCGATGGGTCGTTGACGTATGTGGCGCTGACGACAGATGAGCTTGAGGATGGGCATTACGATTTTACCGTGAGCTTTGACGGGCCGATTCATAATGTTACGGTTCTGGACAAGTATGGGGAGTCGTATGCAGTGTTGGTTCCCCCTCCTCTTGAACCAGGACGGCACTGACCTTTGCTAGATCTACGGGAAATAACGGGAAGGCAAGTTTGTCGTTTGATGTAACGGATGGAGATGGCCAGGCACTCGCTGTGATTGTTTACGCGGACAAGGCTGTCAGCGTGTCGTACACGGCCACGGCCACGCTAGCGGGGGCTTCGTCGACTTCGGCACCGCCGAGTAACATGGCCATGCAGAGAACACCTGTTTTTGTGCCATGGTATCTTGTTGGTATGATTTATGTTGGCGTTGCCATAATACTGTAGTGAAGCTAGCTATGGACTGGTTGTGTCATCTTTAGTCCTGTACGAGCCCTTGTAACTGTTTCTGTTGCATCCTTGTCCCGCGCCATGCTCGTCACCCCCAGATAATAGACTTCTCAGCCACACTGTGATGAGCAAAACCGAACAAACCCCCAAAATATCCTCCCCAATACATCAATCCCTCCCAAGTAACACAACCATCGCGGCATCCACCTCCTCCTTCGTGCCACAAACCAACCCACCCCTCTCATCACAATTCCCCAGTTCCCTCGCCAAAATATCACTCCCATCATTCGGGTCCGCCGCCCTGCCCCCCGCACACTCCACCACCAACGCCAGCGGACACAGCTCATACAGCCTCCTCAGCTTCGCTTTGCTCACCCCCGTCACCGGCGACAAATAAACGCCATGCCCCTTGACCAACGCATGCACCACATCCGGCACCAGCCCCCCGCTATACCGCAGCGTGTACCTGCTCTTGATATACTGGTTCACCAGCCCCATATACCGCTCATCATCTGCCGCAGCCCTCAGATTCGCCGGCGCGAAATACCTCGTCTTCTGCACCGCTGCCTCCCCCAGCCGCACGACGGGACGGACGACCTCCCAAATACCATCCTCGCCAAGGCCAAGCTCGAAGCAGATGCCTTCAGCGCCAGGGACCCGCACCGCGACAATGGCTGTGGTGCGCGGGCCGAAGACACCGAGGACGGCTGCGATTTGTTTGGCTGCGGGGTTGAGGTTGAGCGCGGAGGTGCCGCTGTCCCAGATGCCGAGGATGGTGCCGACGGTCCAGTTGGGGGCGATGATGGAGCTGCCGTCGAGGGGGTCGAAGGCGACGTTGTACTGCTCTGTCGGGTCTAACTCTGCAGGTGAAACACCCTGCGGAGTGGCATGACTCACGGCGCGCTCGACAGGGTCTTCCTCGCTGCTGGCGACGCGCACAGAAGGACACGCTACGAGGGCGGCGCGGACGTGGGATTCGGCGATGACGTCGACGTTGAGCTGGTCGTCGCCGAAGGTGTTGGCCGTCCCGGCCAGGGTGACGTCCTGGGCGGCGCGCAGGGCCGCTGCGATGGCCGAGATGGATTGCAGGAGGGACGGGAGGACGGAGGTGCCCAGGGCGCGGCGAGAGTTGTCGCTGGGCAGGATGGAGGCGATGTGAGCTGTGAGAGAGGGGGAGAGGTTGGCGGTGGTGGGGGTGGGGATGCTTCCCATTTTGAGAGTGGTCGGGTTGTCAAAGTTGATTAAGATTGAAGTGTGATGCGGGAGGTCAATTGGGGCGCAGAAGTAGACACAAAGGATTTTTTGATGGAAACGTGATTGCTGATACAAAGGTCAGTGTGGTGTGTGTTTTGGCTGGAACCGAGGAAAGTCTAAAAGCTTGCATCAGCAATACGATGAGGGAGAGAAGCTGAAGAAGTTTCGTCCAAAAAGCTGTCGTCCCCACTTTCAGGGGCTTAGGGTTAGGGTTATTGTACCTAGGGGGTTGCATCACGACACCGGGTGCTAATCTAGTTAGGTCTGAAGGAACAAGTCGCATATCGTCCTTTTAACTGTAGCTAGCAGCTGTGTGGTGGTTACAGCTCTCTCGTCACCGTCTCCAATATTTGCTACCAACATGCCTCTCTTCCTTTTGTTCATGCAGGATGGGGTCTCACGTGCGGGGAGACGGCACAGCGCAGCATCCCATTCGCCCCATGACTGTCGCCCGGATCCTCCAGCGGTTCAAGAATAAGGATGCCTAGTTTTATAGTGCGCAATACTCTACGCCGTAACAATGGTGTCGCGCGTGGATGTGCCAAAAGGGGTTCTCAACCAAGAGGGCAAGAGGTCAAACCACGGATATAAAGAAGCCTCCTCGCAACTCGCCGTAGGGATTTGGAAAAATGTCTCAACACAACACCGGGCTCTAATTTAGAAATAAAAAGGTATATGCGACGCGCTCCTCCATCGCCCCGTGCAGTTTTGAGTCATGGGTGAAGCTACCACGACGGTCCCACCCGCTCTTGCCGCGGCGCCTCCAGTTCAAACCTCACCTGCCGAGCCAGAGGCACCCCCTCTCAATACCCGCCTCATTGGGGCCACCTTCCCCCCCGTCAAGAATCTTTCGCAAACCCAGACCGTGAAAGATGCTCGGGAATCCTTTAAGACGGCTCTAGAAGACCTCATCCGGACTGGCGAGAGCGAGTTCATCACCTTTGGTCCTCCTTTCAACGCCAGCAGAAGCACGTTTTCGGTTAACGTCTTTTGCGCGGCCGAGGAAGAGCCTCTCTTCGAGTTCCACCACCTAGGCGACAGCCACAAGGACGACTTTGAGGGCGATGCAGTCAATGGAGACACAATTTATCGCATCGCCAGCACCACCAAGCTCCTGGCCGTCTACACGTTGCTGGCCAAGCTCGGAAACACGCATCTGGACGACGCGATTACCAAGCACATCCCCGAGCTCAACCAGTCCCCGCCAGCGGGTGTCGCCACCACTAATTGGGATCATATAACAATCCGCTCATTAGCCAGTATGCTGAGCGGCATCAGTCGAGAATGTAGGTATCATCAGTCTTTCGTGGTGTCATGACCCGGGTCACCTGACATTGGCAGATGCCCTCGACATGTCTTCCATGAAGGACCGCGACCCAGGATGGCCGCAGCTCGACCCCAGCTCGGTCGTGATGAGCCGTACACTCCTCAACCTCGACAACCCCGACGCTAAGCAGCTGACGGTAGAAGGCACCGCACGCAAATCTCCGAAGCATTAACACCCCAGCTGACCACTGCGCCTTAGAATCGCTAACCATGATCCGAAAGCGGCATCCCATGTCATCGCCCTTCCGCGCGCCCTTTTATTCCAACACAGCCTTCCAATTGATTGCCATGGCCTACGAGAGAATCACTGGCGAGAGCATCGAGGAAGGTTTTGATAGGAACATTGCCAAGCCGCTCGGTCTCACACGCTCGTCCTTCACCGTCCCGCCGGATAAGAAGAATGCAGCGGTACAAGAGCCCTGCTGGTCATGGGACATGGCCCCGTATCGCTCGTATGAGATGCCATGAAATTTCCCATCTAGAGAGGCCTGCTGATGCGTAGATCCCTGCAGGGCCGGAAACGCCTACTCAACAACCTCGGACCTCGCCGCCATTGGTCGCTCAATTTTGGGATCCTCAATCCTCACTTCGTCGCAAACCAATGCTTGGTTGAAGCCCGTTAGTCACACCGGCTCGCGGTACTGCTCGGCCGGCATGCCATGGGAGATATTGCGTGTTGATCTTCCGCTTGTCGGCGGAGAAGGACCCACACGCCCCGTCGACATTTACACCAAGCAGGGCGCGCTACCGCCCTATTGTGCTATCCTTGCGCTGTCGCCGGATCATGGCTTTGGCTTCGTCGTTCTGACTCGGGGCCCAGGATTGCTACCCATCACGGAGCTGGCGGTGAGCACGTGGGTGACCGCGGTGGAGGCTGCCGCCAGAGCTGACGCAAAGGAGAAGCTGGCGGGGATGTACCAACTTCGGGAGCCCGCTCCGGTTGACGCGGACCGTGAAGCGGCTGCGTCGAATGACGAAAACAAGCCATACATCACCCTCGCCACCAAGAACGACCGTACCGGATTGGTGATTAACAATCTCTTTGTCAACGGGGTTGACATCCTCAACACAGTCTGGAATCACACGGTCCCGTTCCAGTCGGTGGAGCTGTGGCCCACGGGCAATATCACCGAACAAGGAGAGCGCATCTTCCAAGCGCTCGAACAATACAGCATGCCGCAGCGGTCAAAGACGGGAAAGATGATGACCCTCGGCAATTTGGAGAATGCAGCTTGGGTGGCCATCGAAGATTGCTCGTACGGAGGGTACGGGCTGAACGAGTTTGTGATCAAGGTGGACGCAAACGGCAAGGGCCTCAGTGTGATGGGACCGGCGTGGAGGACCGGCGAAATGACGAAAGTTGAGGGACTGTAAGAGTGTTGAAGATCATGTCTGTTGTGTTTGTATTATTCGTAACCTGCGCGTCCTGTCAGAATCGAGCACTTGGGGCTACTTGTTGCTTATCGCGTTGTTCTGTAGATCCTGAGCAGAGACGGAGTCGAGCCTGAGCCAGGGTGAGAAATGTCACGTGTGCGAGGCACGAAAAAGGAAATTTTATAAGCCCAGATTCGTCTCAGAGTACCAGTTCTGCGAGACGAATCTGGGCCCACGAAATTTCCTTTTCCGTTCGTAATCCTAAGCTATGGCTAATTTGTCCTAAGCTTTCCCTAATTCTTCCCTAAGCTAGAGTAACTCTATACATGGCTACTGTATAGCCTTAGAGGCCCGCTTTCAGTCCCCCTGGCTAAAGATTCCTGTTAATGGAAAGTAAACGCTTAATCTGTAAGGAAAGCTCTTAGGTAATAATTCTAATTACGATATACGCGTATATAGTATATATGTATAACATATGTAATGTGTATTAGAAAGCCTTATTGTTAAAGTAGAGTAACCTACACTTTATAAAAGAATTTAAAATAAACTAAAGGATTTAATTACATTAATGTTATATTATAAAAGCACGTGGTATAAGTAAAGTTACTGATAATAACAGTAATATTACTTATTTATACTCTTATTTAGTTAATAAGTATTAGTTTCTATTATTAAAGATATATTAACTATCTTAACAGCTTTTAATTTATGCTAAGGAGATATTAGGGAGCTAAGTGATAACGTTAGTAATTAATTTATAATAAACTTTTACCTTTAACATTAATGATAGAGTTTTTACGTTCTTAAAGTTCCTGCTTTATTAAAATTCCTACTTTATTAATATTTAAGTATGTATAGTTCTATTAACTATATACTTATTCTGCTAACAGAGAATTATACGTGACGCTTAACTCTTATTCTTTAATATTTCACACTGTTTTTACTAATAGAATATTTACACTTATGAAGACTTAGTTTTTAATTATAAGCTTATATTTCATCCCTGTTATTACAGGCTATATACCTTTTTTACTAGCAAATATTTATCATTTAGCGTTAGTAACTTAGTTCTGCCTTAGATCTTATTACCTTAATACCTTTTCTACTAGTAGAAATTTACTATCTAATGTTAATAACTTAGTTTCTACGTTAAGTTTAGACTTTATTTCTAAACTTTAAGCTTTATATCTTTTTTACTAGTTAAGATTATAAGACTATAATATCTTTAATTTATATCTAACAGTTAATTTTAAGACAGCTTATTCTTATATACTAAGCTGTACTTTAATAATCTTATTATTAACTCTTATTTATTTATCAAAGATTCTTTATGTTATTACGTATAAATGATCTTAAAATATTAATAATCTTTAATTTACTTAATATTTATATTACAAATAGTTTGATACTGAACTGGTGCGGTGACGCAACAGAGAAGAAACCATAAAGAAAACTACACTTACAGAACGGAGCTTAGTATAGAATAATAAAGGAAACATAACTGTGGATTAAGTCATCTTCCTTTGATCAAAGGGCTAGAATGTTACTAGGCTTTTAACAGGAGGTCTACGTAGTGAAAATCGTCAGATTAATAATTATTAAAAGATGCATGGTTTAAAGAACCGCGCGACGTAGCTCCTTTTTGATAGTAGCACGCGCTAGAGAACGTATCGCTATGTATAAAAGCGGCTACAGTAATATTACATACAAAGCCTAAAAAGAATGACAGGGTCGGCTTAAACAAACGACCTGAGTTATTAAGTGACGTATAAAGTACCTTCTAGTTAACTAATATATATAGACATTATTATAACTATAATAGCTGTAAGGGACTCTTGGTTCCTTACATTAATATTATATTATTCATTTATATTAGTTTCTAGCCCCAGTGGGTCCACTGGGTCGGCGCACTGCGCCGAACCCTCTAGAACCCCTTGGAATCAGGAGGTTTCACCCCCTAAATTCCACCAGTTTCCACTGGATTCCAGTTGCCACAGCGGAGCTGTGGAAGCCTCTGGAACCCAGTGAGTCATACAAACACTTACGTAGCCTACGGCCACTATTCCAATTCTATATAGTAGATAGAAGGCTCTGGAAGCCAACCACAGCCTACAAAGTCCCTCTCCTCTCCTGTATCTAGCCTTCTATAAGCAAGAAATTCACACTACTCATTCAGTCATATACAGAGGCACTGCCTCTATACCTCAGGCCTTCTTTTGCTTCCTACAGCGCTTCCAGCGCTGTAGTACGGCTTGGAACAGTACTGCTCTACTTCCTCTAAGCAATAAGCCTGTACTACAAGCCTGTGGAACCCTACTGTGTAACAATTTATATGCTACTATTTAAACTTCCCTTTATACATTATAATGATAGCAACTTACAGTAACAGTATACTCTCGTCTAGGAGTGCTAGCTTAATAAGCTGTCTTTAGATCACCCCTTAAGCTTAGCGTCCTACTATACACTCTATCTTATCTTATCCGGCCCCCCTTTAAGTCCTCGTTAAGAGCAGATTGTAATATAATCTTCTAATTACGAGAAAGCTCTTTAGCGCGCGGTCTTAAAGGCCCAGCTTGCAATTACAGCAGTCGATTCGTACTGGATTCTAGTGGAGTAAGAGCCAGCTGCCACAGTTGTTTTTACGTCTGTACGTAGTTGTTACACAAATCCAATCCCCGAATAGCCTCTTTACCAGCGATTGGACAGATCGCTGGTATTCTGTTGAATTACTAAGTGGCTTATTCCAAGCCATAATAACAGAGGAATTAAACTACTCTATTATACGCAGTATTTAGCAGTTGGAAGCCCTTAGCTTCTAACGATTGAAGCAATTAACATACTCGTTTTTCATAACAGAGCCTTCAATCCACAGCGTGTAACAGTTATAAGCCCAGGGCTCTAATTAATGCTATTTAGAGCTGTATCTTCTGTTATTCTAACTATTAACCTTACATGCATTAAACCGCTCTTTAAAACTAACCCCCCCCCCCTTAAATTACTAAGCCTTCTAATAGAGCTTTCTAAAGCGAAGCTATCACAAAGACCTTAATTAAAGTTATAAGCTAAAAGACTACTAAAACTAAAGCTGTTAACGCCTTCTTCCACAAACGTAACGATTAGCCTTAGTAGTAGAAAACCCTTAAATAAGTATTTACTACATATAACGTACTTTATTATGTTAACTTCAAAGACCTTACTGTCACTGGCTAGCTAACGCTTAGTAATACTCCTACACTTTTATATCCCTTCCATTTCCTTAATGCTTTTAAATAAGCTAAACTCCCAGCGCTTTAGAATAATAATAACGAACCTCTTCACCAGATAACCTATATAGAAGAAGATTTTATTGTTATAAGTAGCGCTATTAAAAAAGCTATATACAAAACATTACTAAATCGACACGATAAGCGGATTTAAGCTTAGGAGAAAGAGAGAGACCGCGTTAACAAAGTAAAGAGATAGATATATAACTATATTAATAATTTGGTAATTAATACAGTAGAAACCTCACTAACACTCCACGCCCTTATCGATAAATTATACTCTTACACCGCTATTAACACGCAGTGTGAAAAGAACTAAGCTATTAATAGGTATAATAAGACTCTAGCTCTCGTAAGCTAATTAATTAAAGCCTAAACTTAACTTAAAGCGCAGATTAAAGTTAGAAATAATGTATAATAAGTTACCTTAAAGGAAATTACTAATATTTAAGAAATTTGCCGCTTTCTTAACACCACTTAATATTATAACTCTTAATTTATTAATATCTAACTGTGACGACCCTGCAGGCCGTCACTTGGGCCGGGACGGCCTGACAAATCCCCTGCAGAAGAAACAGTGCAGGAGGACGGTGGACACGGTCCTGCGCACTGGGCCAGGGGTGTAAAGACCCAAAGCCCCTACGACCAGTCAGAAAGAGCTTAGTAGTCCACAAGGACTGTCAACACCAAGCACCATTCAGTTAACTGCTTGGCAGCAACTGTATAGTGCACCACTAAGCACGATGGACCAAGCAAAGGTACAAGGTACCTCTTAGTTAGTTAGTATAGATAGACATCATCGTGACCACGATGGCCGTGAGGGACTCCTAGTTCCTCACGCTAGTATTACATTATTCATTTATGCCTTACTGTTCAGACTTCCCTCTGTGCATTATAGTGACAACGTCTTACAGTGACAGTGTACCCTCGTTTAGAAGTGCTAGCTTAATAAGCCGTCTTTGGATCACCCCTTAAGTTTGGCGTCCTGCTATACGCTCTATCTTATCTTGTCCGGACCCCTCCCTCGGGCCCTTGTTAAGAGCAGGTCGTAACAACTACAGGCCTGCTAAAGTAAGCAACTCTACTTAATTCCAGTCATCGCATAAGGCACTGCCTTCCGGATCCTCTTATTTCTAACGTTAATATTTGCTGTAACACCCTTATTTACAGTGGCACTGCTCTGTAATTCAGGCCTTTGTTTGCTTCTTACAGTGCCTACGGCACTGTAGTACGGCTTGGACCAGTACGCACTTCTTCCTCTAAGCCACAGCCGCTGTACTACAGCCCTATAGGTTCCTGAAGTTTAACATAAACATATTATTATAAACTTTAATATAGAGTAAAATGAAAGAGATAAAACCCTGATTTAAACTCGTATTATGTTAGTAATTTTAAAAATACCCCTGCGAAGGTAGAAAAATTACTAAAACTACTACTCTATCTAAAAAAATAAAAAAAAGCTTACGAGGATAAGGAGAATTTAGACTATTACGATAATAATAAACCACAGGCTAGTTAAAAGTAGGGATTACGGCAAATAACTCAGTGTAAGATTTAGAACACTTACCTTTTTATAAAAGAGAGGGGATGTTACAGCGACCGTGAGAAGGAATAGAGTGGGGCTTTACCTTAAGCAGGCTAGGTAAATGGAAAGGAGGAGCCACGATTAAACCAGCTGGTGTACTGAAACCTCACACCTTAGGTGGGGCTAGGTGAATGGAAAGAAGCAGGGTTAAAGTGGGGCTAGCCACACCCACAAAAGGGTGTGCCTGCGCGCCCTCTTTGAAAAATTCCTCCTTTCCTTTCACAACCTTAGAATAGGCGAATACAGTCTACTCTGATCCAGAGCTTGCCTCTCGTATTGTGACTGCTGTCACAATCGTGACCTTTCCGTCAACGGTGTGAGCGGGGGGTTTGTGTCGATTCTTAATTTGAACCTCGTGCCTTCATTCTTCATTTATCCATTGCGACCACCATTAGAGATAGTTGATACCTACCTATCTCCTAGGCCTCTCACCCCGCCCAACACATCATGTCGCCAAAGAGCGCCGGCCGTCTTTTTTTTCTTTTCCCTCGAGACATCAGATCATGAACCTCAAATACCTCGGTCTTGGAAACGCCTCAAGTGGATTGCAGGCCAGCTACTCCTTCCATGGCAGCCATTTAAATGCCTCATAACGCACACTCGGATACCGTGTGGACTCGTCTTTCCAGGTAGTGGCCACGAAAAATGCCGCAAGACCGAGACTTGCAGGACACAAATGGACGCTATGACGAAAGCACTTAGTACATGCACCTATTCGGCGTTGCGAAGCGTGGAGGCTGAACTGCCCGTCGGCGTCAGAGCCCTGTCAACGTGTTCGGAATGGTTCATCAGTGATCAGAATGGGTATAAGTAGATAGCCAGCAGCCTTGAATTCAGAACTTTGAGTATTCATTGTCTTTCCTCTTCCTAAGTCAGCGAGCAAATTTCTCTCGTATTGAGTACCGCAAAAGGCGGAGATATCCTCATCCTCAAGTAGGTCTGTACCCTCAGGCTTCCAACCCATATGGTTTGGTTCATCACCCTAACCTATCCCATCCATCAAGCAGATTTCCCAGCTTCCAAAATGGATCATCCCAGTTCATATGACTACGGCGGCGGCGGAAACGGCGGCATCGGTGATGGCGGCCATGGTGGTGACAGTGGTGGTGACGGGGGTGGCGGCGACTAGCTACCTGTCTCCCTAAACGCTTTCGCTCTTCTTGCTTGTCACGTAGTGAGAGGGCTTTTTAGGAGCAGGACCAGATAGGAACTTCAATCTAACGCTTTTGCAAATGCCACAAAATTTGGGATCAATCTCTGCTTTCCGTTTTTTTGCACTGGCTGAGTAGACGAAGCAGAGACAGTTCAACGCATCATAATCCTTCTTTCTTGTAAGGGACGTCATTCACACCTGCAACGCCTGCGCTGGACTCCCCATCGCCTGCAGCGCATCGATGAACAGGGCCTTTTGCACAGGATGTACCTTGACAGAAGGGCAATCGCAAAAAGCAGTTCAGCCCACAACTCAATGCCGACCCGCCCGCTGCTCAGTGTGGCAAGATTTTCTCACGATGTCCCTTTTGGAAGCCCCACCCCTCCATCGGCCAATAATTTAGCTGTCGCTGGGATCCACCAACCGTTAGGGCACCCTGCCTTGAACAACAAATAGTACAGCCAAACAGCCAATTGATTCCCGGGGGTCTAGTCCTTTAAAGTTAGGCCGCTGCACGGTCTGCAACGTGCTCGATTCCAACCCAACGAAAACTGCCGCACAGAGCATGACTGGATGAAATAAACAGTGGGCAGGGCGAGCTCAGGAGCTATTGGCGAGAAGCGCTGCAATAGAAGCAGATGGAACTGCTAGGGGCTTTGGAGGCAAACCGAGGAGGAGCTGGGGATAAGATGAACTGAGCTCCCGCCCTGCGATAAGAAATCAGGATGAGGAGTTTGGGACTATTGAAAGATTGTTGTCATCAGCGAAAGAATGTTCTGAAATTCCACTAGACCGAGCAATCGATTACCTTGTCTGGATTTAGCAAAGCGGCAGCAAGACATCAGCCTGCGATCCACGAAAGAGGGAAACGCCCCAACTGCCTCCAGTTTCACGAAAGATGAAAAAAGAAAACCGATCGCTGCTACCAGACTCGCAACACTCGAGGGCTTGTTCACCATGCGTCCGGATCGGCCCTCTCGCTATATTGATCCTGGCTGGGGGCACCCTCGCGTTCGCTGTTTACATTAGCTTCCTCTACTTCTTGTGGTATGGCACTCCTGATAGCGGTCTCTGGCACATAATCATTGTGCGGTCGTGGGCAGCACGGGTTGTTACGATAACTTCGATTGTGATACGAGGTGCTTTGACCCTGCAAGGCGGAGTATGCGTGTCGATGCTGGCCGCCATTGATCTGGAACGATCTTCCGTCCCTCTTGATAGCGTGGGAAGGGTCTCCCTGATACGCGCCGACGGTGACAAAGGCCTAGTCCCTGTGCTGACCGGCTTCACCTCGCCACCACCTTTCTCGCCCAGTTCACCTCGACTGTCCTACTCTCCGACTTTGCCGTCCGGCCGGCCCCCAGCTACACCGAGACGGTAAATCTCGCGTATGATTTCGCGTATCGCGGCCCGACACAGAGGTACAACTGCTCCCTTCAATCAAATGTCCCGTTATGGGCAAGTACCGTACCTGCCCAGTTGCCCATGTTCGCCAAGTATTCCGAACCGCCGATACTCCAGGACAATGTCAGCGATACGGGTCTTAGCTTGCGCGCTTTTTTGCCTCTTGGCACGCAGGAGAGACGGCGGATCAGCAGTTATGTGGGCAAAGCTCTCGTGATGGATTCGCGCGTCACCTGCCAGCGGCCCATTATCGAGAATTTCGGATTCCACGACAACCACCGAGCCCTGAATGGAACGGTTCGTCCTTCAAAGACGATACCTAGGCTGGACAGACCCGACCTCGACATGCAGCCGTTCGTATATCGCTGGACATATGGTTGGTCTTTCCGCTAGTTGGACGCGAACGCGATCTGGACAACTGCCAACTTCTCTGGTGGCCTTGTTAGCGAGTTTCGAGAGTTTCCTCTGGCTCCAGGTCAGAATAAGTCGGGCGCCGTGTTTTCGCTCTTCCATGCCCATCATGGCGATGACACGGTGCCCCGTTTTGGAACCGAATTTATTACCATGTATTCGCCCGACGATACTCGCACTACGTATTATATAACCATGTGTTTTACGTCGCTGGGAGTTGCCGATAGATCGATCGATGCCTCGAGCGGCGCGAATCGTACCGAGCCGGTGCTTGGTTGGTCTGTAGGCATGGGTGCGTACGACGCGGCCGCCGTCACAGCCCAGCTCTCTAGCGGGCATACATCGAGCAAGCGACTACTACCCCCATCGCCCGAAGAGCGCGGAATCATGGGCATGAAGCTCCCTGCAAATCTGTCCGCCCCGCAGTCCGCTCAACCCTTCAATGACGGACCGAGCCAAGTTGGCTCGATCAATTACCTAAGTATAGGCCCTGTACTTTGCTTGACCTCGAATCTACACATTCGTATGCCTTACTACATCTTGTCGGACGATGGCAAATCCTACGTATACCACTTAGGCGGGCTAACCGCCATCATCAACATCAATGGTCTCATCTCTACCAATGATGTGTTCCCCATCTCGATAAACCTTTGGCTCTCTGCGATTTTCACTGCCCTCTTTGAGAGCCATTCCTCCGCAGTCGCGCTCCAGGGTGTAATCACCTCCCTCGCCGGCATCAAGTACTATGGATGGCTCGACCAGCTCAATAAGTCGGACAGCGTCGACGTGATCTCCTTCGTCGACCTACTTACCCCCGGTGGTGCACTTGGCCGACCGCGAGTCGACTTACCATCGGGACTTGTTGCAGTTGTCACCTTATTGGTGTTCCATCTGCTGCTGCTTGTCGCCGTTGTGGTGAGGTTTTGGATGTGCACGACCGTCTCGAGAATTGGAGACAATTGGCAGGCTATCGCGCAGGTCGCTTTATCCAAAGTGCCTAGCCTTCAGAAGGGGCTGAAGGACGCGATGGCTCCCGAGGGGGGGAGAATTACCGTGAGTGAAGTAGCGGAAAGTAGTGGGAAAGTTCTGCGTGTTAGACTAACTGACGAGAACGGGGTATCTTTAAAGGAGGAATAATTATGATAAACGAGAAAATTCTCCACACTGTTATTACCCTATTACCTACTAGTTTTCTCCAGAATACATAGAGATTAAATATTTTCGGATAAGGAAGTAATGGGAATTTGTCACACGCTGAACGCCCCTGACACCCGTGGCCCCACAATAACTCCGTGAGGCGTGCCAAGTCGTGAGGACGACGCGCGAGGCTTGCAAGGTTTAGCTGAGGTCCTGGAAGGACCTCAGTATATAAATAGCTCACCAGATACAGATTGTATTTCGAAGGCCAGAGGACCTTCGAGGCCATAGACAATTATTGTGCTCAGAATCGATTTGTTCAGCGCCCGCAGGGCCACATTTCAGCTCCACGCCACAGCCACAGCCACCAGTGGCTGTCCCGTGTCACGATATATAACCTTTAATACATGTTTACAGCATAGTGATTAGGTTGTTTACACTTTGACTGCGGCAGTGGGGTACTTGACTGTAACGCGGGGTGCGTCGGGGTTGACGAGGACAGGGGTCGCACTGCAAGATAGGGGTTCGCACAATAGGGGGGTGGGTAGGTGATCAATTGAAGCCTGCTCTCCGCTCTCTGGCTCCGCTAGAGAGTTCCTATTATATCGGCACAGTTGTGGCTAGGTCCGGTTAGCTGAACCGGCTTCGCCAGTCCACCTCCGTTCAGCCCCGCTCAGCCCCTATTCAGCTCCGGCCAGCTCCGACCAGCTGCACTGCCACTCCAATCAGCCGTACGGCATTCCGTGCTCCACACTCTGGGTGTTACAGTAGCTCGTAAATAAGTCACTAAGTTAGCATGCTTAGCAAAGCCCTGAGCTGTGTGGGGTACTGTTACGGCCTGCCTCCTAGGGTCGGTAGGAGCGAGACTGTACGGCAGTAAGGATTACTGAAGGCTGCTGGGGCAAGAGGACTGAATGAAGGCTAGCGCAACTCTCTCGGGTAATAATCAAGTTAAACAGTTCGTAGATCAATTGCGGGATCTCTCGGAACAATGATTATTGCTAGCGTGAGGAACCAAGAATTCCTCACTCTACCTGTCAGATAACGTTGGTATCTATACTACTGTGTTTGCTTGGTAACTTGTACCTTGCTCGGTGGCTTGGGAGCTGCTTGGCAGCTGAGCACCTTTGCTAAGACTGAGCACGCACTGATTAGTCCGGAGGATCTGTTTCCTGGTGCAGTGCGCGCCTGCGTGTGCACTGTTCTCCGCACTGCCTATGCTGCGGCGAATTACTCGATCCGTTCCGAACCCTGCAATCCTGCGGGTCGTCACAGGTACACTGTCAGAATGAAGGGGGCTCCGGCCAGAGGCCGGAACGCGCAGTCGGAGGTGTGGCTAATTAAGCTGAAATGGAGCTCAGGGGAGCTGAACTGACGTAGTCAGTTCAGCTGGCCAAGGCCACAGTTTGCTACCACTATTGCCACCACGCAGTACTATAATAGAAGCTCTCTGGCGTAGCCAGAGAGCCGAAGAACTGTCAGAAAGAAAGGGGTTCTGGCTGGCCCAGAAAGAAGAGTCTAGAAAGCACCAGAACCACAGGTTTGTAACCATTGCCACAGACGCGCAATTGTAGCCGCGTGGCTTTGCCACGCGGCTTGCCACTATTCACAGCTATAAGGAAGGTTCTTTGGCTGAGCCAGAGAGCTGAACAAGCAATACAATCACGCAGTTACAACCCCTTCAATTCCACAGAATCCAGAGTGCAGTGCTTCTGACAAGAACACAAGCAACACAAGCAATTCAATCAAGCAGTTGCAACCCCCATTATTTCCACAGTTTCCAATGTGCCAACGTTTCTAACATACACTTGCGTCAATCAGTAGATACACTTTTGTGGAGATATAAGTAAGAATAAAGGAGGGAGTGTGAAACTAGCCGGACATTATGACGTAAAGAGTAATGTAAAGCTTATAGGAGTCAATTACTACTTTGAATGCCGCCTAACCCAGCGGGGAAAGCCGCGACACTAAGATTATAAGTCTGAAAAGCTGTCTTATGCTTATTCTTTTCCTTTACTTTAATGTAGTTAAATCTTATAGGGAAGTCGAGGCTAGAAAACAATTACACTTTAACAATCTGTTTTTTGTATTTCCGTAATAAGTGGTAATAAGTAACAATTTTTAATTATATCCTTTATTTAACGTTCGGTTGTTAACGATTATACGAGTTTATTATATCTTTTCCTTAAGACGAATAGCATTAAGTGCTTTATAAGGAACTGAGACTTTATAATACACTTACTTCTTAAGTTCTCTTTTATATATTCCCTTAACGTGCATGATAAGCGAGCCGAACAGACAAGCGAGCCGAACACTTTCCACTACCCCACTATATCTATCCTTAATTACACAACTATAACACTAGGAAATAACAATAACTGAATCAGAATCAGAAGAATCAGACGATTCTGCAGCCTCCTTGCACGTGCGTGAATTATGGCCAGGCTTGCCACATACGCTACAGCACTGAACCTTCATACGAGACCCCCCTGCACCACCACCATTTTATCGTGTTTCCTGGACCAACTGCTCCCCCACAGCCTTCTGATCCAGTAGATCCTGTACCTCTTGTACAGTAAGTGACCCTCTAAGCCGTACATGTGTTATTTTAGCTCTCCTTCGCTTACTAAGCTCCTTATTAGCCTTTCGTAATGCTAAGACCTCCGTACGTAGAAGAGCTACCTCGTGCATTATAGCTATTATACCTTTAGCTAATCGATCCACAGCAGTTAACATTAAGGTTAGAGAGCTACCCTGATGGTTGGAAATTCGAGTTTTAATAAGTACTGACTGTAAGGTAACCTCTCGAGGGTTATGTGGTGTTTGGGAGACCTAAGGTAGTGCTGTGGTTAGGCTTAAGGTTAGGGGTGTTAGGGTTCGAATACGTACATCTAGCTTCGATATCACCTTCTTTAGGTTGTACGGAATAAGGCCAGCTCCAGCAAACCCCCCCTGGATGTTCTTTTCTGTGATTAAAGCAAAAAACGCCTCTCTAAATGCATAAAGAAACTCCAACTTACTAATGTGTATAATGTTTATCTGCATAAACTGCTTAATTTGGCGGCTATACACCTTCTTTAACAGCCTAAAACAATTAATATCTAAGGGTTAGAGTATATGTAAAGAGTGTAAAGGTATACAAAGTGTAATAATGTTATACTCTTTATAATAGTTATCGAATTCTTTAGAGTGGTGGCTTTTGTGGCTATTAAGGATTAATAGCCGGTATATACCCTTTATATAAGATACTGTGTGGAAATTAAAGTGCCGAATCTAATTTACGCTTTTCTTATTTATAATCTAGCCATTATCGGTTATTACAATACGCCAGTCAGCCGGGAGGTTGCACACTTTATACTAGTTAGTAAGGTGATATTACTTAGCTAAGATGATAAATGGTGGGATAGCCTAGCTTAAAGTATTCACTCCTTAGATGACTGTAGCCCACTCTCGATTGCTAGGCTGGGCCTGTTTAGCCTTACTACGGCCGTCTGAGGTAATAATTACTATAGTAGTGATAATAATACCTATTATAAAGCCAGTCTTGTCGAAATTGTAAATATCGTCATTAATAATACCGTATTTAACCTTAATATTATACATAAGGGCAAACCACTTGTGAATAATTGTTAGATCTTTACATTTAACCCTCTAATAGTCGTATTTACACGTAAAACGCGTCCGAAGTTCTAGCTGGCACTTGATAAAGTTGTGAGCCCATTATACACTAACAGGGGGCGCGTCGCGTTCACGGAGTAATCGATTAGCTATATCTTCTACGTAAGAAAGCCGGGGGTGGAATACGCGTGTATATAGCTTAATTATATACTGAATAATCGTTTTCTCTTCTAAATTAGTAAGTTTACGTGAATTAGCTGGAATATTACGTTATGTAGGCCGGTTAGCGTGTTGGTTATAGAGGGTTATAATTAGTACGTTATACAGCTTAGCTGCGTGTCGAAGACTAAGTTTTGAGTTGTTTTCGATAGCTTTTAGGGCTAAAATAATTCGAGATTTAATTGGAAGTGAATCTATGGTGAATTGGTGGTAGGATTAGCAAAAGAAGTTAGAGGGTTGCGCTGCGTCGGAAAGTGTTTGGCTCGCGTATCTGTTCGGCTCGCTTATTATGCACGTTAAAGCTTTTACCTATTATAGGTTTAAGTAATAAGGTTAGAAGCTTTAAAGCTTTAGTTATAATTTAAGCTTAATCTTATAATTTTATAGTTCGTAATATCTTTTTTATTATAAGTGTTGGGTTTTCACAACCCTAACCCGGCCAGTGTGGCTGGAACAGTGTGGCTAGATCCACGCAGCCGCTCTGCAGCTGGCTCTGTGGATCCGCACAGCCAAGAACGCCAGACTCCACTGCCAACCTCGTATTTAGTTAGCCAACCTCGCTTCGCAGAAGCGAGTGTGGCTAATGCACTTCGTGCACTGGCCACCCTCACAGCTATAATACCACGGCTTCCGCTCTCGAAGATAGAAATAATTAATCACCTTTAACATACACTGCTTTCCAATGCCTTAACCCCTTTTGCATCTTAATAATAAGCTTTATAGTAAAACATATTCTAGTTCTGAATTCTAGGTAAAAACTTATATATAACACTACCTTCTTTAGTTAGATTTAGCCTTGTTTTTATTTCCAAATACCCATTTGTTTAATTTTTTCAAACGCTAATAACTCATGAACCGTAACCCTAGCCCTGAATCTGACTTCAGATTTGGAATCCTGGTCACGTGACGTATCTGAAAACATATTATGTCACCTGATTTGGGGCCCGAGTAGAGGCCCGAGCGGAGGGGCCCGAGTAGACCAACTTTTGATAATGAACTAACCAGTCCTAGGTCGAGTTGAATTTCCTTATCAGTTTTGATTGAATTTCCCATAGTAATTCTTTTTAGACTACCCTTATAACAAATTGTCTTCTGGACATGATAAAGTTTCTTAAGGTATTCTTTTAAAAACCCTTTAAATTTAGTGTTATTATTCATTAAAACTTCTAACAGCTATCCCTATTATAGAATAATATAGTTTATTATAAAGGTTTTTACTGCTTTTAAACTCTTAATGTGGAGGATTTTTACTTCTAGGTATTTAAAGAGATTATCCTGTCTTTTAATTACTTATATCTTCTTACCTTTAGGCTTAGATATGAAAATTTAAAGATTAAGAGTCCACTTTATAAATGGTTAAAACGATAATATGTTACACTCTGGTCCTTTTTTATAACACCTACTACTATAATATTAATAATTAAGATAGATTTTAATTTAATTCTTAATTATAATATATATTCCCTTTTAATAATAATACCTAATAGTCTAATTATAAGTAGCTTTACATCCTTAATGGCCAGAGAGCTTATGAAAACGTGATTAGATCTGTCTTTATAACTTTAAATAGTTTATGTTTTTTTACAGGAGGATATTCATCCCTTTAAGTAACTAGGTTTAAAAGATCTTATACTTAACGATATACTTATAGTATTTAGCTTTCTACTTTTAAATTATTGAATGTGATTTCTTAATAACCTTAAATGGAATATTAAACCTAGTTAAGTAAGCTGTAATGTTATAGGACTCCTTTCTACATATTATTACGTAACGGTTTAGTTTAAAGGTTTATATTAATAGTTTTCTAAGTAAAGATTAAGTGGTTAACGAAGTTTTTAATATCCTTTTTAAGCTTATACATTATCAGATTAGAGGGATTAGTAGGATTTTGTAATAGCCTGTTAGTTATAGTGTTTTTAGAATTAAGGATATATTTAACATTAAATTTAAAGTTCTGGATTTAAGTAATTTGTCCTATAAGAAGGGTGTTAAGTATATTACTAGCAGCTTTATTTAGTTAATAAATTAAAATAAGAGTATTAATTTTAGTGATAAACTTAACTCTATAAAGGTAATAGTAAGTTTACTTTAATATATTTAACAGTCCTTTGAGTTCTAATTTAGTAACGTTATAATGTTTCTTAATATTAAATTATATTCCACTTTTAAAGCGGTACAGGTACTGTTTCTTATCTGGCTTAACTTACTTAATAACTCCTCCCTAGCTTTTAAGGTTAGTATTCATAACTATAAAGATAAGGCTATATTAAGTGTTATTATAGGTTATTACTATTAGGATTAGAGTAATGATAACCTTCCTTTACAGGAACTTTATTACTATCTGCTCTCTTTTGGTCTATTCCTATTACATATCCTTTTTTATTAGTGTATATAACGATATTATAACTTACTTAAATAACTTAATCTAAACTTAATAAAATTTAGTTATCCTTATAAATAACTGGACTTCCTTAACGTTTCAGCAGGTTCTCCACTTATTTACTTTGATAACCTTTATTTAATTAGAGGAATGTCTATCTAGTAAATATAAATAACTTAATAAAATAGATTTTACTTAAACCTACTGTAACTTAACTAGGGTAATAGTTACTCCTACTAGTTACAGTTAATAAGTATAATGTTTAAGTTTATTAAATACTTAATTATATAGCGTTATAAATTAAGTTTAAGCTTTTCTTTATTATAGTTATGCTGTAGCTCTTTAATACAGATATTAGTAAAAAACAGCTAACAATTATATAGGATGGGGTTGTAAAGCATTTGAATCACAGCTTACATAAACTAAGTTACGAAGTTTGTTACTTCTTAAAGAAGAGTATATATTTTTAAAAAGTCTAATTAAAGTAAAGAAAGTTATTATATCTTTACTTATAACGTCTAGCTTAACGTGGTTATAGCTAGAGAAAAGGTCTAGGAGTCAGATAAGCTGATCTAGCCGCTTTCTGTAAAGTCTTATAAGAGAGCTACTTCTCTATTATAAAGGATCCCACAGCCTATAATAGGCCCTGAACTCTCCTGTATGTAGTCTTCTCTAAGCAAGCAACTTCATTCTATTCCAGTCATTGTATAAGGCACTGGCTTCCAGATCCTCTTATTTCCAGCGCTAATATTCGCTGCAACAACCCTCTTAGAGGCACTGCCTCTGTAATTCAGGCCATTTGTTTGCTTCCTACAGCGCTTACAGCGCTGTAGTACGGCTTGGACCAGTACGCACTTCTTCCTCTGAGCCACAGCGCTGTACTACAGCCCTGTGGGTTCCTGAAGTTTAACATTAGTAATATAATGGTGTTAAATAGACTTAAACTCTAATTAAAAGCGTAAACGGCTGTGAAAATCTTCGTACATGGCCCTGGTTAAACCATGCTTTCTTACACTTTCTAATAATACCCCTTTCTTTGTTTTGACATATATGTGGTGGTGTAGGAAGCGTTCGGCCTAATGGTAGCCAAGTGGCTTTAAATCGCCTCCTTTAAGGAGCACCATCTCTCATATTGAGCAAGCCTGAGCAAATCCTGAGCAAATCCTGAGGCGTGCCTGAGACAGGGTGAGCAATTTCACGTGGGCGAGGTACGAAAAAGGAAATTTCGTGAGCCTAGATTTGTAGAATACCGTGTCTCGTTGGGCCTCTCGATCGTGGTGAAAGGTTTGAAGTTGTTGAAATGATTCCAAGTGGGGATAGTAGAAGGGGATAGAATTGTTTCTAGCACAGCAGACATGGGCCCAGTCAGGTCGACACTTGTAATGCAAGAGGTTATTTGACGTGGATATGACTCTTCTTGTGGGAAGCTCTATCGAGGATGTGTGCTTGAATGGTTGACGGAACAATAAGGACTGCTGGTCTCTCCAAAATTGTGTCTCTAGCCGAACTACACTTGCACCTCGTCGAACAAATTTAGGAAAAGTTCGTGAAGCATCCCATCGCCCTCTGCCAAAACGCCCTTCTTTCTAAAACTTAAGAGTACTTAAAAGTACAAGGTGCGTCCCAAACTAGCTGATAATTATACTATAAAGCGCAGCTAGCGTTACTATAACGAGATATTATCTAAATAGCCTTAAGAAAATATAGTTACTGGAAGCTTACGTGATAATCTGCTACAGTGCAGCTACTGCGATGAGTACAAAACCGGACTCGTCGGCAGATGTACATAGTAGTCCCTATGTGGCCCGCAGTCCTTGCCCTAAACATTCTATATGGCGCTTCTCCGAACCCCATGGAGTTTGGATATCCTCTATAGAGCCAGTGTCACCAAGTCCATGGAACATGACTGTTTAGCATTTGAAGCTCCGTGTCGTGTCTTTATTAGTGCATTTTGGAGTGTCTCGAGTTCTCAGCCTTCGTGGGATATTACGAGATGGTACGTCCTCAGATCCCCAGCCTCTACACATGATTTGACATGCCCTAAACCAGCAAGATGTCCTGTGCCTCTGAGCTCATCATACTGACCGCCTCTCCACTCATGATTCCTTGTACATATGTATCGCCCACAAGGGAGTAATTTTTCTCTGCCCTTCGGATAATATAGGGGACGGTGGCTCCATAAAACAATGCCACGACATCCCCATGGCGCGCCAGCCTAGGGACCAGGGCAAGGTACCCCTTGTGTGTGACCGCGAAACGTCGACCCGTGCATGCCGTGCAAGACTGCATCTTGTACGTCTCAACGGCATCCCACTTCGCCGCCCGCGGAAAGAATCTCTTCCCGGCCCGCCAGCTGGTAATAGCAGCGTAGTACATCTTAGTCGGATCGACGATGGGGCTGCTTATATTGATTGCGTTCGGTCCCTGGTAGGTGTCGTCCATGAGGAGCAAGCGCGCATAGGCGTCGATGGGATCCGCGTAGACAGATGGGCCGAGTTTGACTTCGTCGGCGAAGGCGTTGGCGATGCGTTTGTGGATGCTAAAAAAGTCGGGCGCCGTGTCGTCCTTGAACATGTCGTGGACGGATCTGAGGCTGTCGAAGACGATGCCACGCGCCGATAGGCCCGCCGAGCCGGTTTCGTCGCCTAGCAGATGAAACAGGGGATCCTGAGAGCTTGCTGCTGCATAGCGCACCGGACGCAAAGTTGATATGGCCTTCCCGCCAATACTGTTTGCCTGCGCCGTCCAGTCTGGGACCCAAGAGGGGAGGTTCTCGCCGGTAAGCCGCCTCCTTTGGCTTCCAGCGCAGTCCAGCACGTCGACGCCTCTTCCCTGACGCACGTGAAGCGCTGCGAAGCGACGGTAGATAGTTCCAACGGGCTGCAAATACGGGCCTATCGATGCCCTTTCAGAGTCGGTCATCAGCGCCATGAGGCCGAATATCTTGTCCTTGGGCTCCGTCACCGCAAAATCCCGGGTCAGCTGCAGCAGATGGAAAGAGTTCGTAGGACCGGCCAGCCACAAGCGCCGAATCTGTTGCATCCTGTCGTAGTTCATGAACCCGCGCGCGCTGAGTTTGTTCAGCATCAGCTCCTGCTGTTTCGCGGGGTCTAGCATGATTGAAACGGGGTTGAGGTGTGCATCAAACTGCGTTTTATCAAAGACGTTGCCCTGGAACATGAGGCGCACCTTCTTCGCAAGGACTATCTCCTGGATGATCCACGTGCGTGTGAACCACGATTTCGTCAAACTCAAGAACGCGGTTTTATAGTCGAGCGGATGATCGGCGAAATATGGTCGCATCATTGTGGACGATCCCATACTCGCCCCCGTAGTGAAACTGTGGAACGTTTTGGCTGAGGAACGAGGGGCTCAGGAGCAGCGGAAGTGCAGTTGCAAAGTGACTTGATTTGGTAGAAAAGGGGAGTGCGAAGCACTCCCATTTATATACAAATGGAAGCTCCCTGTGTGTGGGGAGAGCACATGATCTAAGGCCCCTGCGCT
>Ga0247770_1000078_pt1 | contig 81690 bp, 97 predicted proteins | sample UWRJL136409B6_FD_179943 | JGI IMG/M metagenome (GOLD analysis project Ga0247770, IMG submission 179943) | Plant litter microbial communities from Arlington Agricultural Research Station in Wisconsin, United States - UWRJ-L136-409B-6 | ecosystem: Environmental > Terrestrial > Plant litter >...
CGGACTTAGATCAATTTTCTACCCATACAAAACCCTAACCCCGTATGTGGGGGGGTGCCCCCCTAGTAAAATGGCCAGTGCGTGGGTGCCCCCCTAAGAATTGGGGGGTGCCCCCCTATCAGATGCCGTTAGTAATCCGTACCCAGTTACAGGGTCTCGAGAAATTCGGTTTTCTGAGGTCACCGTGCACCTCATTATAACCCTAACCCCCTGAAACCCTCACACACCCAACCCTCGAGAGTGCACGGTGACCTCAGAAAACCGGATTTCTCAAGACCATACAGTAGTCTGGGGGGTGTGGATAGTGACGTTGTTGATGCCATTCTCGCTTAAGGTGCCGTTGAGGATGCTTCGGACCTTGTCCTCGCACCCAGAGAAGCGGTAGGCTGCGGCGGAACCAGCAATGTACAAGGGAACGATGACCAAAGACTTTCGTAGATGTGTCTGCCGAAGTTGCATCTTGACGGAAGGCTGTGTACTTGGAGGGTGAAGTTGACCATCACAGGAGATAATATGAGATATGTTAGATAACTATATGCACGCATTCTCTCATGTCCGAGAGACGTGGTAAATCGACCTGGTGGTAATGCAGAGAGAGGTACATGATTTCAGTCGTCGGTTCTTCGACAAGCAACTGGCCCAGCAAGAGCCGGAATTCGACAAACTCCTGTTTTGTGTATATTGAAGCCTCCTCAAATACCTACTCTTCATGGGCGGAGTCTTACCAGACTTTGGTCCCCGGGAGCTTTCGGGCCAGAAAACATGCTTCCCAACATTTTCGTCTTGGCGCTGATGTCGCTGGACCAAAGGTTGCAGTCGATGAAATGCAACAGCCGCAGTTGACCTTTAATCCGCGTTGTCAACCTTGTTTTGCGCCACAGGTTGAGCAAATCCCTCAGCCCAGCTCCCTTTTGTTGAGACGTCGGGGACACCCGGATGCCAATGCAGAAATCTGCAAGACTACCTTGGGTTCTGAGCGAAAGCAATGCAACTTAGACGCACAGAGGTCCCTTCGGCTACTTTCCCGCCAGTCTCAAAACAGAGCCAGGGTGCCATCGCAATAACATCCTAGCCACTGCAACCTGCATTTACACAACCTGGTTACACAGCTCCTAATTGGCTGCCGAAACACGAACCATGTCCCTTCTCGCAGCAGGCCACATAGAACTCATGCAAATAACTGCATGTCAACGTCCCATGGCTATCGGCCTTAGAAGCATGACAAAGCGCTCGCGGCCGTATTACTTGCGTAGTGGATAAGGGAAGAATAAGACTTGGCTTACCCCCTCTGTCTCACCTCCATCTTAGACCTCACTATGCCTTCACCTCCACTTGAAGGTTCACATCGATACTACTGTGTAGCTGGCAGCAATAAAAACCGCCCAATATGTCGATTGAACTAGGCGTTGTGATCCCTACTGTAGGTCAGTAATCCGCCCAGAACTGACATAAACACTCACATCCCCCACTCGCAGCAGGAGGACGTGATCAATGACGGAGATTCGGCTATCTCCAGCATCGAAGGTTCCACAACCTCAGTTGCCGAGTCAATCTATGACTATCGCCGCATCCAAGGCCGCACCTTCACCAAGAAATCCGACTACTGGGGCCCCAACGACGAGCAGCAGAATGAAGGCCTCGATATCACCCATCACTGGATGACACTCCTTTTCGATGACCAGCTCTACAGCGCCCCGATCGGCAACGAACCCCAGCGAATCCTCGACGTTGGTACCGGCACTGGAATCTGGGCCATCGACGTCGCCGACGAGTTTCCGACAGCTCAAGTAATCGGCATCGACGTCTCGCCCATCCAACCAGCCTGGGTACCCCCAAACTGCGAATTTCACATCGACAACGCCGAGCTCGATTGGACATGGCCAGCGAATCACTTCGACTTCATCCACATGCGCAGCCTCGAAGCGTCCATCGCCGACTGGCCTGCGTTGTATCGCCGTGCCTTCAAGCACACAGCGCCCAACGGGTGTCTGGAGATAGTCGAGTTCGACATCGAAACTCGGTCCCAAACAACCGAACTACCCCCCGACCACGTCTACAAGACATGGGCCGACGCAATGTTCTCTGCCGGCGATCGGCTCGGCAAGACGTTCAAAAATCACGCCAACGACGGCATCGCCAAGGGCATGGCAGCGGCGGGGTACGTCGACATCGCAACGCGTGTCTTCCGCGTTCCAATTGGAGGATGGAGCTCCGATAAGCGGTTTAAGGAAATCGGGGCGCTCAACTTGATGTTTCTGGACCAGTCGCTGGAGGGGTTTGCGCTCTTTCTGTTGCATCATGTGCTGGGATGGGAGATTGCTGAGGTTCAGGTTATTGTGGCCAAGCTGAGAGCGGCACTGAAGGAAACGAAGTTGCAGCCGTACTATAACCTGTGAGTTGATGCACTGGAGCTGGAAGAATCGCGGTTGGAAACTAATGGTGGTGTGTTGTAGGTATGTCGTCTATGGGCGCAAACCGGGTTCGGCCGATGTCGCGAATGTTGCCAGCTGAAAAGATTCGACACTGCGCTGCGTGGATTCATCTTGCCTTTTGGAGACATGGAAGCTTCTTGGGTCAACCTGAACTTGAAAGCAATGAAGGCGGCACAGTTCTTCTTAAAAGCGTGGAGCAACACCAGTGTTTGCATTGACGCGAGCAATCTTTGTTTAGTAAGAGTGCTCTGACTTGAACAAAGGAACCCATGAGCGAGTGTGATTATGCCCTTTCCCTTGACGGGCTGTTGCGAAATTGAAAATGATTTTGAAGATGCCACTTTCCATCTTTTCAGGGGCGTTTGCTGCCAAGTGTCTTTGAGTTCACACCGTGTGGAGATGCAAACAAGACGTTGCGCTGGACTGTGATCTTCGATGTCCGGCTGGCATCAGGGCACTATTTAGACACCGAACTAAGACATTACCTTCACCTTACTCTTCTCCTAATGTTCTGCTAGGAAACTGGGTCGTCAGGTGAAAAGTTTGGCCCTGCGATGCGACCCCAAGGTCCAATGCTCGGCAGGGTGTCAGAGCCCCACAGTCGGGATGGATTCCGCCACCACAGGCATTTTTTGACTGTGACAACGCCAATTCCAAGGCAAATTTCCCCTCAACCAAGAGCTCCGCCACGACCGCCAAGAGCCGTCCAACATCGATTCTCCTCCCGGAATTGAAGCACGTGGCCTGCGCCGTCCGCATAGGAAAAAAATACATCATTGAGGCCGCGCTCCGAATGAATCCGATCCTCGCGCAAGCCATCGCCATGGCCACCGCTGCCGAAAAGCTCGACACCGGCATCATTACCGAGTGGAGATCAATTGTAACATTGATTGTTTTTGTGTTGACGAGTAAGTCCGCGCACAAAAGTCTGCTTTGAATGCAGCAAAATTCGAATGGAGCTAATGACGATGCAGATATTAATGTTTTATTCCCTTTCCACATCCCCATCTACCTTCCCCGGCGACTGGCAGATGCATTCCTCGATGTCTTGGCAGCCGTGAGGGTTCTACCTACTAGGGCAGAGACACCTCTCAGTGGTGCGCGCAGTACCCTCGTGATACTCAACTTTCCAATGAACTTCGTCACGGCGCCTCTCATAGCAGATCTATTCCTCCTCGCCATATCCGCCATCGGAAGGGAAGAGGTTCGTGGCGGCACCCTCGGCACTGACCACATCTCACCACTCGATATCATGCTCTTCTTCATCACGCTCGCATATATCGCCATTTCGATCGACGCCTCTGGCCTCATTCGGTGGTTGGCCTACAAGGTCTTGCTCTGGGGAGGAGGCAGCGGACGCAGACTCTTCTTCTACTTGTATACGTTTTTTGCCGTACTCGGAAGCTTCATTGGGAACGACCCCATTATCCTCTCCGGCACTCCATTTCTTGCATATATGACACGGGTGTCAAGCAACATCTCACACCCCAGGGCTTGGATCTTTACTCAGTTTGCTGTCGCCAACATCGTTTCGGCTATTCTGGTTTCTTCGAATCCAACAAACCTCGTGCTCGCCGGCGCTTTTCAGGTCCGATTTATCGACTACACAGTTAACATAATTGTTCCCGTCGTCATCACCGTCATCGTTCTCTTTCCATGCCTCCTATACGTTGTCTTCAGGAAGGAATATCTTATCCCCAGATCAATCACGCTGCACGAACTCCCAGAAGAGGTCAGAGCCGAAACTCCGAAGAACCCTTGCATTCCTTATGCGAGAGGCGCAGCAGAGGAAGAGGAGAACATCCACGCAGACGACGAACAAGGGAAGCTCATCGAGTTAGCGGAGATCATGCATCCGTTTCTCGACAAGCAGAGCGCCATTTTTGGATCGCTTGTCATCGCAACAACTCTCATCGTTGTTTTGGTCCTCAACGCGGTGAAACCAACAGGCGGAGACCTTCCCGTCTTCTGGGTGACCCTGCCTGCAGCGGTGGTCATGTTCTGCTGGGATCTCGGGCGAGGATGGCTGGGAAGAGGGCTGTCCCGCAAGATCGCACACGACGGTCGTCGTGAGCTTGATGAAGCCCATGCTGAACATGCCAGGGAATCGGGCACTTCGCGCCCGGGAGGATTTGATCCGTCAGAAACCAGAAGCAACAGCGAACCCAGGACCAGTCGCGAAGATGCCCAGGGCAATGGGAATGAGAAGAATTTTGCCACCCGGTCCCCAGATAATGAGTCAACCTCTGGCGTTGACACAGCGGACACCATAATTAGAGGACAGCCATCAAGCAGTCCCGATGTTGGCGAGGGAACGGGAAACTGGGAGAAGAGTTTGGGGGTTGGAAATCGCACTGGCTCGTCAGCAGGCTCCAGCTCGTCCGAAGTTGAAAAGCCGACGCTGGTATCTTTGGTTTCGGATGCATGGACTTGGTCGCGAGAAACATTTCCCACCGCCAGCTTCGTGCTCGCCCATCTACCGCTGGCGCTTGTGCCCTTCGCCTTCACGATGTTCGTGCTTGTTCAAGCGCTGGTCACGAAAGGCTGGGTTCCCGTATTCGCTTATGGATGGGATCACTGGGTCAGCAGAACCGGGACAATTGGCGCAATCGGCGGCATGGGGTTTGTATCGGTTATTCTCTGTAACGTAAGCGGCTTTCTTGTTGACATGTGGTGTAGTATTCGGCTAATCTTTTGTCAACAGTTCGCGGGAACAAATATAGGGACCACAATCCTTATCTGCAGAGTGCTGCAAGCGTGGCAGCTCATCCACGAGCAAAACGGGACACCGATTTCCAACCGGACCTTCTGGGCCACCGTGTACAGCATGGCGCTGGGCGTCAACTATGGGGCGTTCAGCACGGCTTTCAGTGCCTCGTTGGCCGGACTGCTCTGGCAAGACATCCTGGGTAGGAAGCACATCCACATCCGAGCACGCGACTTTGCGCGCTTCAACGTCCCGATCATCACGATATCAATGGTCGTGGGGTGTGCGGTACTCATTGGAGAGGTTTATCTCATGAGAGACACCGAGCCGTATGTTCCATCATGAACGGGAGCCGTTTCGATATTTTCAGAGGGATTTCTACGTCGGCGGTTTAGATCTATTTTGCATCAGCGCATCGCGTTATCTGCCTTTCAACGGTTTTTGGCTTTTTTTGACGCGTGTCCCGCATCGATGGTCCCGGTTTGGGGCCCGGAACTGCAGCCGAAATCCATCGCGCATGATGAAGCCAATGGGAGAGGCGAAGGAAATGAGGCGAGCAGCGCGTGCAGCTGCAGGGAAAGGGGATCAAAACAATGCAGGCACGAGACTCTCAGCTTGACGCAGGTGCGGGCCTTTTCTTCTTATCCGGGCAATGATGTCCTTCGAGAGTCGCATCCATGTCCTGAAGCTAGACCCTGACGGTTGCTCCCGCAGCGAGGCGCTGCAGCGCTTGGTGAGCTGGCCAACAGCAATGGTTCGGGATATTAAGCGAAAAGCTGAATTATGCCATGGATTCACCCAACCCACCGGATTGGCTCCTCAGGCCCTATCACGGAGCGCCAAGGATAACAACACAACCACGATCCGTCATTGGGGAAATCGATTTCAAAACAGAGACTCCTAGGGCAACACGGTCCGAAAGAGCAAAATAATAAGATGAGATGCCCGCGGTGTTTCTCGGGGCGTACAGCCAGGGGATTCCCCTGATGCATTTTCCTCCCGTCTTCTCGTGCGCGTTTCTGTCGACAAACACTTTCGTTTCAATCCGATCCTGCCAGATTTCAGTGATTTTGGATCTCCCAGCTTCAGCGCCGCGTGTCACACGATAGCCAATGACGCAGCGGTAAAAGGGTCCATCCATATATCATGCCCCACAATGGACTGAGATGCTGCGAGACCTTACTGCTTTTGGTTCTGCACCCCTCAGGGGCGCTCGGACGGCCCCTCGACATCACTCGTCGAGACGATGACCTCCCGGCGCGGGCCACGGCGCTCAACGTCTTTGCCGCCCTCTTTACCATCCTCACGCTAGTCATCCTCGCCGTGTGGTTGATTTTCAGATTCGTCAGACAAGCGCTGGCGGGCGTGTCGGCGACTGTCACGGGGAGCACTTCGAGCTCGGCGTCGATGACGAGCACGACGGTTTCGTATGGCGCCCTCATTGGACATCCTGAGAGGGGTATGCTGACAGTTTTTTTCCCCACAGGGAGCATGTGTGGAGGTCGCCAACCCACGGGTTTGTGGTCAACAAGGACCGAGGCAGAGTCACTGGCGAAGTGCGTCGACCGAGGGGATGATAATATCTACTGTTTTCTTATTAATTCTTCACTTCATGTCGTTATGATGGCAAAGACTGGAACGGACTCGGGACATTCAGCATGGCATGAGCAAGCGTATTCTATAGACAGCATGTTTTTGGTTTTTGTGTATTTGTTTTGATTTTATGGGGTTCATTGGCTTCTTGTTTTGTTTTTGATATATTGATGGCTTCTTATACGATAATGCAAGATCTTTTGGAAAGAACAGGAGATTAGATCCTGATAACTCGTTGGATTCTTGTTACAGATCGAGTCAATTGCCATTTTGCGCCCTTGTCTTGGCAAAGATGTTTCCTGTTGGACTGCAGACCATACCTACGAACATTAGGGGCCGCCCCGGGTCCATTACAATCAATCGTCCAGGGCTGATCTCATGCAGATTTTCAAGGTCTTTCGGCAGCCCCAATAAGCAAACCGCAACGGAATTGCCGTTTTTTTCTGATAAGACAGTCGAATGCTGTCTGTCCCCACTCTCACAAACGGGGAAACCTAATACAGCCCCATTGGATTAATAAATATGACTGTGGCCGGATACCAACTGGAGTACGAAGGGTTCTACGCAGCCCCCCTTCCCCTCCCGTCCCTTTCTTTTTACCAGGGGCTCAAAACATGCGTAGGATGAAGGCAAGGGGGACGAAGTCTTGGAAGACATCCTCAATTGTGAGAGTACTAGTAGTCCGGAGAGATAAGCCTGGCCTTGACTGCCAGCTTTTTTTAAAAGTCATTCTGACCGTTGAGGTCGTGCAAAAAACTTAGCTCGCTCTGAATTGTAGGTTTGATATGGTTCAGCACCAGTTAGAACATATCTTTGAAACTCATGATGGCGGACAGGTGTTTATTAATAACTCAATATTTTCGAAGCATTTCAATCTCTATATGTTCAACATCTTTTCCGCAACAACTCAACATTTCCCAGGTCACGCCTTCCTAGGACTCCTCGCTCACAAACTATACATCAGTAATTACAGCCTCCTCTCGATTAGCAACGGTAGCAGTACCGATGCTAGGATTCTCGTCCCCAGAGCTCAACTGGTTCCTGTAAGCCAAGTTCTCACCCATAGACTGCCCACCGCTCGCCAGCCCCCGCGTCCTCACATCCGTCACACCATACCCCAACACCTCCGGGGCCATACTTCTATGACCGTACAACATCACCGCAGCAAACACAGCCTTCGTAAATATGTCCAGCACACCATAAAACACCGCCTCCGAATCCGGATGAATCACATTCCTGCCCTCGGACAAACCCCATGCAACAGGATACAGCATCCACACAAACACCAACAACGGCCCAGCCATCATATACGTCCGCCGCACCGGACCGCCAGGCGCGTAAGCTAGCCTCCTCCCGTCCCACAACACCTGCCAAAACACAAACAACAGCGCCGACACCCCAAACGTGGCAAAACCCCACTTATACGACGTCGGCACCAGCGCGCCAATGAGCGCACACAGAATGGCAACCCACGCCGCACCAATCGTACCAACCATCATCGCGATGGGAACCCGCGCGGTCAGCAGCAGCGAGAGCAGCAGCAGCGGCGCGGTGATGAACCAGTCGATGTACCGCGCATAGAAAACCTCGCGGGTGCCGGAGCGCCGGAACTCGGTCGTCACGGGGGTCTGGCCGAGGTTGGAGCCCATGGCGAAGTAGGCGATGCACGAGATGAATGTGGAGGCGGCGAGGAGGTGGTGGAAGAGCCGGTGCGAGGGGGGCTTGGAGAGGGAGAGGAGGAAGAGGACGACGATAGCAGCGCCCATGATGGCGCAGACGGTAAAGTAGAAGTCGGAGCCGTGCGAGGTGATTTCTATGTTGGCGTGGCGGGAGACGCCGGAGTTCGCGTCCAGGGCGTGGTTGCCGGACATGGTGGCGGCGGTGAGGGTCGGCGTCAGGGTCGCAGGGACAGGGTAGAGGTCGGCCCTAGGTATTGAGGCTCGGCGGCTCAGGCTCGAGGGGTTTGGTTTGTGGTGGTCGCTTGAGAAGGAAATTGTCGAGGGCCAGGAAGGTGAGCCTGGTTTTATTCACAACCGTTCCTCCCTACGGTGGAAGATATCGTATGATGACGGGTGTTTGGGAGAGCGGAGGATTAATACCATGGTTTAGACTAACACAAGCCCGTTACACCGGCGCCCGGCGACAAGATTACATCATACTACCGCGGGGACTGTCTTCGCAAAAAAAAAAAAAAAAAAAAGGCATTGAGCTGATTGGTTACCGGGCGGTGCTAGCACCGTTAGTTTTCAACGAAGAGGCTTGCTCGGACGGAACTAGAGTAGCACTCGATGCCGCACTCGCACCGTCGGGACTTGGCCGATGTCTGTGTGTCACAGGATGTCAACAATGGCCAGGTACTACTGCAAGGGCTACTGCTTGGGTCATTACCGACTGCAACCCCCGCTGGAAGTCCGCACCGGAATTCACCACCGCCTGCCTGGCCGTTGCGCCAGTAAGCTCCCGTCCCGTTGCTCAGGGGCAAGGTTTGACGATTTTGGTCTACCTTAGTGCAGACACTAGACGGTTGTCCCGGCAGATGGGGACCGCGACCACAATAATTCGTCTGTCGTTCACATCTTTTTCTTTATGCCGAGGCTCGCTCAAGATGCTCGTGTCTCGAATCTCATACTGACAGTGTTCTGCCCGGCCACGTCCGGCATCACCATTCTGACCGGCACATACCCGCCTATGGAACTCGCTCAATCCCGCACAAACGGAGACTGTCGGGAGAGCTCCGGCTTCTCAAGATTCCACCACTGATTTCGGGAGGAAGCGCGATTCAATTTCAGCTAACTGGACGGCAGACGCAAGTTTCCCGTCCGCAGCCTGACAACATGAATCTTCATCTCCATGTCCCGTGCTGCAAGAACTTTACCTCCAAGAAGGAACAGAATTCTGCGCTGACTGCTATCTTACCTAGAATCTTGTCAGCACACAGAATGACTTGCACAATGTAGACTGGCCCAAAGTCCCTTCTCAACAATCACTCACTCCGTCCATCCATCGATCGTTTAGCGCCTGCGTCTAACTAACGACAGGCACGACTACAACCGGAAAATACCACCCTAATCTAATTAATATTCTTCCCCTGGTTTAGCGAGCAGCAAACAAAGCTCTGACGTGACGTCGATGTCTTGCGGATAGCATCAAAATGCAGGCTACTCTGCCGGCTGAAGTCGGCAATGGTAGCACAGGCTCCAGTTCCGCGGGTACCTAGGCCAGCCCTCCCAATTCCCGGTTGAAGTTGGTCTTTCCACATGTTTTCCCCCCAAAACACCGCAGAAATCCTGGTCCTCTCCCCCTGCGCCGCCCGTATTCCTATATTGCCGCCAATATGGAAGCGCCTCCCGCCAACAAAAGTGGGATGCAGCTGGATATGAAGGGTTCCTGCCCGGAAATCGAAGCTTTCGTAACAAGGAATGGGCAGGGCCCAGACCCAGGAAATCGCAACCATGCCCAGTGTCTGTGTCTCATGACGACGTATCCCGCCTACCCTAATTCCAGGGGCCGCCACCCACAAGAATGCCAACCCTCGCGCCGCCCATTCCAGCTGCTGCTGCTCTCCATTCTTCTACGGCGATACCCTCATTTTTATACCAACACGTCATAGTATTTTCTTCCTGGTAGAATTATTAGCCCGATTGCTATCCCAAACCCACGATGACCCGCCTTCTCCTCCCCCTGGCACTCTTTACCCTCTCCGCCAACGCAACCACCCTCCCCTCGGGGTTCTCCCAAGTTCTCTTCGAAGACGACTTCTCCCTGCTCCCCGCGGGATCCACGCCCTCCCTCCAAAAATGGTCCCACAGCCTCGGCACCAGCTACCCCGGCGGCCCGTACGCCTGGGGCACCAACGAAGTCCAGTCCTACACGGACCGCAACGCGGTCGTAACCTCCACCGGCGCGCTGCGCATCACGCCCCAGCGCAGCGCCTCCGGGTCCTGGACGTCCTCACGCATCGAGTCCCTGTCTCGCTATGACTTCGCCTGTCCCGCGGGGGGTAAGCTGCGCATCGAGACCTCCATGAAGTTCGGCAACGGCCCGCAGGAGGAGCAGATGGGCATCTGGCCGGCATTCTGGTCCATGGGGTCCGATTTCCGCGGGAACTACTCGCAGTGGCCGGCGGCGGGGGAGATTGACATCGCCGAGAGCGTCAACGGGGTCGACAAGCTGTACATGGCGCTGCATTGCGGGTGGGCGCCGGGCGGGCCGTGCGATGAGTATAACGGGATGAAGATGGCGGTGCCGCTGAGCAGGGGGAGTTTCCATACGTTTGCGGTGGAGATTGACCGGACGAATTCCGGGGGTGCGTGGAAGGGGGAGAGGCTGACTTGGTATATGGATGGGAAGAGGGTGTTTAGGGTGGACGGGGCTAGTTTTGCGGATGAGTGGGTGTGGACGGCGATTACGAGGAAGCCAAAGTTTTTGATACTGAATGTTGCGGTGGGAGGCGACTTTGCGGATAATGCGGAGAATCCAGGGAGGGTGAAGACGCCGACGGCGGTGACAAAGGGGGGAGAAGGTGCAGCGTTGGAGGTTAAGTATATTGCGGTTTTTAGTACCTAGGGGAAACGGCGATGGGATTCAGGGATGAGTTGTGCTTGGATAGCCTTGATAATGGTTGTTTGCTGTCTGAGCCAAAGATTAGGACTTTTGGGGCGTAAGATATTAAATAAGTCTTAGGGAGTAAATACGGTAGAGGGAAAAGACTAGGTGACAACAGAATAAACGTTAATGAAGGCTGTCCAATCTGATTATCGCCTCTTTCTGTCTATATTTGATGGTTTGTATATTAGTATCCAAGAATGGGCACTTGATAGACATGACCCCATTCAAGTCAGGCACGCCGCGCTGCTCGATGGCGATAATCTTGCCATAGCAATCGACCTTCCTGTTGTAAGTCTATTTAGCATCGACACTAGATCAGTTGGGAATATTACGTGAACAAAGGGGGGCCGCATACTTGTATAGTGTGCATGAGTCACCAGTTGCGGCAGAGCGAACCTTGTCTCTCCATAGATTTCCCAGGCTGTCTAAAGTAACATTCATGTTAATAGCTAATCAGCAAACACTTGAGAGGAGAAAGCGCGAATGGTAAATTTGGAAACCCACGGCAAGAATGCTCCGGCTGTCAGCATGTAAAGGTCGCAGATGGTTACATCGTAACGAACCTCTATTTTCAGCGGAATACCAAACCCCTGAAGGATACCAAGAATACCGTAGACTTTGTCCCTCAGATCTATGGCCTGATACCTTGTTGATATCGATAACATCATGCTCAGGACGCAGCCCAACTGCTCCCTATCAGCTTGCGGCGACAAACTGGCCGGATATAGTTCGTGATCACGTCCGTTGTAAAGCCTAAGAATCTTGATCACTTTAACCAGGACCGGATGTAGCCATCGCCTCCTAAAGTTTCTTCATGGGGTCACTAAACAGCAACGTTGTCGCCCTGCTCAGTGTCACCCAACGCACACCCCTCTGGCCGCAAACGAAGTGAATATTCTTCGCCAATACGAACTCTTGGACTATCCACATCCGTTTCCACCAGTCTCCGGCAAAAAGATGCCCGAGGGCAATCCAGAAGGGCCTGAAGTCATAATTGTGTGCCAGATGCCGGTGCGCAGCGACGGCGTCGTCATAACCCCAGTCCCAGAGGTGGACAACCCATAAATCATACGAAATGCGAGCCCGTGTAATCGTCTTCTTCGCCGAGCCATGCAATAACGCCAGAAGCCTTGATGTATATCTCATGCATGGGCGCCACCTACTGGGCACGCTCCTCGATACTGCTTTGATCGATGCAAATGGCGCCTACCCAGAGATAGTTGGGGCAGTTCCAAGAGAACCGCTCCAGCCGTTGCGCTTCAGGAAGTAACTCCTCATGGGAACCACAAGTGCGATTGCAAAATAATAGTCTGTTGCTTCGAAGTCGATGAAGTGCCGCTGCGAGATTTAGCTGAATCGAGAGACGATGCCTTTGGAAGGCATCGTCGACCCATAGTGTGGGCTGGGGCGAGTTTGGCCCCCATACATACGACGGGGCGTTGAACTCGAGATCTGTGCGGTCCAAGGACACCTCATTCATGGAACATGTGAGATAGGGTCTTCCTCCACCCCCCCATAGTTGAATCCGCCGAATTGTTCGAGTTGATAGACGTTAATATAAGTTGTACTGAAATCGCGGGGCATTCTCCATGGTGCTGGCAGTCTGCCAAGCGGGGAACAACGCTATTTGCGGGACGGCTTGATGCCGAAGTTTGAAATAATACGAGCTTCAGTCATGATAACTGACTTTGTGTTCCGAGTCTTATGAAATCACAAGCCTGTTAGGCACCAGCGGACAGTGAGGGGTTAAACTGCATATGCAGGCGAATTCTCGTTGGGATTCACGAGAACCGTTGTATTTGACCTCATAAGCGGTTTGTATGGCTGATCTCGAAGTGTATAATGCAGTGCCTAGGAGTAAATCCCCGGCACCGATCATTGGGCCCAGCTCGTGCATCACAGCAGGAGGCTTCGTCATCGATATCAGCACTACTATTGGCAGAGAATTGCTGGCCGAGTTGGTGATTTCCCAGGGTATGGCAAATTGGCGGGACAGAAAACAATATCAGGCGAACAACGTGTTGATACGAAGATGTGAATTGTGACTTGGAGCCTCTCTCAGATCCCATTTGAGATGATGTGGTGCGGCGAGCACATCATCTGGGGCGGGGCAAATCTCCTCAGAACGCACTTTCCCTCGGAACATGCCACCTACGCAGGCGAAATGGCCGCTCACCAACCGTGGCATCGGAAACCAGGGGAACGCTCCTTCAGATTCATCCCATACCTCCCACCAAGGCTCGGGGATCCTGGCACCTTTAATTCAGCTCACAACCATAGCATCCTCCTCTCCCTCCCCCTCCTCCAACCTAATATCCAACTCCACCCTCGTAGTCCTAACCTGACACAAATCCGCCCTCGAGTCCCCCAAATCCTTAAAGTTCAACCTCGCCGTCGCTTTTCTCGGCCGCCCCTGCCCCGTCGCATCAATCGCAGCCACCTCCTCCAGCTTCCCAAACTCACCCACCACCACATCCCTCACATTCCCATCATGCTCGAAATCCATCGTCAGGAGATACAGATGCAAGATAATCTGCGGATGTCTCGGCTGCGCCTGCCTGTTGACGACGAACCCTTCTGGCGCCGACGTGCCGCTGTTCCAGTTGAAGCAGATGCAGAGCAGATCGAGCGCGGCCTCTACGTTGGGGGTTATTCTGATTGTGCCGGAGACGCCGAAGATGGCCCAGCCTTGGCAGTTGAAGGAGATGGCGAAAAAGGAATGGTCGTGAACGTCCCAGTGGCTGAGGGGGTAGAGGCCTGTGGTGTTGATTCCGGCGTGGTTGGCCAGGCTGACTTCGAGCGCAGAGGTTCGGATGACTCCGGCGGCGATGTCCAGGGTGCCTGGGGCGGTTTGGTTCAGCGGTAGCTTGGTTGCGATATAGATGGGTTCTACGGAGTATTTGTCGATTTCAACTGGGTTGAACAAGGGCAGCTCTTGGGGGAGGAATCTCACGAAGGAGCTTGGGCCGAGTTGGCGCAGGTATACGCCGATCATGGCCGTTTCGTCGCCCGATACCCTGCCGAGACGAAGGACGTATGTTCTTGCGGAGGCTGATGATGGGCAGACGCCGAGGCTTGTCCGGGTATGGATTCCCATGCTGGTGACGGATATCCCCTGGACGATGCCTTCCCTCAGGGGCGGGAGAGTGCAGTTGGCGAATTGAAAAGGAGAAGACGCGAACAGGCCGGCATAAACGGACACTCCATTGCGTATGTCGGCCCAGGCAAAGATGCTAGCGTCGTCAAACGATTTGACGATTTCTTCCTGCAGGCGGTGGAACGCTTTCGCACCCTCTCCGTACAGCAGCGGCATCCTGATGTCGAAGATCCCGAGCAGACAATACGCGATATCCTCGAGACGGGTGGTCTGTCTGTTAGCCGCCCAGGACATCCTCTCAGCAATCGAGAAGTCCTGCAGGTTCATGTCCCTTGCCAGAAGCGGTGCCGATATGCCGGTGATGGAGTGGATGATATCTCGGAGCTCGTGCTTCCTGCCAACCCACCCCCAATCCTCGTTGAAGAAATGGACCGTCTGCGGCGCAATCAGCTCCTGGAGGGTCCAACCACGAGTAAACCAGCGGCATTTAGGCAAATATTCGTCTATGCTGCCCTGAGACGGCATGTCGGAGAGGAAGGCGATGCAGAAGTGGGCTTCCTCGTACCACTGAAACATGGAATTGATGCTTTCGGAGAGCTCCGCGCTACTCGACTTGTCGATGCAGCACGTATCAACCCATGCATAACCGAGCCCTCTTCTGGTAGCGATTTCACACGTCTTTTGGATCTTGTAGTATCCTTTCTTTGAGAGCGTCGCGGGGGACGCTGCGACAAATTCTTGGAATGACACCTCCTCGCCCTCCCACGTGTGCGACAGGATTGCGTAAGACGGGAAGATTGGGCCGGTGAAGTACTCCAGCTTCATAGTTTCGATGTTTATCAGCCACATGGCTAGATTGTGTGGTTTCTGCGCGTTGAGTGCGAAATCGGATGGTAGCCACCGAAACGGCCAGAATGAGGGGATTTCCGTGCAGCAGTGTCCAATTGCCCTACTGCGCCACGTGATGCTAAAGCCTCATGCAGCAAGCAAAATTCAGGGAAACTGCACCGAGAATCAGGAAGAGTTGATATATGGATTTCCTCCTTTCCTCCTTTTTTTTGCTGGCTCCCTTTTATTGACATTGTTTCAGAGAGGGGCCTGTCAGTCACATCCAATACAGTATTTGTTATGCCCCCGTTGGGTCGACGAAATGTGTATTTTCTAACTAACTCTCCCTGCCGGCTCAGGCTTCAAGTTTTTCAATCGACCCCTAGGCGACTGAGCCCGGTGGGCGATTCCCAGAAATTATATTACCTAATGATTATAACCATTTGTCCAGAAATTTGTGGACCTTCTCGAACGTAGTCTGTGCAGAGTAATGCAGAGTCAGATCGTGTCCTGTATTCGCTGGAGCATAGTACTCATAGCGCGTCAGGTTAGGAAAGGTTTGCTGCGAATCGGCCAAAGCGGCATCACAGGCAGACTGCGTGCTGGGGCAGAAGATAGCATCGTTGACTCCCGTGACGGCCATCACAGGAGTGTTATGCCCGGTTGACGGCTGTAAAAGCCAGAGGTTCGACCCGAACTCGCCATCTGTGGCGATGTCCTCGTAGGCGTAATCTACGACGGGGATGGCTGTGTCGTATGCCCCACCGTAGAAGCCGGCCGTACGTGATTCTTTCTGGGTGATGGTCACGTAGCCGTATGCCATGCCAGCGAACCTTGTGGGATCGTGGATGGCCGCTGGTTCCCACCGGAAGGCCTCGTTTGCGGCGGTGAAGTTGACATAGGTGCTCCAACCTGTCAGGACGGCGACATCGACATCGTTGGGGTACACGCGTAGAATTTGTGTTCCGATTTGCGAGCCAAATGAGTGCCCGACCTGATGCTTGTAAATCTTACTGGTGCACGCTCAAGGGAGATAATATGGCTGATCGCGGTTGCTTACATAGGCAATTTTCTTGAACTTCTTGCCGATTACGTTCGCTGCCGAGTTGGTACGGACGGCTTTGATGAGCTGGTGAATGATCTCGACGTGCATCGGGGTCTGTACCACGTTGAGCGGATCGACAGTGCGGGTGCTAAGGCCGTGACCCAGGCGGTCAATGGCCAGTGTGTGATATCCCTCGTTGTTGGCATATGCGTGCCAGTTGTACTGGTCGCCGAAACCGTAGCCCCCCCACATGGTGCCATTGTAGGTGACACCGTGGACAAGTAGCTGGAGTGTATCGGAGTTGTTTTGGACATTTTTGGTGGGCTTGCAGTAGACGCCATGGATTCTGAAGGTGCCGCTGATGCTCTGAGTGCCATTAGTAGCAACTCCAGTAGTTGTTGTGGCTGCCATGAAGGCGACCACGTCGGTGGCATTGTTGGGGTCCGGAGGGTTACTGTAGACGAGGTTTTGAGCGGTAGCTGAGAGATGGAAGTCGACTGGGACGCAGTGACTGCGGCCATGGCCTGGTGGGCTGACGGAGGAGGCTACTGTGCAAAGGGCAAGGAGAAATGGGAGCGCGAGGCCGAACATCTTGGTGGTTGTCACGTCCTTCCAAGCACAAATGTGTAGGCCGGAAGCTTTTTCATATATGTTGACCACTGCATCATTTTGACATGGTAGTACCCACAACCCACAAGAATCATAGGTAGCGTGTTGGTAGGCTGTCTTGAAGGATTGTGCAAGGGATTGACATCCGAGAATGCGCCTCGCTGCTAATCTCACTGCACCACGTTGCTTACTTGATAATTTTATTCGTGTCCGATATGTCCGATGCCGACTGCTCCGCAGTCCGAGGCCGTCAATCATTCCAGTTCACATTTTGGTCTCGCCGAATCCTTCTCGGCCAATGTTCGCCCCGTCCTACCCTGTCCTGCCCTGCCTGTCAGCTCAATGACAGGGAACTGCAGCCAACAGCAGCCCTGGCAGATGCACCACTTCAAGTTGGTATTTGGTGTATTTGGTCGGGACATTTGGTTTTCTGGGGAAGCACAGCTGTCATGCGGCAGGGCGCGAGATATGGGAATGGTTCTGTGTAGCAATGCCGACTCCAGCGTGGACCACGAGCCAAGCCGTTTCAAGCCGGCCAGGTTTTTATTTTGCAAGCCCATCCGATCTTGAGATCGCTCGGCTTAAATCATTTGGCCCGACTCCGTTTGACGTGTCCTATCACCTACCATGTAATCCGAGACTCGGACTCTTCATTATCGGAGGGGTGCAAATAGCAGGAATTTTGGGTGTAATTGGCTTGTCGACCGTAACCAACAGATTGAGATGCGACCCGAGGATTGTCCACTCTGTCTGCGCCTTCTCGGACGCGTCCTCCTTGCAGACACTGCTGACAAAATACTCTAGGCGTCGAACCCATGCTGACGCCTTGGCTATTGGGACAGTCCGCCGTACGGATCCCTCTGAGTCCCCACCAAGTTAGATAGTAGCAGGTTGAGACCCTGGTTAATTCCAGCGACACCTAGACCAGGTGGTAAAGATCTTGGACGGTCTCGACAGCCCCCAAGTACTCACTGTCCATAACACCACAGACATAGCACTCGCCCACCACCTCGTACGCCCTCTCTTTACCCCTGACATTTCTAAGTACGTAAGGCTCACTAAATCCGGGCAAAATGACCACGATATCTCCGGCCCTGGCTTCTCCTGGCGCCAGCCCGACATAGCCACCCTGGGTGCGAAACGGCCGCTTCTTGACCCACCGTAGTATTGTCTCAATATACGGTCTTGCGTGCGCGGCAATTTCATCGCCGACATGACGACCTTTGATAACACCACGAGAAGCGTCCAGAGCCCGTGAATAGTACGCACCCAGGTCGGGCGGCGCTCGGCTGAGCTTCGAGTCTAACACCAGCTGGTCTGCGCAGGCGATCCAACAGGCTGTCTCTTCGTTGGTCCTGATTATAACACCATTTATACGAGCTCCCATGACAGTGGTGTCGCTGGTGTTGTGGTGTTCTTCTGACTGGTATTCGTATAGTGCCACGGGCCTTCGTGCTCCAGCGTAGAATTGTGAAAGCCAAGGTTTTGCCTGCCCTTGACTGCAAAGCGGCTCGTAAATGGTTGCTGAGAAATCAGGTACCCACGATGGGAGGTTTGCGATGCGCTTCTCGGGTTGCTGTGACCACGAGAGAACGTCGCCGAAACCGTGGGATATGAGGGCGCGTGTGATGTCGCGATAGGTTTCGTGGACGGGCTTGGCGTAGTCTACCTTGATTTATCCTTTGTGTACAGGACGGTATTATCAATTACAAAGAGCCTAACAGAGGTTTTCGGGGGTAGGGAGCACAAACCCTTCTCATGCTCCGTTGCGAAGCCAAGCAGTCCAAATATCATGTCGCGGGGATCTGTGGCGCGCGAGCCTCGCGGTAGCTCTTTGATACAAAAGTTTGCCATTTCAACCCTTAAAGTGACAATATCGGCCGGGTAGATGGACGTGTAAATGATGAGGCGATGCATCTCAGGGAACGAAGGGGACCCAATGGCAAACCTGCGAAGATCGTGATTTGCCCACGGTCGCAAAATAACCGCAGAGAGCTCGGTGTCGCTCGAAATGATGTACTTCTGGAATTTCTAGAGGAGGATAAGGGCGCCGGAGAGGGTAAGCATTGAGATTGATTTTTGTCCGCATTGAAAGCAGAGGTCTTGGGCGAGGTAGGCCTCCTGAAGGACCCAGACGCGCCGCCAGTAGGGGTTGCTGGAGAAACGGGTGTAGGCAAAGACAGGGAATCCACCGTTCTCTTCACTGGATTTAAATCTATCTTTGAGTTCCGACAGGCAACGCTGGAAGACCTCGGAGAGTTCGAAGGAAAATTCGCTGAGCTGTTTGGTGGCACTGGCTCCGGACTTGTTCCAGAAGAGAGACCCGAGATGTTCCAGGTTGTCGAGGAGATCCCACTGACCTGCACGAGGACTTGAGAACTCGTTCTGAAGGGGTCGAGCCACGCAATCATCTTGCTGGCGCGCTTGAAGATGTCGCCCATGTGCTGGACAACGTGGGGTTTCTCTGCCTCGTTTGTCTGATCGATGCAAATGGCGTCCGCCCAGAGATAGGACGACAGTTTCTTTCGTGCGAAATGGCGGAGGGCAGAATGCAAATTGTATTGAACGAGATGCTCTTTGTCGTTGACGAGGATCGGGTTGTTGGGAGTGTCAGTACCCCAAACATACGACAGAGCGATGAAGTCGGGGCAAGAATCCCAGGCGAACGTCTCGAGCGTGCAGTTCGGGGCAAAATTCCAAGACACAACACGGAGGAGCTTGATGCTTTGCAACCCATCGTTAACATTCAGTGAGGCCTTGGCCACCTTGCCCAAATCGGCCGCGCCTTCCACGGCCGTAGAGGACGAATGCTCGAGAAAGTGGGGCGGTGCGCAACAGTAGATCGGTGCCGAAAAGCCCTTGTCCTGGCTGTACGAATACTCCCGTGCTGACATTTGCCGCTGATTGGCCACTAGGGCAAAAGGAGTGTCGATAAAGTACAATACATCCTGGCGTGGCAGCTGGTTTGGGCGTGACGACTGAGAAGGCCCATCACGCTTCAGCGGGTTTGGCGGTTCGTTTGCGGTCTCATCGTCCCCGGAGTACCAGACACCCCTCTTTTTGTTATTCGGGGCGGGAGACTCGGACATGGTAGTTCTGAGATGTTTGGCGCCTCGAAGCTGTCAAGCAAAGCTAAGGCAGTAAGTCCGGAATTGGCGCCGATCATGTGATAAATGAAGTTAGCCCTCTGGGCTCGTATCGTGGTACAAGTAGAGGTAGGTAAGGAAGGCAGTGGTCGGTTGAGCTGATTGAGGTCCAACCTGGAAGTTTCTATTCTTTAGGCCTGTAGATTTCTCGAAGTCTTGAGGAATCGAATGCTCAAGTAGTAGGTCCCCGCGCGATGAGACACCTTGACCAAAACCTTGCCGGGTTCTGGCCAATAAGCACACAATGCCATTCAGCGCCAGGAACGGTGCCAAAATTGGCACCTCAGCCGTGTGGGCTGGATCCAAAGGTTACTAGGCAGTTTCGTTCTTTCACCGAAATGGTGCATAACGCACTCCACCACACCACGGCGGGTAATCACAATACCAGTGGATTCTGCCAATAAACCCTTTGAATAAATGAATCCATATCTCATCACGCACTGGCTGAGATTCCCACCCCACAACTCCGGCATCAGACACTCCTTAGGCAGCTGCCAAGGTATTAGGTATACTTGTCAATTACCTACCACGTCTTCACCCGGATGCAGCTGCCCGCCTATCAGCGACTGTCGTGTCTGAAGCCTTTTACGGCTTTTTTAACCTGCGGATAAATCGAAAGATCAATCATCACGAGTTGGCCCTTACCAACAAAGTTACAGATTGGACACTATACTCCCTCAACTGCTTGGCGGATTTGCAGCTGGTACGCCGGTCTTCCTGGTCCACGGGTCTTCCAAGGTTTAAATTTACCCCTTTCAACTAAGCTACCTAGGTAAAGTAGGCAGGTAGTTCGTGCATTGTCGTTGATCGTAAGTTCGCTGTGTTTTGTTAGATGGATGGGTCCTCGGCAGCCAATGAGAGCGCTGATTGGCTGCGACTCAGGGGTCAGGCCACTTCCACCCACATCGAACCACACCACTTTTTGCGGGCTCATCAGGCCATGTACGCGGAGCTAAAACACGCGACTGTCAATCTTGAACAAAACTGAGCAGTCCTTCAGTTTTAGGAGTTTCATTACCCACTAATTTCCCCCTATTCGCCTGTCTCATTCACTCACACACCCCATCACCACATCTCATCATCTCACTCACTCTCACTCCTCCATCCCATACAAAACAGACATCCCGTATTTGCTGGGTCTGATTTGCGCATTCTTGAAATCACAAACTCATCCAAATCATAATCACACCATTGAAATCACGATGGCCTCACAATCAAGAAACCGGCCGATGCAGCACATCGACCGTAAAGAGCTGTACACCAGTCTAGAGGCACGGATAAGATACCTGCACTCTTTCCTAGATTTCGGGACCAGTAAGGAACCCCAATCCGGCGTTCTTTTTTGCTACTAAAAATCGAGTTATTTAACACACGTCCAGGTGACATCGAGGCGCTTCTTTCCGGCAGCAAGTACATCCAGGCCTTGATTCCCGCGGTGGTCAACATTGTCTACAAGAAGCTTCTCCAGTATGACATCACAGCCCGGGCATTCACAACCAGAAGCACCGCATTTGAAGGCCCCATGGATGAGACCCCGGATGAAGAGAGCCCCCAGATTGTCCATCGGAAGATGTTCCTGTGCGCATATCTTAAGAAGCTATGCTCGGACCCGACCCAGATGGGGTTCTGGGAGTATCTCGATAAGGTTGGGTGAGTACATACCACTCTCAAGACTACTTTCAGATCAGATCCATTGCTAAACAGCCGACCAGAATGATGCACACCGGCCTCGGGAGAGCATATCCCCTGCACATCGAGTACATCCACATCGGCGCTGCTCTCGCGGTTATTCAGGACATCCTCAACGAGGCCATCCTGTCTCACCCGCGCCTGCCCCTGCCGCGCAAGATTGCCATAACCAAGGCGCTAAACAAAGTCATCTGGATCCAGAACGATCTATTCACCAAGTGGTATGTACACGATGGCGAAGAGTTTACGGACGGCATGGACTTTGGCGTCATTGAGAAGGAGGGCTGGCTGCACGGCAAGAGGGTCCTGCACCATGAGAAGGATGGAAATGAGTCTGAGGGGAGCGACGATACTGCGAGTCCGTCTGGTTCCTCGCAGACGAAGGAGAGGGATGGAGTGAAAGTGGGTGTTTGCCCTTTTACAGGCGTCACTGCGGCGATGGGAAATATAAAGGTTCATGGTGAGAAATTGGGGGCTGAAACAAAACCAGAGACCGTTCAGAATGAACAGTAGTAGCTGGAAGAGGATTGAAGTTAGAGGCGTTGCATCTAGGTAAAGCTTGTCTTGTGTTTATTTCACGTTGGTTTCGACATTTTCAGGCATCGGAGCAAGCGGGGCGGAGTACCTTGCGTATAGACAGGGCCATGTCGCTCAATAATGCGCACACGATAGAGATGACGCGGTGATCAGCTTCGCAACGAATGTACTCGATTATTCCATAGCTTTCTCCCTCGGTCATGACGTTGTTGAAGATCACATACTCTTCTCAGATCTGTGCTGCGTCATTCACTGGGGTATGGTAAACACAGCTAAGCCATTTGTTGACTCTTTACCTAATTCGGACAGCGCGTCGCGTTATCTCGAAGCTTCCACCGTCTAGATCCGCGTGTCAAGGGCCGGGAAAAAGAAATCATAGAAACGCCCCAAAATGATTATAAGTGGCTTTCGTGCACGCTCAGTTTCAATTGACATCTTCGCTTTCATTTTTGGACGTCTTTCTCACAAACCAATCGCTCTCGTCAGTTCAGATTGTTTATACCACCTACCAATCAAACATGTCTCATCAGCGGTCTGGAGGGCATGTTCTTGCATCCCGCGATCCCAATTGCGAAGTTGTCAGGGGGTCTTCACAAACAATGAAGCATGGCGTGCCATCCAACCACCCGGGAGCTGTCAACACTGTGGCCTTGCCAGCTTTCGTTGACCTCACAGATGAAAACACTCTCCCATCCATCTATGCGCCATCATCCCTGGGAGTGGCATCTGCGCCTAAGAAAACGGCGCCCAAGAAACTCAAAACACACGCCGCAGATGACATCGAGAAACTCTACGATGTATCCCAAATCCATCTCGAAGGCGAAGAGGACGGCACCGTTCCCATCTACGACAGCTGCAACGACATACGCAAGAAGATTCGGGCTTTTCTCCGCCGCAAGGGTGTCACGCAAGCCGCTTTCCTTCGAGCACTCGCCAACTGTCGTCCCGGTGGTGGGCCACCCATCAGCGCCTCCAGCTTCCAGATGTTCATGAGGCAGACCAGAATAGGCGGTGGCACCGGCTCGCCCGTCTTTTACACAGCCTACGTGTTCTTTGAGAAGATGAGATTGCGGGATGGAAAGCCCAAGACCAAGCGGCGGGAGGAGATGGAGAGGGTGTGGGGGGATTGGGAGGACTGGAGGACGGGGAGGAGGGGGTTTGCTGACCTCGGGAGAGGGATTACTTGCCATGTGAGTGAGGTACCGGTATTGGACGAGTACGGGATGGTTCACATCAGGAAGAAGGGCACAGTTTAGGAGCCAAGCGCGACGATATCTGTCACAGGAGTTAGTATTGCCCGGTCAATTTCAGGTATCTCGTACATGTACTCAATCTACACTCTCCCACAGGGATACACCCGTCAATGGAATTTGAGTGCAAATTAAACGGCGCAGAAGGGTCGGCCCAATGTGATTCTCGCCCTCGGAAAAGCAAAGTCGCCATGCAAAGAGGTTATCGGTGGCGTTGAACTGAGACAGCACTCCCGAGGACGCAACTTGAAGTGGATGACGGAAAAGATGCACAGTGAGAGACACGAGGGATGACTGGGGAGACTGGGGTCCCTGTTGCGAGATAATCTGCACCGCCGCGAATATGCATTGCATGAAAAAGCGCGATATCAAATCCATTGGGGCTGGCTCAAGTGGGCTTGCAGTTTGCGTTCTGCTTGCCATGATGCGCGTGGGGGGTGGGAACGAGTTGCAGCTTCAGCTTAGAAATCAGTAGCTGAATCGAAAGGATGCTCTACTATCTTCGGGTGGAGTTGTTACGGACTTCTTCGCTTGGTCGTCGCTTCCAGCATGGTCGCCAATTTTGGCGCTGCAAGGTTGCCAGACGAGCAGTGCGAGTGACCAAAGTGTTGTCGCCGGCAACCTCAGGGGCACTAGCGCCCCACAAGCACTGCACCACCTGGAATCCTGGGCATCGAGGCGTCCAATCTGTTCCTTCCTCCAACGCGAGAAAAAAAGGCCCACCACGATCCAAGCTTGAACCTGCGCAGCGCAGGACACAGCATGCAGGAACAAACGCTTTTGGCAACACGCCAATTACCACGGCCATTCCATCACAGCGCGCGCCAGCCACGGTGACATTGCTTGAATGCTCACGGATGTTGCTCCGAAGATCGACGCCTTGCGTGCGCACTGGGAACGAGAATGACAGACCTTTTCGGGGCAACTACTGGGTACCGCCGCCACCCTTCCGCATCTCGATCTCGAGGACGGCTGAGCCGGAGTCGCGGAGCGAGATGACAGACGCCAACTTCGAGGTGGAGGAGGACCGCACGCGAGCTGATCACCACCCAGGTTCGTAGTCGCGAACTGCGGCTCTGAACGGGCAGCTTACGCTTGGCGAGCCGAGGAAAATGCCGCACACCACCATCGACCACATGGCAGCACACCGATCTCCCTCTCCGTCTATCCCGCCATTGACAGTTGAGAAGGCTTCGATGGCTGTCGGTGCCATCACTTCCGCTCGAGGCACGCAGCTGCCGAGCCTGTCTGTCCCCCGCCTCTGGCCCTCGACCTCTCCTCCCGCGCAGCCGCCCGAACCGGCCGCAATGACCTCGGAGCCGATCTGATCCTCAGTTCGGGGCCCAAGCTTGGTGCCCACCATTCGGAAACCGGAACCCACACTGGTCAACGTGGCGTGCGAGCCATGACATTTCTTTCCTGGCAATGCATCCCTCTCCTTGGGTGGGCACTGCGCCGTATGCAGCAGTTCGGAAGATTGCCCTGGTCTTGTTGACAGCCTGTCGGTGCGGTCGGACATGAGGCACAGACATCATTTCCCACATGGTGTGTGTCCAGTGGTATTTCTGCACAAATACGCCTCAACGGGACCTGTCACCGCTCAACTGAAAGACCCATGAGGGCGACCGTTTGGTCCTCCGTTGTAAGACTTTGCGGGGCCGGTTTTGAAGGTGGAGGAGGCTTGGATGCCTGGTCATCAACGTCGCGGTACCATGACTTTCGAACCTTATGGGATCGATTCCCCAAGCGCTCAGTTTCACTGCGGGCCTGCGGCGGGACACGCATTCTTGTCAGGGCGGATTTACCCAAGCCATTCATCATCGCAAGACGTTTTCTGGTACCGATTACACATGGGACGTTCTGGTCTCCTGGCGATGGCTCGCCGCAAAGTGCCCCACCCCGCATCCTTTCCAACGGCCGAGAATGACAATGACGCGGACGAACAAACGCGACGCCTTTGGTCTCGACTTGACTGCGCCTTCCCCGATTCAGAAAGGGGTGCTTTTGCTTCAGTGATCGACTTTGCGTCGTGACTGTTTCTTCTTCTGGCCTACGACCAGGGTCAGTGCCCTCTTCTATGCGTTACCTCTTGGCCGTCGGTGGCCGCCAGAACAGCGTTTTTATCTCAGGCCTTGGCCTAAAGAAGGTCTCATTGGGGGTCACTCGCATTATGAGCGCCGACAAGCATGTGGGCTTAGACAATCAAGTTCTGTCGATTGATCCTAGCTTCATCAACGGCTTCAAGGGAACCAAAGAACCTAGCGGCGGGCTCCGCAAATTGTGCCCCTCACCGGGCCGAGAGACGTCGCTGCATCGACTACGACCGCGGCAAATTGGGCGCCAAACAGATTGCGTACCATAAAACAAGGCAGTGCGTCTGCGTCTGGCCGTCCGATTATCCAGATCGATAAATTCTTCTCCCGTGTCCCAGAATACACCGCGGACGGGAGGGCAAGCGCCTCCTCGCTAATCTCTAGCGCCAGCTTACCTACCCACGGAGCCACGGGGCTCGAGCCAGGTTTCCGGTCCCTGCAACGGCTCCCATGCCAGCCATTGATCCATCTCGGCCGTTGAATCGTCAAATCGCGGATCAGCCCTCACGATTCACTTCCCCGATTCCCGTTCATGCCAGCATACCAGCCGCTCCGTGCACGACAAGGGGTGGCCCTGTTTGCAACAAGCCGCCCTTCATTTTAGACGACACAGTCCACGCGGGCGGTCATGCATCGCCAAATATCGCCAGTTTGTTTCTTTTGAGAGCCAGCGTGCTCGTGCGGCCCTGTCTACGCGGTCTTCACCGAGCAAACTTGCTTGGCATGCTCCAGGATTCTCGCGACGCAGCCGACAGCCCGTTTCATACGTTGGGCAAGCAGCGAGGCGCGCCTGTGGCAGCAACGCCTTCAGTCATGCCAAGGTAAAGACCGAGACTAGCATGAGGAGAGGATCGCGTCTGCGGTTACCCGCCATCATGTTCCTCGGGAACCGCGCAACTTCCGCGGTTAGGCCGAGTCTTGCAAGCTGTTCGCTGTCTGCCGTGACCGACCGCTGACAGGGTGCATCGAGGTCGGCATCAGCCTCCAGACACCACTCAGGCTTGGCATACCCGACTCCCGCGCACCCCAGGCAGTGCTGCCCCAACAAAGCGTCCCCCATGGGGATCGTTTGTTTAGCTGAGGCGATCATCGTTGCTACCCTGCTCACCGACCAGACGCAAGACGACAACGGGCTGCAATTCTCACTTCCGCGCTATGATTTGCAGCTGTCTTTTATGCACCCCATGACAGAAGATCGGCGAATTATAACGAAGATTCGCTGGCACCCGTGCCCTGCCGGTGTTTCTTCGTCCCTCTGCGAGTTATCTTGCCTGGTCCCCTGACTCAGGATTCCCCTCTCGCAGCCTGGTCCAGTCGGAGACAGCAACCGGACCAAGAGGGTCCTCTAACCAAGCTGCAGCCTTAACGGCGTCCCTATGACCTCTCGTCTACCTGGAAGAGAGGGGAAAGGGAGCCAGAACATGAGGGGAACATGGGTCCTCGGGGGTGGGAGCGGTTATATCTTAGCTCTGCTATACCACCCCCATGTTAGGCCTGGCGCCAGAACGTCCTAACCGCCGCTGAAGAGGAGGACGCGTCGTGGGGGAGGAGTTTATAGCGCTGCCAACACATCGTGGTGTCACCATCGATGGGCCCCAGCCTCTCGCTATGGCTGCCTCTCCCTCCTTCACGCCCCCTCCCACACCCCCTCATCCGTTGGTGCCGTGAGTGGAGCGGCGGTACGGAGCGGAAGTTCGCCCCATCTCTGCACCCGTCCCTCGCACCTCTTATCGTTCCCGAACGGCGCTGAACCACGCCACCTGCTTCCCTGATCTGCTGTCACTTTAGGAAGGCGCCCCTCGGCTCTCTCGGGGAGGGGGTACTTGTCAGGAGATTACTATATCTCGCCCCAAACGATTCGTGGAATGGCGGGTCTTGTCCCAGGGGTTGTTTTCTGTACATCCCGAGTGGGACCTGGCGTTGTGCTGCTGACCACGTACGAAGAAATAGGCAGAATCTGCCGCAATATTAGGGGAGAAGCAGAGCCCACTGATGGGTCTCGATGACACCGGCATTGCCAACAAGAGCCGACCATAGAAGTACCTTACAGCAGGTCTGGTGGACTTGTACCTCTCACGTTTGGCGAGAATGTAGGACAAGTTGGCGAAGCCAACATGATGCGAGCGACAGGGTCTGCGGTCTGCTTACCCCTCCTCTTCCTGGCCGTCCAGTCATATCTGTTCAGATGTGGTTTCAATGCTCGGATTATGACGGAGGGAGAGGCCATATCGGATGGTACACATCAAATTTTTCTTTGCCTCGTGGCTGCTTGACGAGCCCAAACGTTGGGTCCGCGGCCTTAAGACATGCAATATGGGATCCGGTTCCGCCTTGGTTGCAGGACCGCAAGCTGGAGGAGCTGGTATCACCGCAACCTTGTGGTTGCCGCTGCGCGTTCTTCGGGAAGACCTGATTCGTCTCTGTCGGGGCCGTGGGGACAGGATGTCCGTCGTCGAGCGCCTGTCTCTAGTCTGTCATTACCTTCCCACCTGGCTCCCCAGCTATTCTACTTCCGTACCGACCTGCGTGTATCCTCCCCGACCCCGGCTCCGAAGACTTACAGTGGCTCGGCACGCTCTCCCCGAATCACAACGCCCTCAACGCCCTCGGCTTCAACTTGGCGGTCAAGTCCCGAAAGATTCCATGACACGCACAGTACGAGGTGTAATGGAATGACTGCTCATCTCGACTCCTCATATGTGATGGTAAGAACAATATCCGAGAGGCGTGCTGGCTCGCTCGGAAGAATGCACTCGCTATTCTGGCCGGGTTCCCCTTGCCTCGCTAACTCTCGCTTCTTCCTGCCGCTTTCTTTCTTCGTCTCTCGCTGCTGGCGCTCGACTCGCGCGCTCTTCTCAAGGCGCGCTATGTCCTGCTGCGCTCACCTCCTTGTCCTTCGGCTTCTCTTGCCCCTTCCTCTCGTCTTCCATGCAGCAAGCATGCAGAAAGTGCTACTATGTGAGTAAACTTGTTGCAGCACAGTGCAGCCTTAGCCTGAGCTCTGCCCTGGCATGTCTGCCCACTCGCATGACCCAGTAGTATGTCGTGTCCTGTGCTGGGTGGATCCGAAGCGGTCCGAAAGGCTGCCTTGACTGGACGGTCGCCACGAGGGGAGGACGAGCGCGCAGGGACTGCACTGCACTGCATGCGGGGTTGGTTGGTTGGCTAGAGGAGGAGGCGAACGACTGTGTGAAGGGGGGGGAGAAGGAAACAACAAAGGCATGGAGGGAGGGGGAGTAAGATACTTAGCACCGGCGCTATGGGACGCGCTCATCGTGCATGGCTGGTGAAAATTCAAGCTTCAGTTTACTCCTTGCGGACTTGTATGCAGCTCGTGCCCGTGTTATATCCCACACACTCACACGTGCGCCTCTCGCGGCTTACTCTCTTTGCCCTCTTTGCCCTCTAGCATACGCACCCCCTTCAAGAAGTGAACCAGGTCGGAACCGGTCATCAGCCCTGGCTAGTACCGGAAAGTTTCATAAAGAAGCACTAAGAGTTATTATGATGGCATAATCCACAGGTCAAACAACTAGTCACCACTGCTGCCTGTCTGCGTATGGTCACGTCGTACAGGGAGAGACAAATGCTTGCGTTCCGATATATCATTTCTTCTGCGATGCTGTTTATTCATAAATGCCGCCCTACTAGCGAAAGGTGTCTCAGGTATCTACCCTTCGTTCTCTTTGCTCGGAGCCCCTTTTAGTCTGCAAGCCCCGCAAACCCCTCATTCATCAAGCCGGCCGGCCCTGCCCTGATGTGGGCCATATACGCAGACCGAGATCTGTAATCCTGAGAAGTGCTGGTATACGGGACGCTTTCCTGACCCCCACTCGCTAGCTCCATGGGAACAGGCCAACGTCTTCCACACCATTTTCTTGCCACCCCCTTCGGCCCCTTGATATGACCGCCCCGTGCTCTTCTTCTCTATCACAGCCCTGGTGAATACCTATCAATCTCCCACCACCACACCTCTCCGGCTTTCCGCCGTGATACCCGATTCCGCAACGTGCAGGACGGTCGTTGACGCAAGAAAAGCATGCCAAGGTGGGGGGCATGCCGAAGGGCTGAGCCTGTAGCATCACTTGGTGGAAGACACCAAGCCGTAGAACGAGCGGGCGATGACGATTTCGTTGCATGCTCCCTCCTGCCCCAAAATGGGTAATCCGTGATCCCAGAAACGCCGTGCCTCGGGAGTACGTCGAGGCAGATACAAAAAAGCGAAAGTGAGGGAAATTGAGGAAAAAGAATCCGGAAAGCTGAAATGATGTCTGTCTTCCGTCCCGGGACCAGAAAAGAAAGTGATGTCGGACAATGTAGCGCGGCCGTGCTGTCATTACAATGATCGTATAGAGTCGTGTTCGTATCCCCCTGATATGCCGGACTATATGGTATAAATGAGCGCCAGTAGATGCCGTTCCGAGCCGTTCTCTAGGGAATAATGAAAGATAGTCGAGTTCTTGCGTGTCCGGAACACGTCGCCGTGGTCCGCCCATAATCCGGCCGACCGGGTCTAAGACTGTGCACCTGATCGTACAGCAACGAGGCACCGTTTCCGGGGGCGCCCGCCATGCGTATGGATGTTGACAGGCGGAGTCATCAGCCGTAGCAGAGCGCGCACTGCCCAGGCAGCATGATGTACCGCTCATGAGGTCCCTTCGGACAAGAACGCTTCCGGCTGCCGTCGACGGAAGTGCGGAAGAAGTGTACTCCCGGGTCGACACATGATGTGTAGATGTAGTAGTTTTTGGTGAAGTCACACATGGTGACGGCCTCTCTGTGCAAGAGAACGAGCAAGAGAGACGGTGTTCTGAGGGAGACGGTTAACTGGCTGAACCATGGCTGCATGATAGCAACGAGACAGGCCGGACTAACAGGTATATATATAAGACGCAGCAAGCGCGGCTGAACGGCTGTTGGCAGGACCCTCTTTGGTTGCAACGGCGGGAAGGTCCAAAAGCAGAAAGGTGATGGCGACAATAAGATACTGGGATGTTGTGGTCGAGGGACGGGGTCGGCCGCATGCGGCAGCTTATATATAAACAAGACCCAGGCGGAGGGGGTATATCAGGAACGGGACAGCAAGACTAAGGGCCCACTCTGGAGACAGCCAGGCGATAATGATGTGAAGTGTGTAAAGGACCCCCAGTACCCTGGCGCGGCAATAAGCTCGGAGGCGGACGGTCTGCTGTGGCGGACAGCAAAGAATAATAAGGAGAAAATAAGAAGGGCGACAAGGCGTCAGCTAGCCCCGGTGCGGGCGATGCCAAACAACGAGGTGCGTCGGCTTGTGGGCTGGTCTGGGGACTGTGTGGGATGCTGCTACTGCTGCTGCTGCTGCTGCGGGACTGTGTGGGAGGGTGTCGGTAGCATTTAGGCGCTTGAAGCAGCCCCATCAGCGACCGTCATCTTTGGGAAGGAGAGTGACGTGGGTGGTGTGCGGCCGAGGTACATGCAAAGTACGCAAGAGGGCAGCATGTATTATGGATGATGGATGATGGATTATGGATACCGCAAGGGAGCAGCCGCGCAGCGAGGGTCACTCAGGCACGGCGCAAGAGACGGGGGGGAAAGGGGGTACGATGGTACGAGAGTCAGGAGTGCGGAGCCAGGAAGATAGAAACAAGGAAATATAAACAGCTCTGGCGCCAATTCCAATGCCAATGCCAATGTCCACCTCGGGGCGCAGGCTGAAAAGCGAGGGAGGAAAAAATAACGTCTCAACCAAATAAGGGCCTGCTCCTGCTGGGAATGCGTGGCCCGAGGGTAGTTACTCTCGGTAGCAGGCGGGAGCATCAGTCACGTCGGCCAAGGACGAAGCGGGCGTGAGAAAGACAAGGGAACAAATTACCGTCTGTTCTGACGGTCAAAGTGGTCGACTCCCGGACAGGGCACCCGCCCACGCCGCAATGGCCTCGATCCGGGATCGTCAGACTTGTCACTTGTGGGGCGCGAGAACGTGGTAGGAAACCTCTGTGCTTCCGGCCCCACACTGTCGAAACGGGAGCATTGATCAGGCCGGCTGCGGTCCCATCGCTACCTTATTAGCTGCCGCCAGATGTAGGTAACGTTATGTACCCTTTGAGTACTTGTACTGCGGAGAGTGTGCTGCGTCTGAGCGGATTCCGAGGTGGAGCAGCAAAACCGAGATACACGTGTTGTGCCCATGTACTCTCTGTCCCGCGCGACGCACAAGGCACGGAGGGCAGGGCAGGGCACGGGGAAACGGGCAGCGCTGCTGGTCGGGAGCAGCCCTGTTGGTGGTGGACAAGGTGCTCGAAGTCGGTGCAGGGGGAGCTTCGCGGCAACGTGATCCAGACGCTTGCCCAACGCTCTCGATTTCTAGCGACCGAAGGCCGTGTACCTTGATGGCACACCGCCCGTTGACCCGTTGGAACCAAGAACCAGGGGTGTGAGGTCGCGAGAGTGCGATTGACCAGTCGACGCTGTCTCCTCCCTCCAGTGTCCGCACAGCCAGAGGGCCACCCGCACGTCCTCCACCCTCCTCGAGCAACGTGTGCATGCTGCAAGGTAAATCCGTCTTCGATTGAGCCCTTCGCGTGCCCCTGCATTCGCGAGCAAAACGGCCTTCCCACAAAATCCCCCCTCGCCTGGACCTGCTGTGAGGGGCGTGAGGGGCGTGAGGGGCAGGACCTAGGGCAGGGGATGCAAGGGAGGGCAGGTGGGGTGATGCTGCCCAGAGATAGGGGGAGTGAGCGGACGAAGACCGGTCGCCAGCGGGAGGGGCGAAAGGCGACAACCAAGATACAAGAAAAACAGACAGCCCAGAATCGAGTCGAGCTAGGGCCGGAGTATCTCCGATCCAGCAGCCAAGCTTGCGAGCACTTGCGAGCATTTCAGCGCATCACGAGGGGCGTGCGCGCCGGCCAGATCTGTGGGCGTGCGCCAGCCAGAGTCTGAGATGCAACGGGAAGCCTGTAAGCAGCGTCCGAGAGCAGCAGCGAAGTCCTGGATTGGCGAATAGTGGTCCAGTCCAAAGTGAATGACAGCAAAATAACCTTGTCGGCGCACTGACGATGAGGATTCCGCGACATTGTCTACGAGCGCTTGCTCAGAACCAAAAGTAACTCGCCGGTACTTTTCACCATCTGCCCGCATTAACGCGGCATTCGACGGGCCTCGGGACCACGTCTTGGTTCTTGGTTTGCTGCGCAGGTTTGTGGGGATCGGTGATAATAGCTCTTGGGTCTTATACCAGGCTCTCTGGTGCGAGAGGCGGGCATATGACAAGTCTGGTTGTGGGGAAAGTAATTTGGAGTCGAAGGGTCGATATCAGAAAAGGAGGTCATATCAACGCCTGCAAGGCGCAGTCTGATCTCGCAATTTTCCCAGTTCTGGTCGCCGCGCAGAGATTCCCAGGCGCGCACCTGCCTGCGTCTCAATTTCAACTCTCTTTTTCCCGGGGACCGAGCCATGAAGCCGAGCGCTGCTTCGCTTGTTGTGGGGTGGCTTGGGGAGTCTGTCTGGGCCGAAGTTTGGACGAAGAACTGCAAGTCATTCGTGCCCGAGCCCAACGGATTTACTCTAGTGGTCACTAGCAGCTAGCTACCTGAACCACCCACTTAGCCACCGCCGTTAAATAAGCCCGTAGCGCCCGCGGCCGCGCAATCTGGCTCACGCGTCACGAAAGGTATTCTTGTAAAGTCACAGATCCGAAAAGGTTGCGAGTTCGTAAAACTCGCTGTTTGCCAACGCCGGTTGCTCCTTCGCCCGTCCCCCACGTACCCTCCGCGACCTGGTCTTAGCCGATAAGGCTTGCTTCGGTGCGCCAGGACCGTGATGACAGATCTGCTGTTGATGAGTCTCACCGCTTGATGGTGGGGTTAAACTCGTTGCTGGGTCCCAAGGTTACATATCTCACCAAGTAAGCCATCCCGCAATCTCCATTGGTCTAGACGGCAGAGCGATTTCCCTTCTCGGTGTTGGGTGTCGAGAAGTTCCACCCGAAACGGGAAGATATCCTCCAGAAAGGCTTTGCGAATAGATTGCACCTCCCCAGAAGCCGACCCCGTGAGCACCAGCTTCGGCGTACTCCCATCCGGGCGACTAACGACGCAGGGACCTTAAACAGCCAACGCTTGTCATTGAGCAAGAAGACTAGCATGGGGGCCGAGCGGTCGCGACCAAGAAGTATAGCAAAGACTCTCGGGAATCAACATCGGTGTATTTGCCCGTGCCCGTATGGCGCGATCCGGAGTGTCGTCAGCTGGGTTGGTGTATTCATCCACATGCGCTCCGCGACGTGTCGTATAGACGATGGACAGGTCCTCACAATTCCGAGAAGCCATGCTTCAACCTGCTCCGTCGAGGCTGATCCGGAGTTCCCAAAGAGGAGATGCGATGTTCACCAAGTCATTGTGGAAATATACCCCACGCAAGACTGAGCCCCAGTCCCTTCGAAACAGCTTGAGTGGGGTTGAGCGTGACCCCTCGAAGCGCCGATCTTAAGAGGTCGATCAGCTCGTCCTACCATGTTCCAGGTCGAAAGTGTCCGAAGAGGAGAGCTCCCCACTGCTCAGATTGCGGTCAAGACGTTTTCCACAACCCAGTGTCTGATAGAGCTCATTGTCAAACATTACCAGCCCCGATGACACTATGCTCATACCCCGCTGCGACCGGTTGATGGAGAAGGGAACCCGAGCTGTGGTGGTCTTGAAGTGGCGGCGGCCGGAAGAGAAGTCGATCCGGAACCAACATAGACCAATATCCTGATCGTTAAGGACAGCGATGTTTGTGGAGGGCGCTAAACAGCAAGGTCGCTTGACCAGGCTCAGCAGTAGTTATTCTGAGCTGCGGCAAGATTGCGCCATCAGCCTCGGTCGAGGACCGGCTCAAGCTCACGGATCAATGGTGTCGGTCGGCACCAGAGAATGTGTTTTGCGGGACACGGGAAGAGGGCCACTGCCCCCCACGCCGACGCAAGCGCCCTCGCGTCAGTGTCGGTTGTTTGAGCCCCAGTAGCAGAAGTCCAGGCGCGAGTTCCGCCGCCCGCTCGGCAGCATCCTCTCTAGAAGCTATTCACATTAGGGACCTCAGGGACTTGCCGTAGGCCCGCTGACTTGCTGGGGTCAACCTAAGAAGGGCTTCCCCGTTGGTCGCATTTTTACTGATCCAGGGCCGGTTGGTTAGAGCTGCAAGTGGACGCCACGAGGCAAGCAGAGCCCCCACCAGACCACGCCTACTGAGTACCCACGTGTTTGCCATCCCCTGAGAACTGTGCTCCTGCATGAGACGAAGCCAAAGAGTCGCACACCTTGCACGTGTATGTCTGGTCTTTGACCGCCCTGCATACCGCGCCCAAATAGTAACTTGAGCAGAGATCCGACGTGCTCTGCTGCGATCTCCGGAATGCATCAATCTGGATCGCACCAGGGCAGTTTGGGCTGGAGAGAGGCCTGGGGGCCGCGCGGATGGGGGTTGGGAGAAGAAACGCAGCGAGTGCTCCCTGTGGGTGATCTTGGCCACAGCGCTCGAGAACTCGAGAACGGCCCGGTTTGAGACAGAAGTGACAATTCTAATTCCTAGCATGAACCAACAAAACTATGCAGGCTGTGAACTCTTGCAGCCGCTGCGATGCGAGAGAAGGAGATGGTAGAAGCAGCGTGGAACGAGGGATGCAACCTAACCACGTTTTCCCTCTTGTGCAGAGTGCGGAAAAAGAAACCCCGCCAGAACTGCAGTGGAAGGGGCGTCCAGGCCGCTCAGCTCAGCAGTTTCCTTACCCCTCAATAGAGCGAAGTGGCGCGCCTGCAGCAAGTTTGCTCAATCCTTGAGGGGTTCCAGGTTGAAACATGGCAATCAAGAATCCACGCATTGCACTCACCGGGTCCCCGGGATGAGAAATGGACGTTCTCCGGCACACCGGCATGGCATCACAGGGCGACACGCGAGAACAGCACATTCGCAGATGACGGGTGTCAAACTCTCCTTCTCTGCTGCCAGGTCCTCCCACATCCCCCATGCGCTTGTGCGGGGACGAAAAGGGAAGACGTGAGGCACAATCGCGACGCGTAGCGGCCACACCCTCCTTCGAGGTCACTTTGAAAGGAGTATATCCACCCAACCCTCTCGTTTGGTATTCCCCCTTTCACCGCCACTCGAACCACTTGTCACGGCCCAACGGCGAGACTAGTCACTCATGAGAGTCATCCAGCTTCAACAGGTAGGCATGGGAGGCTAGCTGCGGGCGATGTCGCCAGCTGGAAAGCGACTTTCAGGTCTGAGGGTCCTCCACATCAATCGGTAAGTGGCAGGCGAGTGGCGCCCGGCCCCAAAGGGACCCTTGTCATCAAAAAAAGTCACCACCCACACCAACGTTATCCTCCAAAAGTCAGGGGGGCTCGGACATGCGCTTTTATCGTTTGCACAGCGAGAGCTAGCTACATGCAGAATCAGCGACATATTTTTCTCCAATGCAACTTTTCCCGTCATCCTTGTCGAAGCGGCGAACGCCCGGGCAGTGGACTCAGATCCACCACCAACAAAGGGTCGTCGTGCTCCATAGTCTACTACTGCCTTAGCGGACCCATCCGACGCCGGAGCCCAGCCTTTAGCTCGCAGTTATCGCATCCCTGGGCCTGTTTGACACCGAAGAAGCGCCTGCATTACTGCAGACAGAATCGGGGTCAAGTGAACCGGGCTTCAATGTCGCAATTGCCACTCTTTGCGGTTGCTTGGCACGCAGAGGAACATCCGCCCAGATTTGCGGCGCTCGGCAGCGAACCCCTACGTTCTACGGATCCGAAAATGGACGCAGAGGGAGCCAACGCACGAGGAGCTTGCCTCCTAGCGACCTGGAGCGGGCTGATCACATCATGTTACATCCTCAGTTCGCACTGATCATTTTCAAGGGCTGCCAATCAACGAATGAGTGTCCGTGATGGAGGAAATGGACATGAGGATGTGGCAGTGGGCGAGAGACACGAGAAAATCAATCCCCAACACCCCTCCTGATAGGCGGGAGGATTGCGATCAAGGGCTCCGCAAATATTCCACCAGGCACCCTCCGTTTCACAGCCAAACTGAGGGCTGGGACTGAGAGAGCAGATCGCCATACCTACAAGCATCAAGTGACTGGGATTTCAGCAATGTTTCAGGGGCGCATAGCTGAGTCCCTTGACTGTGGAGAGCAACTGCCAAAGCTGTCATGGAGATGAATATCTCTAGCGCATTATCGAGAGCAGGGACGAGGGTCTGGAGCTATGCAATGTGATGTAATTTGCGCTGCACGCCTAGCTGCAGTGACTGACAAGAAGGGCCAAGCTCATTGCGGAGCTACCCTCCTTTGATGCGCGTTTCAAGTAATCTACCTGTGAGCTTGTGAAGACTAACATGAAAGAGGAAGGAGGGGATGAACAAACAACACAAAATGGCATTGGCATTGGCAAGACCGAAGAGATATTGAACGTGGGGTGCATGAACTACAAATTGTGTCAATGCTACGTGCAAAGCAGCTACAAGTCAACATGATGTTTGAGACATCAGTTCAGGATCGGCTGTTTTTTTAATCCTCGCTACCTAAAATTCTCGTAGTTATTTGGAATCAATCCGCCAAGATAACCATCAAGTACTAACCGGGCGAAGAAATTCAAGCTTGTATGTTGTTCCAAGCGCCGAGCTGCGTTGGATATCTTTATATTAGTAGGTTCGTATACGGCGATTAGACGACGAAGTGCTTCCCCGTTTAGGAAGGTATATTCTTGCTATAAGTTCCGAGTTCTTACGGACATGCAAAAGGACAAGGTTAAACAAAATACCGAGTTCTGCTTCCTGTGAAAGTGGGTAGTTCTTGCTTGTCACTTCTTCTCGCTAGCATCCTTACACTGAAAGACTACGACGTCGATTAATCAATCAAGACCAAAACGTAAACAGTAACAATCCAGTTAGCCAGTCATAAACCCAATCTACCTCCTTAACACCTATAGAGTATCAAGACGCAGGCTCTAGTTCCAGTTGTTTCAAGTTGGTGTGTGATTTCTTCGCCATGACATAGACTATCATTTGATAACATTGAAGCGCTTAATTTTTGAGTTCAATAACGTGGAATCAGTCCTTCAGGAGATGATGCCTAGCAGAAATAGTTGAGAAATCAATATCCATCTCACCGTTTTATTCCAAACAACTGGCGTTGGAAGCACGGTGTTCTGCTGACAAACTTGAAAATGAATTTCGGTCTCAACCGCTGCCAACTCAAACCGTTGTCTGTTACATCGAGTTTTGAATTATGATATTACACAGCTTAGCTATTTCTCAGAGAGAGAAAGACTGCCATGAGCCAAACTACTCGTCCGAGTACATCCATGCTTCCGTATTCCTAGAATGAGATGGGCCCCAGAGCAAGGTGCCGATGTCCTGCCAGGTGTTCCGGACTGGATACACACGTCCCAGGGTATGTATGTAGGTAGCTGTGTAGCAGACGGATCTCCAAGCCAGACAAAAGCTAGGTAGGCTCAGGACACAGCGTGAGTTTTGCTGTTTTTGGTTTCGGCTGCCAGCTGACAGCTCCGGCTGCCGGCCTGATGTGCAGATGCTGACAAGATTTGATGATCAGTTTCAGTTTTTCCGATTGAGACTTTGAATTTTGATTTAGGCGCTTGATCCAGAACCAGGAAATTCAATATATTCCCTTACGTGTATACGACCGAGTTGACTGAGAGCAGCTCCTTTGGTCGCCCTGACCTTGAGGCGTTGAAGGTCCGGAGATCCAATTGGTCCCCGCGTTCAGCTTTCGCTGTGGCACGGGCCTTGCCGTGGGGAAATGGGGAAGCTGGCAGGCACATCCCTGCACCTTCCTTCAGCCTCATATCTCGCAGGATCAACACCTCGCAGGCAGCCGTGACTCCTCAACAACCACACCCGCCCGAAATATTTTGAGGACCCGATGACCCCAAAATCTGGACCACGATGGCCTCAATGGGTCAAAAACAGACCAGGTACATTGCGGCGGGCTGCATCGTCCTTGACGAAGCATCCGCCACCGTGCGCGGCGAGCCCTCGTCGCTTGCCTACCTAAACCGATGGCGCGACTTCAGCACCTCTGACGATGGCGAAGCCGCTGGAAGTTCCGCTGGTAGCCTGCCCATTGAAGTCGAACAGTTCCTTCTCTGCAAGCAACCTCTGTTGTCTTACAAACCTCTTCTGCTCGGCCGTTGGATCCGACTCAGCTTCAGCGTCAGCGTTCACAGGCCCATCCAAGGCATTGTCGTGAGTACTCAGTTTGGGACGATTTTTTCCCCATTTTGTACTTCTCTGCTTTACCTCGGGAGTTCGGGAGCATTCTCTCCTCCTCGGACATGAAGAAATACCCCAAAATGGAGAATCTTGGCTGATATCTACCACAGCGTGTGTACATCCTCCCCGATGATGTGGATAATGTCGATGTGCCGCGGTCAAACCATAAGCTAAGGAAGCTGCGACTCAAGCTTCTTGAAATCCTGGATTTCTCGAGAAGCACCTGGAACGGCGAACTCGGCACCCGCTCTTCAAGCCCGGCAATCTTCGGCGAATCCGATGTGCCTCGGCGCAATGACGACCAATCGCTTCTTGATATGTTCAACAGTATCCCATCCCCAGAGCCAGCCCCAGAAGTTGTGCGGGATCCGTATGTGCGCGAAGCTATTGACAACCTGCTCAACAGCAGCGTGCCAGGGCTCGGAACACTGCTTTATCCTTGCCAGCAGCGCTCTGCAGCCCTCATGCTGCAGCGGGAGGCCCAGCCAGAACAAGTTCTAGACCCACGACTTGTCAAGGTAGTGGATCAAGAAGGCCGACCATGGTATTACGACGCGATTAGCGGTGTTGCCCTGGAGGGACCGAGATACTACGACCGACCACGAGGAGGTGTTCTGGCCGAACAGATGGGGTGCGGAAAGACGCTCATTTGCCTTTCGATCATTCTTGCGACAAAACACCTGCCTTCGGAGACGCCAGAGCTTTACCAGCGCGCACAGCCTGTCGTGCGTGATACAGTCGGCAGCCTCGCTGATATGGCTGCAGCCTGTATTACCGCAAACTCGCTACCATGGAAGAGCCTATTTCTTGGGAGTTCTTTGGAGTATTCCAACTGCGTTCAAGCCATCCGACGAAACCCTGGAAATTACCGACTGGCGGTTCCGACCGAACGCCGGCCGCGCCGAGTAGTCCAACAGGGTTCAGACTTATTGGCACCCAAAATCTTCCAAAGTCACGCGTCTTTGGTAGTCGTGCCGCCCAATTTAGTCCGCCAGTGGCAGCAAGAGATAGAGAAGCACACCTCCGGTTTATCCGTCCTGGTGTTTTCCCCGAAGCCCAACGGTTCACCTCCCCTCGAAAAACTTCTAGAGTATGACATAATACTCGTCAGATCGACCCGAGTCGAGCAGTTCATACAATATGAGGCGTCGTCTCAGATTCACTTTAAGCGATGCTTCGTTGATGAAGGTCACAAGCTCGGGAACTCCACGGTTGCCAATAAAAGCGACTTACTTCTAGCGATCAACCGTCTTCAAGTGACGTCCCGATGGGTTGTTACAGGCACGCCGTCAAAAGGGCTCTACGGTGTCGATGAAACCTCTGACGCAACAGCGGGTTCCAAGATCCCTGGGTCTAAGACGCGGATAGACTCAAGAGAGCTTGAGAAGGGTGACCTAAAGCGAATTGGCTCCATTGCCTCGCACTTTTTGCAGATGAGGCCCTGGGCAAACTCCCATTCAGAAGTTGGTGGTAGCGACAAGCCAGCTGATTGGGCCGTTTATGTCGCGCCGTCCAAGCATTCATCGAGTCTTCGCATGGACTGTCTGCGGAGTACCTTGAACTCAATGATTATCCGCCATCGTCTATCCGACATTTCCAACCTCCTGCCAACTGTTGAGGAAAAGATTGTCTATCTCGACCCTTCGTATCAAGACACGATGGTTCTGAACCTCTTCTCTGCGTACATCATTTTCAACTCGGTCCAGTCACAACGGAGTGACCGAGATTACTTTTTCCACACCCACCAGAAAAAGGCGCTTCTCGAATTGGTGTCGAACTTGCGTCAGTCGAGCTTCTTTGGCGGGTCTTTTTTCTCACCAGCTGAGATTCTCAAAGCTGTTGATACTGCGACCCAATTCTTGGCCGAAGGGAAGGTCGAAACCAGCACTGCAGATAAAGCATTGCTAAACGAGGCCATTCAGTTCAGTCTCATCGCAGCAACCAATAACATCAAGCGGTGTGCCAATCTGTTCCGCGAAGTCCCTGTTTATCTCGAGAATTTCCCATGGGCCGCTGGCGAATCCTGGTCGCTCGACTTCAAAGATGGAGCCACTGTATTGACGGACTCCCCGCTGGTTCTCGAGCTTCAAAAGTTCCTGCGGCCTCTGGTTGACTCTCCTGTCTCCTTGCAGCTTCTCCTAAAATCCGGGCGGTTCGGAGATCGCGGACGGGATGAGAAACAGAGAGCCATCGAGGCCCAAAACCCTGCCACCCCAGGCACCGTCATGACAACAGGGAACAAAGAGCTTGCCGGGAACACTCGACTGGGACAAGATAACAGCAGTCCCAGTAAACGTCGATCCGCTATTCTTGGGACGCCTTCCAGGATGCAGGACATCCCTACGCTCCACGAAGAAGCCGAGATCGACATTGCTGCACCGCTTGCAAAAACTCAGCTCGTGTCGACGGCGTCGGCGAAGTTATCTTACCTAATTGATCAAGTGGTAAAACACCAGGAAGACGAGCAGATGATTATTTTCTTTGAAAACGAGAATGTTGCATATTACCTTGCCAGTACCTTGGAAATGGTGAGTTTGCCCCCTTCGTAGTGCATCGTCTTAGATCCATCTAACAGTTGCTCAATAGCTTCAAATTCACCATCTCATTTACGCGAAGGGCATTAGTCCAGATAGGAGAGCACGATATGTGAATACTTTCAACAGTAACCCGAAGTTTCGGTAAGCTATCACTCTCACGGCATTGCTTTCTCTACTAACGGAACCACAGCGTCCTTCTCATGGACATCACCCAGGCAGCCTTCGGTCTCGACATGCGATCAGCATCACGAATCTACTTCATCAACCCTGTCCTGAACCCACAGATCCAAGCACAGGCAATTGGACGCGCCTGCCGGATCAGCCAGAAAAAGCCCGTGACCGTCGAGACGTTGGTGCTTCGCGGCAGCCTGGAGGAGATGATTGTGAAACGGCGAGGAGAGATGTCCCAGGCGGAGCTTTGGAAAACACATACTATTTTGGACGATAAGCCAATCTACGAGTGGATTCTCAATGCGAAGATCCTACCGCTTCCAGGCCGCAGTGGCGGCGACAGCGGTGAAGGGGAGCCGAGCGGCGTTGAGCAGATGGCGAGGTTGGAGACGCCACAGCTCATTTTCGGACGGGGCTTTGGTCGCGGCGTCCACCCGGACCAGGATCTCTTTACCGCCGACGATAACCTGTTCGCGAGAAAGATCGAGGTTGGTTCTGGCCTGCTCGCAGAGGATTCTTCGGGGCTTAAACGGCCGGAGCCGGCGACTCCTCGGTCAGAGTCCGAAAGCCCGGTTTTGGGGATCAAGAGACCCCGTGTGCGCTTCTCTGATGTCGCAGTGGATAAAAAGCCACGAATGACACAGGTGGTCAATGGGCACGGATCAAAGAATCGCGACATATCATGACGAGATGCCGAAATTTCACGATGGAATATGAATCACGAATGCCAGAAAACTCTGCGGGAGTCTGTCTGAGCTGTCTCTTGGGTTGAGCTGCAGGATGCCCAGAGTAGTGACTTAAGCGCGGTTTCTTCTGCATGTCTTGGATGATCAAGTCTCCACGCGGCTGGGTTTTATGGGCTATACTGGAAAGAGGAGAAGCGAGAAGAAAAATGCACCCGAAGCCCGATGTCGAGATCCGTGGATACCATGTGAGTGAGATAGCCCCTTGTCTCCGGAATAAATCCTTCAGGGGTTCTGACAGTCAGCTCAGAATAAATCGCGCGGAAGAGATGATTCTCAGTACCCGTTTTAGTCCCCATTTTCGGCTATTCGCGTCTGTACTCACCCGTAGAGAGCAACCTCATTCAGTCGACAGCAGGTGGTACGGTGAGGGAGAGGGGTTGGCTAGGGAGAGATGCGTGGCGGGGAGTCCCAAAGAGGCCGCAAAAGACAGGGGGTTGGCAGCAGGTCCCCCACCTTATTTTTGTGAAGTTTGTATGTATGTGAGCGGTGTGCTCGACGCCAAAATGCCCGTAGTACGCATTCTATCACGACCTAGCTACTGCTTATATGTTGGCCATGCATATGTGTGGCGGTAATCTGCTGTTGGCATCAGACGTCGACGGGTTGATGCGAAGACAAGGGAGCAGATTATGGGCTCGGTAGACTCGAAACAAGTAGTATCACCAGGCAGCAGGAAATACCCTTGAGAAAGAGGATTTTCGGAGCGGACTAACTGGGAAAAGTATTGAGACGGAGGATGTAGACGGACCCCAAGCTTGTCAAGTTGGTTGCAGCTGCGGTGCGGGTCCGGCAAGGCTGAGTGGTCGCGCGTGTCAGGTCCAGATTTGTCTCGGACTCGGGAGCAGCGGGGAGTAAAAACCAGCCCGGAGGCGGCGCAAGTGTCAGACAGTGTCCGCGCCAGAATCGGCCTTGCAGGTCGGTGAGGATGCGACTGCGCTGCATCGACAGCACACTGTAGGCAGCCGCTCTGCGGGAGTTCTGTTATTAGTCATCATGATGAGCTTTCTGGTGTTGCTCAAGTTGTCTGTCTGTCCGCGGCAATTAGCATCACTGTCGCGCGGGGTCTCGATGATAGCGAAGATAGGGGGATTGCACCTTACTCATCAGCTATCTGAACCTGGGAAACGAACGGTATATCTGGACGGTCGCTATCGATCTTCATGCGTAAGCTGCGAGTATTGACGGGCAATGTATCCCTGATCCATGACGGCATGGTGCTTTGGGATGTCGCGAGACTGGGATGTTTGGTATCGCTGCGGGGCAGGTCGAGGCAGGTGTGGGATGATGGAGGTGAAGGCTGAGAGCTGGTTCCGATCAGATGGATGCACCAAGCCATGCAGTTGGGCCTCTCTTCCCGCTTGCACAGTTCATTCCTCCTCTCCTCCTTGCTCTTATCGCATCGGTGTTGGTTTCCATCCCAAGTCTTCAGGCCTCGCTCCAAGCTTGGGTCAGTCGCAGACGTGGCGGATGACAGGCGCTTCTTGCTGTCGTCTTTGGTTCCCTGCATTGCAGGAGCTCCACATCGCGTCTGAATACGAAAATCCCAAGCGAAAATGGGAGACGTGGAGGCAGCGATGGCTTCGAGAAGGCGCTGAGACAGCCGCAGGATTGGCGTGGATGGCACCGCTCATGTCGGTGGCCAGGACGTCCCGTCAGCCACACGGCTCTATCGCAAGCTTGCAGCTACCCCGCCAAGTTGTTGCCCACCACATTCCAGACAGCAAATCGCATCGTGAGGCTGTCATTGGATGACAGGCCCTGTCGGCGAGACAGTATCATGCGCTGCCATGGATTTCCGGGGCACAGCCAGCTGAAGGTGCAGTGTGCTGGGCACCCATCTGCAGTCAACAGCGCACCCGCACTCTGCCAAATTCAGGTCATGCGAGTGTCTGGTTCCACGGCTGAGAGACGACGGTCCGCAGGGGAGCATCCGTACTCAGCCATGTCTCGCTTCGACAAGCGGGATGGATGGGCCGAAAGACGCATTTGACGATCAGAACCTGGAAGACGAACCTGATGGATAAGGTGGAAGTGCCTGTTAAGAATGCGGGCCTGTCTTTATGACCACCCGCTCCTTCCATGTTTTCTTTTCGAAGCTTGCAGCTTGCGCAGGTATGCGGTGTTGCCAGGCAAGCGGAAATTAATCCAGATCGAACCTCATGCTGTTTTGGCTTTACATTCGTTCATACCCTACCCTCCATGGCGGCTGCACATCAAAACAAGGCACATACAGCATAACACCGAAGCGTTCGCTACCACGGAGTTGACCCCTGACCCCCGAATCCACCTCGGCAGTCGTAATATCGATATCGTCGCATCGCATCTGGCCAGGCCATAAAGATAACGAAGTTCCCCACGAGGCTCTTGGTTTAGTTTGGTCGGATCTTGGCTACTTGTCGATCAAGGAGAACTCGGGACCGCGACCAGCTCGATCTTCAAGCCAACCCGGAATACGGGACCTTTACCAGGAAATCGGCAGAGAAAGATCGTTTGCGGCTGAGATCGAGTTCGGCAGATGAACCTTGAGGCGATCTTTGATCGTGGCGTCTAACACCCTTTGCTCCTCCAGTTGACCCCTCACCAGCGGGGAAGACCACCAGAGCCGATCGCAACAGGTATCATACGATCGATGAAACAGCCACGGCGTCACCTTCAATAAGCCGAAGCCACCATGGCTACCGTGCCCGGCGGCGCTCTCCCGCAGCGGAGGTCATCATGGTCGTGGCGAGGCCGGAGCCGGCGCAACAGCCTCAGCGAGAGTCCAGTGGAGGTTCCAGTGGGCGTGTTGCTGTCGAAGACCCCTGCAGTCGCACGCCCGGGACGACATTCGCTCCCTGCCGTCGAAACGAGGACGACAGAACAATTTCGCAACGAAGTCAACGCGTTTACTACGACTCCGAATCTCCGAACCGCACATGTCGGAGGAAGAAGGGAATCGTGCGCCGATGATGGGGGAGGAGCTAAGAATAGGACGGCCATTTCCCGGTGAGCAGCCAATTTGATATTGTTCCGCCGTCCGTCCTCCGTTGTTCCGACGCCAATTATTCCCGCGTCCTACCCCATAACTTTCTCTTCCTCCTCTTTCCGGACACCTTCGCTCAGCTCCGAAACGTGTGCGGGCAACAATGGCAGGTGACGGACGTCGTGAAACACAACGCTCTGCCGCCTGCTGTCAGTTGCCCCTGACCGGCCTCCCAGCTCTCTCTCCAACCAATTGCATTGCTCGAGGCCTTTGGTCGACCTCAAGCTGCGTTGTCAAGCTTCGAAAGCCTCAGCTACGTTTTCGTTGTTTCACAAGTTTCTGACCGTGTCCGTTGTTTTGGTCCATCTCCGGAGAGATCATCCTTGTCTCCTCTCCAAGTATCGTTTTGTCTCCAAATGTTTCTGCAACCAAATATCTCTTTGCACTCAAAACCCGGCGATGCCCCTATTTTTGCCCTATTGAGGAATTCAATGCGCGGACGGGTACTTCAAGGGAGCATTTAATCTCCACCGCAGGTGAACCCGTCCCGGGCGCCAGCGCGCCAAGGCAACATCCCGCCCTGGCCGCTCGGAGTCGGGTCGGTCTTTGGCCAGACAAATCCTCAGCAAGCGCTCGGAGGGAGGAAACCGGTTTTGTCTGCGACGCGGCCAACACCGCACAGCGCTCATGGATGCTTGTCCTCAGGCAAGGCTGCCAGCCAGAGTACACAGCACCACACCATGGCAGGCTTTAGTGAGGCTGTGTCGCTGTGCCGAAGATCCTGTCATTTAACTCAAGGTCCCCCCCCCTCGGAGCTGCCCCGGGATCTTGGCTCGATCTCTTTCTGTTTGTTTCTGATCGGGGACTTTTTGTTGCTTTCATCGAAGGTGAACGGGAACCCTTGCTAACGGTGGGACTGTTTTTTTCTGGCAGACCTCCGCCTGCTTTCTACAACCGGCCCTACAACCTGCCTGCTAAGCTGGCCACCCATAAGCGTCACTCATCTGCGTCTGGGTCGCTGCAACGATCGTACGTCAGCTACGATGAAAACCTTCTGAAGCCGCCGCCTTCACGATTCAGGAACCCTGATTTTGTTGGTCCCGCTGCGAACATGGCGACTGCTGTGCCACTCTACCCGGTGATGATGATGCCGATCAATGCTGGTATGCCTGTCGCTATGTACTCTCAAAGAGATCAGGACTTGATCATGAGGACGCAGAGGGCGAGCGCGAACTTCCAACAGGCCACAGCCGGGCAGCCGACCCATGGGTCTTATATGTATCCGATGATCAGCCTCATCCCAACTGCGCATCCGAACGCTCACCAAAATGCCTACCAGAACGGCCATTCCCCCATGGTGCAGCACCCAACCTTACAGATTAGACCACGAAGCTCATCCGCGAGCAGCGTCAGTTCTACAGGGAGCAGGTATAGCTCAACATCTTCCCTGCATAACGCATCTCCCAACAGCAGCCAAACGAGCATCGAGTCGATGCCGCCTTGCAGTCCCGGATGTCGGCGGTCATCGGGTGTCTCATATTATCATTTCCAGGGCCACCCCTGGCGACCAGCCCCGATCAAAATCAACCGCAGAAAGGCGAGCCCCGGCGAGTTGTTTTCTGCTCTGCCGGGGGAGGTGTTGGAGTTGATACTTCAAGAGCTCCGGAAGCTTCACCTGAAGCCAGGGAACAACAGCTGCGAGACGTGTTGGATGCGCGACTGCTGTTCAGTTTCCCTCAGCGCTCGCAAATTTCTGAAGTACGCCCGGGAAGCGTTATATCAGCACGTCTCCTTGGTTGGGCACGAGGCACCTCAGATGAAGAAGCGGATGAAGCTGAATTATGGGTCAAGATTGGTGCTCTTGCGGCGAACATTGCGAGCCAACATGCATATTGCTGTTATAGTGAGGTCACTGAAGCCGCCTTCACTCCCTGCAGGCGTTGGAGTGATAGAGTATAATGATCTGGTTGCTTCGGTAGTGATGGCGTGTCCAAACTTGGAGAGGCTAGTCGGGTTCTATCCCACCTACGACCATACATTTCAGCGGTTGTTCCATGCTCTCTCGACTCGGAAGCGACTGAAGGAGATGAACTGGATTTTGGGAGCCATCACATCGCCTCGGCCTGGAACTGGCAGACCTGGGACCGGCAGGCCCGGAACTGGGAGTATATTCAGTCGCCAACAGCAGGCTCCACCACCCAACAGTCATCAACACTTTTCTCCTGGAGAGTTACAGCGGCAACAATGTCAACAGTTCCTGGATCTACACCTGAACTGGAAGCATCTGACCACATTGGTGATCCACTGTCAACTTGGCGGGACCCTGGCACCGGATACGCTGATTACACGGGCTCTTCGTCGTCTACCGTCTATCCAGAATCTATATCTCTCACACTTACCGCCCACGTCGTTTAGTGATACCACCCTACTTTCGCTCCCCCCGCTCAAGAAACTCTCCCTCTCGCACCTCCCAGGAATCACCACCGCCGGCCTCTCCGCTTTTGCCACCCGCGGATCGAGTTTCAATATCACCTCACTCACGTTAATCCACATCAACCTGGAGACCCTTCCCGCCATCGTTAGGCTGTTCTCCAATCTCACATCGCTCTCCACCTTCAACATCGTGCAAGCCTACGCCCCGATCATGCCAACCGACGAGCTCGTCTGCCTCTTCCCATACCTTGCCTCGTCCTCACTCCGCCGCCTCCACTGGGACATCCCGTACCTCCCGACCCGCGCCACAACAGCAGACAACATCCTCGCCAGATCTATCAGGGCCGGTGGATTCCCTGCGTTGCGCACGATCCGCGCCCCTAACGACCCAGAAGGGGTTTTCCAGGCCCTATGCCGCCCCCTCGACAGAGCAGATCTGCCCGCTGATCGCTACCGGGGCGGCCAAACCTGGCATGGTATCGGGCACAGACAAGTCGCCAGCCAAAGCCAGGTCTCGCAGGGCAGGCCCTCCTCCAGCTGGTCACACAGCCCGCACTCTAGGAGCGCAAGCAATGCCGGGCCCACTACGAATGGCATCAGCCCTACAAATCCGCTCTTCCCGCCTGATGCGCTGATGATGCCACGGGACAATAGCGATTTACACCAGGCGCGACTTGCGGCTCAGACACGGCTGGAGAGGGCAAAGCGGTTCCCGCGGTTCTTTATCGACGTGATTGATGAGCGGGGAATGGTGGCTGAGAAGTACGGCGTGGGTGCGTTTATGGGGACAATTGGGTCAAAGATCAACTACGTTCTTATCCCGGATGTGGGAGGGACAGATGAGGGAGGGGGCTTGGTGAGCGTGCAAGACATGTTTGGGGATTGCGGGGAGGCGCTGGTGATGGGAGCTCCCGAGGGGGAGAAGAGTGTGAAGGAAGGGAAATGGGGATCGAAGAAGGAAAAGGCAGGTGAGAGGACAGGAGACTGGGAGGCGAAGACGAGAGAGGGTTGCATTGGGATATGGAATGCACACGCTACGGAACCGGCCGATAAGAAGGACAAGGAGAGATGGTACCACACTGAGAGGGGACGGTGGAATGGATTGGCACCTGCGTGAAATTTTGGTTTTGATACCCCTGAGTATGGAAACAGGCTGAGACGGTCCTGGGAATATTTGGATGGTTTGGAAAACATGGTGGATATTGAATACAGGACAGCATGTGTCAGTATGAGACGGATCACGCTTATGATGAAATGACCATGACAACGGATACGAGATACAGGTTTTACTAGGTTCAAGGGCATGAAAGCGAAGATAAATTTAACGATGGCTAACAGATTGGAACGGTGCGGCTGAATTGGTGAACAAACATGAGGTGATCAGATCACTGTGGGATTTTGTGCAACTGATGTCAATGATTTAAGGTTTGATTGGCCTTCTGCAGTTTGTGTTAGACAAACAAGGAGTATTCTGTGCTTGCAGGGGGGATGGGCAAGAACAATGTCGGCTTTGGCTTCGGATCTCGGCATGGAGTATCCGGTCTTCAGGCTGGACCCGGCCGAAAACGCCGAGACGTGGGGCCCCGCCCGGGGGACCAGGGGGCGGCTGCAATTTTTTTGGACCCTGCCCAGCGACGTCATTTTTACCGCGGCTCCCGTTCACCCATCATCCTTCACCATTTCGAACGACCCTACGCTTCAACGAACCGTCGCGACCTAAGAAGGACATAGCTCGAGAACTTGATCCCGAATAACGGCAAGGAGATGCAGACTTCACTGGTCTCAAGCTCAGGGCGCGCAGCCACTCGGCTGTGCGCGGCCTGTCGCAGGGAGGTGCTGGCGAAAACACCCTTCTCGACGACAACGATTGCCAGACAAAACGCGAGACCGACGACAGGGCGGAAGGCCGTGGTGACAGCAGGATCAAGTCAGCGCTGGCTCTCACAAACCCCCAACCACCTCTCTCGCTCTGCGCCATCACCATCATCCGCCGCAACACAACCACCTGCTCCAGAGGCTCCCAATAACAACATCCCCCGCTACTACGCCCTCTTCCCCCAGACGCTACCCTCAGGGCCACCACCCGCTGGAGACTTCGAGATAGACGTTCGCGCTCTCCGGCGCGAGTTCCTCCAGCTACAGGCAACCGCCCACCCTGACTTCCATCATTCCGCGTCAGGTGCATCGGCAGACAAAGCCGCCGCGCAACGACACGCCGGAGCCACGAGCGCGCTCATCAACTCCGCCTTCAAGACGCTCGCGCACCCTTTACAGCGCGCCGAGTACCTGCTACACGAGCTGTACGGCGTGGACCTCGTGGGAGACGAACGCGGCGCAGAGACAGCGGCTGATCCTGAGGTGCTGATGACGGTGTTGGAGGCGCGCGAGGCCATCGAGGAGGCGGAGCGGGAGGAGGACCTTGGGGAAGTGAGGGCGGAGAATGAGGAGCGGATTGTCGAGGCGGAGGGGGCGCTTGCGAGGGCGTTCGCGGAGCGGGATGTCGATGCTGCGAAGGCGGAGACGGTGAGACTGCGGTATTGGATGAATATTAGGGAGAGTGTGGATAACTGGGAGAGGGGCAAGCCCGTGATGTTGCAGCATTAGGGGCCATAGGGCCACTGCTGAGGCGCATGTTGAGGACACGAATACCTGAATTACCAATGCAGAGAATGCGAACCACAGAGAAATGGGAAATGCAAGCGCAGCAAGGGAGCATTATTGGATTAGAAAGGTGGAATTGTCTGGTGCGGTTATCGGCCGTGGCTCATGGCAATGCGCCGTTATTTCGCGGATATCGTATGATTCTGACGCGGGCTCCGGCTTGTGCTTTTCCAGCTTTTCCACCCTCTCCACCTCGGCCCCGGCTTACCGTTCCGACCTGCTGGTAAAGCCCCGTCATACAATTTACATACCTTACGGAAGATGCGGCGAAGAGCATAGCATAGAAACCGCCAAGAGCCACGACGCCTTGGCTCCGGTAACTGTGACACCTAAAGATCATTGCTAAATCCCATCGCGGTATTTTCACAATGTCAAATAGATGGGCATGTCCATAGAGGCTCCGTGTCGCCTGCTCGGTGGTAATGGATATATCTTCCTCCACTCCCTTCCCGCCACACTCCACGACATTCCCAACCTGCACAAGGATGACATTATGAGATGGAGGCCACTATTGGCTCATACGCTTTAGTAAGGGCTAGGCTTCCAGATGATACCACAGCGGTTAGGAAGTTGAGAAAGGCCGTTGCCGTATCTACGCAAAGCGAACCTCGAGAGGATTAACCATCTCGTGGTATATGTGAGAATACGTCGGTTGGGAGGAATATGGACAGCGGAGTCACGGAGGCGTTTGGGATTAGGTTTATGAATGGGTAGTTTAGTGCTATTGAGATGTTGATTGGGATGGCCTATGCGTTTGAGCAGAGGACGATGGTGGGGAAGAGTTTGGTACCGTATTTGTTGCCTGAAGCGGAGGTTGTGGTGAGGGTTTGACGTTGGTTAGATACGAACAGTGCTGGGGGAGACCGCTTGGTGATAGGGCGAGGCTCGTGTTGAACACTTTCGTGAGGGCTAAAATTGCAGTGAGCGTGACTTCGCCCGAATGCGAGGCATCCCCCGAAAAGCATGCCGACCGACCAATGAGAAGATTCTGGCAGCACTGCTTTACGGTCTCCGCGAGAGGCAAAATTGCAGTGATCATAATTTCATCACAACGACGAAATTTCTGCCCAACATCGGAGGAAATCAATCCCAACCCTTGACAGGTAAGGGTTAGGTAAGGGTTAGGGTCAACTTAGCAGGACCCACATCAAAGCCATCTCAACTCAAGTATCACGCAAGCAAGAGTCAAGATTCACATCTCACCTCACTAAACCCTACAACCATTCACCCATACGCCCCCAACCTCAAAAATCCTCCATATCCAACATGCGAAACATCCCCATCGACGACGCCCACGACATCTTCACAGCCATGCCTGTGTCCGCCCCCACCAACACCAACACCAACCGCTCCCCTTCCCCGCCCCCACCAACATACCCCCCTAACGACAACCCCACCATGATCACCACCACCCACGACAACAACCACCTCGACGACGTCTGGGGCTCCGACGACAACGAAACAACCTCACACTCAACCCCTCACACCTCATCATCCACCGCCCACCCCTCCGACATCCCGCGTCTCCGCCAAGAGCACACCACCGCTGGCTACCGCGACGGAATCTCCACTGCCAAGGGGACGTCCGTCCAGGCCGGATTTGATGAGGGTTTCGGGCTCGGCGCGACCATCGGTCTCCGCGCGGGCGAGCTAGCGGGTGTGCTGGAGGGGCTGGTGAACGCGGTGCTGAGCCGGCCTTCTTTGCAGAGTAGTAGTGAGGAGACCGCGGGGAGGATGAAGGGCCTGTTGGAAGAGGCGAGGAAGGATCTGAGTGTGCAGTCTGTGTTTGGGAGTGAGTATTGGGAAGGGGACGGGACGTGGAAGTATGAGGTTGGGCATCCGGAGGGGGAGGAGGGGACGGTGTTTAGTGATGTGGCGATGGCGCATCCGCTTTTGAAGAAGTGGGATGGGATTGTGAAGGGGGAGGCGGAGAGGTATGGGATTGATTGGGATGTGTTGAGGGATGAGGCTGCGGAGGAGAGGAGGAGGGAGGAGGGGGTGAAGGGGGAGGTTAAGGAGGTGAGGGCGAAGGGGACGACGGCGCTGGAGTGGTGAGGTTGCTGGTGGATGGGACTTTGTGATTTTCGGCGAATCTGAGAGGGAGATGGCGATTTGCAAGCGTTAGGGGATGCATTCTAGGTGCGTCCCTTTCCTTCCCTTTCTCTCTTACTTTGCGGGCTGTACCACACAAGCCCTTGGGGATTTCTGAGACGCACGGTTGTGCCTCGCGGTCCCTATCATTTCCTCTCACATCTTATGAGCCATTATAATTGTCTCCTTCAGGTCCTACGCTAACCAAATGACAGAAAGATAACCAGCTTATTTCAAGCCACCTCATACCTCAACTAGCCAAACCTTTTCTCCACCCTCTTCAACAAACCCGTGACTCCCTTTTCCAATTTCCCAGCCTTCTCCTCCAGCTTTCCTCGCGTCTCCTCCTTCGGCTTGTACTGGCTCTCGGGTATGTAAAACTGCTGGTGAATATTGTACTCGGACGCCTGTGGCTGCGCCCCTGTGGCAGGATTGTAATTATATCCGGCGCCCGACTGTGAACTTTGCGGTACCGGCGGCGGCGGTGCGGCGTTCAAGCCAGGCGGGGTCGGCGTGTGCGAGCCTGGTGTATAGGGGCTCCCCAGAGAGGAGCCATATGGGCTGGTCAGGCCGGGGCTTGTCAACCCTTGCGTGACCGGCATGGTTGCAGCACGGCTCAGTCCCGGATGTACGGGTGGGTGCTGGGAGAGCCCCGTCGGATGGCCACCGAGAGATCCAAAGCCCTGAGGGGCGAACCCGAGTGTCGCAACGTTATGTTGCTGTGGCGGAGGGGCGAAGCTAGGGGCTCCTGCTGGATGTTGGAAATTTGGCGGCGCAAACCCGGGGCTCAGGGGACCCACGCCGCTGGGTACGAGGCCGGGAGAGAAGGGTGTCGCAGCGTCGTACGCCAATGTTTGATGCAGAGGGTTGACTATCCCATCATCGGGAGGTGGGGTCTTTTCGCGGTGCCGGATCTGTTCGGGCGCTGCCGGGGCCGCCGGGTTGTAGGGAATCGGGGAGAATTGCTGAGGAGGCGGGGGAGGGGCACCATCCCCAGAGCCAGAGAAATTCGAAACCGCAGAGATGGGCGGGCCCGGGAATGCCGGGGCTCCATGCTGCGACACAGTGGACGGCGGCGTCGGGATGTAGTCGTCGATGGCGGCCCTCTCGAGTTGCTGAACGACCTGGCTGACCTCAGCCGTGTGGCGCGGCGGCGGGCCGGGCTCATCTAGGATCTCGCATTGCGACGCCGGCAGAACGCGCCTGATGCCATTGACAAATTCGGCGGCATCCTGGGGCGTCCAGAAGTAGATGTCGAGCGAATGGAGCTTGTAATGGTACTTGTTCTGGTTGTGAGGGTCATAGGTCGGCAGATGCCACTCCTCGTGGCCTTGGACATCGCCAACTGTCAGGGTCACCATGCATGTGTGCTTGTAAGAGTAGGTCAGATAGGCGCTATCGAGGTCTGGCGGCGTGAGGGGGGGCAGTTAGCACAGTCCAGTAGTTTGTCTGGAGCAGGACAGCTCTTACAGCCATCAAACGAGTCCTGATCCTCTGTGCCTGGCTGGTTCGCAACCTCGATACGAGCGCGCCGTTGCTCGACATCCTCAAACAGGTAGACATAGGAGCCCTTGTCAAACCGGTGGTGAGGCGGATTGTCGGTCGGCGATCCATAGAAGTAATGGACGTCCCCGAAGCTTGCCAGAGAGTGTCAGACTGCATCGCTCCCACTTGCGCTCTCGGGGCATACGGTAAACACTCACAGGGTAGCTGCGATATCCTCTCCCGGCCGGGCAGCCATGGTGATCTACCAGTGGTGCGCAGATGAGTGCGGGGAAGACACCGAGGGGAAGTGTTGAAGCTGGCACTCGGGCTTTGACACAAACCGACTAAGCTCCGGAAACAATGCGCTCGACCTGAGGACAACGGAAATACGGAAGCACACAGGATCGCGATAGCTCAAGCTAGTAGTAAGAGGGACAGGTGTGAGGGACAGATTGATCAAGGAGAGCTTCGGCGGCCTAATGACCCTGATGCGATGCGGCAGCCCACCCCCCTGAGCTCTCGGCTTGGACATCCCCACGCGTAATCGTCTATCTTCGACAAACCGGCAAATCACAGGCAGTGAACCCCCCTGTGCCGTCGCAGCGGCACGAGACAGTGTGCTCTTCAGCATCGAGTGCTTTCCCGCCCGGCGCTTACAGCTTCGCGATCAGCGGGCCAATTGGGCGGGGTCCAGCGGGGTTCAGTTCCACCCCCTGTCGAACCCGTCCAGACGAGCGAGCTCGGGCCTCTTCAATTCAATCCGTCAGCTTCGCGACCCCTGTCAGCACTCTGGGCAAAATTTAAATTTTGGCATGCGACGGAGAGATCCGCAGGCCGTGACCGCGACCAAATTTTGATACAGCGACCACAGCTCAAACCATCACGACGGCGTTGGAGCGGCGATTAACCACCGCCACCCATCGACCAGGTACGTCTCTAACCCCAACGTTACAGCTCTAACCACCCCCCCCCCCTCCCACACCCAAAACCAGACAGTCAATTGACCTCTACCCCATAGGACACCTCATAACCTCCCCCCATCGAGAACAAACCTCTCCCACCTGGGGACCTGCCGCGCCCTCTTTCTCCCCTCCCCTCCCACAGCAACCCGGTCTCGGCCACCACCCCGTCAAAATGGGCATCGGATCCATCAACAACATGTGCGCGCACCTCCAAAACGCCACCCGCGCCCGCCTCGGCATCACCTCCCTCCCCAACACCAAATACAACATGCACCTCGCCCTCGCAATGCACCGCGCCGGCTTCATCAACTCGGTAACACGCGGCGGCCCACACCCCCCTGCGCCGGAGGAGTTCCTCACGCTGGAGACCGAGCCCGTCACAACAGCCAACGTGGCGACCCGACGACTCTGGGTGGGGCTCAAGTACTGGAACAACGAGCCGGTGTTCCGGAACATGAAAGCGGTGTCAAAGCCGTCGCGAGGCGTGACGGTCGATTTGGAGCAGATGGCTCGGATATCGCGGGGTTTTGAGGCGGGTATGTTCAAGGGGTTGAATTTGGGGGAATGTATGTTTTTGAGCACCGATAGGGGGGTGTTGGAGCTTCGAGAGGCATTGGAGAGGAAGGTTGGTGGGTTGGTGCTTTGCCGGGTGTCATGATTGGGAATCAGGGGAAGAGAGACTGCTGAGATTGCTTGGACGTTGGAGGTGGGAGGTCTACGTGGAGAAGGTGGCAGCGATGCTCACTTGGCCCGTTTCCTTGTGCTGTGAGAAAGTAGAGAAAGGCCGTGTAGGATACGATACACCGTCCTACAAATCGGACGTTGATGTACATCAAGGGGGCTGTCGAACGCAAAGTGCTAGAGCGATTGATCGACTGATATCCAAGATCAGAATTGGCTTGTCCATGTAGCATACTAATAAATTTACATCACTCACGCAAATTTCACGGCCATGTAAGTTGATGAGTTATATTCATTCCAGTCTAACGTACTCCCCAGCCCGCCGTCACTTTCCTCAACCAAACCTAAAAAAACTCCAGAAGCAAACTCCGACCATTTCTTTTCCCTTTAGGTATCATACGAAAGTTGGGATTCCTCCACTAACACTACAACCACCTGAACATCCCCTGGCAGTGAAATTTCGATTAAAAAGAATACAGGATGTAATTCAGTCTGCTACTGTCACAACGCGCGCGCCCTCCAGCCTGCTTGGCACAGACCTGGACCATTGCTACTTGCTTTCGTCCGCCAGTGCGGTTTCAAGACCGTGTTCTTCATCACCGGACGCGCTTTCATCGTTGGCCTCATCGTCCTTGTGGTGCCCGTTGACCGACGGAGGCGTATGCGGTGTGTCCTCGAGTGACAGTGCCTCGGTCTGCTTGACAAGGGTATCCACATTCTCCACCGCTTCGTCTGCGTGTTCCTGGTCGTGGGATGGTTCGGGGAGCGCAGCTTCACCCTCAATCTCCTTCGCGGCTTCGATCGCCTCCTCGGCGCTAGCAATATTTTCGACCAGAAGAGCCACCTCTTGAGCAGTGGTCGGCCTGCCTGCATCTGAGGGTGGTGGAGTCTGTCCCTCACCGGTCTGGCCTCCCTGAACAGCTTGATCGGCAGCGATTGCGGTCTCAGCAGTTTCAATGGTTGGCTCGGCTTCAACGACAGGTCGAGTTGCCGGCGCGCTCGGTGGTGCACGTGATGAGCCTGCAGCTGTGGTGGCAAGTCTCGGCGCAGTTCTTTTGACAGCTTTCCCATCGGCCTTGCTTGCTGGCTTCCTAACAGCAGCTGCCACTGTGGGTTTCCGCGGAGGAGTGGTGGCTTTATCGTTGGTTTTCGATGCAGAAGCCTGAGTGGGACGCATCATGCGAGCCAAGAAGCTCTCGTCAACCTGCTTCTCGTTTTTGATGGGCGGATACTCCTTAGCAGACTGTTTCGGCGGCGGTCCCAAGCTTGGCCGCGGTCGGTTGATGGTCGAGCTTTGCCTCTTAAGACTCTTGCCTCCGGCTACCGCAGTTGCCACAGTTGACACGCTGCCTCTGCTAGGAGAGCGTCCGAGCGACTCGGCCGTCTGGAAACTGCCGCTATTTCTAGAGAGCGACTGTCGTGAGGGGTTGACCTTGGAGCCCGATGAGGCCGTGTGCGTAGTCAAGCCAGCTGGGAGCCTCACCGGGCGAGTGGGAGACTTGGGTTTGGGCTTAACAAACCCAGTGCCAGCTGGTGAGGGCTGTAACGGGGGTGGTCTTTTTACCGACTGCGCCCTTGGTGTTCTTGATGTGGAGGCGTTCGTCTTGGGCGTGTCCACCTTTTCTGGTTGCCTGGAAAATCGCTCAGGCGTCTTGGCTGGCAGTTTTGGTGTTGATGCCTCGGCCGGACTCTTTGGTGCCTTGCTGGCTGTCGGCGATTTCGCTGACTTGCCCATGGTCTTGCTGGCTGAAGGAACCGATAAGGGTTTCGGTGCTACCCTGGCCGTTGTGCTTGCGCTAGGCTTGGGAGTCTCTAGCTTGCCATTCGCTTTCTCCTTCTCCTTGCCGCTGCTTGTACCGTTTGCCGGCTCTGTTACCACCTTAGGCGCGGAGCTGGCCTCCGAGGACGACGGCTTCTCCGCGGCCATGTCTGTTCCATGCTTCTTGAACCTGCGCGGAGAGCTGGTGGATGCTTCACCACCCACTTCGTGTACGGTTTTAGAAGGGGAAGTTATGACCGGGAATCCTGGATCCGGCACGCGAGGAGATTCCGGGATCGGCTGGTTCTGGAGGCTCGTCATCGGGGCCACCTTTGCCACAGCGTCTGCAAAGATATTTCTGTTCTCCTGCTTGGCAGGTGGTGTTGGGATATCCGTATCGCCGCTAAGCTTACGTGTAATAGAAACGTTGGAGTCTTGGCTGAGTCCGCGCTGTAGCCCTATCCTGCCGTCTTTCTCGATCGCAATGAAGTCGGTTCGGACTTTAGAAAGTGGTCGAGGGGATTCGCTGCCGATAACTGAATTATAAATGGCGCCGTTAGTTCCAAGGTTAAGGCCTAAGTAATGACAAAGTAGACATGTGCGCCATTCGAAAATGATTCGGAAGCTTCACCAGATGGGAGATAGGCGCAACAACAAGCTACCACGAGTCACGATGCTGTGGAGCGGGCAGAAAGAGCTTACTTAGAGGTATGCCGGGCGAGCGCCCTCGATCCGGGGGACTTGTCTCCTCCCCCTTTTGTTCAAACATAGCCCGGAGGTTCCTGACACCGCTCATAGCTGCGCTGTTTGAGCAATAACTGCCCACAGAGTGAGGGAATCGGTTCGTGAAAGACGGAGCTGTCGGAAAGAGCGAGACTGTGACGATGGTGGTTGTGTTGCTGTCGGTGGGAGCTCAAACAGTCAATGACATGCCAAATTTTGATACCCCTTTCGCTCGGGGGCCGCCTGCAGGGAGAGGGAGACGCGCGCTGAAGCTTCCCCGCGCCAAGAGCCAATCGAGCTGATGGGATGCCGACCAATTAATCCAACGACTCACGCAGTCGACGGGCGCCTGAAGGGGCGATCCAAGCAAGAAGAAGAGCGCAATGCGTTGCAAGATGGGATGGAGGTCGGGAAAGCGAGGGTGTCGTGGTTTTCGGCCTTTTGTCCGCGGTGCCACCCTGGATTATGAGAGGTGCCTTCCATTAAATTAGGATCGCATTTTAGGGAAGGGTTCGTCAGGGGAGCTTTTACAGCGGGGACGAGACAAGGGCCATTCTAGGGCGTGTCGATAGTTAATGCCGCCAACGCACCTTTTGAGGTTCCAAAAAAACCGAAGGGTTCCAGTATCGAAGCCCCGAAATCTCTCTGAAGCACTAGGACCAGCGATTCGTTATTTATACGTCGGCCAGCTTGTCGACCTTCTGCGCGTGACTGGGCGGGCGAATGGGACAAGTTTCAGGGGGTTCTAGTTGTCCACCCGGACAGGTGTCCAAGAATTTGTTTTACTTTCCGATCCAATGCGTCGCTCCCTCCAGCAACCAGCCTGTAAGTATCCGAATGACCCGACCCTGCTGCCCGGTGGTTCGATGCCTCCACGGTGACTCGTTGGCAGGGCAAGTCATGCGTAGCCCACTTTGTTCTTCACCAAGGCTGACTGGCCCTCAAAAGCTGGGTCTCCAAGAAAGGAGAAGCCACCTGGCCCAAAATTTCCCAAAGATATCAGTTCCGTAGGTAAGGTCGCCTGCGTTTCAAGTGCCGTCATGCATTGTTATGCCCCTGGTTGGGTTCAGGGAAACGCTCCTGGCCAATCGACCGCTCCATCCGATCTTTTTATTGTCCACTCGTCCCGAGCCGTTGGGCTTGGTGCTCCCGTTTTTCCCAGCATCACAGCACAATGTCGACCACCAAACTAGCAGCAATTTTTCACTCCGAGATTGAAATGTTGTCCGAAGGAAGAATACCACAAGAACAACTAAAACGGAAATCTGAAGAGCCAAATCAAAGACTCAAAGACTAGACGTGATGGACCCTTCGGCTTCCAACGCTGAGACAGACAGGGGTCCACTAGGTAACGTTCGGGGTTGACAGCTGGAGCTCCAACCCACCCCACCAAAGGAGCTGCCCGGAATCAGCCGTTCCACCAGCTGAACCCTGCAGCCCCCGATGCCGGCCTCCGCAAATTCGTCATTTGGCGGCAGCTTTGATTTGTTTGCCAAATCTTTCGTAACCGTCAACCTTGACAAAAGCCAATTGAATCGCAACCATGGCAGCCAGGACACTAAGAATTGGTGAGTAGCTCCTCCACAGCACGTCTTTCATGCCTGCTGTCTCCTGATGTTTCCAAGGCCTCATCCCCGGCGATGGCATTGGCAAGGAAGTCATCCCGGCCGGTCGCCGCATCCTAGAGGCTCTCCCCGCGTCTTTGGGTCTGAAGTTCGAGTTCGTCGACCTCTATGCTGGCTTCGAGACTTTCGAGCGAACCGGAACTGCCCTGCCCGACAAGACGGTCGCTATTCTCAAGAACGAGTGCGATGGTGCGCTCTTCGGCGCAGTCAGCTCGCCGTCCCAGGCCGTGAAGGGATACTCGTCGCCCATCGTCGCCCTGCGCAAGAAGCTCGACCTGTATGCCAACGTGCGTCCCGTAAAGTCGGTCCTCACCGCAGCCAAGCCGATCGACATGGTCATCGTGCGCGAGAACACCGAGGATCTCTATGTTAAGGAGGAGAAGACGTACGACACCCCCGAGGGCAAGGTTGCCGAGGCAATCAAGCGCATCTCGCAGCGCGCCAGCAGCCGTATCGCCACCATTGCCGGTGAGATCGCCCTGCGCCGCCAGAGCATCCGCGAGTCCGGTACCCCGAGCATTCACGAGAGGCCCTTGGTCACCATCACCCACAAGTCCAACGTACTCTCGCAAACCGACGGGCTGTTCCGATCCACGGCCCGCGAGGCGCTCGCCGATCCCCGATTCAAGAGCGTCTTAGTTGAGGAGCAGATTGTCGATTCGATGGTTTACAAGCTCTTCCGCCAGCCCGAGGACTACGACGTGATCGTTGCGCCCAACCTGTACGGTGACATCCTCTCTGACGGTGCTGCTGCTCTCGTCGGATCGCTTGGTCTCGTTCCTAGCGCCAACGTTGGCGAGGGCTTCGCCATCGGTGAGCCCTGCCACGGAAGTGCCCCTGATATCATGGGCCAGGGGATCTCCAACCCCATCGCCACTCTCCGTAGCGCGGCGCTGATGTTGGAGTTCCTGAACGAGGAAGCTGCCGCCGCTAAGATCTACGCCGCTGTCGATGCCAACCTGGAGGAAGGCAAGCTCCTTAGCCCCGATCTGGGCGGAACTGCTAAGACGGAGGAGGTTATCATGGATATCCTCAGACGCCTGTAAGGTCAGCCAAGCAAGCGACTCTCTGTTGGTGGTGGCAAACGAAGACCTTTCGTTAGCATGGCGTGCCGAATATATACCATCCGCCTTTCCTGTACATAAGGGTGTCTGAATAGGGAAGACTAAAAGCACGCGGAACTTATTTCAGACCGCTCTCTTGGGTATGGGCCCTGTAGGTGTTGGGATATAGGCAAAAAGCACGATTCTTCGGCTCTAACATTGAATGTTGTTTTAACTACTTGGAAGTCTTTGATCTGATGATTATTGTGGATGAATTGGTTGCAAGCTTCACCTCAAATCCGGGGTGATGACATGGAGACCCGAGACCACATGTACCCAAGTTCACATGCGAGTCGGACAGGCTCTACTAGGCTCACAACTCCTACATATTGATACGTCAGTTGAACATCCAATCTGTCTTCAACGATTTCATCGTTGCTGTACACGTTGTCATGGTTGAAACCAGAGTGGCCCTTCAGAATCATGTAAGAGAAGGGATTGCTATTAGTTTCATGACGCCTAACCCAGATACACATGCTTGCTTCCAGTTACGCCCGTCCCACCACCAGACCAGGTGGATATGATATCATACAGACATATATACATGTAAAATGGTTGAGTAATACAGCGACCACCACGCTCCAGAATCTCTATCGTCTTTAATTTACACCCCAAATCCATCATGTATGGGTATTTTGAGAGCAAGAGGCGCTGACCCCCTCTTACTCTTCAGTAGTCTAAACACACTTCCCAGTAATCACCCATCTGGAAGTCGTCGTGAGCTCTGCCGTATCGTAGCAGATCTAACGTCTCCCTTATTGCACACCCTTACTACCGAAACGTTTGCTTGACCGGATTTACTTGGTCCGCTTCTCCTGTAATTCCTTCTCATACTTTGCGACAAGCTCCTTCCTACAGACACACAAACGTTAATCATCAAGTCGGAAGCATACAACGTCAGGGGGGGTACGTACTGCAAGTGAGGTGGTGCCGCGGCATAGTGACTGAACTCCATGCTGAACTCGCCCTTGCCCTGCGTCGCCGCGCGCAGGTGTGAGCTGAAGCCGAACATGGCGTTGAGACTGCAGTCGGCAATCATGGTGAACTCATCGGCGCCGACCTCGGTATCGACGATGGTACCACGCTTATTCATCAACATGAGAATATTACCCTGGAACTCGACCGGGGAGGTGATGGTGGTCTTCATCAGCGGCTCCAGGACCTGGCCGCCGGCATCGTTGAAGGCCTTCTTGAAGGCCATCTGGGTGGCAAGGTTGAAGGCATAATCGCTGGAGTCCGTTACGTGCGTTGCACCATCAGTGATTACCATCGACGCGCCAATGACCTTGTGGCCAAGGAGCGGGCCCTTCTCGCAGACCTCTTCGAAGCCCTTGGCGCAGGCCGACAAGTACTTGTCGGGGATGTTTCCACCCACAACCTTGGACTCAAACTTGTTCTTTTCGGTGTCATCCGCGTTCGGCTCGATCCAGCCCATGACACGTGCGTAGTCACCAGGACCGCCCGACTGGCGTTTGAGCAGGAAATCGTAGTCGGCACGTTGGCTGAGGGTCTCACGATACGCGACACGCGGCTGGCCCGTCTCGCACTCTACATTGTACTCACGACGGAGGCGCTCGACGTACACCTCAAGGTGCAATTCGCCCATCCCACTGATAATGGTCTCCTCGGACTCCTCGTCAACGTGCACCCGGAAGGTGGGATCCTCACGCATGAAGCGGTTCATGGCCTTGCTGAACCCATCGCCATCACTGCTCCTCTTGGGCTTGACACTGAGCGACATGACAGCGTTGGGCACGTACATAGAGCTCATGGAGTAGGGGAGCTTGCCATCGGTGAAGGTGTCACCGGACGCGCAGTCGACGCCGAACACGGCGCAGATCTCACCAGCGCCAATCTCAGCGACGTCCTCCATCTCATTCGAGTGCATACGCACAATACGCGGAATTCGGACCTTTTTGTCGGTGCGCGAGTTGAACAGGTACGTGCCCTTCTTGAGCGATCCCTGGTAAACGCGCAGGTAGGTGAGCTGGCCGTAAGGGTTCTCCTCGAGCTTGAAGGCAAGACCGACGAAAGGAAGCGAGTTGTAGGGTGCGAGCGCAACTGGCTCCTCGCCCTTTGTACGGTCGAGAGCCATATTGACGACATCACTCGGGTTAGGAAGGTAGTCGCAGACGGCATCCAGCATGGGCTGGACAGCCTTGTCGGCCAGGGCAGTGCCCATCAACACAGGAGTGAACTTGAGTCCGATGGTCGCTCTCCGAATCGCGGCCTTGATCTCCTCGTTGGTGGGAACTCTCTCGTCGAGGAAGATCTCAGCCATCTCGTCATCCACATCAGCCAGCTTTTCAATGAGCTCCTGTCTCTTCTGCTGGGCAAGCTCCTTCAGCTCCTCGGGGATGTCCTTGGAAACCTTGACGTTGATGCCGCGCTGGCCTTCGTTCCGGATTGCCCTCATTTCGATCAGGTCAACGACACCCTCAAACTCCTTTTCGGAGCCGATGGGAATCTGGATTGCAGCGGCGGGAAACTTGAGCTTCTTGTTGATCATTTCCACCACCTTGAACGGGTTTGCGCCCATACGGTCCATCTTGTTCACGAAGCTGATACGCGGCACGTTGTACCGCTTCATCTGTCTATCAACCGTAATGGTCTGACTCTGCACGCCACTGACGGCGCACAAGACCATGACGGCGCCGTCCAGCACTCGCATCGCGCGCTCGACCTCGATAGTGAAGTCGATATGCCCCGGTGTGTCGATCAAGTTGATGTGGTACTTCTCATCAACGCCGTCCTCCTTCTTGATCCAGTCGGCGAAGGTCGCGGCAGACTGAATGGTGATGCCTCGTTCCCTCTCGAGCTCCATGGAGTCCATCTTGGCGCCAACACCATCCCGCCCTCGAACCTCGTGGATAGCCTTGGTTCGGCCCGTGTAGTATAGGATGCGCTCGGTCACGGTGGTCTTGCCGCTGTCGATGTGTGCCTATCCCACGGTTCGTTTAGCTTCCGTCCCGGGCCCAATTGAGCACCTCGGGGGCATCACTTACCGCAATACCAATATTCCTGACCTGCGCCAGCCTCTTTACCTCTGCGGGGGTCATGCGGGCTGCAGCGACTTCGGCCGACATATTCGCGGCAGCAAGATCCTTGGCTGCCTTGAGCCTATCCGGTCCATCTCGTTAGCTCAGGATAGCACCAAGGAGCCTCCATAAGTACTCACGCGTCTTCCGCCGCATTCGCAGCAGCATATCTGAAGAGTGGGCTCGCGCTGAACTGCCGCCGCGCTCCAATTGACGAAGCAGACCATCGCGGTGATGGGCACGCGGAATCTACAGCAACTCGGTATCCCAAGCTGAAGTAACGCGCCCCCTGTCGCGCAGCAGCAGCGTGGCCGCTGTTAAGCGAAGCCACAGCCCTTATTACCCTCATCTTCGCAAGCAAGAAAACGAGCGGGAAAGAAATGACTGGAAAGAAGGGAATAAGTGAAAGCTTCAGCAGCAGACTCTCAATTCGGGGTTTAAGGATCTTCCCGGCCAGATTTTTTTAGTGGGTCCACCGCCCCAGTATCAAGACGCTGTGCCGCCCTGGCGCCTTGCATGCAAGCCAAGGAGCTTGGGCCCCGGCAGCAAACCCCTGCTTTAATCAAGAGGTCTCGATCCAGTGGTGGCATCGCTCAGCGGTCACAAAGCCAACAACCCAACAACATCATGTGCACTATACGGAGCACCAAGCACTGTTTATACTCTAGCATTGTGTTGAGAAGCACAATGTGACCCATAGTCTAGAAACCTCGATCCCAATGATCCAATGAAGTGCCATGTTAAAAACAAAACACCAATATTATGACCCATAACCCATAACCCGAATAATGCAGCCATATCCAAATCCCTTGACCGCAACGACAATCTTAGATGCTGAGGGTATCAAATTTGAATTTTCAGAAGAGACGCCGACCTCAAGCTCACGGTGTCATATTGGGCATCATCAACCTTCAGTTAAACGATGGACCGAACACAGCCAACACCACTGAAAATCCCACAATGCAGATCTGAGCGAGTCCGAACGCCGGGGGTAGTCCCGGAGCGCCGCCTTTCACGCCAGCGCTGTCTGTGAAACCTGAACTGGCCGAATAAGCCGGAGAAGTCACCGAAGGCGCGTCTGTGACCTTGCTTTGGTCGGGGGCGGCTGTCGCGGAAGGGATGTGTGCGCTTTTACTAGCAAAGGCCACAACGTTGCTCCTTGTCGAGTTGAAGTCGGTCGGCGCAATTCCTATCTGGTTGTTTATCAGATCGTAAACCACGTATGCGGACCGCAAGAACGTGTCACCTAAAAGGTATGGTGCACTCGTAAAGTTTTGTATCCCAAATTCGCAGGCGGCCATTCCCTTATATGGGCCGTTACTGAAAAGGGGTGGCTGGCCACCGGTCAGGTCAAGAACCAGCTCATCCATGGTCACATTGATCCGAGGACCATCAGGGCCTGCAAACCCGAATGAAAAGTACCCCTTGCTGTTCTGCATCTGGCAGGGGATGACTGCGAGTTGGAACTGGGAAGAGTAGACGGCCCCGGCCTCCTTCCATACTTGGTTGGCTAGGTCTGTGGGTAAGTACGATAAGGTTGTGCCCGAATCCAAGACCACAGGGATAGGAAACTTGGTGGAGGTGAGGGTATCGCTACCACTCGGGCTATGGGCTTCCATAGATGTGAAGGCAACCAGAAACGAGGTGTAGGAGTTTTGCACGGGATATATTTTGATCCTCGTCAACTCTCCGTGATACTTGTCCGTGTCGATTCCACCGAAGAGAATACTGCCCGAGCTCGCATCTGCGCTAACCGTTAGAATCGCATGAGCGTAGAGAGAACAAGAGGCATACCTAGGTCATTTAGCCACAAGCTGTACGCAACGGTGTTGATCAACCCCTCTTGCATCATGTTGACCGGCAGATTAGGGTATGCCGACGAAGCCTCCTGTGTGTTCCCAACAATGGCCTCATTCAAAGCGTAGCCCACTCCAACAAGCCCGTAAGAAATATCCGTTTTGACCCCCAAGCCCATGGTCATGTTATTAAGGGTGGCACCGCCAATCTCAAAGACGTCGGTAAAATAGTCACCCTGCGAGGACGATCCATCAACGTATGAGATGTCGAAATCACCCTGACCAACCGTCTCATAGGTACTCGACTTGCTACGATTGACTGCCCAGACATCATCAGCGTGTGGTCACAGAGACATTCAAGTGGGTCGTACAAGTACCGAGATTGCATCCCTGAGTTCCGGTGGCCTTACAAACCTTCGCGGATGAATCAGGTACCCAAATATCGCTGCTGCCGGTGTCGAGCTGGAGCGTGAGGTCTTGCGCCGGTGTTCCCAGTTTGCAGGAAGCGAAATACCCGCCCCTGGCGTCATCGTTCGTGATAACCTCCTCGTAGGTTGAATCGCGCCTCCCCAGCCTCCTGAGGTCTTGGGGTTGCTTCCTCTTCTGTATATCCCACTGGACAACGCCGCTGCCATCATTTGCTAGCACAGCTCCGGAGAGCAGAGAGCTCACGGCGACTGCGAGCCCTGACTTCATTGCGGATGTGACAAAGCAATCGGAGGAACGGGAGGAGCGCCGAGATATCGGTAGGGGCCAGTATTGAGAAAAATGCGGTTTACAAGAGAAAGGATGCCCTGTTGCGAAGCTACTCTAAGTCCGAAGACTGTTCACAAACAGTGGCGAACGGCGACGAGGCGGCCAAACCGCTAGCGGAAAACGGCACTCGGGGTTTTGAACTGATGCCGAGGGCGAGTCAACGGAAAGAACCTAGGACCAGATGAGAGTCGTCATTCCAGTGACGAGAAGAATCCGAGTCGGGAAGTAGCTTTTGAACTTGGCGAAACAATAACGCCAAGAGTAGGGACACCAGACAAAGAGGTCACAACCGGTACTTGTGTGCTGCGCTTTGCTGGCAAAGCTCGACTCGGCACACCCTCAGCTCAGAACCGCATAATCAAATTCAGGGGAATAAGCCTGCGGTTGCGGTCGGGTGCGAGTTGAAACGGAATGGGAGATGCATTGTCAAGTCCCGGCGGCTCCAAAGAGCGGTCGGCACGCGTGCGGCAGGCGCATCGTCATCGACCTCAAGGTGCGATGTCAGTTCGACGTGGACGGATGGCAAGCGCCAAGCACTGTGGGGAGGACCTTTGTTTCCCGCGTTGGCCAAGGGCGGACGCCGCATTCGAGGCTGAATCGGGCGGGTCAATCTTGAGGTGCGAACTGCAGCTCCGGCACTGTGCATTTCACAACCTTGCCTCACCGGAAGCGCTGAGCGAGCCTGCGACACCTCAGCCCATTTGGTCTTTTGCAGTGGGTTCTTTCGGCGCGCAGTCCGATTCCGGCAAGACGCAACCCTCGTTATCCAACCAGCCCCCGCGGAGAGCGAAACAGCTGATGGCCCGAGACGTTTCGCGTGCCAAGACCACGGTTTCAAGTGCCAAGCCTCCACCGATCGCCAGGCGGCCCCACTGTCGGTGCGACAGGCCGAAGGATTCGAACCCCTGGTTGCTCTTCAACAAGTCCATCTGTCACAACAACTGGACGGAACTCGACGAATTTCTTTTATTCTCGTGTGATTTCTGATGCGGCGAGAGAAATGCAAGATATTCCCGAAGGCTGCGGTAAGACTCCAGGAAAGGAATCGATTAGCTGTAGGCGCGAAAGCCCCGACCTAAAGAAAGGATCCCCAAGCCAGCACCAAAGATGTCATGCCTGAACCTCCATTCTCAGAGTAAGTTCTCCTCGACATAGCGGCCAAGAATTTCCAAGCCCGCTTCCAAAACATCTGTATGGCAGACATACCCAAGGCGTACGTAGCCTTTGAAGTCCTTCCCATGCCCGAAGCATCGGCCAGCCGGCAAGAACATCACCTTCCGGTCCACCAGTTTCATGGCGAGCTCCTCGTCATCCACAGGCACACCGTTCTGCCAGAACTGGATGAACGCCGTGGTGCCCGCCGTAGGTTTCACCCAGGAAACGACGGAGCTGTATTTTTCCATAAAGGAACCCAAGATTTGCAGATTCGTCCGGGCCAGGGCCATATTTCTGCCCACCAACGAAGGAAGCACGGTCTTTTGGAGGGCATATGTGGCGACCCGGTCATCAAGCCGCGATACGCTGATAGCAGTGTAATCCCGGGCACTAGCCAGTGCGTCAATCAAAACTGTGTCTCGTGATGCGACCCATCCGATGCGGATTCCAGCGAGCGCAAAGGCTTTCGACATGGAGCCTGTGGCTACCGCCTTGTCGTAGCCGAACGCGAGAATGGATGGCGGAGCCGCCTGTCCAACGGGTAACGAGTGATAGAGGGGGCTGTATACCTCATCGGAGAGGATTGTGATGTTACGCGACTGTGCGAAGGCAACGGTGGCAGTGAGTACGGGCTCAGGGGTTGTTGCGCCTGTAGGATTATTTGGGTTGTTTATGATAATCATCTTGACGGGCCCTGTTAGTTGCTTGACGGAGTGGAGCAGAGACGTGAGGCTGTCACCTTGGTGTTGGACTTCACCAACCGTTCCAGCTCGGCCACATTGGGAATGAAGCCATCCTCCGCTTTCAACTTCCAAAAGCTAACCTCAGCGCCTAGGCTCTGTGGCACACTATACAACTGCTGGTATGTCGGGTACACACAGATAACATGGTCTCCAGGGCCGAGGAGGGTGTAGAAGAGGAGGAAGTTGGCGGAAATTGCGCCTTGCGTGATCAGGATGTTCTCTGCTTCTAGAGTAGGTGTTTTTGGGGAAGAGGTCGTCAACGGGGTTCCACTGTTCAGCAGCGCAGCTACATTCTCGCGGAACGCAGGAGAGCCTCGGATATGCCCGTATGTCATCTTCAAAGATCGAGGGAGAGGGCTTAGTGCATTCTTGTCCTCGCACAGCGCCTCCAGATCATCGATCGACAACGAGGCCGCACATGTTTCCGCGATGTTGAGGATGCCTGGTGTTGTTTCGTACCGGTCCATCCATTGCTCGACTTCAAATGGGTCGATTTGGACCATCCTCGACGATGTTGCGGGGTGAGGGCAAGTGATCTGGGCGAGGAGCTGAGATTCCTGTCTTCTGGGTATGGGTTGCTCCGACTGTGATTTTTGCTTCTCTAAAGCTCTTCTTGAACGCCGCAAAGAAATTCGCTAAATACTACCATATCTGCACGAAACGTAATTCGACATGACATGTTCTGTTGACGACAGAGCGCGCCTCCGTACAGCTCATGCTGCAGTCCACTATTCCTATCCCCCGCGGACCACAGCCACTCAGGTTGTATTCCACAAATCAGGGACACTTCTACGAAGGCTCGGGCCAAAAGAAAGGGTCCCTCAGCCAGTGCGAAAGATTATATCTTACTATTGAGACCATCCATAGGTTTTAGCTATGGCAGGCTACCTAGGTATCTTCCATTCCGAAGAGGCCTACCTGCATTCGCCTTCCTGCATTTTTAAAATGCCTTCCTGGGTTCCGAAAAGGCCATTTTTGCAATGCCGCCAAGGCCTGTAATGTGGTAAACCCAGGCCGTTAGAAAGCGCACGAAGGGCTATTCAGAATAGGAGATGGCTGATAACAACACAACCCATGCCCTGGGCAGCTCTGACAGTTAGAAGCCATGTTCCGCACTGGCTGAGGGGACCCTTTCTTTTGGCCCGAGCCTTCGTACAGGGCCGCTAGTCTTGCTGTGTCCTGTTATTCCTGTATTAGGGATCACAAGCTCTCATCAATCTCACGATGCCATTGAGGGGGGATCTCCCCGCATGCTATCGATAAGGTACGCGTTTGGAACGGCGGGCCGAGACCTCTGTGGGCCCGTGCCCCAGGCACATGATGGAGACCCACCCACCTGGACCTGGAGACCTCCACAGCCGATGTCATCGTCCTGCTCGGGCCAAGGCAAGCCGCCATCCTTCCGAGCTGCCCTGAGCTTGAGGTGTCTTCGTCCTCTCCTCTGCCTCGTGATACGGGCGTGCTCTGTCGGCATTTCATCCGCAAAATTCTCCTTTTTTTTTTTTCACCCCAACAAATCCGACTTAACTCGCTGTGAAACTAGAGGGTGCCTGCCCTAGGGCGTTTCCGATCTGAAGCTCAATTTCCAACAGCCACCTAGCGCGTGGGGTTGGTTGGTCTGTTGAGTGAGTGGATCCGCCGCCACCTCGCCGATCGAACAGTTGGTTGTTGGGGAGAGCTCCAACTCCAAACCACAGACAACATTGACTTGCGGCTGGCGACTGGGTCGACTGTCGACGCTTTTCCCATCTGCCGCCGTCATGGCACTTCGAACGCCGGGCGCACTTGCGCTGGCCTTGTTGTCGCTATCATGCATCACTTCAGCCTACAAAAACACCTCGTCCATCGATATGATGCGCGCGCAGTTGGCCTTGATGGACGACAGGCCAAAGGACTGCCCTCCTTGGTACATGCTCTTAACCCCGATCTCGAACGCTTCTATCTTCCTTGCGAACCCCGGCCACTGACCGTTCTGGCAACAGTTTCAACTGCAACCTACCCATCTACTCGTGCGGCCAGTTCGCCCCGTGCAGCGAGTATAGCGGCAAATGCAACTGTCCCGACGGCTTCGGCGGCGAAAACTGTTTGGAGCCCGGTATGTTTTCCCAGGCGTCGGTCTATTTCGATCCCAGACCCAATGCTCATTGCTTTGCTCCAGTGTGCGGATCGCTAGCCGATGGCGAAAACCGGCCAATACGTGAGGGGGCGAAATGCGAATGCGACGAAGGATGGACCGGCATCAACTGCAACGTCTGCACCGAGCATCGCGCGTGCAATAAACTTACCGAGACGGGCGATGGCGGTGTCTGCTATACCGGTGGCGAGGTGGTGAAGCAAAACTTTCAGATGTGCGACGTCACCAACAGGGCCATTCGCGATCTACTTAAGGAGCAAGTCCCCCAGGTCACCTTTACCTGCAAAAAGGAGGAGGCGGAGTGCGACTTTCAATGTGAGTTGTGCAGCTGTCCTCCACTATTCATATCGCTCACCGAAAGTAGTCTGGGTTGACGAACGGGAATCCTTCATGTGCCATTTGGAAGAGTGCGAATCGAGCGCCGACTTCGATTTCTTGGGAGGCAAGAACTCGACAGCCTACAAGTGCCAAAAGATTGAATGCGAGTGCATCCCTCAGCGCATGCTTTGCGGCGAGAATGGATCGGTCGATATCAGCGAGTTCTTGACTGAGCTGATCAAGGGCCCGGCGTCTTTTGAGTGCACTCAGTTGACTGGCCAGTCCAAGAAGTGCTCCTTTCAAGAACCCGAGATGAACAATCTCATCAGCGACATGTTTGGTGATTCCAGCATTCTACTGAGCTGTGGGGCTGGAGAGTGCTTGTATCACACGGAGGTGCCTGGATACGCTCCTCAGGTGCCCAAGATCAACACCCCGCTCATCGCCGGTGTCATTGCGGGCTGTGGGCTTTTCCTGGTTGCGGTGATTCTCGGGACTTGGTACCTCTCCAGGAGAAAGTTCAAATACGGCGCAATTCAGCTTGACGACTCGGACGACGAGGCTATCAAGCTCATGACCGACCATAAACCCGCCTCCCTGTACTTCGAAAATGTGTCCTACAACTTGAATGGCAAGGAAATCCTCTCGGGTATACAGGGTATGGCACATCCGGGAGAAGTGTGCGCCATCATGGGGGCTTCTGGTGCTGGCAAGACCACCTTCCTGGACATTCTGGCACGCAAGAACAAGCGAGGTCAGGTGGCTGGTGACTTCTATGTCAACGGCGAAAAGGTCGACGATGTCGCCTACAAGAACGCTGTGGGCTTTGTCGATCAAGAGGACACCATGCTTCCCACCCTCACGGTCCACGAAACCATTCTGACGAGTGCTCTCCTGCGTCTGCCAAGGGACATGACACGGGCGGCGAAAGAGCAGAGGGTTATTGAGGTTGAAAAGCAGCTCGGCATCCACCATATCCGCGACTCTCTAATCGGATCCGAGGAGGGCAAAGGTCGTGGCATTTCCGGTGGAGAGAAACGCCGAGTTGGAATTGCTTGTGAATTGGTGACAAGCCCATCCATTTTGTTCCTGGACGAACCCACAAGCGGACTGGATGCGTACAACGCATACAACGTGGTTGAATGCTTGGTGACTTTGGCGAAGACTTACAAGCGGACGGTCATATTCACGATTCATCAGCCCAGATCCAACATCGTCGCGCTCTTCGATCGGTTTATTCTACTGGCGAGAGGCAAGACTGTCTACTCTGGCCCCTTGCATCAATGCCAGGACTACTTTGAACACATCGGATATAGCTGCCCTCCAGGCTTCAACATCGCCGATTATCTGGTCGACTTGACGATGCACGCTGGCAATACTACCTCGTTCGATGACGGTAACCTGTCTACTGATGGGGCTAGTGTCGGCCCGAGTAGCACCAGAGCCGTCAAGTCTATCGCCAGTGTGTCTGCTGCTGGAAGCATTGGGGAGGAAAGTGGTGTAGAACCATCTTCGTCGCGCCCCAGAAGTAAGAGGCGGGACTCCGTAAGGCTCAGACAAGAACGTGAGCTTTACACCAGGCGCAGGCAGCCAGCTGATACCGCCGCGTCTTCGGACGCCGGTGACGAGGTTGGGGCCTACAAACTCCAAAAGCAGACGCCAGGTGCTGCCCCACTACTCGCAGACGATCTTCACGACCTGCCACCTTCGGCCAACGGTGAAACTGACCTGGACGTCCTCGTGCACTACTTTATACAATCTGATATCGCTGGAAACACTCATGACGAAATCCAACAAGCTGTTGCTGCCGCCACCAGCAGCAACGGCCAAAACGCGAATGGGTATACGCCCAATGGCCCCAATATTAACATCCCAACGATGGGTAAAGGGTATACTCGAATCGGCTATGGCCGGCAATTTCTGATCCTGTCTCAGCGGACATGGAGGAATCTCTACCGGAACCCAATGTTGATGCTGACTCACTACGCGATCGCTATTCTTTTGGCCGTGTTCGCTGGTTATCTATTTTATGGGCTTACCATGGATATCGCTGGATTCCAGAACAGACTTGGTCTTTTCTTCTTCGTTCTCGCTCTGTTCGGCTTCAGCACCCTCACCAGCTTGGGAGTCTTCTCCCAGGAGAGACTCCTTTTCGTACGCGAGCGAGCCAACGGATACTACCACCCCATCACATATTTTTCTGCCAAGGTTCTTTTTGATATCGTTCCGTTGAGGATTATCCCGCCTATCCTACTCGGTTCTATCATCTACCCGATGACCGGGCTGTACGCCGACACCGGAAAATTCTTCATCTTCATGCTTGTATTGGTCCTCTTCAATTTTGCGGCTGCTGGTGTCTGCCTGTTCATCGGCATCGTCTGCAAGGATGGTGGAGTGGCCAATTTGATTGGCAGCTTGGTCATGCTGTTTAGCTTGCTATTTGCTGGCCTCCTGCTCAACCATAACGCAATCCCGCCTGCAGCGATGTGGCTACAATGGCTTTCGATCTTCCACTACGGCTTCGAAGCTCTCATCGTCAATGAGGTTGCACAGCTGACGCTGGTCGACCACAAGATTGGCATTGATATTACAGTTCCTGGAGCAGCAATCTTGAGCTCCTTTGGCTTCGATAACCAGGCCATGTGGATGGATATCCTCAATCTTGGTGTTTTTGGGGTTGCCTTCATCATCTTGGCCTACGGCGCAATGCATATCCTTCTTGTGGAAAAGCGCTAAAGGATAAACAAATTACATCAGAAGGCCTGGAGTGTGAGGTGTTATCGATCTATGGCTGGCTACTTGTGTTGTGGACCCTGGGATTCCCAGGGATGGAGCGAACCCTAGTCCCCTTGCTGTCGGGTTGGGTGCTGTAGTTATATATGCTTTTCCTTTTCTATCCATTTCAATCAAATAGTATCAGCGCAGTGTTGTTTGGGTATCGGCGTCTTTACAGGTCAGGAACTAGCATTTTGATCCAGGTCAGGATTAGAACAATTCGATGGATGTAAAATACATGCATGCGCATCTGGTGGTAATACAATTGTGATTTTATGTCTGGCGTACCCGATTGGGCACTGCCTCTATTTGTACACAGAAGATTCTCGTACATGGGAAAAGTGCCGATCGCCATAAGCTAAGGCGGAACCGGCAGTCCGCCGCGGTCGTTTGCAAAGCGTATCATGGTACATACAGGAGAGGTGAAAAGATGGCTACCACTCAAAGTCTACCGCCAGTCAACACCTCTGCCACCGACTTCTGCCGTATTGTCGTCTTGTGCGACTCAGTCTTCTCATAGCTACTCCCCTTGACGTCGCTCCCCGACTGTCCCGTAAACATACTAGCCTTCGTCTCAGCCACAGTGATGGGGCCGAGGGGGGCGTCCCAGATGTTTCGGGGTGGGCTGAGCTTTGCGGCCTCGGAAGGTTCGGCAAAAACACGGTTGACATGCTCCTCGAGATCATGCTCATCGACAATGAAGTCGCCCGCCGCCACATACAGCTGAGTGAGTGCGTCCCGTCGCGCCTCAGCTTTGCGTTCCGTGATCGCCTCATGGCGTACGCGCGCCTCTTCAGCTCGCTTAAACCGCAGGGGGTCCAGCACGACACCCGTCTCGAGTAGTGAGGTAGGGCCGAAAGTGCTGCGCGTCAGCACCTCGTCAGGGCGCTCTGGCGCCATGGACGCTTTCTTGTTGAGATATTGGACCATGCGAGTGCGCTGTGTCTTCTTTTGAACCAGCTCCTTCTTGCGCTCCCACAGCCCAGCGATACCTTCCTTGAAGGCCTCACGGCGGGTGGCGGCTTCGATTCGGGCACGGGCTTCGTTCTCTGACTTAGGAGGGATTCCTTCCTTTTCGGCAGCAGAGACTTGTGTTGCCATCTTGAGGTATGCCGATCGGGTCTTGAGTCTACCATCGTGCTTGGGAAAGATATCGCGGGGCACAGGAAGGTGACCACGGATAGGGGCTGTCTTTTTTTCAACTGATTGCCGCGGTTGAGGCACACGGATGTACTTTGGGGACTCGGGAGGGACGGCCTGGTGGGCGGCGGAGGAAGTTGTGGAAAACGAAGAGATGGTGGACGGCGATGGGCGACGAGCGCTCCATGCAACGGAGGCTGGGATGGTCGTCGGGGGCGTTGCCCGGAGGGAGGAGGTTGAGGGCGAGAGCACGCCGCTGAGCGACGGCCGCGGAAGATGGGGCGGCATTGTGGTGTGTCGTGTGCGGTTCTGTCCCCGGGAGGGAAGACGGGGTTGGGAGGGGACAGAATTGGCGATGCGAGTTGGCCTCTTCTGGGTTGCAGGTTCGAGCTGTTGGGAGTCCAAACTTGGGAAATTCTGAAGCTCGGCGTGGTTCCCGCTGCGCTATGCCGGAATCGCGCTAGCAGACCCACCCACAATCATTATGCCGCCACAGACCGCCAATTTATTTTTCTTTCTGCATTGGAAGCTCCACCCCGCCGAAAACTTCCCTCTCATAAGCTCGCCCGCCTCTTCTGCTTCCTGCTCGAGATTCTCTGCATTTTCCGTCTTCTACCAGTTTTCTTCCCCACCGGATTTCAACCGCATTCTTGATACCCTACCTCTCGCGGGCGAGGTTTCTTTTCTATTATTCTTTCCTGGCCACTCGGCTTTTGGTTGGCGTAAGAGCGACTTGCAAGATGGGTACCGGTAAGAAAATATTCGCCACTCAATTGCGCACCGCGCGGGAGCTGATCCTATGCTACAGCAAAGAAGGAAAAGAACCGCCTCGAGCGGGAGGGCAAGACACCCAAGGGAGACCCCAAGCTGAAGGGAGAGAACTTCTACCGCTCGGCGAAGAAGGTCAAGACCCTGAACATGTTCAAGGATGGAGGGGCAATCCGCGATAAGAATGGAAAGATTCTCCAGGCAGCGTCATACCAGAGCAGGGTTGCTCCCACGGCCGTCATTGAGCCGAACCGCAGGTGGTTCACCAACACCAGAGTCATCGCTCAGGACACCCTCAAATCTTTCCGGGAAGCAATTGCGGAGAAGGACAAGGACCCATACACCGTCTTGCTCAAGAGCAACAAGCTCCCCATGAGCTTGATCCGCGATGGTCCTCAGGATGCTATGAAGAAGCACGAGTCGAAGATGACGATCGAGAGCGAGCCCTTTTCGGATACCTTCGGCCCCAAGGCACAACGGAAGAGGCCCAAGGTCAGCTTCAACTCAATTGACGACCTAGCCGCAACCACGGAAAAGAGTCTCGATAACTACCATTCTCGTGTCGAAGAGATGAAGTTCTTGAATGGCCAATCAGGCTCGACTTCGGGTCCTGGCGACGAACTTGCGGATGGTTACATTGAGGAGGAAGACTTTAGCGTTTCTTTGGCCAAAGAAGCCATTTTCAGCAAGGGTCAATCCAAACGTATTTGGAACGAGCTTTGTATGTCTGGTTCCACCTCTCCCCACGGTCCTCCTCTAACCTGTTTCCAGACAAGGTTATCGACTCCTCAGATGTCATTCTTCACATCCTTGACGCCCGTGACCCCGAAGGCACGAGATGGTATGCCATGACATAAATGAAGAGACTGGGTGAAGGATTTACTAACGAGATTTCCCAGTCGCCACGTTGAGAAGTATCTCGCTACTGAAGCACCACACAAGCACCTTGTCTTCGTCCTGAATAAGATCGATTTGGTTCCTTCCAAGACAGCAGTAAGTTCAAATCCAGATCATTTCCGCATCTTTTCTTCTTTCCACTCCACACAATCCGTCGAAGACGATTGTTTGGAACCCAGGGGTTTTGTCAGGGCTTCCTCCGCATTCATTGCAATTGCGATGGAGGTCGTCCGTTACATCGCTGGGAGAATAATATCCACATCCTACGTTCTTGGTCTGGTCATCAGATCGGGGGCTGAGGGTCTCCGTCTTGGGGGCCGTCACGGGATACCGGACGTGTTTCTGATGAGTTGAAGGCCATCCCTAGCCATACCGGCTAGCAAATGGTGGTCTTCTTAGTGATGATCCACACAAATCGACCAGATTTCGCAATTGTTTTGTTGTTGCTATCACCACCGTGGAGCGGCTGGCTAACGGTTACAGGCTGCCTGGATCCGAGTCCTTCAGAAAGACCACCCCACATGCGCCATGAGAGCGAGCATGCAGAATCCCTTCGGTCGCGGCTCTCTGATCGACCTTCTGAGGCAATTCAGCATCCTCCACAAGAACCGCAAACAGATCAGTGTCGGTCTTATCGGCTATCCCAATATCGGCAAATCCAGCATTATCAACGCGCTGCGCGGCAAACCGGTAGCAACTGTCGCTCCCATCCCAGGAGAGACCAAGGTCTGGCAGTACGTTACCCTGATGCGCAGGATATATCTTATCGATTGCCCGGGTATCGTCCCTCCGAACCAGAAAGATACTCCCCAGGATCTCCTTCTCCGTGGTGTTGTCCGTGTCGAGAATGTGGATAACCCTGAGCAATACATCCCCGCTGTGTTGAACAAGGTTAAGCTGCATCATATGGAGAGGACATACCAGCTCAAGGGTTGGAAGGACCACATCGAGTTCCTCGAACTTCTCGCGAGGAGAGGCGGCAGACTGCTTAAAGGTGGTGAGCCAGACGTCGATGGTGTTGCCAAAATGGTTCTCAATGATTTCATGCGTGGAAAGATTCCATGGTTTTCGCCAGCACCGGCCATCGAGGGAACTGAGGGAGACGTTGTCACCGAGGGCCGCGAAGGCCGTTTCGGTGAGATGCCCTCAAAGCGGAAGCGCGACGAGGCAGAAAGCGTGGCCGACACCGAGAGCATGGCGCCCCCGGCAGCGAAGTCGAGCAAAACCGCTGAGGCAGGAGACGAAGACTTTGCTGGCTTCTCAAGCGACAGCGATTCTGAGCAAGAAGAGGAGAAGGATGAGGCCGAAGTAGTCGGCGCAGAAGATATGATACCCCTGGAAGACTCGAGTGATGAGGAGAAGGCCGAGGATGAGGACGGAGACTCTGAGTCAGAAATAAACGCTGAGGATGTCGCTGAGTCCGACATCGAGATAGAGGGAGCAAGTGAGCTTATCGATTCCGAGGAAGAGGCACCACCACCAATCCCGAAAAAGAAGAGAAAGGTCAGGTAGTCGCTTCAGATAGCCTACCTTATGTGTGGCAATACGCTGCTTGTATGAATGAATGAATGAATCCAAATTCCTGACACCACTGGCTGTACAATATTGTGATAACTGCAATGTAATTTCCAGCTTGACACAGCCTCTTGAGAAAAGACATTCACATCCCGGGAAATGAGCCGACAGGTAAGCAATCATGCCGAAGATTAACTGAAAGTTAAGGGGACGGTTCCTACAGAACTTGAGGAAGAAAGACTTGCGGGCGCACATAAGAACACACTTCGCCAAGCCAAGCCAAGGGGATTGGCTGGCTGGATACCAACATGAACACCCAAACACCTCTCTGCCAGGTGTCGCTAAGACGAAGGACAAACGGTATTTATTTCACAAAAGGCGTAGTGGCAGAGTGGTCTAATGCGTAAGACTTGAAATCTTATCTCTTCGGAGGCGTCTGTTCGAACCAGGCCTACGTCGTATCAACTTCCTTTTTGATGCAGCTGCCAAATCTGCTTGGGTGTTTGCGACTACGAAGGACGGGAGTTGCGAATGGCTTATGTGGGTCGGCCTCATAGCTTGTAAAAAGGACAAGAGCTTTCGTACTCAGCCCCATCAAACTTCAGGGGCATTGCAAGAAAAGAATCATCACAAACAAAATGATCATATTTTTGGACAGTACATTTGTTAAGTAGATCCAAAAATGGGATTTTAGATAAAAAAGAGTGATGAAACGAATGCAGCAATTCTTTCCTCGCACAGCAACAACCCCCAGCTAGTCCGGATCATCATCGTTATCATCATCATCGTCCTATCATTGTCACTTAGATCATCCACAAGACCAGCCTTGGACGTACACAGAGGTTTGTGTCGTATGGCGGTCGTCATCCCACACCTCCTTTTTGCCATCGGGCAGGATCCTAGTCTTCCGCCTTAGTGTGAGCGCCTCATATGTTTCCTCGAACGAGCCGAAGTATCGCGCGGTCTTGAGAGGCGAGCACTCTCGATCGCTGCCAAATATGTCGGGGACTGGGGCAGTAACCTAGGCGTCCGCCCCGTTCTCCAGGAATTTCTCAATCGACCATGAGGCCGAGTAGTTGCACTTGGATAGCCACATGAGCGGCGTCCAGCCGTCGACGTCCTTGTCGTTGACATCTATTTCGATGACAGCTCCATCTTTCTTGTCGGTCTTCGGCTTCGGTTTTTTCTCCTTATGAGCGGGGGTGTCCTCTCCCGCCTCTCTGCTAGGCTCGCTGCCTTCGTTTTCAGCTTCCCCTTTGACGAATTTCTAGATATTCTCGAAGAAAGCAGTGAAATTACTCGCGCTACCAGCAGAGAAATGAAGCGTTGTCATCCCAGATTTGCCCTCGGCATCAACTCAGCTCCTTTCTAGAGTAATGGCTCCATCAACTCCCAATACCGGTACGCGGCCATGTGTACTGCACGTCGACCCTGCGCTCTCATCCTGAAGTAGGGTATCCACTAGATCATCCATGCCAGTCATAGCGGCTATCGGCAGGGGCGAAAGATATCCCCTGTTTAATCTCACCATATGGTTAGAGAGCACATATCGAGCGCTCCACCATGCAGTCTCGGAGGTTTTTCCCTTGAGCAACTCTACCCCCTCCTCGTTTGGCGAATGCGAGCCTACCAGAGCATAGTGCTTCGGCCAGTATAGAACAGCGTATGAGACAAGGTCGTGTTTCGGCCGCACTGGAAGCGGTTGGTCTAGGTCGAGAGAGATTTAGCATTCGCACCCATCATTGATCTTTTGAATGACCCGTGGGAAGCTGAGATGTTGAAGATATAGACGAGCTAGCTCTCCGTGACTAGCGGCAGTCTCCTCGGGAGTCGGCTGTCTCATTCCCCGGACCAGACATGCCAAATTTTCAGGCCAAACTTCACATCGTGCTTGCGATACGCAAAGGCCAGCGAAAACTGGTTGATGTCATCTTCGAGATCGTCCGACAGCATGGAACAAGCGCGCCCGCGGGAATCTCCAAACTCACAGCCGAGACTGGCTCCTCGGTTGCTACAGCGCTTGGTGCGGGCCTGGCTGTCCTCGTGATATACTGCGCTCGCATCGCGCAAGCTACGGGGACGGTCGGGCTTACGAGCGTGGATGTTTAGAGGTCGCGGCGGAGGGATGTCGTGGTGGAAGTTATTGCGCGCTTTGGGCGCAGTACGAGTGACAAGGCGAATGGGAAGTTTATTGAGGTGTGGAAGAGGCTGGAGGGGAGGAACGAGGATGATATCGAGGGATGGGCCGAATAATGGGAGGAATGTTGCCCCCCAGCTTGCGAGGGATTTGGTGGATATTTCGACGTGAGGGGAGAGAAGAAGACGGAGATGGAGCGGTTGGTCCTCTATGGAATTGTAAGGCCGAAAAACAAACATAAACAGAGCAATAGGGTACATGTTGAAAATGGGAAAGTTGGGAGTATATATGAGCTTCAATTGAAGATGACGTTTATCTGTAAACATTATTTCTTGCTTCGGGGCTTCATCGTTTGCTGCCTTTGAGTGTGCCTACCTTCAAGCGCCTCCCCCCTTTTTTTGCCTCTGAGGTATTTGATGAAGACATTTACTTTCATATTCGTTCGTATCCAAAACTACCGTAATTAGATCGAGATGTACAATACCCACTACGAACAACGTTGATTTACTGATTTATCGTCCCAGCCGTCCACTCAAGCATGTGAACCACAGAGCGGGGAAAAGTCGGAGGAATGATGCAACCTCCCCCCTCACTCCGGCCTGTACCACAAAACATCTGGGAGCTGTGGGGTGAGTGGCATGAAAGGGGTACCGAATCTTGCGACTGATGTGTAAGCCCCCTGCCGCTAGAAAGCAGCACCAGGCAAATGGCATCATCGGATTTGGGCCTTTATTCCAAATGCATCCCCGACACACACATATACAGAGCTCTTTCACATCCATCTGATCCGTACATGTAGGCCATTGGCAACGTTAAATACCAAACATTTCCCATCCTTACTGCTCAGCTTTCTTCGGAACTAAAATTGACAACTCCTTCCTCTTCTGTACTCAACTCACTTAACTCACTGAAGCTCCAAACCACCAACACAAGCTCGATTACATTCTCACCTCACCCGACAATCAATATGTCTCTCCCTCCCAAGTTCAGCGGCCACCGCATCCTCCTCGCCGGCCCATCCACCACCTCGGCCACTGTGTCCCCTCACACTCTCGAATTCTACGTCGACTACGTCTGCCCCTACTCAATCAGTACATACCCCCTCTCCTCCCCCCTCCCCCACCCATAGCTAACCCCCCTCCCAGAGCTATTCAACACCCTCTACAAAGCCGTCATCCCTGCCCTGGAATCCCAAAACCCACCCCTCGCCGCCCCCCTCCAATTCATCCTCCGCCAGCAAGTCCAGCCCTGGCACCCCTCCTCGACCCTAACTCACGAAGCGGCCCTCGCCGTGCTCCGCCTGACCGACTCCTCGCCCGAGAAGTTCTACGCCTTCACGGCGGCTCTTTTCACTGCACAGCGCGCCTTCTTCGACATCAACGTGGTCAACGAAACCCGCAACGCGACGTACCGACGGTTGGCGAAGATTGCGGCGGACAGCGTGGGTGTTGAGGAGGAGGCGGTGTACAAGCTGTTGGTTGTGCCGGACAAGCCGGCGGAGGATGGGAGTTTGAATGTGGGGAATGCGGTGACGAATGAGTTGAAGGTTTTGGTCAAGATGGCGCGGCTGGTTGGAGTGCATGTGAGTCCGACGGTGGTTTTTGATGGGGTGGTGGCGAATGAGATTAGTAGTTCGTGGACGAAGGAGCAGTGGTTTGAGTGGTTGGGGAAGAATGTTGTGTGAATCTGAAGAG